>Ga0075012_10001541_pt1 | contig 23301 bp, 23 predicted proteins | sample All_14_2_FD_71474 | JGI IMG/M metagenome (GOLD analysis project Ga0075012, IMG submission 71474) | Freshwater microbial communities in response to fracking from Pennsylvania, USA - Allegheny Zone_MetaG_DW_15 | ecosystem: Environmental > Aquatic > Deep subsurface > Groundwater > Drilled...
TGGTGCCCATAGCGTCCCGGAACCACCCCTTCCCTTCCCGAACAGGACCGTGAAACAGGACCGCGCCCATGATATTGCGCTTCACCGCGCGAGAAAGTAGGTCAGCGCCAGACTTCCCTAACCGCACAAACGCCCCGCAAGGGGCGTTTGTGCTTCTGCCGCACCATCGAATGCCCCGGCCGAAAAAGGCGGGCGTTGTCGTTTCGGGCGGGTAAAATGCGCGCCCATGAAAACGACCTTCCTCGACTTCGAGCAGCCGATTGCGGAACTCGAAAACAAGATCGAACAGCTGCGCTTCGTCCAGGATGATTCGGCCGTCGATATCTCCGACGAGATCGGCCGACTCGAGGCGAAGAGCCAGTCGCTGACCAAGGACATCTACGCCAAGCTGACGCCCTGGCAGATCGCACAGGTCGCGCGCCATCCTCAACGTCCATACACGTTCGACTACATAGAGCACATCTTTACCGACTTCGAGGAATTGCACGGCGACCGGGCCTTCGCTGACGACCAAGCGATCGTCGGGGGTATGGCGCGCTTCAATGGCCAATCCTGCATTGTGATCGGCCACCAAAAGGGCCGAGACACCAAAGAGAAGATCCAGCGCAACTTCGGCATGCCACGCCCGGAGGGTTACCGCAAGGCCATGCGCTTCATGAAGCTGGCCGAAAAGTTCGGAATGCCGATTTTTACGTTCGTCGATACGCCTGGAGCCTATCCGGGCATCGATGCCGAGGAGCGCGGCCAATCGGAGGCGATCGGACATAATCTTTACGTCATGGCCGAGCTCAAGGTGCCGCTGATCGCCACCATCATCGGCGAAGGCGGCTCGGGCGGTGCCCTCGCGATCGCCGTCGGCGACAGCGTCATGATGATGCAGTACTCGACGTATTCGGTGATTTCTCCGGAAGGCTGTGCATCGATTCTGTGGAAGAGCGCCGAGAAGGCGCCGGAAGCGGCCGAGACCATGGGCATCACGGCCGCGCGCCTGAAGGCGCTTGGCCTCATCGATCGTGTGGTCACCGAGCCGATGGGCGGCGCACACCGCGATCACCGCGCGGCAGCGGTCTCCCTGAAGAAGGCTCTTCAGGATGCCTTGAAGCAGGTTGCCGGCCTCTCGCACGAAGAGCTCCTCGAGCGCCGTTTCGAGCGCCTGATGGGCTATGGCAAATTCAAAGAACAGGCGCTCTGACCTAATCGTCGCCTCGGTCGACGCCACCCTCCGCCGCCATGCGGCGCCAGGTGCATGTCTGACCGTCGCACTCTCTGGCGGTCTCGATTCGACTGCACTGCTGCACGCGCTGGTGGCGCTGCAGGACGCTCGCGAACTGCGGCTGTCTGCGTTGCATATCCATCATGGGCTGAGCGAGAATGCCGACGCTTGGGCGGCCCATTGCAGCCAGACGTGTGCTGTCCTTGGTATTCCACTCAAGATCGAGCGAGTCGACGTCGAGCGCGGTTCAGCCGACGGCCTCGAAGCCGCTGCGAGGCGAGCACGTCACGAGGTCTTCACGCGGACCGCCGCCGACTGGATCGTCCTCGCGCATCACCGCGATGACCAGGCGGAGACCCTGCTGTTCAATCTCCTTCGCGGCACGGGCCTGCGCGGGGCCTGCGCCATGCGCGAGACCAACGGCCGTCTCCTGCGGCCCCTGCTCGGTGTCGGACGCGACATCATCGCCGGATATGCAAAGGAAGTCGGCTTGGCGTGGATCGAAGACGAGAGCAACGCCGACATTTCCTATTCGCGCAACTTCCTGCGGCATCGGGCATTGACGGATCTCGAACGGCGCTTCCCCGGGAGTGCCTCCCATCTTGGCGGCGCGGCGCGGCGCTTCGCCGAGGCTCAGGAACTGCTCGATGAACTCGCTCTCCTCGACCTGGGTCGGGCGGACGACTTCCCACTCGCCCTAGCGGATTGGCGCGCACTGCCCGAGCCGCGCGCGCGGAATGCGCTTCGGTACCTTCTGCATCGCCGCCACATCGGAATTCCGAGCGAGGAACGGCTCAGTGAATTCGTGCGTCAGGTGAGGGAGGCCGGACCCGACCGCCACCCGAGCGTCGTCTTCGGTACGTGGCGGCTATACCGGCGCAGCGGCGAAATCCACCTCGAGCCGGTTCAGGGCGCTTGACCGGGCTTCGCGCCAGCGAGCAGGCCGGCGAGTTCCACCGCCGAGCGCACTCCCATCTTCTCGAAGACCCGCGACCGATGTACCTCGACGGTTCGCATCGCGATGCTCAATTCGTCGGCGATCACCTTGTTGAACTTGCCGGCGAGGATGCGCTCCATCACCTCGCGCTCGCGCGACGTCAGCAACGCCAGCCGCGCCTCGAGGGTCGCAGCCGACGCAGCCACCGTGCTGCGCTCGGCATCGATGCGGAAGGCGTCGAACACCCGGTCGGCGAGATCGTTGTCGTTGAACGGTTTCTCGATGAAGTCGAACGCCCCCTTCTTGATCGCTTCGACGGCCTTGGGAACGTCGCCGTGTCCCGTCAGGAAGATCGTCGGCATCCGGCAACCGCGTTCCAGCAGCCGGTCGAACAGTTCGGGGCCGCTCATTCCCGTCATGCGGATGTCGAGGATCAGGCAGCCGTGCATGTCGTCGCGGTAATCGGCGAGAAAGGCTTCGGCCGAGTTCCAGGCCATGGAGTGAACGCCGCGCGAGCGCAGCAGCCAGGCCAGCGCATCGCGGATGGCGGCATCATCGTCGACCAGTCGGGCGATCATTTCCGTCATGTTGAGGAAATCGGAAACTGCGCATGGAATATGCTGCCGCCTCCGGGATTCGGCTCGTACCAGAGCCTGCCGCGGTGCGCCTCGACAACCGAACGGCAGATGTTGAGACCCATGCCCATACCCTCTCGCTTGGTCGTGTAGAACGGTTCGAACAGCCGTGAAGCGACATCATCGACGATACCGCAGCCGCGGTCATGGATGACGAACGTCAGGTTGCCGCCGCTCACCTCCACCTGCACATCGATCTGACGCCGCTCCTCTTGCAGCCCGCGCGTGGCATCGATGGCGTTGCGCACGAGGTTGAGCAGCGCCTGGGCGATCAGCACACGATCGCCCAGAATCGGCGGCAGTGCAGGGGCGACATTCTGCGCGATGCGCACCCCCTGGCGGCGCGCATCCGCTTCCGCGAGCGACAGGACCTCCTCGACGATCGCGCCGAGGTCGCAAGGCTCCGAGCGAGGTCCGGCGCGGCGCACGAATTCGTAGATGCGCCGAATGATCCGGCCGGCACGCTGCGCTTGCTCGGCGCTCTTGCGCAGCGCCTCGCCGAGTTCCGTCATGTTCGGATTGCCGGATTCGATCATGTTCGCGCAGCCGGCGTTGTAGCTGGCAATCGCCGCCAGCGGCTGGTTCAGCTCGTGGGCCAGACTCGAAGCCATCTCGCCCATGGTTACCAGCCTTGCCGTCGACTGTAGCCGTTCCTGCTGTTGGCGGGCCAGTTCCTCGGCGCGCTTGCGTTCGGTGATGTCGATCAGCGATCCCATCCAGCCGGCATGCTGACCACGGGGGTCGATCAGCGGCGCCTCGTGGATGAAAACGTCGAAAAGCTCGCCGTTGCGGCGCTTGAACTTGAGTTCGAAACCATCTTCCGGACCTTCGCCGGCCAGGATGCGGTCATGCATCTGACGGGTTTCCTCGAAGTACTCGTCAGGCCAGTACGGCATCGGCGGCGCGCGTCCCACGAGTTCCTCGGCCGGCCAGCCGACCATGCGGCAAAAGGCCGGGTTTACATAGGTGATGCGTCCGGAAATGTCGCGCGCGCGCATGCCGGTCAGCAGCGAGTCTTCCATCGCCTTGCGAAAGACATACTCGTTGCGCAGCGCTTCTTCGGCCGAGAGGCGCTGTTTCACATGGCGACGCAGTGCCCAGAGGCTCCAGATGACCAGCAACGCCAGGAAGACCAGCGCGGACATGAGCAGTCGTCCGGCCAACGGCGTGGGGGTGCGATAGGGCACGGCCTGCAGGGACAGGCCGCGTCCGGGCGGTTCAAAGGGAATCTGATAGGCGGCAGCCTCGTCTGCCACAGCCACTTTTGAGCGTGCGACGAGGGTGTTGCCGGCATGATCGATGACGCTGATGCGATAGCGTTCAGCGAGCCACCAGGGCACCGACGACGCCAGCATGCTACGCAGCGAGTAGACGCCCATGGCTGTGCCGACAAACCGTCCCTCGCTGAACATCGGTACATACATTTCGAACTGCCAGTCGTCGTCGACCGCTCGATAGGCTGCGCTGTAGGTGGCGCGACCAAGCAAACGCGCCAATCGCAGCGTTTCCTCGGGTGGCAAGCTTTCGGCGCCGTCAGCCGCATAGACTTCAACCGGCTGCGGGTGACTTTGGCGGACCCGGCCCTGGTCGTCGAGCACGGCAACCTGACGCAAGCCAGTCTTGTTGGCCAGGAGGATCTTTACCTTTGCCTCGAAAAGGGCGGCGCCGGCGACCTGCGGCACTGACATCTGCGCCAGGGTTTCCTCATCGCGCATGAAGTTGAAGCGCAGGTTCTGCTCCAGCCAAAGCGCATCGCTGAGAAGCGTTGCCCGCTGCTCCTCGCGTTCTGCCTGGTCGTACATCGCCAGCAGTGCAATGACGGCGGAGATGAAAAGCACCAGCGCAAGGCCAAGCAGCAGCCAAAGCCATTTGGACGTCGCCGGAACGGCCGGATGCGACTTGACGCTGAACATAATGGAATGCTAACGCGAACCGCTTGCGGATAACCACAATAGCGGTTCAGGAAGCCCCCCGGGCAAACTACCGCCCAGCCTGATAAAAGGCACATATCGAGAGGAGAAAACCATGAAGTTGCGCCTTCTCGCGGCCGGCATTGCCGCCACCGCGTTTTCACTGGCAGCGTTTGCCCAGCAGCCCATCGTGATCAAGTTCAGTCACGTCGTCGCCAACGACACGCCCAAGGGCAAGGGCGCCGAGTTCTTCAAGCAGAAGGCCGAAGAACTCACCAAGGGCAAGGTCAAGGTCGAGGTCTACGCCAACAGCACGCTCTACAAGGACAAGGAGGAGATGGAGGCGTTGCAGCTCGGCGCCGTGCAGATGCTTGCGCCCTCGCTCGCCAAGTTCGGCCCGCTCGGCGTCAAGGAGTTCGAGGTTTTCGACCTGCCGTTCATGTTCGACGACTATGCTCAGCTCCACAAGGTTACCAACGGTCCCATCGGCAAGTCGTTGCTGAAGAAGCTCGAAAGCAAGGGCATTCTCGGTATGGCCTACTGGGACAACGGCCTCAAGGTGATGAGTGCCAACAAGCCGCTCCGGAATCCCGACGACTTCAAGGGCTTGAAGATGCGCATCCAGTCCTCCAACGTGCTAGACGCCCAGATGCGGGCGGTAGGCGCGCTGCCGCAGAAGATGGCCTTCTCCGAGGTTTACCAGGCGCTGCAGACCGGCGTCGTCGATGGCACCGAGAACCCGCCGTCGAACTTGTATACGCAGAAAATGCACGAGGTGCAGAAGTACGTGACGCTCTCCGACCACGGCTATCTCGGCTATGCGGTGATCGTGAACAAGAAGTTCTGGGACGGCCTGCCGCCGGATGTCCGCAAGAACCTCGACGACGCCATGGAGCAGGCGACCCGTTACGCCAACCAGATCGCCAAGGTCGAGAACGACAACGCGCTGGACGGGGTCAAGAAGTCGGGCAAGAGCGAGATCATCACGCTGACGCCGGACCAGAAGAAAGCCTGGAAGAAGGCCATGCTCAAGGTGCATGACCAGATGGGCGATCGCGTCGGCAAGGACCTGATCCGGTCGATCTACAAGGAAACGGGCTTCGACCCGTCCAAGCTCTAAGTAGCGGCAACGGGGATCGCGGGCGCGGTCCCCGCTTCGATTCAGGGGCTCCACCATGAAAATTCTCGACCACCTCGAGGAGTGGCTGATCACCTTCCTCATCGGTGCCGCGACGGTGATCATTTTCGTCTCCGTGCTGCATCGCTATGCGTCGGGTTATTCGATTCCCGGCGTGCAGGACTGGCTGATCGGACTCAATCTGTCGTGGGCGCAGGAGCTGTGCATCATCATGTTCGTCTGGATGGCGAAGTTCGGCGCCGCCTACGGCGTGCGCACCGGCATCCATGTCGGCGTCGATGTTCTCATCAACCGCCTCGAAGACCGTACGCGCGGCAAGTTCATCGTCTTCGGCCTTGGCGCGGGTGCCCTGTTCACCGGCATCATCGGTACGCTCGGCGCCCACTTCGTTTGGGAGAACGGCGCGAACTACAGCATCTACAAGGCGCTGGGCATTCCGCTCGGCGACCTCTACGAGGGTCCCACCACCCCCGACCTGGAATGGCCGACCTGGATCGTCTATTCGGCGATTCCCGTGGGTTCTTACTTGATGTGCTTTCGCTTCCTGCAGGTAGGGGCGAACTTCGTTCGCACCGGCGCGCTGCCGCACCACGATCACGGCCACGTCGACGGCATCGACGAGGAGAACCTGCCGGTGGATGCCAACCCCTACGGCATGGATGACAACCTGCATCCGCACGACCTCAGGCACCATCATGTCGTCGAAAGCGAGCGCAAGGGAGAGAGCAAGTGAGCGCCGCGATCATCTTCCTGCTGCTGGCCCTGCTGATGCTTACCGGCATGCCGGTGTCGATCTCGCTCGGCCTGACGGTACTGACCTTCCTGTTCGCCTTCACCGAAGTGCCGCTCGAGGCCGTCGCGCTCAAGCTGTTCACCGGCATCGAGAAGTTCGAGATCATGGCGATCCCCTTCTTCATCCTCGCCGGCAACTTCCTGACCCACGGCGGCGTAGCGCGGCGCATGATCAGTTTTGCCACCTCGATGGTCGGCCACTTCCGCGGCGGCCTCGGCATGAGTTCGGTGTTCGCCTGCGCGCTGTTCGCGGCGGTTTCGGGCTCCAGCCCGGCGACGGTGGTGGCGATCGGCTCGATCATGCTGCCGGCGATGCTCAAGGCCGGTTATCCGAAGTCCTTCGGCATCGGCGTGATTTCTTCTTCCGGCGGCCTCGGCATCCTGATTCCTCCATCGATCGTCATGGTGATGTACGCCGTGTCGACCAACAGCTCGATCGGCGCGCTGTTCATGGCCGGCGTGATCCCCGGCCTGCTGCTGGCCTTCATGCTCGGCATGACCACCTGGTGGGTGGCGCGCAAGGGCGATTATCCGCGCGAGCCGCGCCATTCGTGGGGCGAGCGGCTGGCGGCTTTCCGCAAGTCGATCTGGGGGCTGTTGCTGATCGTCGTCGTCATCGGCGGCATCTACAGCGGCTTGTTTACGCCCACCGAGGCGGCCGCGATGAGCGCGGTGTACGCCTTCGTCATCGCGGTATTCGTGTACAAGGACCTGCGGATTTCCGACGTGCCGAAGGTGCTGCTCAACTCGGCCAACATGAGCGCGATGCTGCTCTACATCATCACCAACGCGGTGTTGTTCTCCTTCATCCTGACCAACGAACAGATTCCGCAGGGCATTGCCCAGTGGATTCTCGATTCGGGCTTGGGCGTGATCGGCTTCCTCATTGCCGTCAACATCCTGCTGCTGGTCATGGGCAGCTTCATGGAGCCGTCGTCGATCATTCTGATCACCGCACCGATCCTGTTCCCGATCGCCATGAAGCTGGGCATCGATCCCGTCCACTTCGGCATCATGATCACGGTGAACATGGAGATCGGCATGATCACGCCGCCGGTGGGCCTGAACCTCTATGTCGCCAGCGGCATCGGCAAGATGGGGCTGACGGACTGCTCCAAGGCCGTCTGGCCGTGGTTGCTGACGATGCTGGTGTACCTGATGCTCATCACCTACGTGCCGACCATCTCCACCTGGCTGCCGAGAACGCTGGGAATGATGTAGCGGCGTTTCCCCGCCCGCCAAGGCCCGGCATTGCCGGGCCTTTTTCATTGGGCGGCGGCCGGGGCGGGCCCTTTCTGCGATAAAATTCCCGACCCCTTTGTTTTACTTATCAATCTGCTGGAGAAAAGAATGGCCCTCGAACGCACCCTGTCGATCATCAAACCCGACGCTGTCGCCAAGAACGTGATCGGCAAGATCTATTCTCGTTTCGAGACCAATGGCCTCAAGATCGTCGCCTCGCGCATGGCGTGGCTGTCGGAGCAGGAAGCCGGCGGCTTCTACGCCGTGCATAAGGAGCGCCCCTTCTTCAAGGACCTCGTCAAGTTCATGACCTCCGGTCCGGTGATGATCCAGGTGCTCGAAGGCGAGAATGCCGTCGCCAAGAACCGCGAGCTGATGGGTGCCACCGACCCGAAGAAGGCCGAAAAGGGCACCATCCGCGCCGACTTTGCCGAAAGCATCGACGCCAACGCCGTGCACGGGTCCGACGGTCCCGACACCGCCGCTGTCGAGATCGCCTACTTTTTCCCGGCACTGAACGTCTACTCGGGCCGCTAAGTCCTAGTTCCATGACGGTCAACCTGCTCGACTTCGATGCCGAAGGCCTGACAACGTGGTTCGCGCAGCAGGGCGAGAAGCCCTTCCGCGCGCGCCAGGTGCTGCGCTGGGTGCATCAGGCCGGGCAGGGCGATTTCGCGGCGATGACCGACATCGCCAAGAGCCTGCGCGAGAAGCTCGTGCAGGCGGCGACGATCGCGCCGCCGCCCGTCGTCAGCGACAAGCTCTCCGACGACGGCACGCGCAAGTTCCTGTTCGACGTTGGCGGCGGCAACGCCGTCGAGACGGTGTTCATCCCCGAGGACGACCGCGGCACCCTGTGCATCTCGACCCAGGCCGGCTGCGCGCTCGACTGCGCGTTCTGCTCCACGGGCAAGCAGGGCTTCAACCGCAACCTGACGACGGCCGAGATCATCGGGCAACTGTGGCAGGCCAATCGGATGCTCGGTGCCGTGCCCAAGGACGAACGCGTCATCAGCAACGTCGTGCTCATGGGCATGGGCGAGCCCCTGGCGAATTTCGACAACGTCGTCGCGGCGCTGCGCCTGATGCTCGACGACAACGCCTACGGCCTGTCGCGCCGCCGCGTCACCGTCTCGACCTCCGGCATCGTGCCGGCGATCGACCGCCTGCGTGATGCTGCCCCGGTGGCGCTCGCGGTGTCGCTGCATGCGCCGGACGACGCATTGCGCGACGAGCTGGTGCCGATCAATCGCAAGTATCCGCTGCGCGAGCTGATGGCGGCCTGCCGCCGCTACCTCGAGAAGTCGCCACGGGACTTCATCACCTTCGAGTACGTGATGATCGACGGCGTCAACGACAGCGACGCCCACGCGCGCGCGTTGCTGGCGCGCATCGCCGACATTCCGGCCAAGTTCAACCTGATTCCGTTCAATCCCTTCCCGCGTTCCGACTTCCGCCGCTCGCGCGCCGAGCGCGTGCGCCGTTTCCAGCAGATCCTCATGGATGCCGGTTACGTCGCCACCGTGCGCAAGACCCGCGGCGACGACATCGACGCCGCCTGCGGCCAGCTCGCCGGCCAGGTGCGCGACCGTTCGCGGCGCACGGTTGCCATCGCGCCCGCCGACGAAGACTCCATGGAGGTGCCGGCTTGAAGAAACATCTGCTCTGGTCTTGCTTCGTGCTGGCAGGCTGCGCCGGCGCCCCGGCGACGCAGGTCGCTTCCGAGCAGGCCGTCTCGCAGCAGGCGGCGACCACCGAAGTCCGCAATCGCGCCAAGATCCACACCGAACTCGGCTCGCTGTACCTGCAGGACCAGCGCTTGGGCGTCGCGCTCGACGAGGCCCGCATCGCGCTCGCGGCGGATCCCTCCTACGCGCCGGCCTACAACCTGTTGGGGCTCGTGCACATGTTCCTGGCCGAGAACGGTCCGGCTGAGGAGAACTTCCAGCGCGCCCTGCGCCTGGCGCCCCAGGACCCCGAGATCAACAACAACTACGGCTGGTTTCTCTGCCAGTCGGGGCGGGAGCAGCAGTCGATCGCGCATTTCATGGTCGCCGTCAAGAATCCGCTCTACTCCACGCCCGGCCGTCCCCTGACCAACCTCGGCATCTGCCACCTGCGCCTCAAGGACGACAAGGCCGCGGAGGAACACTTCGTGCGCGCCCTGCGTGCGGACAACGGTGCCAATCCGCAGGCGCTCTACGGGCTGGGCGACATTTACTACCGCAACGCCCGCTACGACGAGGCGCGCCGCGCGCTCGGCGATCTGCACAAGCTGGTCGAGCCGAATGCCCAGTCGACCTGGCTCGCCCTGCTGATCGAGCGCAAGATCGGCGATCGCGACGGTGAGGCGCGCCAGATCGCAACGCTGCGGCGCAAATTCCAGGGTTCGCCCGAGTACCAGAAACTCATGCAGGGGCAGTACCAGTGAGCGAAATGAACGAGGACACGATTCCGGCCGACGCGCCGGACATCCTGCCGCCGGTCGCCGAGCCGCAATTGCCGGGCCGTTTCCTGCGCGAGGCGCGCGAGGCACGCAACATGACCGTCTTCGAGGTCGCCCAGTCGCTGAAGTTCGGTCCGCGCCAGATCGAGGCGCTGGAGGCCGACGACTACGCCGCCCTTCCGCAGGGGACGACCTTCGTGCGCGGCTTCGTGCGCGGCTACGCCAAGCTCCTGAAGCTCGATCCGGACAACCTGCTGGCGATGCTCGACGCACGGGCGCCGGTGGCGCTGCCGGAAGTGCGCGAGCCCCAGAACATGGGCGTCGCTGCCACCGCCGTGGCGGTGGGCAGCCGCTCGTCGCGCCCGATGGTACTGGGCGCGGCGCTGATCGCCGCCATCGCGGTGGCGCTCGCGATCTGGCATTTCACCAGCCAGCCCTTCGGCCCCGAGGCGCCGAAGGTCGAAACAGCCCCCCGTCCGCTACCGGCAACCGCGCTGGAAGGCAGCGATGTGCGGCCGCCCGACATCCGCACGGAACCGGCGTCCGCCGCGCCGGGAGACGCGGCCGCCATGCCGGCGCCACCGCCCGCGGAAGGTCCGCAACTGGTGTTCACCTTCAGCGACAAGTCGTGGGTCGAAGTGAAGGACGCGACGCAGCGCATCCTGCTATCGTCGGAACACCCGGCCGGTACGCGCCAGGTCGTCAGCGGCAAGCCGCCGTTCCAGGTGGTCATCGGCAACGCCGCCAAGGTCGAGGTCCAGTACGGCGACCGCCAGGTCGACCTCAAGCCGCACACCCGCGCCGAAGTGGCGCGCCTGACGATCGAGTGATGGCTGATTCCGGCGTGATTCCCGACGGCGCCCTGCCGCGGCGTCGCAGCCGCCGCGTCATGGTTGGTGGCGTCGCCGTCGGCGGCGGCGCGCCGGTCGTCGTGCAGTCGATGACCAACACCGATACGGCCGACGCCTTCGCCACGGCAATGCAGTGTGCGGAGCTCGCGCGCGCCGGTTCCGAGATCGTGCGGATCACCGTCGACACGCGCGAGTCCGCCGTCGCGGTGCCGAAGATCCACGAGCGCCTGCTGGCGATGAACCTCGACATACCGCTGGTCGGCGACTTTCATTTCAACGGCCACAAGCTGCTGGCCGAGGTTCCCGAGTGCGCCGAAGCGCTGGCCAAGCTGCGCATCAATCCGGGCAACGTCGGCAAGGGCACCAGGCGCGACGAGCAGTTCGCGCAGATCATCGATGTCGCCTGCAAGCACGGCAAGCCGGTGCGCATCGGCGTCAATTGGGGCAGCCTCGATCCGCAATTGCTGGCACGCGTGATGGACGAGAACGCCCGCCGTGCCGAACCGAAGGATGCGCGCGGCATCATGCACGAGGCGATGGTCGCCTCGGCGCTCGAATCCGCCGCGCTTGCCGAGAAGCTCGGCCTGCCGGGCGACGCCATCGTGCTCTCGTGCAAGATGTCCGGCGTGCAGGACCTGATCGCCGTCTACCGCCAACTCGCGGCGCGCTGTGACTATCCGCTGCATCTCGGGCTCACCGAGGCTGGCATGGGCAGCAAGGGCATCGTCGCCTCGACGGCGGCGATGGCGGTGCTGCTGCAGGAGGGCATCGGCGACACGATCCGCATCTCTTTGACGCCGGAGCCCGGCGGCGATCGCACCAGGGAAGTCGTCGTCGCGCAGGAAATCCTCCAGACCATGGGCTTGCGTGCCTTCGTGCCGCTGGTCGCCGCGTGTCCCGGCTGCGGCCGGACGACGAGCACCACTTTCCAGTCGCTGGCGCAGGACATCCAGGCCTACGTGCGCGCGAAGATGCCCGAGTGGCAACTGACGCGAACCGGCGTCGAGAACATGACGCTCGCCGTCATGGGCTGCGTCGTCAACGGCCCGGGCGAGAGCAAGCACGCCAGCCTCGGCATCTCGCTGCCGGGAAACGGCGAGGAGCCGGTGGCGCCCGTGTATGCCGACGGCGAGCGGGTCGCCACGCTGCGGGGCGACGACATCGCCGCCGACTTCAAGAACATCATCGACGATTACGTTGCGCGCAGGTATCCGGCGCGTCCAGGAATATGAGCCAAGCGCTGCAAGCCATTCGCGGGATGAACGACATCCTGCCCGACGAGGCCGAACTCTGGGAGCAGTTCGAGGAGGAGGTGCGCGACTGGCTGCGCGCCTACGGGTACCGCCCGATCCGCATGCCGCTGGTCGAGCCGACCCCGCTGTTCGCGCGCGCGATCGGCGAGGTCACGGACATCGTCGAGAAGGAGATGTACTCCTTCGAGGACGCGCTCAACGGCGAGCAGTTGACACTGCGACCCGAGGGCACCGCCTCGTGTGTGCGCGCCGTACTCCAGCACAACCTTCTTTATGACGCGCCGCGGCGACTCTGGTACATGGGCCCGATGTTCCGCCACGAGCGCCCGCAGAAAGGCCGCTACCGCCAGTTCCACCAGGTCGGCGTCGAGGCGCTCGGCTTCGCCGGCCCGGACATCGACGCCGAGCAGATCGCCATGTGCGCGAGGCTCTGGGACGACCTCGGCCTCACCGGCATCAAGCTCGAGATCAACTCGCTCGGCCAACCCGAGGAACGGGCACGGCATCGCGCCGACCTGATCGCCCACTTCGAAAAGCACGCCGCCGATCTCGATGAGGATGCCAAGCGCCGCCTGCACAGCAACCCGTTGCGCATCCTCGACAGCAAGAACCCGCACATGCAGGCGATCATCGAGGCGGCGCCCAGGCTCATGGACTATCTTGGCGCCGAATCGCTCGCGCACTTCGAGGGCGTGCAGGCACTGCTGCGCGAGGCGGGCATCCAGGCGCGCATCAATCCGCGCCTGGTGCGCGGCCTCGACTACTACAACCTCACGGTGTTTGAGTGGGTGACCGACCAGCTCGGCGCCCAGGGCACGGTTTGCGCGGGCGGCCGCTACGACGGCCTGGTGTCGCAGCTCGGCGGCAAGCCGGCCCCGGCCTGCGGCTTCGCCATGGGCATCGAGCGCCTGCTGGCACTGTGGCGCGATCAGGGCAACCAGCATGAAAAGCCCGTCGCCGACGTTTACGTCGTGCACCAGGGCGAGCAGGCGTCGCGCATGGCCTTCCGCGCCGCCGAGCGCCTGCGCGACACCGGCTTCGCGGTGCACTTGCATTGCGGCGGCGGCAGCTTCAAGTCGCAGATGAAGAAGGCGGACGCCTCCGGTGCCCAGGTCGCTGCGATCATCGGCGACGACGAGGTGGCGGCCAACCAGGTGACGCTGAAGCCGCTGCGCGAAGCGACGGAACAACGCCGTGTGAATTTCGACGAACTCGCCGACACCGTCGGCGCGTGGCTCTACCAATGGGATGACGACGATGGCAACGTATGACCTGCAGGAACAGGAACAGATCGATGAGCTCAAGACCTGGTGGCACATGTACGGCAACCTGGTCACTGCGGCACTGCTCGTTGTCGCCCTCGTGCTCGCCGGCTGGCAAGGCTGGAACTGGTGGCAGCGCAAGCAGTCGTCCGAGGCCTCGGTGATCTACTCGGCGCTGCAGCAGGCCGCGTCGGCGGGTGACGTCAAGCGCACGCGCGACCTCGCTGGCGAGCTGATCGAAAAGTACTCGGGCACTGCGTATGCGGGCTTTGGCGCAATGGTGTCGGCGCGCGCCCAGTCCGATGGCGGGGACGGCAAGACGGCGCGCGCCCAGTTGGCGTGGGCTTCCGAGAACGCGAAGGAAGAGGCCCTGCGTGACCTGGCACGCCTGCGCCTGGCCGTACTGCTGGCCGACGACAAGGCTTGGGACGAGGCGCTCAAGCAGCTCGCGGGCGAGCCCGGCGCGATGCTGGCGCCGCGCTACGCCGAACTCAAGGGCGATATTTTGGCGGCACAGGGCAAGGCCGGGGAGGCTCGCGCCGCCTACGAGGCTGCCGTGGCCAAGCTCGACGCGCTGCCCGCCCAACAGCAGGCGATGCACGCCGAGTACCGCGACGTCCTGCAGATCAAGCGGGAGTCGTTCGGGGGGCGCAAGTGAGGTCGCTCGGCGCGCTGCTCGCGGCCGTCGCCGTCGCCGGCTGCTCGACGGTCGGCGATGCGGTCGACAAGATCAATCCCTTCACGCCGTCGGCGCCCAAGGTCAAGGCTGCCGAGTTGTCGCCGATCCAGCCGACCGCGCAGTTGCGCGTGCTCTGGCAGGCGAGCGTCGGCGGTGCGGGCGAGTTCGTGTTCACACCGGCGGTCGTCGGCGGCGCGGTGTTCGCCGCAGCCAAGGACGGCACCGTGGTGCGCCTGGAGCAAGGCCGGCAGGTGTGGCGCGTCGCTGCCGGGCAGCAGCTGTCGGGCGGCGTCGGTGCCGACGACAAGCTCGTCGTCGTCGGCACCTTGAAGGGCGACGTGCTTGCCTTCGATGCCGGCACCGGCCAGGAGCTGTGGAAAGCCCGCGTTACTTCCGAGGTTCTGGCGGCACCGACGATCAATGCTGGCCTCGTGATCGTTCGCTCGGGCGACTCGCGCATCTTCGGTTTCGATGCCGCCGACGGCCGCCGCCGCTGGGTGTACCAGCGCAGCGTACCGGCGCTGACCCTGCGCTCGAACGCCGGTGTCGTGCCCTTCGACCAAGGTGGCTTCTTCGCCGGCTTCCCCGGCGGCAAGCTTGCGGTGATCAACCAGGCCAACGGCGCAGCGATGTGGGAGGGCGCCGTCGCGCTGCCCAAGGGGGCGACGGAACTCGAGCGCGTCGCTGACGTCACCGGCACGCCGGCCATCAGAGGGCGCCAGATCTGCGCCGCGGCCTATCAGGGCCGCGTCGCCTGCTTCGACCTCGGCTCGGGCAACGCCATGTGGTCGCGCGAGGTGTCGAGCCGCGCCGGCGCCGATCTCGACGAGCACAACGTCTATGTCAGCGACGACAAGGGCAACGTGCTTGCCTACGACCGCAGCAGCGGCAGCAGCGTTTGGAAGCAGGACAAGCTCTCGCTGCGCCAGTTGTCGCGTCCGCTGGCGCTCGGCACGCGCGTCGTGGTCGCCGACTTCCAGGGCTTCGTGCATCTGCTGCGGCGCGAGGACGGCGCCTTCGCCGCACGCATCGCCACCGATGGCAGCCCGATAGCCGCCGACCCGCAGCGCATCCCCGGCGGTTTCCTGGTGCAAACGAAGAACGGCGGCCTGTTCGCGCTGGGCGTCGAATGAAGCCGACGCTGGCCATCGTCGGGCGTCCGAACGTCGGCAAGAGCACGCTGTTCAATCGCCTGACGAAGACGCGGGCCGCGCTCGTCGCCGACCTGCCGGGCCTGACGCGCGACCGCCACTATGGTCACGGCCGCCTGGGCGAGAAGCCGTTCCTGGTCGTCGATACCGGCGGCTTCGAGCCCACCGTCAAGGAAGGCATCATGCACGAGATGGCGCGCCAGGCCGAGACGGCGATCGCCGAGGCCGACGTGCTGCTGTTCGTCGTCGACGGCCGCGCCGGCGTGACGCCGCAGGACATGGAGATCGCGACGCGCCTGCGTCGCAGCGGCCGGCCGCTGCATCTCGTCGTCAACAAGGCCGAAGGCATGCGGCGCGAGGTGGTTGCCGCCGAGTTCCATGAGCTCGGCTGCGGCGAGCCGCGCGTCATCTCGTCAGCCCACGGCGACGGCGTGCGCGAGCTGCTCGACTTGGTGCTCGAGCCGTACCCCGCTGAGGCGGACGGGGCGGATGACGGCGAGGGGCCGCGCGTCGCCATCGCCGGCCGGCCGAACGTCGGCAAGAGCACGCTGATCAACACCCTGCTCGGCGAGGAGCGCGTGATCGCCTTCGACATGCCGGGCACCACGCGCGACGCCATCGAGGTGCCGTTCGAGCGCAACGGCAAGCAGTACACGCTGATCGACACCGCCGGCCTGCGGCGCAAGGGCCGCGTCTTCGAGGCGGTCGAGAAGTTCTCGGTGATCAAGACATTGCAGGCGGTCGAGGAATCCAACGTCGTCGTGCTGATGGTCGACGCCAGCCAGGACATTTCGGACCAGGACGCGCACATCGCCGGCTTCTGCATGGAGGCCGGGCGTGCGCTGGTCATCGCTGTCAACAAGTGGGACGCCGTCGACGACTACAAGCGCGATCGCGTCAAGGCGGAGATCAACCGCAAGCTCAACTTCCTCGGCTTCGCGCGCCTGCATTTCATCTCGGCGCTGAAGAACAACGGTATCGGCGCGCTGCTGGCGTCGGTCGACAAAGCGTGGGCGGCGGCGATGGTCAAGCTGCCGACGCCGCGCATCACGCGCGTGCTGCTCGACGCCGTGCACAAGCAGGCGCCCCCGCGCCACGGCGCCTCGCGTCCGAAGCTGCGCTACGCCCATCAGGGCGGCAGCAACCCGCCGATCATCGTCATCCACGGCAATTCGCTGGACCACGTGCCCGATTCCTACACGCGCTACCTCGAACACACGTTCATGGAAGCATTCAAGCTGCAGGGTACGCCGCTGCGCATCCAGTACAAGTCGACGAAGAATCCCTACGCCGACAAGTGACGGGCGCCGCCGCGGCGCCCTTCTTCAACCCTGCTTGATGAAGTCGATGACGATCTGGCCCGGTTCGCGCGCCAAATACTTGATCTCGACGCCGTCGCCGTAGCGATTGCGCAACTGGTCCAGCAGCGGTAGCGGATCGTGGTCGTTCACGAAACGCATGGTTTCGCCAGGCATCAGCGCGTCGAGCGCACCGAAGATCGCCGCGTGGCGAAAGCGCTTGGCGATGCCCCGCGCGTCGAAGGGATAGATCGCCTCAGGATTGGTGTGGACATGAATCGCGGACATGGGAGGGTTCTCTCGCTGGTGAGTCGGAGCCCTCACTATAGTTGACTGCAATACTCGGGAACTTGATTCGGATCAGGTCGCGGGTACGCAGGCGTCCGGGTTGTACTTCATGTCCTCGACCAGGATGTGGTTGTTGAGCCAGGTCGTCAGGAAGACGAGCAGCTCGCCTTCGAGCGTCGCGGCGAAGCCCTGGAAGTACTTCCACTTCGCGTCGTCAATACGCCGCGAGATCGCGTCATGGATCGCGCGATGACGGGCAAGGTCAGGGAAGCCGATCCGCTCCAGGTGAGACTCCTCGCGCCGGAAATGCACCTGTGCGTAGTCCGCGAGGTCGTCGAGGATGAATTCGACGACGTTGCGGTTGCCGAGCTCCATGTTGATGCCGAGGTTGTTCAGGATGCGGATCAGGCGCTGGTGGTCGCGGTCGAGGTCGGGATGGCCGACGGACATGGCTGCAGTCCACTCGATGAAGCGTGCGCCGGCCTTGCGGTCCTTTACGGCAAAGAAGGCGTCGACTACGTCGGGGTCGAAATGACGTCCCGATTCGGCGCGTATCAGCGCCAGCGCCCGCTCCTCCGTCCACGCTTCCTTGTAGGGCCGATGGCTGACAAGTGCGTCATAGACGTCGACCACCGCGACGATGCGCGCCGACAGCGGGATATGGTCGCCGCGCAGGCCGTCCGGATATCCGCTGCCGTCCCACTTCTCGTGGTGGCCGCGGGCGATCTCGGAGGCGAGGTGGAACAGGCGTGCCTCACCGTGCGCGGCGAGTGCCGCAGCTTCACGCAGGATCTCGTGGCCGATCGTGACGTGCGCGTTGATGGCGCGACGCTCCTCGGCGTCGAGCGCGCCCGGCTTGAGCAGCACGGATTCGGCAATGGCGACCTTGCCGACGTCGTGCAGGATGCTGGCGTGGCCGATATGGTCGACGAGCTCCTCGGCTTCGGGACAGGTGCCGGAGCGCGCGAGGTGGCCGGCGATTTCTGCAGTCATGCGCGCGACGCGAGCGACGTGTTCGCCGGTGTCGGCATCCTTGTATTCGGCGAGACGCGCCAGCGTGGAGATCATCGCGTGCTGGGTGCGCGCCAGCTGATGCGAGCGCTGGCGGTCGGCGATGGCCGGCGCCACGGCGTCGGCGAACGCCACGAGCAGGCCTCTCTGCCAAGGCAGCAGCGGTGCGTCGAGCGCGATCGCGATCAGCGCCCGGTAGCTTTCGTTCGCGCTACCGATATGCAAAGCCGCGAGGTCGTCGGCGAACCGTGTCTCGCCGCAGCTCAACGCGGCTTCGATCAGCGCACGCAGGCGGGTGTCGTTCAAGTGGTCAACGGGCGTGCAATCTACGTCCGCGAACTTGCCGCTGCCCGTGATCGCCAGCAAGCGGCGCTCGCCGCTGCTGCGCTGGAAACAGAACAGGGCGCCGCCGCGACCGAAGCCATGCTCCGCAAGAAGCCGCAACGCCAGCGCCGCCTGCTCGCCCAGCGTCGGCGCAATGGCGAGCCGCGCAGAGGAGGAACAGATGCGCGCCAGCGCGCGTCGACGTGCGGCGTCGCGCAAAGCGACGGCTGTGGCTCCGGCCAGGGCAGGATCGTCGAGCGCCTGCTCGAACTGCAGGTCGGCGACGCCGAGGTTCCAGAGCGCGTTCGCCGTGTCGGCGTTCGGCGGTTCTGTGCAGCGGACGAGCACAGGCGTCAGCGGATCAGCCAACTCGCGCTGGATGCGCGCCACAAGTCCGGGGAGATCGGCGCCGTCGCCCGGTTGGACGACCAGCAACGCGGCCACTTCGCGGTCTTCCGTCAAGGGGTTACCGGACGACGACGTCTCGCGGGCGACGACGTCGACGCCACGAAGCTCGTCGAGCTGCATGCGCGAGAGCGTCTTGCATGCCGTCGCCGTCGCAGTGGGCGGACCGACGACGGCCAAAACGGGCGGGGCGGAATGCGGGGCCGGCGGGGCGTCCGCGCCGCGTTCGGGGGCGCGCAGGAATTCCTGATCCACAACAAATACCCATTCTCAGCGAGCGTTTGAGGGCGGGTGTCATGGCCCCGTGTCGTCGACGAAGACGCCGGCGTCGCGGGCGTCTTCGGCCGCCGGCTATCGGCGGCAGCTTTGCGCGATGTTAGTCGAAACCGAGGATTGTCCGCGTTGGACCAAGGTCCAATACCAAAGCGGTGACAGTCCATGTCCGCGTCGTTCGCGGGGATGCAAGGCGGCTTGAAATCGATTACAGTAGCGCCTCGATCAATAAGAGCCAAGGGGCCACCCATGAGCAACAAAGGCCAGATGTTGCAGGATCCGTTTCTGAACACCCTGCGTCGCGAACACATTCCCGTTTCCATCTATCTCGTCAACGGCATCAAGCTTCAGGGCCAGGTCGAGTCGTTCGATCAGTACGTTGTGCTGCTGAAGAACACCGTTACCCAAATGGTTTACAAGCACGCGATTTCCACCGTCGTGCCCGCGCGTCCGGTCAACTTCGCGCAGGACGCCGACAGCGAGTGAAGCCTGTGATTCCGGTGGTCGTGGCCGATGTTTGACCGGCCCGCCGCCGGCAGCGGCGCCGCGCAGGGCGCCATCCTCGTCCAGCTCGACTTCGGCGAGAAGGACTTCGCCGAACGGCTTGAGGAGTTCCGGTTGCTCGCCACCAGCGCTGGCGCCGTGCCGCTCGACGCGGTGCATGGCAAGCGCGGCAGCCCCGATCCCGCCACCTTCGCCGGCAAGGGCAAGGTCCAGCAGATCAAGGATGCGGCGACGCTTCACGGCGCCGACATCATCATCTTCAACCACGAACTCTCGCCCGGCCAGCAGCGCAACCTCGAGCGCGAGATTGGCCTGCGCGTCGTCGATCGCAGCGCCCTGATCCTCGACATCTTTGCGCAGCGCGCGCGCAGCCACGAGGGCAAGCTCCAAGTCGAACTGGCGCAACTCGAACATCTGGCGACGCGCTTGGTGCGCGGCTGGACCCACCTCGAACGCCAGAAGGGCGGCATCGGCTTGCGCGGTCCGGGCGAGAAGCAGCTCGAGACCGACCGCCGACTGCTCGGCAAGCGCGTGGCGATGCTGAAGGACCGCCTCAAGACCCTAGAGCGCCAGCGCCAGGTGCGCCGGCGTGCCCGTGCCCGCAGCGAGGTGCTTTCAGTTTCTCTCGTCGGCTACACCAACGCCGGCAAGTCGACGCTGTTCAATGCCCTTACCAAGGCCGGCGCCTATGCCGCGAACCAGTTGTTCGCGACGCTCGACACGACGTCGCGCAGGCTGTTCATTCCCGACGCCGGACAGGTCGTGATCTCTGACACCGTCGGCTTCATCCGCGACCTGCCGCATTCGCTGGTCGCCGCCTTTCATGCCACGCTGGAGGAGACCGCGAAGGCCGATCTGCTGCTGCATGTCGTCGATGCGTCGAGTCCCGACCGCGATCAGCAGATGGCGGCCGTCGCGGGCGTGCTCGGCGAAATCGGCGCCGGCGAGGTGCCGCAGGTTCTCGTCTGGAACAAGATCGACGCAACCCATGCGGCGCCGGGAGTGGAGCGCGACGAGTATGGTAAGATCGCGCGAGTTCGTGTCAGTGCGATCAGCGGCGCCGGTCTGGATATGTTGCGCGCCGCGTTGTCCGAGATTGCACGCGAACGTGCCCGTCCGATGGATGCACCGGCCGACGCGGGTACCGCTTGATCCCACCAATTTCATCGCCACATTCAACGCTATCGTGATCGCAGGAATACTCATGTCCCTCAACGACCCCGGCTGGGGCAACAAGCAGGGCGGCAACAAGGGTAACGGCCCCCCGGATCTCGACGAGCTCTGGCGCGATTTCAATCGTCGCCTGTCGGGCCTTCTTGGACGCAAGGGCGGTGGCGGCGGAAACGGTGGCGGACCCACGCTGCCGAGCCTCAGCCCGCGTCAGTTCGGCGGCGGCGCCGTCATGCTGGCGGCGTTGGTCGCCGTGGTGTGGCTGGCAAGCGGCTTCTATATTGTCGATGCGAGCCAGCGCGGCGTCGTGCTGCAGTTCGGCCGCTTCCAGGAGACCACCGATCCAGGCCTGCGCTGGCGCCTGCCGTGGCCGATCCAGAGTCATGAGGTCGTCAACCTGTCCGGCGTGCGCACGGTCGAGATCGGTTATCGCGGGTCCGAGCGCAATAAGGTGCCGAAGGAGGCGCTGATGCTGACCGACGACGAGAACATCGTCAGCGTCCAGTTCGCCGTCCAGTACCTGCTGAAGGATCCGATGAACTACATCTTCAAGAACCGCTTCCCCGACGAAGCCGTCGTCCAGGCGGCGGAGACCGCGATCCGCGAGAACGTCGGCAAGAGCAGAATGGACTTCGTGCTGTATGAGGGGCGCGATGTGATCGCCGCCAACACGCAGAAGCTGATCCAGGAAATCCTCGATCGCTACGAGACCGGGATCCAGGTGCGCTCGGTCACCATGCAGAGCACACAGCCGCCCGAGCAGGTGCAGGCTGCCTTCGACGATGCCGTCAAGGCCGGTCAGGACCGCGAGCGCCACAAGAACGAAGGCCAGGCCTATGCCAACGATATCATTCCGCGCGCCCGCGGTGCCGCCTCGCGCCTGAATGAGGAAGCCAATGGTTACCGCGGCCGCATCATCGCCATGGCCGAGGGCGATGCATCGCGCTTCAAGCAGATCCTGGTCGAATATTCGAAGGCACCCGAGGTCACCCGCAATCGCCTGTATCTCGAGACGCTCCAGCAGGTCTACTCCAATACGAGCAAGGTGATGATCGACGCCAAGGGCAGCGGCAACCTGCTCTACCTGCCGCTCGACAAGCTGATGCAGACGGTCGCGCCGGCCGCCGCCGCGGCAGTCGAAGCGTCCACGTCGAGCCATGCCACGCCGGCTGCCGCCGCCAGCGGCGAGGTGCCGCCGCAACTCGAGCGTGCGCCACTGGTCGAGGGCGCATCGCGCTCGCGCGATTCACTGCGCTCGCGTGAGCGGGGAGAACGCTGATGAAACGCAACCTGCCTTTTATCGGCGCGCTGGCCTTCGGCCTGATGATCGTCGCCGCCATGACGCTGTTCACGGTCGACCAGCGCCAATACGCGCTCATCTTCCAACTCGGCGAGATCAAGGAAGTCGTCAAGGAGCCGGGCCTGACGTTCAAGTGGCCGCTGATCCAGAACGTGCGCTTCTTCGACAAGCGCATCCTGACGCTCGACTCCGTCGAGCCCGAGCGTTTCCTGACCGCCGAGAAGAAGCCGGTGCTGGTCGATTCCTTCGTCAAGTGGCGCATCGATGACGTCAAGCGCTATTACATCTCCGTGAACGGCGACGAAACGGTGGCGAAGACGCGCCTGTCGCAGACGGTCAACGCCGGCCTGCGCGAGGAGTTCGGCAAGCGCACGGTGCACGACGTCGTTTCCGGTGAACGCGACAAGATCATGGCCGACGTTCAGCGCAAGGCCGACGCTGACATGCGCAACATCGGCGTGCAGATCATCGACGTGCGCCTGAAGCGCGTCGACCTCCCGCCCGAAGTCTCCGAGTCCGTCTATCGTCGCATGGAGACGGAACGCAAGCGCGTCGCCAACGAGCTGCGTTCGCAGGGTGCCGCGGAGGCCGAGAAGATCAAGGCCGACGCCGACCGCCAGCGCGAGGTGATCGTCGCCGAGGCCTATCGCGACGCCCAGAAGATCAAGGGCGAAGGCGATGCCAAGGCCGCCGCGATCTACGCCGGTGCCTTCAACCAGAACCCCGAGTTCTATTCGTTCTACCGCAGCCTCGAGGCTTATCGCCAGAGCTTCAAGAGCAAGGGCGACATCCTCGTGGTCGAGCCGAATTCCGACTTCTTCAAGTACCTGAAGAACGCCGGCCGTTCCGCCAAGTAGGCGCCCGCGGTTTCGCCATGGCGTCGACGTTGCTGCTTGCCCTTGCCCTCATGCTGGTCATCGAGGGCCTGCTACCCTTCGTCGCGCCGCGCGTCTGGCGCGAGACCTTCCGCCGCGCCATCGAGCTCGCCGACGGTCAGTTGCGTTTCGTCGGGTTGATCTCGATGTCCGTGGGCCTGATCCTCATCATGGTGGTCCGATGAGCGCCAAGCGCCGCTGGCTGCTGCCGGAAGCGATCGAAGACCTGCTGCCCGTCGAGGCACGCCAAGTCGAGGCGCTGCGCCGCCGCCTGCTCGACGAATTCGATCGTTGCGGCTACGAGTTCGTTGCGCCGCCGCTGCTCGAATACGTCGAGTCGCTGC
>Ga0075012_10001542_pt1 | contig 23296 bp, 26 predicted proteins | sample All_14_2_FD_71474 | JGI IMG/M metagenome (GOLD analysis project Ga0075012, IMG submission 71474) | Freshwater microbial communities in response to fracking from Pennsylvania, USA - Allegheny Zone_MetaG_DW_15 | ecosystem: Environmental > Aquatic > Deep subsurface > Groundwater > Drilled...
TTGGCCTGGGCCAAACGCGCCGTTCACGCGCCAAGGATAGAGCGGCAGGTTCTTCGCCAGAACCTGACCTGCGGCCAAGGCAAGCCTAGGCTATAACTGCGGCCGCAACCGGCCGGTTGCTGAATGGCCGGTTCTTGCTGACAGGTTCTGGCTGGCAAAGGCCCAAAGCCCAAGGTCGGCTTTGGGCAAGACCGTGGTTGGCCCGGCGCGACCGAAGATGGGTGGGAAGCGGAAATGCAAAAGATGGACTGGTGGCGTAACTTCACGTTAGCAGCTGCGCCACAACGCCACAAATCCAGCTTCCTGTACACGACCATCCATCAAGCCGCGATCAACTCGCTCGTCGAGGCGGAAAAGTCCAACGGCATCGAGCCGCAGACTCGCATCGCCGACGTCCTGGCGAAGCTTGCCAGTGGATGGCCGGCCTCACGCCGGGACGAGCTCATGCCCTGGAAGCGGACGGCTGGCGAGCAATCTCTGGTCTGCCACTGGCTGCCAAAAGCGGCTAATCTCCCATAGGATCGCCTATGATTGCAGGCGTTGACCGCTATCCGTTCAACCTTGACATACGCACCATATGGTGCGTATGCTCGCGTCAGGAGAAACGAATATGGCGATCGCCACAATTCGGCAGCAAGCGGCCCCGGCAGCTGTGGGCCTGCAGACCTTTTCGGGCGACAAGGACCGCAAGCGCCTGACCGGCGCGGCCGTTAAGGCCGTGTTGCGGCTCGTCGATGCCTGGGGTGGCAGCAATGCCGAGGGTGCCGCGCTGCTCGGCGTGTCCGAGAGCACGTGGGACCGGATCAAGGCCGGCAAATGGGACGGCACATTGAGCCAGGACCAGTTGACCCGTGCCTCGGCCTTGATCGGCGTGTTCAAGGGCCTGCACTTGCTCTTCGCCGACGGGATGGCCGACCGCTGGCCGCGCCTGCCCAACCGGGCGCCGGTGTTCGGCGCAATGTCGCCGCTCGAGGCGATGATCGACGGCGGCATTCCCCGGATGCTCGAGACCCGGCAGTATATCGACGCGCTGCGTGGCGGGCTCTGAGCCGCAGTCCCCGCTGCCGCTGGCGCGTGAGGCTTTCCTCCACACCATCAGGCTGGTTGCCAGCTCTCGGCTGCGCGAAGCTGTGCTCAAGCCGCTGGCCGACGATCCGGACGAGTTGGCGCTGCTCGCCGAGATCGAAGGCGCGACCAGCGGGCGGTTAGTTGCCGAGGAACGCGGACTTGGCGCTCTCAGCCCCGAAGAACTCGTTCATGGCGTGCCACATGCCCGCTTCATCAACGCCAGCTTCGCCTATGCCAAACCGCGTGAACCCATGCGCTTCAACCCTGCGGACCGCGGCGCATGGTATTCGGCGCTGGCAGTTGAAACCTGCATCGCCGAAGTTGGACATCACCTGACCAAAGCGCTTGGGGATGCAGGAGAATTCAACGCGGTTGTCGAATATGGCGAAATGCTGGCGAGTATGGCGGGCGTGTTCGTCGACCTGCGCGAGGCAGCGGGTCATCCCGCGCTCGATGCTGACCCTGCGACCGGCTATGCCGCTGGAAATGTTCTTGCCGCGCAGGCACGCGTCGAGGGCCACAATGGCATCATCTACCCATCGGTCCGCCACGCAGGCGGCACCTGTATCGCTGCACTCTGGCCCAACGCCGTGCAGTCGGTGGTGCAAGGTGCCATGGTTCGCCTGATCTGGTCGGGCACGCCGGATTATACCTGGGAGCCGATCTAGTGGACATGATTTTGACATGTGCATCCCTTGGCGGCGGGGATTGGTCTGCAAATGTCAAAATTGCTAGATTCATAAGAATCACGGGTTTTTAGTGGTCCGTTAAGATTCCGACATTCGAGCAGGGCCTATGGTCGGTGGTCGCGAATGTCAGAATCGGACCACTGGCAATCTGCTCCAGCCTGTCCGTTTCTCCGCCAAGGTCTTCAGCAGGCAACTCGCCGCGCCAGAGCCACGGGGATTGATTTGGACGAGTGCGGCTCGAAAGGTTTCTCCCGCTGCGTTTACGACATTCTGACGGCGAACCGAACAGTCCGCTCCCCACCCATTTGCGGTCGAACCTGATCAATTCAGCGCTCCCCTACAGCGCTCCCCTACAGCGGCCCCCTACAGCGGCCCCCTGTAGCGGCCTCCCTGTAGCGGCAAGCGGGTCATGCCCGATAGCCGCCGCGGCCGCCAGTTCCCGGTGCGCTCGACCAGCATCAACGCATCTTCAACATCCATGTCAAGGTCGGGCACGGTGTTCTCAATCCTGGTGCGCCCGAGGAAAATTGGCGCCGCACGAAGATTTCCTGATGTTCTGTAGATCACCCCGGCAATGCGGGAGGCAACTTGCACACTGCAACAGAGTGCGATTTTGGTTCCTGTGTAATGCAGCGCCGACAGACCCGCCCTTTGCAAGTTTTTCCCAGCGTTCGATAACAGAGCGAACATAGTCTTGGGTCTCACGGATTGCTGGAATCCTGCCGCGCGCCAAAGACTTTCTCTCCGGACCAGCGTTGTAAGCTGCCAAGGCCAGATCAACCCGTTTGAAGCGGTCAATCTGCTGGCGCAAATAGCGCGCCCCTCCCCGAAGATTATGCCAAGGATCAAACGGCTGTGTAACGCCCAGCCTTCGTGCCGTGGCTGGCATTAGCTGCGTCAGCCCTGCCGCTCCAGACTTGCTGAGAGCTGTTGCATGGTATGCCGCTTCCTGCCCAACGAGCGCGTCCAGTAGATGTGCTGGCAAGCCAACTTCACATGCGACCTGCTCAATAGCCGCATGATGCCGCAGGCGTCGTCGTTCCGCCGCAAGTGCAAGCCAAGGCGCAGGCACATATTGCGCGGAAGGACAGGGTGGTAGGATATTCTTGTGGTTTGCGTCGCGGGGTGCGGGGGCTCGAGTGGTGTGAAAGTACCAGCGCATCGCAGCTAGGATGTCTGCGGTCTCGTGGCTTGAATCGCTGCGGAGCGCGCCTGTTTTTGGAGTGCTTGCCGGTAGTGCAAAGTTTGAGACTTCTGCTTCGCGCGCAAATGACCCAGCAGGAAATGGCAAAAGCAGCAGCACTATAAGAAAAACGCGAGACATCAAACGCCTCCAAAGGGGGCGTACTGGACTGTCGGGACTGCGCGCAAGCGATCAAACGCGATCGCGGCCGCTGTGTCAAATCCTGGCGATGATCTTCTCGCTTCGGCGCTGTCTCCAGTATTGCCCTGACCTGCAATCCCGCATGCCGCTCAATGCAGATGGCATGGACTGCGCGGCCCGCTTCCCTGACCTTTGGCGCGATACAGGCCAATTCTCGTGCAATGATCCGCTAGTGCTTTGCACAGCGCGCTGTGACACATGCTTCCTGCAGCTTCCTGACCATCGTAGGTTGCGGGCGATTGACGCCAGGCCTGGCATGGACGACACGCCGGTCCAACCGCTCGGCTTGCGTGCGCTGGCAACCCTGATGGTGGACGTGCGAGGTAGACCGTCACCTGTGAGCAAAGCGTAATGCTGCACGCTCTCCGGCAATCTGATGATCCAGGAACGCCGCATCCTTGAACCGGCATCCTTAGGGTATTCCTTATCCAAAGCGATCGTGGCTAACTCCTGCTTTGGCTGGGCACGAGGCATCCACTGCGAAAAATAGGCCTGCGCCTTGGACAAGGCCTGCACCTTTGACAGGCCCAGCGCCATTGACAAGCCATCCGGCAGTGTCTTCGGTCGGGGCTCGTCCAGTTCCTCGCCAGCGTTTTGGTAGAGCGCGATGCCGTCGCAGGCGACGTCGATGAAGCAATAACGACCCTGTCGCGACCCTGTAAGCGACCCTGTACGCGACCGTGTACGTGACTTTGGGCGTGACTTTGGGCGTGACCCTGTTTCACGTCTCCCAGCGTGCGCACAATGAAGTTCACCGGAGCGGTGAGCGGTGCGGTAACGCCGTATTCGCGCATCAGGCGTTCCTCGCGTTGTGACCCATACCTGACCCGCGCCGTCACCTGCGCGTCGTTGACAACGATCAGCCGGTCCTGGAGCGCCTTGTAGACTTTGTCTTCATGCGGCTCATCAAGCCATCCACCGCGCGCAGGATCCTTGAACCAGCACCTCGAGGATATGGCCGTGCAATTTCCATTCCTGCCGGCGAACGCGAAGCTGGCCTCGAATTCCGCCAAGACAGGTCGGAGCGCGCGCTCGCGCGGCGTGTTCGTGCCAAAATGGTCGAGGTCGGTCGGCATGGCAGACAGTGGCCAAGCACCAAACGGCAAGTGATGCACGATTGTGAAGGAACTTTAACGCTCTGAAATATTGTCATTTATGACAAATGGTGATTAGCTTGTGCGATTGAACGGCCTTGCTTTGCGCAGTCTGTCAGCGGCAAACGGCAAGTGGGCATGACCGGGTCGCCGCCGCGCATGTCCAGGCCGCAAGGCTAAAGGCTGTGGTATGTGCCCCAACGCGCATTCCATGACCCGGTCATAGATCCCATCGTGAAAACCCTTTAAAATAAAGCTATTATAAAGTGGCTGGCAGCCCAGCGTCACCACATCCTTGGCACCGCGACAATGGAGTCGCGCAATCAGCAAACGAGGATGATGACCATGACCGAAGACACCTGTGAGGAAACCGTGATCGACCTGGGCGAGGCCTCAACCACCACCCGGGGTCAGGCGATCGTCGAACTCGACGTGAGCGGCGGCAATCTCCGCTTCCTGCCAGGCATTGCCGCTGAGTGAAGGCAGCGGGGCGCATGTCAGTTTTGGCATGCGCCCTATGGCCGACCCCGCATGACAGCCCCCCTGCCGTCCCTCGCCTTCTGCGTGATTGGTGACACCGCGATATTCCTCGACATTGCCGGTGATCGCTACTTCCGCCTTCCATCCGACAGAAATGCCGCTTTCGTTTCTGCGCTTGCGGGCACAGCGCCCGGGGGCAAAGTCCTGAGAGCGGCGGGCCTTGACCGGTTTGCCGATGGCGCACGGGTGACAATGCCGCACTTGTCCAATGCGGAACGGCGCAGCCCAGACCTCTCTCACGTCAGCGTTAGCCCGCTCAATCTGGTCCGGGCAATCGTCTCCCAGCGAACAATTGAACGGCGAGTGCGATCACAAGGGTTGTTCAGGGTGCTCGGCCAACTGCACAACCAGCTCCACGCCGGTGTGCTCGAGCCAATTTTGGCACAGAAACCTGCCTTGCAGATCGTTGCGGCATTCGCACAGGGCCGTCTCGTCCGTAGCGCAGTCGATCGCTGCCTGCCTCGGTCCATTGCTCTGGCACATATGCTCGGAAATGCCGGGTATCGCACAGAAGTGATAATCGGCGTCAAGCTGCGCCCATTTGCCGCGCATTGCTGGGTCCAGTCCGGGTCCTTCACGCTCAATGAAAGTGCGCAAGAGGCGGATCGCTATACGCCGATCCTGGTCCTGTGACACCAATACGTTTTGCATTGCGCAAGCCTTGGCCATCGCCGTCAGGGCCGATGGTGCAGGTCAAGGCGGTCGCCGGGCTCAGGTCCTCAAGTGCGCAACTGTCGTCTGCTTTATGGCTCGGTGACAGCGACCACCGCATCGATCTCGGCCCCTTGGGTGTAGTTATCGGCTATGTCTTTGCTCGCAGCACTGGCTTGCGCGTCAGGGACTTGCCGCAGGATCTGGCCCATCAGGACATCACGGGCCTGGCGACCTGGCTGGTGTGCGAGTGCTGGGGCACTTACGTCGCCTTGTTCAACGACCTGGACGCAATACAGGTACTGCCCGATCCCTCTGGCCTCCTGCCAGTATATGTAACGACCGACGAGCAAGATGTTGTGTGCACCAGCGATCCTGGTTTGATCGGGCAAAGCGGCTGCCGGCAGCCAGAGGTGTCCTGGGAGGACCTCTTTCACCATCTCCAGCACCCGAGCCTGCGGTCTGCCAGAACCTGTCTGTATGGTCTTTGCGAACTGTCCCCCGGCTATCTCGTCAGGCTCGGCGATCCACGCACTGCTGCACGTCCGATCTGGGTGCCAGCGAGCTTTATGCCTGACGGCAGGACGTTCAGCTTTGAGGCGCTGTCTGTGCAGTTGCGCGAGATTGCCACGCACGTCCTGGGCGCTTGGAGCGCGCTGTCGTCGCGCGTGGTAGTGGCGGCATCTGGCGGGGTGGATTCCTCACTGATCGCAGCCGCTCTTGCAGATGCCGGGCGGGACTTCGCGCTGATGACTGTCGCGACTTCCGATCCCAGCGGCGACGAGCGCGCGCATGTCAGAGTCTTGGCGCAACACCTCGGCGTTCCGCTTTTTGAAGGGCAATACGCCCCACAGAACATCAATCTCGGCCTGGCCGTGTCGGCGCGAGGTCCGCGACCTTGTGGCAAGGCCTTCATGCACGAAACCCGGCGTGTGGGCTTTGAAGCACGCCGTGCGCTAGGTGCGGACATCGTGTTCGATGGCAACGGCGGGGACAATCTGTTCTGCTATTTGCACAGCGCGGCGCCTGTGCTCGATCGCTGGTTCTGTGACGGCTTGAGCCGAGGCACCTGGTCTACGCTTGTGGACATGTGCCGGGTGACCGAAACCACAGTGCCGCAGATGGCGCGCGCATTCCGGCGCCGCTGGGCTCGTGGCACGGCATTTGCGCTTCAGCCTGCTGATTCTCGCCTGCTCAGCGGTCAACAGGGCCAATCTGCGATCCCGGAAACCTTGCGCGACTGGCGCGACCAGGTGCCGCGCAAGCATCCCGGCAAAGTCGATCATCTCGCACTGCTTCTGGCCACGCAAAATCATCTTCATGGTGCCGGTCCCTCTCCTGCCTTCGCGCAGTTCTCCCCGCTGATGAGCCAGCCCCTGCTCGAATTCTGTCTTTCGGTTCCAACCTGGATCTGGTGCATGGGCGGGATAAATCGGGCACTTGCGCGGGCAGCTTTTGCCGATGTCCTCCCCGCTGCGGTGACCCGGCGTATTTCCAAGGCAGGCCCCGACAGTCTGATGCACATGGTCTTTGCCGCTAATCACGCGCTGATCCGCGATATGCTCATGGACGGACTGTTGATGCGTAACGGTATTCTCGACAGGCACGCGGTCGATCTGGCGCTTTCTCCAGGAAAGGCTGGCGTGGAGACTGACGATGCAACACTCTATCGCCTGCTTGACCTGACCGAAGCAGAAGCCTGGGTCCGATCCTGGCGCTAGTGGATTGGTTTTGACATTTGCATCCCCTGGCGGTTGGGATGGGCCTGCAAATGTCAAAATTGTGAAATCCACTAGAATCAAAAACTTCTAGTGGTCCGAAAAGATTCTGACATTCGAACGCCGCCTAACCTCATAGGGTACCGAATGTCAGAATCGGACCACTAGCGCGCTGGTAACGGCTGTCGCGCCTTGTGCTCAATCACATCGCAAAACTGTCGGATCCGGCGCGCCACGCATTGCCTTCCATCGTTCGTATTGAACCTGCTTTGCAGGGGAGCAATCCATCTTTGCCAGCAACCAGAACCTGAACCAGTCGACTGCGCGCGCGTAGATCGCAAGGCGATGCGCCGGCTGCCATTTGAAATGCGGCTCGTTATCAAGCACGATAAGCTCTACGGCTTTACCCCGCTTGCGAAATGCCGATACGACATCTAATCCTGCTTCGTATTCGCTGTCGCCGGTCTGGATCAGGATGGGAACATCGACTTTGTCCGCATTGAGGACCAAGGACATCGGCTTCCAGAAAGCAGGCGCATCGTCCTCGAAAAAGCGGTAGCCCATGTCGCGTCCGAACCGCTCGAAAAAAGGCCCTGCGGCCAGAGGATAAGACATCATATCCTCACAACAAGCGCCAAGACTTGCAACCTTGAACAGTGAGGAATTGATCAAGGCCCACTGGGTGGTCGACGTCCCGTCGCTGAAACCGCTGATGCCCATCCGCTGTGCATCGACTGTGCCGGTCGCAATCGCACGGGCTACCGCCATCTCGAGGGAGGACTGCACGCTTCTTCGGTCAAGCCAATCGGTTCTGTTGCGTGTTCTTAAGTCCCGTTCGCTGGTAGCTTCCATGACCCACGCCGGGAAATCGGGTCTGGCAAAACTCAGCACCGCAAATCCGTTTGCAGCGAGCACCGCAACAGGCACTTCGTCGCCGGTACCGCCGCGCAGGAAACCGTCGCTGCCATACTGCACGACAACAAGCGGATGCTTCTCGCCGGACTTGTGGCCCGGCGGCGTAACAAGGTCAGCATAGCTCTGGACACCATAGGCATTGCGAAACCGCAACCGCTGCACCGTTGCGTGATGAAACGACTTCCAGGCCGGATTGGGATCAAAGATCGTCCGTTCATGGCCGGTGACCAGATCAATCGAGACAAGGCGGCGCGGCTGCGTGGCCCCTTCCCTTGCACAGACCAGGTGCAAGGCTTGCAAGGCGCAGCCGATAAGCGCGTCCTGCGTCACCAGAACCAGCTCAGGCACCGCCGCTCCGATTTGCCAACGCAAAAGTGCCGTCTGGCTCTGGCCCCATCCGGTCTTCTGGAGGATATAGAGCGCGCGTCCGTCAGCCGACCACCACAAGTGCCTTGCCCCATCGCAAGTGGCCGTGCTGCACGTCAGCACCGATCCGCCTGGCATGCGCATGACCAGCTTTGTCGGGGCAATGAGCCGCGCTGGAGCTGTGCTCTCAATCCATGCCGCAGCGCCTGCGCTGGACAAAGTGAAGCCCATTGCTCCTGCAGGTATGGCCAGCTTGCCAGCGTCCGCATTGCTGCGCGTTACCAATGCCACCTCCTGGGCGGTTGCGTCACGTATTGCCCCGTCGAGCTTGGACACTCTGTAAACGACTGGCATGGGACCGGTTGGCAGCGGCCGGTCAGAGAATTGCGGCGAGAAGCGGTCATCAAACACAAACCCGGAACGTGCTTCCTCGGCAATTCGTGCACTTGCCTTGCCAAGCGCCGGCCGGCTTGCAGTAACGATGCGCGCGCCGTCTGGCGTCCAGGCAAAGTCATCGACATCCTCCGGCAGCGCAGTCAGTGGCCTTGCCGCAGCTTTTCCAATGGTCTGGACCCCCCACACTTGTGTTTGCTCATTTACGCGCTTGAGAAACGCAATTGTCCTGCCGTCAGGCGACCACTTGGGGGTAATTACCCGGGCATAGCCTGCTGCAATCGCGGGGAAATTGCGGAGTTGGAAGGTGTCGCGGATAAATGCGCCGCCGCGATCGAGTACGCGCGGTAGCGCGCGCTGCGCGTCTACCGGCATGACCATGAGCTTCTGGCAAAAAGCATTGGTATGCGGGTCGGCGCGTCGGACGACGAAGGCGATCTGCCTGCCATCGGGCGATAGACCGAACGGACTTGGGGATTCGTAAGGATCTGAGCGGCCAATGTCAGCGATTGTCGCCAGATCAAGAGCACCGATATGCAAGTCAGCACGCGATTTGCGCTGGCTGTCAAGCCCATCCAGATCGGCGCAAGAGTCGAGGCCCGCAGGGGTTACAAGGCTTGCAGGGCTTGCAGGGCTTGCAGAGCTTGCGAATGGCACAGTTGCTTGTGCCATCAGCACAATCAGAGCCATGCCCATTACCAGCGCCTCGAAATGCCGACGGCGATAAACCGTCCGATCGGCGAATAGTTTGTCGAGTCGTAAGGCGTATCGGTTGGCCCAGTCGTTCGAATTGCCTGTGGCTGCTTGTTCAACGCATTGTTGACGACCACAGACAAGGCAAGGCCGGGTTCCTCAGCGCTGGCGTGGAGCGCTGTGTAGCGCAGAGCAAGATCGAGCGTGGCCTGCGGCGCGATGCGTGCAGGCAAGGCAAAACGGCGATCCGACAGCGCGCCGCTGTAGTTGAGGAAAGCAGACCCCGTAAACTGCTGCGACCGATAGCTGACGCTGGCGCGCGCGCGGATCTCAGGCGGATTGAATAGCGTGCCCGACAAGCTGGTCTGCGGCAGGTCTTCGCTCACCTGCTGTCCGCTGTCGAGCCATGCGCCGGCAAGATTGAAGGAGATGGACCGCTCTGCGCCAAGCTCACGGCGCCAGCTTAGCGCCGCATCCAATCCCTGGATGTTCTGGATCGCGACATTGAGATTGCGGTTATCAACCAGCGCGACGACATTGGCGGGATTGTAAGGCAGCCCCGAAAAGTTCTGCAGGCCAAGCTGGGCAGCGGCCACGAGGTCGGCCAGCAGGCTCGCGGACGGATCGCGGTCGATCAGCGAGGCGTATCCTGGATCGGTGAAGGCAGCGGCGATCGAGCCGGCGATAGGCTGCACGACCCGGTCGCGATAGCGGATGTTGAAGTAGCTGCCCTCAAGCGACAACCCCGGGATGCCCGCAGGCTTCAGGACAAAGCCAGCGGTCCAGCTGCGCGCCCGCTCGGGTTTGAGATCGGGATTGCCCCCGCTGGTATACATGACCGTCTGGCCACCGGACCCTGCACCGAAGGCTGCGGCCGGCAACAGGTAGGCCTGATACCCGACATATTGCTGGTAGAGCGTCGGCGCCTTGAAAGAGCGCGCCCACGAGGCCTTGAGCGTCAAGTCGGTTGCAGGTGCATAGATCAGGCCAAGTCGTGGCGTTGCAAGCCGCGCCATGCCGGGATAATCCTCATAGCGTAGTGCGCCGGTAAGGATCAGGCGCTTGACGCCAGGGATGTCTGAGTGCGGGCCGACAAACGGCAGGTAGACTTCCCCAAAGGCAAAGTAGCTGTGGCGTGAAACATCGAACGTCTGCTGCGTAGTGCCATTGACAATACGGCTGAATTTCATGCCATTGTCCCGATAGCCGCCGCCCACTGCCAGCTGGGCAGATCCGCCCGAGAGCGCGAACATCGGCCCGCTGGCAATGAACTCGGCAGAGGCAGCGTCATTGCAGTAACACCCAGAAGTGACGCTGGCAGTTCCTCCGGCAGGCGTAAAGGAGGTACTGTACCGGGTCCGGTCGATGCCATAGGCACCCAACAGCTTTACCGTCCAGGCACCCCCGGCATCAAAACTCAGTTCCGGGGCAACCGAAAAGGTCGAGACGCGCGGCGCAAAAACATAGCGGGCCGCCGCAGTACCTCCGATCGTTGTGGAAGTACGGCGCGACAAAAGCGCATCGACATTGAACGCCCACCTCTCGCCGAGCGCCTGATGCACGCTAGCAATCCCGGCATGGCGAGTCTGCGCGGGATAAAGCGAGGCCTGGGGATCAAGTGACCGGGTGTAACTGCGCTGACCGGCTGCAAGCTGTGCATTGTGTGCAAAGTCATAGGCCAGCATCGCCCCGCCACCCGACCAGCGCGTGCCTGCTACAGCGTCGGCTTGCTGGCGAAAATAGCCGCCATCGCTGGCCGCTCCGACCTGCGCCGATGTCGCCAGACCCGAATAGTTGCGGCGCAAGATGACATTGACCACGCCTGCTACGGCGTCCGAACCATACAGCGCCGATGCGCCATCGGGAACGACCTCGATGCGCTCCAGCGCCGCGACAGGAATGGCCGAGATGTCGACCCCGCCAAAAGCAGAATCATAGGGAAGCCGGTGACCATTTAGCAAGGTGAGCGTTGCGTCAGGACCAAGCCCACGCAAGTTTGCGCTCGCGGCAGAATTGACATTGGTGTTGATCAGGCCCGCGCCAGTCCCGACGCCCGGGTTCTGTCCGCCACTGAAGTTTTGCGGCAAAGCCCGTACAGCTTCGCCGGTGTCGATCTGACCTGCCGCCACGATCAGGTCACGCGATAGTTTGATCACAGGCGCTGCGACGTCGGCGCCGCGGATCAGGGAGCCGGTGACCACGATTGGCGTTTCACCAGCGGGTTGCAACAACCCATTCCGGGCTGGCCGAATAAGGATTGTACGGTTGGAAAAGCTTGCCGTGAGTCCGGTGCCGACGAGCAGCGTGCCGACAGCCTGCTCCACGGTCATCATACCGCGCAATGCAGGAACACGAAAGCCCGCGACAGCTTCGGTGGGTGCGTAAATCTGCCACCCGGCTTTTGCGGCCACGGCCATTAACGCGCTACCCAGATCCTGCTCGGCAAGATCGAAAGTGATGCGCGCGTCTTGCGCGACGGCGGCATGCGGCGGCAGCATTGCAGCGCCACCGAGCAGGGCAGCGAGAAGGCGAGTCGTGGACGTCATGGTTCAATCCCTCATTCGTGTTCCGCACGCATTTGGTGGTGCGGTGGATAAGGGGATTGACGCTGAGCGAAGACCGGACCTTAGTTACGTTTGAAAATATATTTCAATTCTGGCGCAAGTGCAGTCCGTCAGGCCTCTCGGTGACCTGGAAGCCAAATACAGTCGCAAGGTTAGCCGCAAGGGCAGATGTATCGGTAAAGCGGAAGCGCCCTGACACCGACATGGTGCCAATCGCGGGATCATCGATGACGATGGGTTTTTCTGCATAGCTATTGGCGATGCTGACGAGCCGGGAGATCGCAATGGTGCGATACTGACCCCACCCCGACGGCCATTCCTTCTCGTTGGTAACAAAGCTTGGCCCCGCGTTGCCGATCCGTCCACGCAGCAAGCGCAAGGGACGTCCAACCGGCAGGCGCTGGCCTTGGATACGATAGGCTGCATTTTGGAGCAGAGGCCGAACTTCGGCCTCACCGGTGTAAAGGCGAACGCGCGGTGCTTGATGCACGGCAAGAGTGACATCCATCAACGCAGCTCGCGCCGTTATGGTGTTCGCTCCGGCCGCTATCGTGTAGGTCTGTGCGCTGTCCAGCGCGTTCAATTGCATCCGACCCATTACCAGTTTGATCGTCGAGGTTCCATCACGCGACCCGACAATGACCTTGCTTGCCCGATCGAGCGTGACTGCGCCGCCGCCGGGCAGCGCAAATGTGCGCATCGTGCGCGGTGCCGTCTCAAGCAGCATATGCGTCTGCCCCGTGGGCGTGCTCGACCACGGCAGCATGGAAGCAGGCACCAGCCCCACGAAAACGGCGAGCCCCAGACACGCAGCAATCGCTCCGGAAACCAACACTTGGCGCATGTCCCTCAATGATCTGCGCTGACGCAAGGGCCCATAGTGTGCTGACGAGCGCAGGACGAGGCTATCATCAAAAATCTTGCAGATGCGGGCGAACGCCTCGCGATTGTGCGCCCCCTGATTAAGCCAAGCCTCGAACTGTGGCGTTCTTGCGCCCGCTTGGGGTCCGCGCATCGTGGCAAACCACTGCGCGGCCTGCTCGGCAGCATCGGCAGGCTCTTGCCCTTGCCCTCCGCCCTGCCCGCTCATCGTTCGACGCCGAGCTGCCCGGCCAGATGGATAAGCGCTTTGGACATGTGATATTCGACCCCCGCACATGTGATGCCGAGCGCGCGTGCAATCTCCTTGTACGTGCGCTCATCAAAGCGGTGCATCAGAAATACCTCCCGCGTTCTTGTCGGCATGGCGGTCAAAGCCTTCTCATAGCGACGCTGTAGCTGTGCTGCTTCAAGTGTTGCGGTCTGGTCAGGGGCAGGTTGCCAATGCTGCGCTTCATCGAATTCGACCTCTGCCGGTTGCCGCTTGCGTTTTCGGACCGTGTCAACCAGCAGGTTTTGCGCGATCCGCCACAGATAACCTGTTGGATTTTCAAGCTGGTCACGCTGATTGCCCGACAAAGCTCGGGCAAAGACATCCTGCACGAGATCCTGCGATACCTCCGGGCCGGCTTTCCAGTCGAAGTAGCGCTTCAACCGTGGTTGCTCTTTGCGGTAGACTTTGTCGAAAAGACCATCGCTCGCGGGCTTGAGAACCTGCCGATATCGGGAAGAGGACACGTCGGCACCGAGGCGGGCACATTCCGGGACGACCGGCAATCACACCGGCGCACATCGGAATCAAGGCTATGCCGATCGTGCACTTGTGCATGACCAACCGCATGTCCGCCAGGGACCTGCGTGTTTGATGCCTGGCGGAAATGATTCCGGGCAGCTGACGCCAGCAACAGCGCTGCCTTGCCCAAATATGCCCTGATTGCAGGACCTTGACAAGAGTCTGGAGCATCGAACTTTACGCGCCTGGCCGGCGGTCTGTCGCAGTGTGTTCGAACACGGCCAGCAGCTGGGGTGCAGCGCGGCTGCGCCGGGTGTGATAATGCCGCAAGGCCGGCTCAAGTTCACGCAGCTTGCGTAGTTTGCAGGTATCCTCGAGAAACTGCAATTCCGAGCCGGTGTCTGACAAGACTTTGTGTTCGGTCCTGCGCAAGGCGTGCAAGCGGCTATTGAGCGCATCGATCGCATCTTCCAACGCCTGATTGCCACAGCTGCGAGCGATTGCGCTAAACAGCCATGCAGTCTTCAGCGCAGCATCTGCAGCATCTGTACAAACTTGCAACGGGATGGGCCGATTAACCTTGCGGATCGCCATGCGCAGCAGCGCGAGATTGAGGTCAAGCAATTCGCGCAATTCCAGTGCGCCAAGGTGTGGCACATGAAACCCGAACCCCGGCTGCAAGTCGACCAACCGCTCTCCCACGAGGCGATTGAGGCTGTCGCGGACCGGGGTCATGCTAACGCCGGTCTCATCGGCGATCCGCGCGCTCTCCAACCTGCTGCCCGGCGGCCACTCGCCGGCGAGCAAGCGTTGCTTTATCGCCGCGTAAGTCGGTTCGTGTACGTGAGCCGGGCTCACGGACGCGTCACCTGGCTTTGGGCAAACGCTGCGATCATGGCCGCTTGGTCGGGCCTTAGAGCGTCAATTGCGCCCAGCGGGACAGACACTTCGCGACCCAGCAGCACCGACGGACATTGGCCTTCAAAGTTACCCAGGTTTGGCCGATGCTGGGCGTAACCTGCCAAAGCAGCGAGCTCGGGCGGAAAGTTGCGCGCGATTGCGGGCGGGTAAGCCAGCCAAAGGTTTTCGTAGGCCTTCAACCATCCCAGGCTATAGCCGATCACGACCGCGCGCCGAACATCTTGCGAGGTATTGGCACCGGCACCGTGGAGCGTGGAGCCCAGGAAGCAAATGGCTGAGCCGGGAGGGCATGCGGCACAGACCGGATCGGACATGCATGAATGATCGGCTGAAAGCACGCGATGCGAGCCTGGATAGATGCGCGTCGCACCATTGTGTTGCGTAAACCTGTCCAGCGGCCAGATAACGTTCAGCAGGTATTCGTGCGGGCCTTTTAGACCAGGCCACATGTCGTGGTCACGGTGCGGGAATTGCTGGCGCTCGCCTGGATGAACGGCAATGGCCTGCGCGACGTTGAGCTGTATCGTGTCGCAGGCCGGGCCCAGAACGGCGTCGGCCAGCGCCAGGATGGTTGGCTCCATCACCAGGTCCGCAGCGTGCCTGGACCGCTTGAGCAAGCTCCCGAAGCGTTTGGTGCGAAAGCCGTAGAAATGGCCTTGCCCAAAGGGTGTATTTGCAAAGGCGTCTGCCAGATCGTTGGTCAGTCCGCAAAGAACGCTTTGCGGCAAAAGGTCAGGGATGATGCAAAAGCCGTCGCGCATCAGCGCCTCGAACCACGGGGTCGTCTGGTCGGATTTCATGCAAAGCCTCCCATCGCACCTGAGAGTATGCGTGAAGATTGCGCGTAGCATCCTGCCTGTTTGAGGCCCTGGGTTGTCTCGTGATCGATCCGGATGTGCAGCGCCACCAGCGTCTGGCCTGCATGTGCAACTGCCTTCCCGAGCGCCCGGCAGTCCCACCCGAATGTTCTCACCTGCCGAAACCAGGCAAGTCCCGCAACGCCTGTGTAGTGCGTGATGCCGTGGCCGAGCGCATGGTGCACAAGCGCTGTCACCAATTCGTTGCGGGCAACCCGCCTTTGCGGCGTGGGGAGACGTGAATCGAGGCAGAAGCGGGTGATCTCTCGTGTCGTGGGGCCTGACGGAATTGGCCCTGGACAAAGCACCGGGAACAGCTCGCTCAGGATATGGGGGCGATCCGTCCGCAGCAGGCGGGTCGACGCGCGGTGCTCGCCACATTCATCCACGAGGATCAAGTAGTCGGCCTCTGGGTTGTCGTACCGATCCAGCTCGTATTTGTCGGCCAGCACCGGGAGATCCCAGCGCAGCAGATCAACGAAAACGCGCTTTCGCGCATCAAACATTTTTCGAAAGACATGCTCGTCGTCAAGAGCGCTCAGGGATTGCAAAGACATTTGGCCACCTCGTGCAGTTGAGAGGTGGCCATCAAATCACGGGTAAGCCCACAGCGGTATTCCAAGATCTTGGAATGGCAAATCCGGAATTACGGACCAGAAATGACGGGCTGCGAGTCACATGTGCGGGTTGTTCCACCACCGAAACACGTCCGCAAGGCAAATCAGCCCGTCGTAAAGCGTGCACAAGATCAGTACCTGGCTGCTGTGGACATTGTAGCGTTCACGGGCAGCTTGCAGGTGTTTGATGACCGTTGATTCCTTTATCCCGAGGATAATGGCGGTATCTTCTGCCGACATTCCGCGGGCATTCCATAAGACGCATTGTCTCTGTCGCTCGGACAGGACCGGCTTGGCTGGCCCGTCTCTCGGGCCTGCCAGATTTCGAGCCGCAGTGATGGCAAGGCCGCCAAGGATCTCGGCCAAAGCCAAAACGTCGCGGGGCAGCGAAACGCCAGGTCCGACCACGAACGAGCAAGAACCACTGCCGTCGCCCGGCAGATGCCGTGGGACCGTAAAGCCGTCGGCAACACCGACCTGGAACCCTGCTGCGAGCATGCGATGATCGCCCGGTGTCATGGGGATCAGGTGACCAATCTGCCGCCACTCGAAACCCGTCATGCTACGACTGCAGGCACGCCTCACCGGATCCTGTCCAGCAAGGTCGAAGGTCACATAAAGGCTGGCCCAGTCATGCGGATAGTTGTGGACCAGGATTGTCTTTCGCGGACGACTGCGGGCGCGCGACTCGTACGCGACGGCAAAACAATCGAAGCCAAGTTCGCTTGTGGCTGCTGCCAGGCAATTCAAAAGGCGCTCTTCGGACTTTGCTTCGATCAGCCGTGGCGCAAATTCACGAACAATCCCCAGGGGCATAGTCTGCCAATCGGCCGGCAAGGCGTATCCCAACTCGCCTTGTACAGCCGTCCTGCAATGCCAAGGGACTGCTTCCATAACAGGGCTTGGCGGTGTCTACTGGCCCATTACTTACGCACGGCACATGTGCCGACATGATCTGCGTAAGCATCTGATACCATGAATGTTTCTGCCCGGAAAGCCTCTGCAGGTTTGGTCAGACGTGTAAAGATTGCAAGGTGTCGTCTGGGCATGGGCCGGGCAAGGCGCAATGCCGGTACATTCTCTGGCCACATCTCACAGCTACAGGGGGATTCTGGCTGGACCTTCCGGAATTCATCGATATTGCGGTACCGGGTGATCTGCTTGAGAGAGGGCTCAATGGCCCGAAGCGACCGAAATGATGCCAGCTTTGTAGGGTTCGGCGGTGCCTTCTCCACCGCGTGCGCCCCAGCCACACCCGATTCTGCCCCGATTGCATCGGCTCGGCTGCTCTGGATTCGTGTTTTGCCGCTTGGTCCTGGCCAGCAGGTGATTCCACCTGGTTCGAAAACGCTTTAGTGCCGTAGAATCGCCGTTGCGTCACATGCCGAAACGTACACGCGCCAGTTGCGCAGCAACGTCCTGATCACCGTGGTTTGCGCGTGCCACATCTAGGAACACCCGAAATACCGGGGCATAGACGACGCCGTTAATACACTCTCCTGTCTCGATGTGGCCGTGATGGTCAGCGGCGAGCACCCCAAAATTCCACGCCTTGCGGACTGGTCTGGCGCCAAGTTTGCGCAACACCTCACCGTAATGCTGGCCTCCCTCGATCCTGCATATCACTTGGGGCGCCTCACCTGGCATCTGTGCCAAAGATTGCGCTGCAAGAGTGCCGGTTATCGCATAATGTATCTTGTGAGCCTGGCATATCTCGGCGAGCCGTCGCGCCAGCACAGGCCCATCCATATCAGGAACATGAAAGTACTGCATCGATGCCGTGGGCAGATCTGCACTGTAGGATGACAACTTCTTCAATACGTCCTGCGGTTGAATGAAGCGACGCAGTTTCATTGGCCCGGCCCCATCGATCTCCAGCCATCCCATCTGCCCCATTAGTTTCAATGCAACAGAAACCGACGCAGGAGATACATCGCATTGACTTGAAATGTTTTTGACCGCCAACCACTTGGGCCAGCTTTTGAGCATGTGCTCTATGACGCGTGCGCGGTGCGGTTGCAGGAACGAGCCTATATTGCATTTGGCCTCCGGTGGAGCGGTTCCATCGCGCGCAATGTAGACTTGCGGTCCCAACAAGAACAGCGCACCGGACTCATCAAAATACCCTGTTCTTGCGGCCTCAAGCGCCTCGCGCGCCAATTTTGAGACGCGCCTTGCCGCAATCAGAATGAGTGTATCAACTCCGCCCGTGTGCTGGGCCGCATGGTCTTGCAAATTCGCGATGCAGCGCTCGACGTCGCGCGGATTGACGGTGGCCATCGCCTCCACCATCAGCACGAATGTGCGCTCTCCCAACCTGACGTCGAAGGCGGCCGTAGGGGCATAAGTACCGCGTCCGTCGATCGTCACGCGCGCCCTGTTTACGTTTGCATCTGGCAACGCCTTGAGAGCAGACTGGAGCGCTTTGAGCACTTTGGATGCGCCAGGTTCCAACTTTCTCATGAATCAATTGCCCGTCATTTGCTCCATGTCCGTGCATTTGCTGCAGGGCCGCTGTCAGTGAGACCCGATTGTAGCGGGCCCTGTCAACCGGTATGCATGGTCTTTCCAGTTGGAGCGAATTGCAAAAGTTACCATTTTTCAACCATGGACAGTAACTGAACGCAGATGCCTGAGGGCCGATTGACATGTCGTCAGGCACTGGGGGCAAGGCGGATGACAGGACCAAACGACGTCCCGCCCGAGCAACGGGCAAGTTTGCAGCGGCAACTCGATTGGAATTATGTCAGCAAGGCTGAATTTGTCGTTCTTATCAGCCTCGTTGCGGGCGCAACAAGTGCTTTTGCATCACTGCTCAGGGTTGCCGTCCAGCAAATATCCGGGCCAGCCATGCATTTGGCAGAACTCGCCGTCGGGGCAAGCATCTTGCACGGGGTGCTTTTGCTGTTGATGCATTTCACCAGCCCCAAAATGATCTACACCCGTTTTTTGCTCGCACATATTTCAGGCGCGTTGCTTGCCGGATCGTTGTTCGGGGGGATGGCATCAATTTGGCACTGACAGGCATCTGACCCCGTCAGCCCTCGCGCGAAGTCCAAGCCTGACGGACACGATCCGACAGGCATCTCGGCAAAATGGCCAATACTTTCGTTCTTGTGCGCCCTCGTTCTTGCGCGCCCTTGTCCTTGCGTGCCCTTGTCCTTGCGTGCTCGTGCCGATTGCGGCGGGCTGCATCGTCGGCGGTCCTACTTCATTGCGCTGAACTGATATCAGATCGTGCTAAAAGCTTCGAGCCGCAGCCGGATCGCATCGGCACTTGTCTTGGCACCAAGCTTCGACATCATCTTCATACGATGAATCTCAACGGTGCGCGGACTGATCGCAAGTATGCGCGCCATCTCCTTGTTCGAACATCCCGTAGCCAGAAGGTCGATCACCTCGCGCTCGCGCGCAGAGAGGCCAGTGATTAACAGACGGGCCTTTGCGCGTCGCATACGGGCGTCAAGCACAATCTGTCCTGACAGATAGGCCGTTTCAAGCTTGGCTATCAGCGCTATCTGGTCGAAATCGCCGATGAAATAGTCGGTCACACCGGCCTTGGTGCCTGCGATGACAGTATCGTAGGCCAAGTGCTTGCCAAATCCGATAACCGGCAACCAGATTCCGGCATCTGCCATTGCACCGAGAAGATCGATGCTTGCACCTGTTGCGCTGTCGTCGATGATGACGACACCGTCACTTGGCCGATGAGAAATCAGCTCCAGAGCATGACTGTAGATCTCTGCATGATGACCGGCAGAAAAGATCGTCCGGGCCAGCAGTGCACGATCATTTTGCTGTGGCGCAATAACATGCACGACGATCCGAACCGATCGATTGTGATGCACGGTCCGCCACAAGTCCGCGCCGTCTGGCGTTGGAGCCAGATCCTCAAGCACAGCCGCCTGCCCTGCACCGATGTCTATCTGTTCGTAATAGGCCATTGAAACCCCCTTCGTACTGCCCGCTAGCGGGTCACCACGTAGGGAAAATTCGCAGATGAATATGAACGAGCGGCCCCTGCAGGCGGTATGCGCCAACCCTAAGCGTTACTCCCTATCTGCTGCACTGTCTGGGCATTCGGGACTTTGCACACACGTCTGTCGGCAAACAATGGATACACCCGCGCCCTGCTTGCGGGCGTAGTCCCATGCGCTCTGCCCGAGCACCGCTGCGCGACATCGCTCGGGGCTTCTGCGTGTTTACCATGTCCGATAAGGAAGCGGTATTTCGCGCAACGCAGGGCACATAAAAGCGTTTATGGCATCTTTACGAAATGTTAGGCATTTTTACATAGACCTTGCGTCTGAGGGTGCTTCGGACTGCTACCGAACGGTGTCCCGCTACGGTTCGTCCGAGCACTCTCTTCTGCCTGAACATGAAAGCGGACAATTGCGCAGGCTCGCGCAAGCAACCCTCACGCCTCGCCGTTTGCGGCATTGGTTTTGGCACAACATGTGGTTCCGGTGCCGGACCAACTTGCCCGATCAAAGTCGCAGACCGAACGTTGCCAGTCACTGGGGGCACAGCGTGATGCCACGCTGCCAATGTGGCATCAAACGTCTATCTACCGGTTGGGGATCAGGGAAATGTCTCGAAGACCGATCGAGGCATCTTTACAAAGTGCGCCATGGCGCAAGCGCGCAGAAACTGCGCTTTTGCAAATTCGGCAAACCGTGATGCCATCCAGATAAGCTATATCTGCCCGCACCTTAAATTCCGGACAAAGCGTCGTTTGCGTCAGCCTGATTGTCGTTGGTTTCCGCGGCAAGAGCGATGAAGGCCATATCGAGGTGCGCTGCTGCCAACGTGTGGCCGTTTCTGTCGAGTGCATCTCGGGTGACCTCAAGCAGATTCAATATCCCCATCAAGTCGCATCCTCTCGAAAAGGCAACAATTTCAAGGGCTGACTTCATGGCCGTGGCATATCCTGCTGCAAGGGTAGGTAGAAATAGCACTTTCTACTGGCGATGGCCACCTTGACGACGCGTGAACGCCGTTTCGGCACCGCGCAAGATGCCCAGAGCTTGCAGCCCACGGGGAAGCTCATTGCCAACTATGCGTCCTGATCCAGCGTTGGTGCGATCAAGTGCAAGAAAGCCACATGGCACGGTAGCAGTCAGCGTCATAGACATGACATTGTCTGTCATCTGTTTTGTCATGTGACCAATGTCACTGGCCTGACTTGGATTTCTGGCTATTTTTGCCCTGCGACCCAAGGGCTGGTTTGACCACCCTGAATTCTGGCCCTGCTGGCACCCCCCGCGGGCAGGGCCTTTTTTCTGGTACTTGCTCCAGTGCGATCTGTCTGGATGTAGCTGGCTTTGGCTCATGTACCCGATACGATCACCACATCGGTGTCCGAACGACCGGATCAATTCGGCTCTTGGGCCCAAGCGCTGACGAGGATCCCCCATCTATCGGTCAGCGTATCGGTTAGCGGATCGGCCAGCGTGACAAAAATCTGCGCATGCCACCGTGCTGGCAGGTTTGCGATCTCACAACGTTAAACAACAGGCACCGGCGCAGGCGGTCCAGTCCCTCTTCAGAGCCTGATTCGAACGCCGGCAAATATGGGCTGGCGCGCGATTTTGCGTTTTGATGCGGAGCGATGGTCGCCGCGATGTGCGGGCATCGATGGGAATGGATTGTCGCATGATCGCGACGAATGCTGCGCGGAAAAGACCCTTCAGACCGCCTCGCAGAATTTCGAATCAGGCTCTCAAGCCGCAAAATAACGGCACAAAGCTTTGTAAGCACTCGGCGTCAGGCCGATCCACTGCCGACGCTTGTCCATAAAATCGCGCCTGCGCCGCACAAGGTTGCGCTTTTCGAGCAGCACAAGCCATCTTTGCGCGGTCGATTGGGGAATCCCGGCTTCAAGCCCGACAGTTGAAACATTGTTTTGCTGTCCGAGGAGTTCTGCCAGCAGCAGCTCTGTCAGGATTTCCCAGGCGGGCATCGAGAACATATCCTGCGGAACGCCCAGCAACTCACACCGCAGTTTGCGCAGTCGCACTTCTGCCTTCACTCGTTCGACAAGCTGCGCATGGCTTAAATCACTGAAAAAGAAGGTGTTGTCGTGGTCCCCAGGCACCAGGCTAACCAATTTGTTGATTAAACGGGTAAGGTCGGCGATTTCGACCTGCTCGCGCGATGTAGCGGTTTCAACAATCTTGTTGTGACTGATCGCCGGCATCTTTGTGACCCTTTGCTGCAGCATCGCCCCATGCCTGGCCACCAGAATGCCCTGCGCTGTCCAAAGGTCAAGCAATAGCGTGACAACGTTTCCGAATCGGCGGAGAAATCATCTCCATTTCTGCGAGAAGTAGCAGCGTCAAAATAGCGCAAATCGGTCGGCCAGATTAGAAGGCTGCCGCTGCATGCCATGCGTGTTTTCGCGCCAACTGCTTCAACCCGGTACCCAGTGGAACTGGGCTGCGGTAAGTCTTCTGGATGCAAGGTCCAGATTGCCAGTGCTGCAATCGTCCCACAAAGAGACATGTTTTGCAAAATTTGCCATAATGTGACTGGACCAGCCGGTTATTTATGATCATGACCTGCGATGCTTTCAAAATGGAATATTTTTGGCAGCGCGGGACGCGAAAAAATGGAAATCTGGATTGCTGTAGAGCGCCTTAAAGAAGCGCTTGAAATTATTGATCGGCACGATCTGCCAATGGCAGGCATCCATGTGACAAATGCCCTGCAATCTATCGAAGTGGCTCTGGGCGAAGAAATAGCTGATGTTCCGCCACGCCTTCCGGCCAGGAAAGCGCGTCTGAATTAACGCCGTTGGCCATGAACGCAATCACCACCTGGCCTGTCCTCCTTGCTTGAGGACTTCCAAGCGTTGTGGGAGAATTGCAACACCTTGCAATGGTCTTTTGCGCCTGATCCGCAAATCGGTGGTTGAACGCTGGCGCGGGAATTCCGTGATGATCACGAACGATTGCAGCCGCTAGGTTGCGCATTGTGGCAAAATTGCGACGACAGTAGCGCAGCAAAGACCCGTCACGCCGACCGGCAGGCTTTCGGATAAGGCTCTTGCTGGTTCAGTCGTTTGCTGCTTGCGGCAAGAACAGCGCTCCAAGCTGGACACCTCGAAGAACCGGTGGATTTCGGCGGGTGGCAGCGGAATGGAGCGCGGCGACGTAGCGGGCCTGGATTTGCCGCGTAGTCTTCGGTGATTTCCATGTCTCCGGCGCTGTTTG
>Ga0075012_10001543_pt1 | contig 23296 bp, 26 predicted proteins | sample All_14_2_FD_71474 | JGI IMG/M metagenome (GOLD analysis project Ga0075012, IMG submission 71474) | Freshwater microbial communities in response to fracking from Pennsylvania, USA - Allegheny Zone_MetaG_DW_15 | ecosystem: Environmental > Aquatic > Deep subsurface > Groundwater > Drilled...
CGGCGATGTCTTGCAGCCGCTGGGTGTACAGCGCCGCGTCGCTGACCTGGCTGGCCAGGTGGGCGCACAGCGCGGCATCGTTGCGGGTGAGCAAAAGGGCCTCTGGCACCGCCCATAACTCGGCAAAGCGCCGGTTGTAGTTGCGGATGCCGCCCGCCAGGTCGCTCACCAGGATGCCGTCGGCGGTGGATTCCAGCGTGGCGCGCAATTCGGCCACGAGTTGCTCCAGCTCGTCTTCGGTGCTGCGCTGCTGGCGCAGGTCGCGGATACCCACCAGGTACACCGAGCGGTCGGCCTCGGGCCAGACCAGGCTGACGCGGCGCTCCACCGCCACCGCCACGCCATCGGCACCGCGCAACAGCGTCTCGGAGTGGATGCTGTCGGTCAGGCCGGCGGCCACGTCCTCCCAGAAAAACTGGTCCTCCGGGGTGGCGGTGAGTTCAATCGCGGGCTTGCCCACCATGTCTTGCCGGGCCAGGCCCAGCAGGTCGCAGGCGGCCTGGTTCACGGACAGAATGCGCAGGTCGGTCGGGTCGACCAGCCAGACCGATTCGAGCAAGCCCTCGATCAACGGCCGCCAGACCACGCGTGTCATGCCGCCACCTCGGGCACGGGCGCATCCAGCGCGCGCTCAAAAAAGTAGCAAATGCGCTGGCGTGGTGACAGGTACTCAAGCGCCGCTTGCGGCAAACTGGCCGGTTTGAGGCTGCGTTTGATGCTGAGCTCGGGCGCAGCCTCCAGGTCGAGAATCAGCGCCTCATGGGGGGGCACCTGCGCATCAAACACGATGATCCGGGGCTTGAGTGGCCGCGACGAGTTGACCGACACCACCATGGCGTAGCGCTCGTCGGTCAGTTGCACCACCGAGCCCGGCGGGTACACCCCCATCATGCGGATGAACCCCCCCAGCACTGTGGCGTCGAACCGGCTTTTGAACTGCGCAAAAAGCAGCGCCAGCGCTTCATGCGGGGTGACCGCCAAGCTGGGGCGGCTGGGGTTGCACAGGTTCTCGTAGCGGTTGACCAGCGCCAGGATTTTGCCCGGCAGGGTCATGGCGTCCCCCTTGAGCCGGGCTGGAAAACCGCTGCCGTCGACCATCTCGTGGTGCTGGGCGACGGCCTGCAGGGCGCCACTAGGCAGGCCCATGCGCTGGCCCAGCATCACGCTCTGGGCCACGTGGGTCTGGTAGGCCTTGATTTCATGGGCGGAGAAGCTGTCGTCGAGCCAGCGCACCCGGTCGGGCAATTCGGTTTTGCCAATGTCATGCAGAAACGCCGCCAGACCCAGGTCAGCCAGGTCTGGCGCCGCCAGCCCCAGCTGTTTGCCCAGCAGCAGCGAGATGATGCTGACGTTGACCGGGTGCATGGCCAGTTTGTCACCCATGCCATCGGACAGCAGGCGGATCGCCGTCTCGCCGTTGCACTGCATGTCTTCGACGAAACTGTCCACCAGCGTTTGGCACTGCGCCATCACCTCGCGCGGCTTGCTGTGTACCTGCTCCAGCACCTGTTTGTACTGGCGCACGGTCTGGCCGAAACGGCGCTCGCACACGGCCAGATCACGTTGCTGGGCGGCCAAGGCGTCAGCACGCTGCTTGCGCAGCAGTTGCTCCTGGGCGGCGCGCTGGGCGGCGGTGTCGTTGTGCGGACTGGCTGGGTCGGTGGCCTGCAGCGGGGGCTCGGCCAGTGTGCTGGGGGACGGGTCACTTTTGGCCGGAACGTAGCGAACCTGCTTGAGCCCGAGACCCTGAATGATCTCGATCTGTCGCTCCGAGGTGATCTTGAAGCTGCCCGTGGGAAACGGATGCGCCATCCAGCCCAGTTCAAGCTCGACATACATGCCTGTTTGCAGGTGCTCGATATCAATGAGTTTGGAGGAGACTTCTTCCATGGCGGGAGGTCAAGACGGACAACGCTAACGAAGCCCGTCAACGACGCAGTTTCAAGTGGGGCTGATCATACAAACGAAACCGGCTGTCACCGGGTGAGCGTGCACCGTGTGTGGCGTGCCTTTAACGCGGTATTTCAATGTTGACGCGGCGCACACCCGCCGGCGGGTTGGGGAAACCTTGCAAGGCGGCGTCCAGCATGGCGGGCAGCACGGCGTCGCTGTCAGACCAGGGGCCGTCGTGGGTGGCGCGTGACTCAAACACCACCGCCTGGGTGGTCCGCTCGCGGATGATCAGACCCACCTCGCGCCAGTAATTGGTGCGGGCATCCAGCCCGGGGAACAGTCCGCCCCCTCCCACCGAAACACCGCCATGGCCAAACATCCAGCCCAGGTTCCAGCCCAGCGCCGGGCGGTCCAGCGCGATGTAGTGTGCGCGTTGGATGGCTGACACCTGCACGCTGTAGCGGGCGACCGGGTCGTCGCGTCGCAAACCGACCTTGGCCAACGCCAACTCGGCCATGGTTTCCAGCCGGGCTTGCGCCTCGGGATTGGCTTGCTGGGACGGTAGCCGCTCAAAGCGGTAACGGCTGCCTGCAGGCACTGAGCTTGGCGCGAAGCTGTTGACCTGGCTGTCCACCAGCCGCATACCGGTACAGCCGGTCAGCAGAAAGACGGTCACAAGTAGCGCTGAGAGTGCTTTGTCCATAGCGGCTGCAGGCCTCGTTGATGCTCAATCAGGGGTTGCCACCAGAGGAAATCCCGCTCGCAGGGGCAGCGGAAATTCTTCTTCGTCAAACACTTTATCGCCATCGGCATCGGCTTGTCCAGTGACCTGGATGTTGTGGAAGTCGTGGCGCTTGCGGTCCATCAGGTGGGAAGGCACCACGTTTTGCAGCGCAGTGAACATGGTCTCGGTGCGGCCGGGCCACTGGCGCTCCCACTGGTGCATCATGCGCTTGATTTCCTGGCGCTGCAGGTTTTCCTGGCTGCCACACAGGCTGCACGGGATGATCGGGAACTGGCGGTGTTCGGCCCAGGCAATCAGGTCTTTTTCAGCCACATTGGCCAGCGGGCGGATCACGATGTGGCCGCCGTCGTCGCTGACCAGTTTGGGCGGCATGCCCTTGAGCTTGCCAGCGAAAAACATGTTCAAAAAGAAGGTGTGCAACATGTCGTCGCGGTGGTGGCCCAGTGCGATCTTGGTGATCTTGAGCTCGTCGGCCACGCGGTACAGGATGCCGCGGCGCAGGCGGCTGCACAGGCTGCACATGGTTTTGCCCTCGGGCACCACTTTTTTGACGATGCTGTAGGTGTCCTGGGTTTCGATGTGGAACTCGATGCCAAGTTTGCTCAGGTAGTCAGGCAGGATGTGGTCGGGAAAACCGGGCTGTTTCTGATCGAGGTTGACCGCAACGATGTCAAAGTGGATCGGCGCGCGTTGTTGCAGCTTGATCAGAATGTCGAGCAGGCCAAAGCTGTCTTTGCCACCACTCACACACACCATGACGCGGTCACCTTCTTCGATCATGTTGAAGTCGATGATCGCCTGGCCGACCTGGCGGCACAGGCGTTTTTCAAGTTTGTGGACCTCACGTGCGGCACGCAGCGCCGCCTCCCGACTGGCACCAGGCGCGTTGGATGGGGTCTCGGTCTCGGTTTGGGTGGGGGCGGTCACGTCATCAGTCCACATGGCTGCTGGCGGTTGGTGGATAGCGGGGGTGATCACTTGGGTTGTCATGTTGGGGTGCTCCTTACCACTGGCCGGTTTCCATGCGGATGGCCACTTCGCAGTCGGTGAAGATCTCCAGTTTGGCAATCTTCACGCGCACACCTTTCACGTTGGGCAGCTGCATCAGGCGGGTGCAAAGCTTGCCGATCAGCGTTTCCAGCAGGTTCACGTGTTCGGCGGTGCATTCGTCGATGATGATCTTGCGCACCTTGCGGTAGTCCAGCACGTGGGTGATGTCGTCATCAGCAGGCAGCAGCGGCTGCAGGCCCAGGCTGAGTTCGGCGTCCACCTGGATCGGTTGCGGGGCGGTTTTTTCGGCTTCCAGGATGCCCAGGTTGGCATCAAAACGCAGCCCGGTGAGGGTCAGGGTCTGCAGGCCCTGGGTGTAGGTGGCCATGGGTGGGTGTCGCTTATCGGTCAAGGGTTAAAAGGGAAGGGCGCAGCCGACGGGCATCGGTCCGCCGGGCTGGTGATTTACATCAGCGAGAAGTCGCGCTCAAACTTCATCAGGTGCTGGCCGCCGTCCACCAGCAGCGTGGTGCCGGTGATGGAGTTGTTGTTCAGCGCAAACGCCACGGTGGCGGCCACATCCGCCGCGGTGCTAGAGTGGCCCAGCGGTGACAGCTTGTGCAGCAAGTCGAATTTTTCAGGGCTCAGCATGTGGCTGGTCAATGTCAGGCCCGGTGCTACACCCACCACGCGCAAACGCGGGGCCAACTCGATCGCCAGCATGGTGTTGGCGGCCTCCAACGCGGCTTTGGACAGCGTGTAGCTCATGAAGTCGGGGTTCTGGTTCCACAGCTTCTGGTCCAGCAGGTTGACGATGGCGCCGCGCACCTCATCGCCCTGGGTTTTCAGGTGCTCGGACAGCGCGTGGCTGAGCAAAATGGCGGCCCCGGCGTTGGAGCGCACATGCTTTTCCAGCGCCGCAAAGGTGAAGGTGGCTGCGGTGTCGTGCTCAAAGGTGGAGGCGCTGTTGACCAGCGCGTCCACGTGGCCAAATTCCTCGATCACCGTGGGCAGCAGGTTGCGCACCGCGGTTTCACTGGCCAGATTGGCGCGGAAAGAGGCACACGCCCCGGCCAGTTTTTTGCAGTCTGCTACGGTTTTGGCGGCATCTTCGACCGAATCGCGGTAGTGCACCGCCACCCGCCAGCCCTCTTTGGCCAGGGTCAGGGCGATTTCGCGGCCCAGGCGCTTGGCCGCGCCGGTGATCAGAACCGTGCGTTGGCGAGGGGCGGGGGTCGGGGCGGTGGACATTCGGGGACAATCCGGTGGTGATGACAACAGCCCCAAGTTTAACGAACGCCCTTGCCCAACGCATCGCCCACGCCATTTCGCGCTCGGGCGGCTGGATTGGCTTTGATGATTTCATGCACCAGGCGCTGTACACGCCGGGCCAGGGTTACTACGCGCACGGCAGCGCCAAGTTTGGCGCTTTGCCCTACGCGGTGCAGGACGGCGCGCGTGTGGCGGGCAGCGACTTTGTCACCGCGCCCGAGATGACGCCACTGTTTGGCTGGACGCTGGCGAACCAGGTGGCGCAGGCGCTGCAGGTGACCGGCACCCAGGCGGTCTGGGAATTTGGTGCAGGCTCCGGCGCTTTGGCCCTGCAGGTGCTGCAGGCTCTGAAAGCGCAAGGGGTGGCACTGTCGAGCTACACGATCGTGGATATTTCCGGCAGTTTGCGCGAGCGCCAGCAAGCGACCTTGGCCGAGTTTTCAGACGTGGTGCGCTGGGTCGATGCGCTGCCAGACGCCATGCAAGGCGTGGTGTTGGGCAATGAAGTGCTGGACGCCATGCCGGTGAAACTGCTGGCCCGCGTCCATGGCGTGTGGTTTGAGCGTGGCGTGGCCTTGGGCGAGGTGGCCACCGACAGCGCACCGACCTTCATCTGGCAGGACCGCCCCACGGACTTGCGCCCGCCGATGGACATCCCTGGTGAGCACGATTACCTGACCGAGATCCACCCCCAAGGCGAGGCCTTTCTACACACCCTGGGCGACAAGCTCACCGCCGGGGCGGTGTTTTTGCTGGACTACGGTTTTCCCGAGGCCGAGTATTACCACCCGCAGCGCCACATGGGCACGGTGATGTGCCACCAGGCGCATCAGGCGGACAGCAATCCGTTGGCCGATGTTGGCGCCAAAGACATCACCGCCCATGTCAATTTCACCGGTGTGGCCCTGGCGGGTAATGCCGCCGGGCTGGACGTGCTGGGCTACACCAGCCAGGCCCGGTTTCTGATGAATTGCGGCCTGCTGACGTATTTGGAGGCGGCCGATCTGCCCAACCGCGTGATGGCGCAAAAACTGATCATGGAACACGAAATGGGCGAGTTTTTCAAGGTGATCGGTTTTTACAAGGGTGAACCGTGGCAAGCGCTGGGTTTCGCCCTGGGCGACAAAACGCATACCTTGTGATGATCAGGCAATCCATGGGTCTTTTTTCAAACCCCGTCTCAGGGCGCCTTCGCGGCGTTGTTCGGGGTGCCCCATGATCCGCTGGCTGATTGTTGTTTTGCTCGCGCTGATTGTGCTCAACGGCTTCACGCCCTGGCTGCAAAAGCTGGGTTTTGGGCGACTGCCGGGTGATGTGCGTTTCAAGATTTTTGGCCGTGAAATTTTCCTGCCTTTTGCCACCACCATCATCCTGAGTCTGGTGGCTGCCGGTATTTCCCGGGTGTTGTGACGCCCGCCAGGGCTTGATATATCGGTCTCAGGCGATATATGAAGGACAGAAAGGTATCACCATGACAGACGCCCTGCACCTTGTTTGCCCCCACTGCCACACCACCAACCGCGTCGCCCGCGCCCATTTGGGCAGTGCGCCCGACTGCGGCAGTTGCCACCAGCCGCTGTTTACCGCGCATTCCACCGCGCTGGACGAGGCCAGTTTTGACAAACACATCAGCCGCAACCACCTCCCGGTGCTGGTCGATTTCTGGGCGCCCTGGTGTGGCCCGTGCCGCCAGATGGCGCCAGGTTTTGAGCAGGCGGCCAGGCAGCTGGAGCCGCATATCCGGCTGGCCAAGGTCGACACCGAAGCCAACCCATCACTGGCTGCGCGCTTCCATATCCGCAGCATCCCGACGCTGGCGTTGTTTGTGGGTGGCCGCGAAGTGGCGCGCCAGGCTGGGGCCATGGGCGCGGCAGACATTGTGCGCTGGACGCAGGCGAATGCGCCGCGCTGACGCTCGCCTTTGGGGTAACTGACATCGGCTGGTCCACCGTCTGGCCACGAAGGTTTAGCATGCAAGCCTTCGCCATCGAGGGCATCGACCATGACGCAACCGAGTTCGCCAGACCGTTCCCGCACCCAACGCCCCTGGGGGTGGTACGAAACCATTTCAGAAGCACCGGGCTTCAAGATCAAACGCATCGGCGTGCACCCGGGTCAGCAACTCAGCCTGCAAAAACACCGTCACCGTACCGAGCACTGGGTGGTGGTGCAGGGTACGGCGCATGTCACGCTGGACGACCAGCAGTTTGAACTGGCGCTCGGCCAGTCCTGTGACATTGCCCTGGGGCAGGTCCACCGGCTGACCAATCCAACGACGCTGGCCGTCGAAATTGTGGAAGTGCAGTTTGGCGATGACTTGCGTGAAGATGACATCATCCGTTTGAGCGATGATTACGGTCGCCTTTGCACCCCTGACCTCGACTGAAAGCCTGTTCATGACCTCGAACCTCCCCTCGCGCGTGATCTCTCTTGACACTTTTCAATTGCCTGCAGGCAGCCCGCCCGTCGCCTGCGTGGACATCGGCGGCACCAAGGTGGCGGTCAACATCGTGGATGAACATGGCGTGCGCGGCAAGGTGACCGAGCCCACCGCCACCACCGGCAACCCCGATGCGCTGGGTCTGCAAATCATCCGCCTGATTGGCCAGAGCTGCGCGGCAGCGGGTGTGCCGGTGGCCCGGATTGCCCGGGTGGGCGTGGCGGCCTGTGGCCCGTTTGTGTTGAACCAGGGGCAGGTCGAGCTGGCGGCGCCCAACATCTGTGGCGGCCAGGCCGGCCCGGCGCGCGGCTTGCCCAACGACTGGAAAACTGCCTTGCTGGAGGCCCCGCTGCGGGCCGCTTTCCCGCAGGTACGGGTAGAAAACGATGGCATTGGCGCGTTGGAAGCCGAGCGCCGCTGGGGCGCCTTGCAGGTGGACGGTGTGCCCATGGCCCACTGTGCCTACGTCACCTGGAGCACCGGCATTGGCACCGGGCTGTGTGTGGATGGCCATGTGCTGCGCGGCAAGAACGGCAACGCCGGCCACGCCGGGCACAGCTTTGTGGTCAGCAATAACGACGCCCTGTGCGGCTGCGGCAATGTGGGCGATGTCGAAAGTCTGATCGCCGGCAACGCCATTGCCCGCCGGTTTGCGCCACTGGGCTACCCGGACGCCGCTGCGCTGTTTGCAGCTGCTTACGCCGGTGATGCCAAGGCGGCCGCTTTGATCGATGAGCTGTGCGAGATCATGGGCCGGATGTTGTACGACCTGATCGTCACGCTGGATGTGCAACGCATCAGCATTGGCGGCAGTGTGTTCTGGCACCACCGCGACCACCTGTTGCCCAAACTGCGCGCCGTGGTGCGTGGCAAGATGCCCCCGCTGACCGAGGGCTGCGAGATTGTGGCCGCAGGCCTGGGCCTGGGTGTGGGCGACTTTGGCGCGCTGGCGCTGGTGGCTTAACGGATGTAGTCAAACAGCGACAGTTGTTGTACCTTGGCGTAGGTCTGCAGCGCCACTGAGTAGCCGTTCTCTTGTTTGTTGAAGTCTGCCAAGCCTTGGATCATGTCCAGGTCTTCGGCGCGTGCGCGGTCAGCCTCCACCTGCACGCTGCGGTTTTTTTGAAGATCGCTGATGCGGTCGGCGCGGTTCAGCAACTCGCCGGCCTGGCCACGCACGGCGCTGATGTTGGCCAGACTGATGTCCATGTTGTGCAATGCCTGACCGACCGCCTGCGTGACGCTGTTGTTGGTGGTGGCGCCGCCAATGCCGCGAATGGCGTCGTCCATCACGCTGAAAACGCTCGCCTTGGGCTCGATGGTGAAACGGTCTGACGCCGAGGGGCTGCCGGTCAAGGTCAGGCTCAGGCCGCCGACGCTGATGGGGATGCGGGTGGCTGAGGTGGGGTAGTCCGCCCCGGTCGTTGGGGTTACCCCGGTAGCAGGCACTCGGGTGCCATCAGCCAGGGTTTCCACCAAGTCGTAAGTGAGCTTGCTTTGGCCAGGACTGGCGCCAGCGGCGACCATCAAGTTGCTGATTTGATAGGTGGAGCCTGTGACCTGCGCCGTATCGGTGACCGTGACCCCGCTGGCTTGCAGCGTGCTGGCGGTGTTGCTGTTGCTGACATTGAAGACCCCGTCCTGCGCCGGTGAGAGCATGAACGCCGCATCGCCGTCGAGCGCAAACGGAATCGCCACGTCGCTGGCGGCGCTCTGGCCGGGCAGGCCTTTGAAGTTGTAGTCCTGGGGCTGCACGGTGGGGCCGACAAAGGGTTTGAGGGCGCTGCCAAGGGCGTTGAACAGCGGCAGGCCGTTGCTGTCCTCGGTGTTGGCCAGCGCAAAGATCTGGTCGCGCAGGCCTTGCAACTCGCCCGCAATGGTTTTGCGTTCGCCGCTGTTGACAATGCCGTTGCCGGCACTCACCACCAGGTCGCGAAAACGTTGCATGGCGGTGGTCACCTTGCCCAGCGTGCTTTCGGCCACGGCGATGGCGTTGGTTTGGGACGCCAGCGCACGCTGATCGGTGGCGATGCGGCTCAGGCGGGTCAGGGCGCGCTCAGCCATGGCGGCGCTGGTGGGGTCGTCGCTGGCGCGTAGGACCCTTTTGCCCGAGGTCAGGTTTTCTTGCAGGGCGCTCAGGTCGGTGAAGCGGGTGTTGATGTTGCGGATCGAGTTGTCGTAGGCGTTGGCCGAGCTGGTACGGTAGATGGCGGTGGACATGGTGGGTTCTCCTGTGCGCCAGGGGCTATCGAATGGTCTGGATCAGGGTGTCAAAAATGCCTTGCGCCACCTGAATCACCTTGGCTGAGGCTTGATAGGCTTGCTGGTACTGCAGCAAGCGGGCCGCTTCTTCGTCCAGATTGACGCCCGAGACGGCCGCGCGGTTTTGCTCCAGCGTGGCGGCCAGCTGGGACGATACCTCGGCGGTGAAGCTGGCGCTTTGGGCGCGCACCCCAATCTGCGCCATCAGCCCGGCGTAACCGTCGGTCAGCGTGGCGCCGTCAAACATGTTGATATCGCGCAAGCCCATCATGGCGGAGGCGTTGCCGGAGTTGATTTTGTAATCAATGCCGTTGTTGTTGGCCGCGTCTTTGCTGCCCACCACCGCGAAGGTGTCACCTGCTTTGGGCGTACCTTGCAGCACCAGCGACCATTCGCTTCGTGGACTGGTCACAGGCACCGTGCCTTCAATGGCGGTGCCGGGCACATAGTTGTGGGTGGTGGGCAAGGGGATGGTTGCCGGGTAATTGGCATAGTTCGCATCATCGCTGCGTATGTACTGGTTGGCGCTGATGAACCGGAGGGTGACGGGTGTTGCCGCGGTTTCAACCAGGGGCGGGTTGGTGCGGGGGGTCAATGCGACCAGCTGCAAACTACCGGTGTTGGTTGTGCCCATCTTGCCAGCTACCGGGCTGGCCACGGCCAGTGACCGGGCGGAAGAAAACTCGGCGCTGATGGTCTGGGTGGAGGCGCTGAAAGGCTTGAGCAGGAAGCGGTCGCCTGCAGCGGCTGCGCCAGAGTCTCGATTTAAGGTTAAGCCGTCAAAAGTGATGGAAGTACCCGCACCGAAGTCAAACGCTGTCTGCTTGCCATCCGACAAGCGCGTGATGCTGCCGGTGGTGCCGCTGGCGAAGTTGATTTCATAGTCCGACGCCTCGAACTGGGTGACATCGGCCACTTCCAGGCTCAGCACCGCCGAGCCCGTGTTGAGGGTGGCCGGCGCCTTCGGTGCCAGCACACTCTTGCTGAAATCTGCGGGCGTGAACAAATTCCCCCCCGGATTCCCATCCAGATCCAGCCCCAGCTTGTGTTGGTCATTCATGCTGGTGGTGACCGCGGTGGCGTAGCGCCCCAGCAGGTTGCGGGCCTCGGCCAAGTCGGTGTTCTGAAAGCGCAACAGGCCGGGAATCTCGCCGCCGCCCAGGGTGGCTTCGTTGAGGGTGAAGGACTGGCCGTTGCGCACAATGGCCAGTTTGCTGGTTTGTGCGTCACCAAAGTCGCCGTCGGTCAACTGCAGTGTGGCCGCGGTCGTGCCCAGCACCAGCGCCTGGCTGCCGCCAATGAACAGGCCGATGGTGCCGTCATCGGCCGGGATGGAGGTGGTCTGGATGTATTGGTTGATGTCGCGGATGAGTTGGTCGCGCTGGTCCAGCAGGTCGTTGGGTGGCTGGCCGTTGCCCAGCGCGCGGGCAATTTTTTCGTTGACCTGCGCCACGCTGGTCGCCAGCGTGTTGAGCGTGGTGAGCTTTTGGTCCAGCTCCTGCTCCAGGCCCATTTGCAGCTCGTCCATGCTGGCGGCGGTGCTGCTCAGGCGGGTGGCGGTTTCGTTGATGCGGGTCAGGGCCACGGTGCGGGCGGTCAGGTCGGTGGGGCTGCTGGCCACGTCCGAGAACGCGTTGAGCATGTCGCTCACCGCAGCGCCCAGCGCGTTCTTGCCGCCGGGGAACAGGTTTTCAAGCTGGTTGAGTTTGGTGGCGCGGGCGTTGTCGGCGGCGCTGGTGGTGCTGGCCAACGTGGCCTGGCGGTTCAAAAAGATGTCGTAATTGCGCTGGATGGTGTCAACCTCGACCCCTTTGCCGATGTAACCACCGCCCGTGAACTGGCCTTCAATGGTTTGCAACACCGCCGTCTGGCGCGAGTAGCCCACGGTGTTGACGTTAGCAATGTTGTTGCCAGTGGTCTGCAGCACCGTCTGGTTGGCGCGCAGGGCGCCGCTGGCCACGTTGAGCAGGCCGCTCATGATGCGCTCGCCACCATCGTCATGCGTTGTTGCAGGCGTTGGGTGGTTTCAATGGCGCGGCTCAGCTTGGTCGCGTAGTGGGGGTCGGTGGCGTAACCGGCTTTTTGCAGGCTGTTGGCAAAGGCTTGGGCCGAGCCGGTTTGCTGCGTTACCTGGGCATAACGCGGTGACTGGGTGATGAGCCGGGCGTAGTCGCGGAACGATTCGTCGGTGGAGGCATAGGCGCGGAACTTGGCCACGCGTTTTTCGGCCACGCCGTTGACGTATTCGGTGGTGGTGACCTCGGCCACCGGGCCCTTCCAGCCAGCACCAGCCTTGATGCCAAACAGATTGTTGGACGAGCTGCCGTCCCGCATGCGGATGTTGTGTTTGCCCCAGCCGGTCTCGTGGCCGGCCTGGCCGACCATGTAGCTGGCCGGGATGCCGGTTTCGCGCTCGATGCGCATGGCCGATGCGGTGTGGCGCTCCACAAACTGGCCCTGGCTCGACGTGGGCTTGACCGCGTTGGCGCTGTAGGCCGCCAGCGACGATGACTTTTGCAGCGCGCTCATCGGCGGCGTGGTCAGCTTGCCCGCATTGAGGGCGCCTGGCGGCAGGGTCACCCCCATCTGCTGCGCCAACTGCGCGGCAATCAGGTCGGACAGCCCGCCGGGCTGGCCCGACATCTGCACGGCAAACTGCTGATCCAGCAAGTCGGTGCCCAGGTCGCTGCCGGCGTTGTCGAGCATGCCCGACTTCATGGTGGCTTCGCGCATGCTCTTGATGAGTTCGCGCATGAACAGCGACTCGAACTGCTTGGCGGTCTCCCGAATCGCGGCGGGGCTGTCGCGCCCGGCTTGCAGCTTGAGCTTGCCCAGCGAGTTGGCGTCTGCCGCCAGCGCGTTGGAAATGCTGTTCTCGGAGATGTTCATCAGATCACCTCCAGCTCGGCATTCAGGGCGCCTGCGGCCTTGATGGCTTGCAAAATGGCCAGCAGGTCTTGCGGCGTGGCGCCCAGCGAGTTGAGCGCGCGCACCACGTCAGACAGCTGGGCCGCCGCTGGTAGCGCAATCAGCATGCCGGGTTCTTGCCGGATCTGGATGTCCGACTTGGGCGTGACCACGGTTTCGCCCTTGGACAAGGCATTGGGCTGGCTGACATTGAAATCGGTGGTGATGCTGATCGACAAATTGCCGTGCGCAATGGCGCAGGCGCCCAGGCTCACCGCCTGGTTCATGACGATGGAGCCGGTGCGGGCGTTGATGACCACCTTGGCCGACGGCACCGAGTTTTCCAGCGGCAGTTCTTCGAGTTCGGCCATGAACGTCACCCGCGCATCGGGCTCGGTAGGGGCGTTGACGCGGATGGTGCGCCCGTCCATGGCATTGGCCACACCGCTGCCAAAGCGGCGGTTGATGGCTTGTGCCACGCGCCGCGCGGTCTGGAAGTCCGAGGCTTCCAGCCCCAGAATGACGCTGTTGCCCTCTTGCAAGGGGGTTGCCACCACCCGCTCCACCTGCGCCCCGTTGGGGATGCGTCCGGCGCTCAGGTGGTTGACTTGCACCTTGCTGCCGCCCGCGGCCGCTCCGGCGCCAGCAATCACCAGGTTGCCCTGGGCCAAGGCATAAATCTCGCCGTCGGCGCCTTTGAGTGGCGTGGCAATCAGCATGCCGCCCTTGAGCGATTTGGCATTGCCCATCGATGACACGTTCACATCAATGGCCTGGCCCGGTCGGGCAAAGGCGGGCAACTCGGCGGTCACCAGCACAGCGGCCACGTTTTTCAGCGAGGCGGCGTTGGTGGTCAGGCCCAGCTGTTGCAGGTAGTTGCTCATGCCCTGGTTGGTGACGCCCAGACTCTGGTCGCCGGTGCCGTCCAGCCCCACCACCAGGCCAAAGCCGGTCAACTGGTTGCTGCGCACGCCCTCAACGGCCGCCACTTCCTTGATGCGGGCGGCCTGGGCGCTGCTGGCGGCCAGCCCCAGGCTGAGCGCGGCAAGAAAAGCCAGGCAGCCAGCGGCCCAGCGTTGGCCTGCGCGGCGGTGAAATGTGTTGATGAATGCGTGCATTTGGTTTACCCCTCGGCACGATTCTGCGCAACTTTAGAACGGCAGAAAGCTGAAAAAGAACCGCATTAACCAGCCAACTGTTTGCGCTTCGGCTTGCGCGCCGCGGCCCCGGGACTCGACGCGCACGTTGGCCACCTGGGTTGAGTTGATGGTGTTGCCGGGTTTGATCAGGCGCGGGTCAATGGTGCCGGTGAAGCGCATCACGTCCACATTCTGGTTCACGCCAATTTGTTTGTCGCCCGCCACTTTCAGGTGGCCGTTGGGCAGCACCTCGACCACCGTGGTGGTGATGGTGCCTTTGAACTCGTTGTTGCTGGCGGTGGCGCCGTCGCCGGAAAAGTCGTTCTCAGACCCCGCCTTCACACCCGCTTTCAGCCGGGCCAGGTCGGCGCCTGAGAGCAGCGGCATGGCGCTCACGCTGGCCGATGTGCTGGTGCTGCGGTTGGCGGTGGAGGAGGACTCTTGTGTGGCCTCCACCTTTTCCTGAATCTGGATGGTGATCATGTCGCCCACCAGGCGCGCGCGCGGGTCTTCAAACCCCGGGCGGTAGGAGGCTTTTTGAAACAGGCTGCCGGTGGCCGGGCCCATGTCGGGCCGGGCGGCGGCGATTGGCTGGGCAGGCGCTGCAGGCGGAAAGTCGACCTCGATCTTGCCGGGCAGCGAGGCGCAGCCGGTGCCCAGCAACGCCAGCAGGCAGGTCAAGGCCAGCGTGCAGCGAGCCGCTGGGCGGGGTGTGGGGGTCTTGCCGGGAGTTTTCATAGGGCACCTGGGAACTTACAGCTGGCCGAGCTTTTGCAGCATCTGGTCCGAGGTCTGGATGGCCTTGGAATTCAGTTCATAGGCGCGCTGGGTGGCGATCATCGACACCAGCTCCTGCACCACATTCACGTTGGAGGTTTCCAGAAAGCCCTGCATCAACTTGCCCATGCCGTCGGTGCCGGGCGCGGTGGTGTCGGGCTGGCCGGAGGCGGCGCTTTCCGCATACAAATTGCCGCCCAGTGGTGTCAGGCCCGGTGGGTTGATGAAGCGCGCCAAGGCGATCGTTCCGATGTTGGTGGGCGCTGTGTCGCCTGCCAGCGTGGCACTGACGGTGCCGTCGCCAGAAATACTGACGGACTTGGCGCCGATGGGCACGGTGATGCCACTGGCCACCGGCAGGCCGGTGGCGGTGACCATCGTGCCATTGGCATCAATCTCGAACTTGCCGTCGCGGGTGTAGCCGGTGGTGCCATCGGGCATCGTCACCTGAAAGAAGCCCTGGCCGTCAATGGCGACATCAAAGTTGCTGGCGCTTTGCTCCAGGCGGCCTTCGGCGAACGAACGACTGGTGGCCACGCTGCTCACGCCCAGACCAATCTGCATGCCGGTGGGCAGGGTGGCTTGCTCGGTGCTGTTGGCGCCCACCTGGCGCAGGTTCTGGTAAATCAGGTCCTGAAACACTGCGGTGGATCGTTTGAAACCATTGGTGGAGACATTGGCCAGGTTGTTGGAAATCACGTCCAGCTGCGTTTGCTGGGCTTGCATGCCCGTCTTGGCAATGTACAGAGAGTTGATCATGGGGGTGTCCTGTCAAAAATTAGCCTTGCATGCTGAGCAACTGGGCCGCCGCGCGGTCGTCGGCCTCGGCGGTTTGCATCAGGCGGGTTTGCGCCTCGAACTGGCGCGCGGTCTGGATCATGCCCACCATGGTCTCGATCGCATTCACATTTGAGCCCTCCAGCATGCCGGGTTGCAGGCGGGCGTTGCCATCGTTGGGCAGCGGGTCGCCGGAGGTGGTGCGAAACAAGCCGTCTTCGCTGCGTTGCAGCGGGTCATCGGCCGTTGGGGTGCCCAGTTTCAGTCGGCCAAGGGGTTCGGGTGGCTGCCTGCCCACCTTGGCGCTCAGGGTGCCGTCCCGGCCAATGGTGATCTCGGCGCCCAGGGGCACGGTCATGGGCGCGCCGCCATCGTTGAGCACGGTCAGGCCGGTGTTGGTTCTGAGCGTGCCTTCGGCGTCAACTTCAAACGAGCCGTTGCGGGTGTAGGCCTCGGTGCCGTCGAGCCCCTGCACAGCAAACCAGGCCTTGCCGTCGGCCATGGCGTCCAGCGCCCGGCCGGTGCTTTGCCCGGTGCCTGGCAGGTCCAGAAACCCCGGCGTGGCCTCCAGCGCCATCACCCGGGTGGTGGATCCGTCGCCGCGCACCGGCACCGCGCGGTAGGTGGACAGCTCGGCGCGAAAGCCGTTGGTGGACACATTGGCCAGGTTGTTGGCCAACACGGCTTGCCGGTTGGCGGCCGCGTTGGCCCCGGTCATGGCGGTGTAGATGAGTTTGTCCATGGCGGCTCCGGGTCAAAAGCGGGTCAGTGACTGGCTTAACGCAGGTTGACCAGGGTGGACATGATCTGGTCTTGCGTCTTGATGGTCTGCGCGTTGGCCTGGTAAGAGCGCTGCGCGGTCATCATGTCCACCAGCTCCTTGGTCAGGTCGACGTTGGATTCTTCCAGCGCGCCCGAGCGCAGGATGCCGAACTTGCCTTGCCCGGGCGAGCCTTGTACCGGCAGGCCGGAGGCGTTGCTGGCGGCCCAAGCGTTGCCGCCCAGCGGCGTCAAGCCTTGGATGTTGCGGAAGTCTGCCAGCGCCAGTTGACCCGCTGCCTGGGTTTGACCGTTGGAGTAGTTGGCGGTGATCACACCGTCCTCACCAATGTTCAGCCCGGTCAACTCGCCGGCGGTGTAGCCGTCCTGGGTCAGGTCGGAGATGGCAAACGCGGTGCCGAACTGGGTGGTGCCGTCAAACACGATGTCGATCGGACCGTTCAAAAACCCATCGGTGTCATTCGGGTTGAGTGTCTTGATGCCGGTCGCTGCTGGCAAGGTGAAGCCAAACTTGCCCACGTTATCGGCATTGCCAGCCGGCGCGGCGATGCTTGGGCCGGTTAGCCGTCCTGTTGAGTCAAAGGTGACGGTGCCCAAACCTGTCGTGTCTGCTGTGTCGAGGGTGGTGAATACCCGCCAGGTGTTGGGGCCCACTGGTGGCGTGGCAGCTGCATTGACAGTTTGTTTTTCAAAATAAAGATTCAACGGCGAAGCGACCCCTTGGGAGTCATACACATTGAGCGTCGTGCCAAAAGTGGCGCGAGGTGTGGGCGGGACAGCTGCGACCGCTGCAACCGCTGGAACGGCGGGAACACCGACAACGGGTGGGGTTGCAGTGGGGTCTGCGACCACCTCAGGCACAGCCGCCACAGCAGCCACCGCTGCCACCCCTGCCGCCGGATAAGCCGTTGCCGGCAAATTCAATTCGGCAGAGACCGAGGTGGTGGCCTTGGCGGCAATCGGCGCGTTGGTGGGTAATTGCAGTTTCTCAATAGAAGCGCTGGTGACCTTGCCCGTTGCGTCGGTGGGGTAACCCATCAGGTTGGCTTTGTTGTTGGTGATGATGTAGCCGTTGGTGTCGAGCTTGAACGAGCCGTCGCGGGTGTAGGCGGGTGAGCCATCGGACTGCGTCAGCTGGAAGAAGCCACTGCCGTTGATGGCCACATCCAGGTTGTTGTTGGTGGTGGAGATGTTGCCCTGGGTGAATTGCTGCGAGATATTGGCCACTTCCACACCAATGCCGACGCCACCCGAGCTGGCCGAGCTGAGGGCGGATGACACCAGCCCGCTGAATTCAGCACGTGACGACTTCATGCCGGTGGTGTTGGCGTTGGCGATGTTGTTGCCGATCACATCGAGGTTGCGGGCGGCTGCATTGAGCCCTGAGAGGCCGGTCTGGAATGACATGATGGTGTCCTTTGGTGGCTTGGAAGTGAATGGGGGTTGGGTTAGAGGATGGCTTTGACCGTGCTGTAGTCGACGGCCGTGCCGTTGGACAGCTGAACTTTCATCACACCGCCCTCGCTGCCCACCGAACTGACGGTGGCGCGGGTCAGGGTGGTGTGGCCAATGGCCTGGCCGCCCAGCGTGGCGCTGACCTTGAAGGTGGGGTCGCCGGCAAAGGTGTACTTGGAGGCGTCCCAGTCAAAGCTGTGCTGACCGGCCCCCAGCGCACCCAGGTTCAGGGTGTCGACCACTTGCCCGGCGGGTGACAGCACCTCCACCTTGACGCTTTCGGCGCGGCCGTTGAGCTCAAACGCCGCGCTGCCGACCTTGTCTTTGAGGGTCAGGGTGTTGCCGGTGACCAGCACATCATGCCCGACCATGCTGCTGCCTTGCAGCACCTGCATGGCGGTGAACTGCTCGGCCATGCTTTTGAGGGTGTCGTTGACCTGCTGGATACCGGTGACGGTGTTGATCTGCGCCATCTGGCTGGTCATCTGGGCGTTGTCCATGGGGTTCATGGGGTCCTGGTTGTTGAGCTGCGCCACCAGCAGTTTCAAAAACCGGTCTTGTGCTGCTTCTGACGACGAGGCGCTGCTGGTGCTGCTGGCCGCGGACGAGGTGTTGCTGGTGGCGATGGGGGTGATCATGGCGATGTCCTTGGTTTATTGGCCCATCTGCAGCGTTTTGAGCAGCAGGGATTTGGCGGTGTTCATCACTTCGATGTTGTTCTGGTAGGAGCGCGAGGCCGAGATCATGTTGACCATCTCTTCCACCGGGTTCACGTTGGAGTGGTTCACATACCCTTGCGCATCGGCCGAGGGGTGGTTGGGGTTGTGCACGCGTTTGAAGGGCGCGTTGCTTTCTTCGACGGAAGTGACCTTGACGCCAGCGGCCGAGTCGGCGCCCATCGGCGTGGTTTGAAACACCACACTGCGCGCCTTGTAGCCCTGGCCGTCGGGCCCGGCCACGGCGTCGGCATTGGCCAGGTTGCTGGCGACCACGTTGAGCCGCTGCGACTGCGCGCTGATGGCGCTGCCCGAGACGTTGAATATGGAAAACATTGACATGGTGTGGCTCCTGCGTGGTGAGGCTTATTGGCCCTGAATGGCGCTCAAAAGGGTTTTGGCCGTGCCATTGATAAAGCGCAGGGTGGATTCGTAGCGCACCGAGTTGTCGACAAAGGCGGCGCGTTCGCGGTCCATGTCCACGCTGTTGCCGTCCACGCTGGGCTGGGTTTGCACGGCGTAGCCCAGGGCGTTGCCGCCGCTGAGCTCGCTGTGGTTCGGGCCCGAGAGCGGCAGGTGCCGTTGGTTGGTCATCGTGGTACCTGTTGCCGGGCTCAAACCCTTGCCAGCCCGGGAGAGTTCGCTGGCGCTGGTGTTTGTCTGTTGGCTCAAGGCGTCTTTGAAGTTGAAATCGCGGGCCACAAAACCGGGCGTGTCGGCGTTGGCCATGTTGCTGGCCAGCACCTGTTGGCGTTCGGCGCGCAACACCAAGGCCTTGGAGTGAAAGTCCAAACCACTGGTCAAGTTAGCGAACATGGGACACCTCTGCGTTCAGTCATGCGATGGATTATGAAAACGCAGGTTTTTTTCTAAACCGTAAATAACGGCAAAAACGCCGCTTACTTGTCTGGTTAGCCAGCTGCCCGCGCGCTTAAAGTCGTCTGAACTGAGCGAGGTGCGTCATGTGTGATTTAAGCGTTCGATGGGTCCAGCGCCTGTTTTTTGGGGTTTTGGGGGTCTTGAGCCTGGGCCTGGGCAGTGCGCAGGCGCAAGTTGGCGCCCCATCGGCTGACGCCAACGAGGTGTACGCCGCCGCGCAGCGCTGGCTGGACAGCTCGCTGGCGCAGCAAAGCGGCGACTTGCCGCTGCGCATGGAAGTGGTGGTGGGGCAGCTGGATCGCCGTCTCAATCTGGCACCGTGCCAGCAGGTGGAGCCTTATCTGCCTCCCAATGTGCGCCTGTGGGGCCGGGCCCGGCTGGGCCTGCGATGCGTTCAAGGCAGCATCAAGTGGAATGTGTTTCTGCCGATCACCGTCAAGGCGATGGGCCCGGCCTGGGTCGTCAAGGGGCAGGTGCCTGCGGGCACTGTGCTGACCGCTTCGGATGCCATGACCATGGAGGTGGACTGGGCCGAGAACAGGAACGCCATTGTGGCCAACCAGGCCGACTGGGTCGGCAAAACCGCCACCCGTTTGCTGTCGACCGGGCAGGCCTTGCGCCAGGACATGGTGAAGGCCGCGCAGGTTTTTCAGACCGGCGCGCAGGTGCGGGTGGTGGCCACCGGCCCTGGTTTTCAGATCTCCGGGCGGGCAAAAGCGCTGTCTGTCGGGGTGGTGGGGCAAAGCGCGATGGTCAAAATGGCCAACGGCCAGGTCGTCACTGGCACCGTGTCCGATGAGCGCACGGTGCAGGTGGTGCTGTGATCACCAGCCCCATGTCTCAAAAAAAGTTAAAGTCGGGGCTGTTTTTGCCGAAAGTGATCTTACGAGGCTACGTTCACTGTAGTTTTGGAGAACACCATGAAAATCAGCCAACCATCCGACAGCCCTGTCCTGAGCAGCAATGCAGCTTCTCTGGCCGCCAAAAGCGCGCCGGCGGCCAGTGCGCAGGCCAAAGCAACTGCAGCCAAAGGCCCGCAGACAGCGGGTGTGGCGGTCACGGTGTCGAGTCTGGCGCGCGCCATGGAGACGGATGGCGCCAGCGATCTGGCCGAGGTCGACATGGCCAAGGTCAACGCGGTGAAGCAGGCCATCGCCGACGGCACCTACAAGGTCAATGCCGGGGTGATTGCCGACAAACTGCTCTCCAACGCACAGGACATGCTGCAACGCAGTCGCGTTTAACCCCGGGCGCAGCCACTGCCCCGGCATTTGCCAAAGGGGCACACCATGGCTAACAGCCCGATCCAGTCCTCCCTGGACACCATCGACACCCACCTCCAACTCGTCACCCGCCATTTGCTCGACCCCCAATCCGGCGATGTGCTGCAAGCCAGCACGGCGCTGCAGGCGGCGGTGCTGGCGTTTTCGCAATTGGCGCAGCGCTTCCCAGCGGACTTGGCCAACCAGCCACAGCTCAAGCTGCGCCTGCGCCGGATGGCCGCCGCGTTGGCGTCGTGCCGCGAAACGTTGTTGCGGCACACGTTCATCACCCAAAGTGCGCTGAGCACCCTGATGCCCGCCACACGTGAACAAACCTATGCGCCAGCGGCAGGCAGATATCCCCGCCAGCCCTACGGCAGTGCGGGCCGCCAAAGTGGCGAGTTCCGGGTGATCAGCGCCTGAGATAAAAAAGACGCTCATGCCGGACGCGATCCGGCATCCACGCATGTGGCGTCATGGAGGGCGGATCGGGTCCGCAATGACCACCAAATAGAAGATGACAAGCCGGGCTTGACCCGGCATCCATGCATTTGACAGGCCTGGATGGCCCCGGATCGGGTCCGGGGCAGGCGCCTCAAGCCTGCTGTGACATTCCCGGCCAGATCAATGCGTGCGCATCTTGGCCCGCAGCCGGGCGATGGACTGGCTGTGCAGCTGGCAGATGCGTGATTCGGTCACGTCGAGCACGGCGGCGATTTCTTTGAGGTTCATGTCCTGCTCGTAATACATGCTCATGATGTATTGCTCGCGCTCGGGCAGGTTGTTGATGGCGGCCACCAGGGCTTCGCGCAGGCGCTGGTTGCGCAGCATGTTCAGCGGGTCGGCCTCGGTATCACCCATGTGCCGGTCCAGAAAACTGTCTTCGTCGTCCGAGTGGTTGGTCATGTCCTCCAGGTAGACCAGCTGGGTGCCCCTCACCTTGGCCAGCAGACTCTGGTAGTCGCTCAGCGACATGCCCAGATCGGCCGCAATGTCACTCTCCAGCGGGCTATGGCCCAACTGGTGTTCCAGGCGGCGGATGGATTCTTCAATTTCCTTCTGGCTTTTGCGGGTGCCGCGGGAGGCCCAATCGTTTTCGCGCAGCTCGTCGAGCATGGCACCACGGATGCGTTGGGTGGCAAAGGTTTCGAACTGCACCCCCTGGGTGGACTCAAAGCGGGTGAGGGCTTCAGACAGGCCGATCAGCCCGACCTGGATCAGGTCATCCACCTGCACATTGGCCGGCAATTTGGCCATCATGTGGTGGGCCAGTTTGCGTACCAGCGGCTGGTATTGGCGGATCAGGGCATTGCGGTCCAGCTGTCCCTTGGCGGTATACATCAATGTACCCTCTCAATCGGCTTGCGTTCCAGCGGCACGGCGCTCTCCAGCAGTTGCATGGCCAGCCGGGTGATGTCGTCTTGTGAGCGGTCTGCCCGTGCGCTGGCGGTGATGGTCAGCGGTTTGACACGGTAGCCCAGGTAGCTGGCGGCGCAGTCCATCACGTTTTGGGCAACAGTGGTGGTGGGCATCGGCATCATGGTCTGGGTATCGGGCACGATGTTAGCAACAGTTGGTCGCAGTTGCCCGACCAGCAGCAAGTGTTTCAGCGCCCGGTAGGCGGAGAGGGCGGCTTGCTGGGCTGGTGGCACCACCAGCAACGGCGCCAGAGCACAGCCGCGCAGCAGTTGCGTCATGCGGTCGGCGTCGGCGTAGACCAGCACCACGGCATAAGACTTGAACAGTTCACCAGCCGCACTGGCCAAAAATCCGCGCTCGGACAGATCGGTCAAACCAAGCGCGGCAGGCATGACGCGCCAGGACACCGGGTCGTCGTCTTCCAGCAGGCGGTTCAACGGGTTGGTCAGCAGCTGGGCCAGGCCCGGGTTGGTCGGTGTTTCCTCGGCATGACCATCGAGCACCATCACCGACAAACCCATGTTGACCCAACTGGTGCACAGCCCCCACAACAAGGGCATTTCGCCCTGTTGCTCGCCGTGGCTGGCCACAGCCGTCAGGCGCGGCACCTGCTGCAGCGCCAGGCTTTGCAAGCCGGCGGCCTGATTGACGCAGGGCTCAAGCATGGAGTTGCCCCGGTTGCATCGGGCTCGATTGGGCAAAGAAGAAGCCCAGATCCGTCACCTTCGGGTCGAACGCCGACTTGGCAGGCGCGCGCATCGACATGGCAATCAGGTTGGCGGCATCGGCACGTTCCCAATCCTCGGGCACTTTTTGGCCGGTGGTGACACCCCGCAGCACCAGCTGGTGGCGGATGGTGGCGTCCAGCGCCGGGCCGATCTTGGCGGCCTCGTCGGTTTTGGACAAAATGGTCTGCTGCAAGCTGGTGGTCTTGAACGCGCTGACCATGTCGTCGAGCGTGTCGCCGTGGCCGCCCGCATTGAGCACCAGCAGGCGGTTCACGCCGGGCAGGTCCAGCATGTCCATCATGTCGCGTTTGCGCGGGTCGTTGGGGGCGATGCCGGTGGTGTCGATCAGCACCATTTTTTTGTTGGCCAACAAGCCCAGCAGGTCTTGCAGGGCGGCGCGGTCATGCGCCAGGTGCGCCACCACGCCCAGCATGCGGCCATAGGTGCGCAGTTGTTCATGGGCGCCGACCCGGTAGGTGTCCAGCGTGATCAGGCCCACGCTGCTCGGGCCATGGGTGCGGGCGCACAGGCCGGCCAGCTTGGCCGCGGTGGTGGTTTTGCCCACCCCGGTGGCGCCCACCAGGGCGTAGGTGCCGCCTTCTTCGTGGATGGCGTCGGCTTGGGCGTCGGTGCGCAGGTTGCGCGTCAAGACGTCCATCATCCAGTGGGTGGCGTCAGCCGCGTTCAGGTCTTCGGGCATGCGCTCCATGATGGTTCTGGCCAGCGCGGGCGAATACCCGGAGCGGATCAATTTCAGCATCAGGTTGGAATGGATCGGGTTTTGCCGCGCCTGGCCCAGCCAGGTGAGGGTGTTGAAGCGGTCCTCGATCAGCGCCTTCATGGCGTGCAGCTCGT
>Ga0075012_10001544_pt1 | contig 23273 bp, 11 predicted proteins | sample All_14_2_FD_71474 | JGI IMG/M metagenome (GOLD analysis project Ga0075012, IMG submission 71474) | Freshwater microbial communities in response to fracking from Pennsylvania, USA - Allegheny Zone_MetaG_DW_15 | ecosystem: Environmental > Aquatic > Deep subsurface > Groundwater > Drilled...
GAATCTGGTTATCTCAAACGAGAAGTAGAAGCATTGGTAGATGACTTAGCGTTTGCCTTAAATGTTACGACCACTGAGAAAGAAGTAGAAGAAATACTTATGCTGATTCAAGAATTGGATCCAGCAGGTGTTGGTGCCAGAGATCTGCAAGAGTGTTTATTGATTCAAATAAAAAGAAAACAAGACGGTGATATTACAAAGTTCACTGCCAAAGTTATACTTGAGCAATTCCTTGAAGAATTTACTAAAAAACACTATGATACAATTTCCAAGAAATTAGAAATCGAAGATCAAGATTTAAAAGAGGCGGTTGACGAAATTCTAAAACTTAATCCAAAGCCAGGTGGTTCTATGAAAGAATCAGCTAAGAATCATCAACAAATTATTCCTGATTTCATGATTGTTGAAATGGAAGGAAGATTGGAACTTTCTTTGAATGGCCGCAATGCGCCTGAGCTTAAAGTGAGCAGAGAATACGAACAAATGCTACGCAACTACGCAGAAGGAGCGAAAACGTCAAAATCTGATAAGGAAGCGCTAGTTTTTGTAAAGCAAAAATTAGATGGTGCAAAATGGTTTATTGATGCAATTCGTCAACGTCAGCATACCTTGTTGATGACGATGGATACGATTATGAATTACCAGAAAGAATATTTCTTGACTGGTGATGAAACCAATTTAAAACCAATGATCCTGAAAGATATTGCTGAAATAGTTGGTTTAGATATTTCCACTATTTCTCGTGTTGCAAACAGCAAATATGTACAGACGGGATTCGGTGTTTTTCCATTAAAATACTTTTTCTCAGAATCACTTTCAACCGATTCTGGTGAAGAGGTTTCTACTCGTGAGGTGAAAAAGATTCTTTCAGATGCAATCGAAGCGGAAGTAAAGAAAAAACCATTGACGGATGAGAAATTAATGGATCTATTGAAGGAAAAAGGATATAATATTGCCCGACGAACTGTTGCAAAATACCGTGAGCAATTGAATATTCCAGTTGCTCGATTAAGAAAAGAACTATAATGAAAATCTTTTCAGATATCGTTTCATGGGTATTTTTACCGCTCTTCATGCCCGTTTATGGGCTGTTACTAGCGATGTATGTACCAAGTAATGAAGACTATATTCTTAATGAAGATTCTCTTTACTTTTTAAAGGATACCGCCAAACAAGCGATATTGTATATGTTCTTTATCTTTAGTGTATTAGCTCCTGGTCTCTCTTTTTTGTTTTTACATAAAAAGAAAATTATTTCTACAATCGATATGGAAAATCAACGGGAAAGAAATATTCCTATGATTTTGATGCTCTCCTATTGTTTAGTATTATACTTCCTTTTCATCATCAAAGCTCAAGATAATATTCTGCCTAAATACGTGTATGCGTTACCATTGTCTGGCGTATTTGTTACCGTAACATATACCTTTATCAATCGTTGGATTAAAATTAGTCTCCATGCAGGTGGAGCAGGAATTCTAACTGGCTTTCTTTTGGCGTATGCCTCTGCTCAAGTTGAATTTGAAACCTGGATATTAATCGTTGCTTTTCTTGCCTCTGGCTTAACATTAACTGCTCGTTTATACTTAAAAAAACACACACAACTGGAAGTTTATACAGGATGGTCGTTGGCCGTTTTGTTAACTTTTTTAGTAAATACGCTATATCCCATATCTTAATAACAAAAACATGTCATCAATTAAACTTAAAGGAGTAATCTCCATCGCACTTATTGCAGTTGTAACTGCTTGTGGAACAATAAACGAAAAAAACAAAGGAAAAGGTTTCAATCTTTTTACAGTTGAACAAGACATCGCCTTGGGTGCACAGGTCGCTCATGAAATTGATAGTAATACGCGCGAATACCCAGTGCTCGATTCTGTTCAATACAAAGCCGTTTATCAATACTTGTATAAAGTTCGCGATAACATTTTGAACACAGGAAAAGTAGATTTCAAGGATGATTTCCAATGGCGTTTGCGCATTATTCACGATGACAGTACATTGAATGCATTTTGTACACCTGGAGGTTATATATACATCTATACAGGAATCTTAAAATTCTTAGATTCAGAAGCTGAATTTGCTGGTGTTCTTGGTCATGAAATGGGTCACGCTGATATGCGTCATTCAACACGCCAAATGACGTCTATGTTTGGTGTTCAAATTCTGTTAGACGTTCTAGCAGGCGATAGAGCCGCGTTGAAACAAGTAACTGGTGCTTTAGTTGGATTAAAATTTTCTCGTAAGCATGAAACGGAAGCGGATGAACGTTCGGTTGTTTATTTATGTCCTACAGAGTACACAGCTGATGGTGGAGCAGGTTTCTTTGAAAAAATTCAAGCATTGGGTGGCGCTGGTCAACCAGAGTTCCTAAGTACACACCCTGATCCAGGTAACAGAATTGAGCATTTCCACGATTCAAAACAAACACTTGGTTGTCAAGGAGCAAAAACATTCGATACAGAATATAAGTCAATGATGGCTAAGTTGCCTAAATAAATCGCGCCATGAAAACCAAAAGAACCTCTTTAGAAGATATCGCAAAAAGCATTGGTGTTTCCAAAGCAACAGTTTCTTTTGTGTTGAATGGTAAAGGTGATGAATTCAATATTAGCAAGGAGAAACAACAACTAATTCATGATAAAGCAAAGGAATTATTATATGTTCCAAATTTCTTTGCTAAAAGTTTGCGTCAAGGTTCAACACAAACAATTGGACTAGTTCTAACAGATATTTCGAATCCGTTTTATGCTGAATTGTGTAAAACCATTCAAGAAAAATTGCACGATAAAGGCTACAATACCTTCATCGTCAATACAAATGATGACAAGGAATTAGAAAAATCGTTGATGCGTGAATTGATCCAACGTTCTATTGACGGAATGATTATTTCACCAGCTAACCTCATTGATGAATTGATTCCAATTCTTCATGAAACGCATATACCAGTTGTCTTTACTGATCGACCTGGTGATGATCACGCTGATTTTGTGGGAGTAGACAATGAAAAAGAAGCAAAAAAATTAATCGGTTCATTTTCCAAAAAACCGAAGCATTTAGTCGTTTTAACGCAACATTCAAGTTCAGTTGTTACCATTAACAAACGAATTGATGGTATTAAACAAATCTGTACTCAAGAAAAAATAAAAACGACTTTCTTAAATCTACCAGAAGATCAAACTGAAATTGATAGCATCATTTTAAGTGAATTGAAAAATGGAGCAGACTCTTTCTTACCTTTAAACAACAAAGTGACATTTGTAACGCTTTCAGCCTTAAAGAAACTAAAAGCAAAAATACCTCAAGATGTACGTTTAATATCTTTTGACGACAATGAGGCTTTTGCCTATATGGATCCGCCCATTTCAGCGCTTCGTCAACCCATTCAGCACATCGGAATCGAAAGTGTAGATCGAATGTTGGATCGATTAAAAGAGAAAAAAGTTCCAGGAAAACACTTGTTATTGTCCTGCGAATTTATTGAACGAGGTTCACATTAATTTTTGATGTGAAATACGCGTAATGTTTCTCTTTTCCCGCTCACTTCATCCTGAACAGTCAGAATATATATGCCTTGTGCTAAGTTCAGATTAACAATATCTTTAGCCAATTCATCCTTCATTTCATATGAATATAATTCTTGACCAGTTGTTGTCAAAAGTTGAACAAGCGTATTAGTTGTTGATGTTTCAATATGCAATTGTCCATTTTCAAACGTGTGGTTTTGAATCAACGCATTCGACATACATTTTTTACCAGCAATTAAATCGGAAGTTTCAAAGTTACCATCCTCATCTACTGTTTTAATTCTGTAGTACTTTTGAGCTGTTCCGTCTAAATAATTCTCCAACGAATACTGATTTGTGCTAGTGGAATTACCAGCAGCATTAACTTGACCAATAGGGTAAAAAATCAAGCCATCTGTTGTATACTCAATCTCAAAATAATCTACTCTATCTTCAGAAGCAGTTGTCCAAACAAATACTTCTTTTTCTCCTTCACAGAATGAGGAAAAAGAAACTAATTCAGCTGGTAATACAATGACTGTGCTTGGACAAAAATATTGTTGATTGTTTAATCCTCCTGTCGCTGATGTCGCACCCCAATAAACCAAACTTTGACCTCCAAAAGCGGTATTTACAAAATCACTTGTGCAACTCAATCTCAAATTACCATCAAAATACACATTCAATTGTTGAGTGCCAGCATTCCATTCTATTTCCACATTATATGTTCCGCCATCATCAATATTACCACCTCCTGCTTTGGCGCAAACTGGTCCACAAAAAGGAGCGCCAGGTCCCAACATATTACCGTCTATCTCAACTGCAACGTGATCACATGACATGTCATAAACATGCGCTGGATTATCATTGTCATACGTATCAAATTCAACAGAAAGAGCGTCAATTAATCCACCAGCTCCGAGCTGACCTCCATTTTGTCCGCAGGCTGAAGAGCTGCCCGGTTGAAACGTGAAGGTATTGCCATCAGCACCATTAATATTATTGCCAAAATAATAATCTAGTGATAGTGAAAAATTCGTGTTAAAATCTACCTGTGATCCATTCCATGCACAACCTGTTTGATTGTTTACTTCTTGTGTCAACTGAATACAATCTTCACCTAAAACAGAAATGTACTGTGCATTGCCACTAAGCGAGAAACAATCGTCAGTTGTAACTATTAAAGATTCAATTGAATTTGCACCACATACTGAATATTGCACATAATAGGTTGTCCCAGCTGTTCCGTTCGTAACTAATCCATTCGAGCTGTTGATCTGTGCGCCATCTCCAGGAAGTGGGTTGAAGGAAAAAGTACCACCACTGTTTCCACTAATTGTCGCAGTTGCACCTCCACAAAAATTGGACATTGAAAATGATGCATCACCTACTGGTAAAATGATACTTTGTGTGGTAGAAGAGCTACAAACAGTATATCGTACCGTGTAACTTGCTCCTGATGTGCCATTTGATATTGCTCCGGTGGTTGAATTAATTGTAGCTCCATCACCAGGCAGTGGATCAAAGGTGAATGTCCCGCCTGTTGTTCCTGTTATTGTTGATGTGGCACTTGTACAAGAAATTGAAGCTAATGTAAAAGTAGGATTGATTACACCTGCCGTACTGTAATTATAGGCCATTGTACCACTCCAAAACTGTCCTTGATTGCAGCCTGAATCTGTAATCAAAATTCTAATTGTACCTGTAAATGTTGCGGTCCAACTTAAAGTTGAGCAGCCTCCTGAATAAGGTGAAAACCCGTATTGTGTTGTACCAGTAGCATCCAAAATGGAAATTTCAGGCCATAAAGAACCAGAAGATCCACCGTTGGCGCAAAAATCGAAATTATAGACGTTCCCACAAACAACACTCATCGAATAGTAATATCCATCCATTGTTGCTACTGTTTGATAAGCAAGAGTTGGTGTTAAAGTACCTTGATTATTAACACCTCCAGTACAAGCAACTATTTCCGATGATACAAAGAAAAAGAAAAAGGTGTAAACTATTGATTTATAGAGTTTTTCAAGCATAGTTAATGTTTAGGTTGCCGCAAATATACAAGCAACATACCCGAAATAAATACCAAAAATCTCACTACTCTTGCAATCCTACTAAACCGTTTTAGTAATTCTGGGTCCTACACTTCAATGAATTACATAGATTATTATAATTTTGCACTAAACTATGAGACCACTACTTATATTCATTCTCTTACTAACTTGTTCCTTTCCTTTAAAAGCGCAATATCCTTCCTATTTCTCCTATTCCATCGAAAACGGTGCGCCATCCAATGAAATTTATTGTATTCTAGAAGATAAAGAAGGATATATATGGATAGGATGTGATGCAGGTGTTTATCGTTACAATGGAATCTCTTTTGAACATTTTAATTCGCCAGATTTAACAGCACGATCTGCAACTGGATTATGTCAATCACCTTCTGGAAGAATTTATGGTTACAACTTCAATAACCAAGTTTTCTACATTGAAAGTGGGCAGCTAAACATTCTCAAAGATTGGAATTATCCAGTGAATGGAATTACGCATGATCAAGTTGGAAATGTGTGGATTTCAAGTGCTGTAAATCCTTTTAAACTAAATGAAAAAACGCTTCAATGGCAGGTTGTTAAATCCGAAAAACACGTTTCATTAGGCGGCAATACATTCACAGATAATATACACTCAACAGAAAATGGCAATGTACTATACCATAATGCTGATAAAATCATTGAATGGTCAAATGGCAGTGCAAAATCCTATTCAATTGATAAAAAATACAGCACTGTTCCAATTCTTATTTCAAAATCATCGAAAAATCCATTGCTCATTGGCCTGCTAGACGGAACCATTTTTCACAAAAAAAATGACGCGTGGGTAATCTATTCAAATCCTCTTCTTTCCTCTCTGCTCAGTGGTCGTAAAGCTACTTCTGCAATCGAAAGTCATGATGGAATCATTTGGATTAGCACCCATTCTGGTCTCATTCGCTTTGATAAAAAAAGTGGTAAATCAGAATTATTATTTAATCAGATTTCCTTTTCCAATTGCATCAAAGATCGCGAAGGAAATTACTGGTTCACAACACTTCACAATGGTGTCTTGCGTATTCCAGCATTCGAGATACGCAGTTGGAATGCTCAATCAAATGCATTTGAAAATGACCAATTTAGTCACATTGCATCTGATGGTAAAACTGTTTTCTTCGCTGGAACTACAGGCATGATTGGGACAATAAATAATTTAACGAATCAACTCAAAACTTCAGAACATGAATTGAAATCTGATGTTGGAATGTTCTATTATGATGCCATCGACAAGTGTGTATATTTCAATAAGATGAATCAAATCTTTCGTTTTAAAAATGGCGAAACACAACTCATTAATAATAATGCCCGTCCGATTAAAGCCATGATGCATACTAATGATGGTTATTTTATTCTATCATCACAAGGTATGTACTTCGCCAAACAAATTAATGAAGTACTCGACAGCCGAAATCAACTTTCACCTGAGTGGTTCCGCGAAATTGTGAAATCACCTTTTTCGAACAATCTTTACGTAGCATCCAATAAGGGTTTGTATGAACTTCAAAAATCCAATGGAAAATGGATAAAGACAAAACAGATTTTTAAGGATAAACAAATCATTTCATTGGCTTCTTGTTCCCAAAACGAAAAGGTATATTTTTTAACCTTTGAGGGAATCATATATGAACTATCAAAAAATGGGAATGTTGAGTTAATCATGCAAATCGATGAGCAGATACGTACAACTCAATTACGCGTAAACAATGGTCAACTATACTTGGCTTCAAACAAAGGGATACTCATTATAAATGAGAAAACACGGAATTTATCGCTCTTAAATAAAAACAATGGGCTCAGTTCAAACAATATTAGAGGACTCGTTTTTATTGATAATTTTTGTTGGGCAGCAACAGGGAAAGGAATTCAAAAAATACCATTAGATATTCTAAGAACAAGTAAAGTTAGCAGTCGCATATTGTTTCGCGACTTACGCATAAATAGCAAAAGTGTTAAGATAAAACATATTACCCAATTAAATTACAACGATGTATTAACACTTGTTGCTGACGGTTTGAGCTATAGTTCAAATGGCGATTTTCTCTTCGCCTATAGAATTAAAGGATATAGCGATCGATGGATTACTGTGCCAGGATCGGTCGGTAAGATTGTAATTCCGAAGTTGCCTTCTGGTAACGTCACGCTCGAATTGAAACTAATTGATCACGAAGGAAAAAACTCTGAGAATACCCTTAACTTTCAACTAAAGGTCATCCCTCCTATCTGGGAACGATGGTGGTTTTATGTGTTAATCGTACTTGTAGTTTCTGGTATTGCATTTATCATCTCCCGACAAAGGATGCTAGTTTTGCGTAAAAAACAACAAGTTCAACTCAGACAACTACAGTTAGAAAATGAATTGCGATTAACCCAACAAAATGCCTTAAAGGCCCAAATGAATCCACATTTTCTATTCAATGTATTGAATTCAATTAAGGGTTACATCTATGAGAACGATAAAAAGAATGCTGCTCGCTATTTAAGTGATTTCTCCAATCTCGTTAGAAAAGTACTCGATATGAGTTCACTACAAAGTGTTTCATTAGAACGAGAGATTGAAACTTTAGATTTGTACATCAAACTTGAGGCAATGTTGCTTCAAAATGAATTTTCACACCACATAGTAATAGACGAAAATGTCGATGTTTCAGGGCTACAAATTCCATCACTGGTTATTCAACCGTATGTTGAAAATTGTTTCAAGCATGGGTTAAGACATAAAACTGGTTCGAAGGAATTAAATCTGCATTTCAGCTATGATGACGACAATGAAATGTTGATTGTTGAAATTGATGACAATGGAATTGGTCGAACAGCATCGGCTGAAATCAATAAAGAAAACCGTGCGGAACATCAATCTTTTGCGACGGGCGCATTAGAAAAACGACTCGAATTGTTAAATCATGCGAAGATTGGTGTTGTAGGTGTTGAAATTGTCGATAAATTTGATGGGGACGGAAACGCCTCAGGAACAAAAGTCTACATACGAATACATGTCTGAAAAAGGAAGCATAAAAGCAATTATAGTGGATGACTCGCTGCAAGCGCGCAAATTGTTGCGTTTGATGTTAGAGGATCTTTGTCCAGAAGTCACTTTGTTAGGCGAAGCAGAAAATGTTGCTGAAGGTTTGGTTTTAATCAAAACTCATGAGCCAGATGTAGTATTTTTAGATATTGAAATGCCAGGCAAATCTGGACTTCAAATGGCTGAAGAGTTAATTGCAACAAAAGTTTCTTCTCAAGTCGTGTTTACCACCGCATATAATTCTTATGCCATCAATGCCTTTCGACTTTCAGCCATAGATTACTTATTGAAACCAATTCAAGAGGATCAATTAATTGAGGCAGTTGAAAAAATCAAGTTATTTGCCTCCTTAAAAAATTCAGTAGAGCGCCTGGGAGCATTATCTCAAAACTTGAATGAAGAAAAAGCTTCCGTGTTAAGTATTCCTATTCAGGGTGGATTTGAATACCTTTCATTGGATGATATCGAATATTTTGAGGCAGAAGGATCATACGTGCGAATTGTAAGTTCGAACCAAAAGCCAAAAATCGTATCAAAGAACCTTAAATACTTTGAGACAGCCTTAGAATCGACCCGAAATTTCGTTCGAACGCACCGCTCCTATCTTGTAAACATGAATTTTGTGCATTCCTATTCAAAATCGGAAGGAGGAGTTCTATTGTTAAAAAGTCACCAAAACATTCCAATTTCACGAGAGCGCAAACAAGGCGTGTTGGAGTATTTGAAATAGGTTTTTAGAAACTCTTTAAAGGTAACGAGCGACGACCGAGTGTCCGCTCTTGCGGATGTATCGAGGAAGAGCTAGAAAAACAGTCTATTTTGTCGTTTACAAAGTCAAACGTGTGGTTTACAAAGTGGTGAAGCAAAAATCAAATTGCATCGTTGATATTTGAAAAAATATTAATCGAAACCACATGAAAAGAGTTATTTACCCTATTTGCATTTTCCTATTTTATAGTTCAGTACCTCTTAGTCTTTTTTCACAAGTTCAAAAAGGAACCGATCTTCTTGGTGAACTTTCAAATGACAATTTTGGGACTTGTGTCAGTATGCCGAATGCGAATACAATTGCAGTCTCAGCTCCCTATAAACACATCACTACAGGTAATGGAGCCAATTATGGTGGTCAAGTAACTGTTTATTCATGGGATGGCAGTTCATGGCAACAGATGGGTTATACGATTGACGGGAATACTGATGAGCAATATTTAGGTCAGAGTTTATGTATGCCAGATGCTGGTACCATTGCAGTTGGATCTCCAAGAATTTTAAGTAATCTCGGAGGAGTACAAATATTAACTCCAACCGGTGCTAACTGGATCCCGAAAGGAATGGGCATTTTTGGTGAAGCAACTGGAGATAACTTTGGACATTCTTTGAGTATGCCCGATGCAAATACTATTGCTATTGGTGCGCCTACAAATGATGGAAATGGAACCGATGCAGGAAATGTGCGTGTTTTTTCCTGGAATAGTTCAGCTTGGACTCAGAAAGGGGTAGATATCGATGGAGAAGCTATTGGAGATTATTTCGGTTATTCGGTTAGCATGCCTGATGCAAATACAGTAGCCATTGGTGCAAACGTAAATGACGGAAATGGAACCGATGCAGGACATGTGCGCATTTTTTCCTGGAATGGTTCAGCTTGGATCCAGAAAGGAAGTGATATCAATGGTGAAGCAGCCGGTGACAATTTTGGCTATTCGGTAAGCATGTCGGATGAAAATACAATAACAATTGGAGCACCATACAATGATCAAAGTGCCTCAAATTCAGGCAGCACAAGTGTCTACACATGGAATGGAACTACATGGGTGCAGAAAGGATTAAGCATTAACGGAGAAGCATTAGATGACTATTCAGGGAATTCAGTGAGTATGCCGGATGTCAATACAATAGCTGTAGGTGCATATAGAAATGATGGTAACGGAAACCAATCAGGTCATGTAAGAGTTTATCGATGGGACGGCACACAATGGCTGCAAGATGGAAATGATATTGATGGACAAGCAACCGGTGATAATGCCGGTAACTCAGTCTGTATGCCTGATGCAAACACATTGGCTATTGGTGCACTTTATTTCGATCGCATAGTGGGACAGGATATTGAATCGAATGCTGGAAATGCGAGAGTCTTCACATTTCAACAAGCAGGAATTACCGACTTAAAGAAGCAAGAACTACAAGTACAGCCAAACCCGGCTAACAATTTTGCGTTAATCACCACTTCAAAACCGACTACCGCTTTCATCACCTCAACGAATGGTTCTATCCTTTCATCATTAGATCTCAACGGTGAAACAACTATAGACGTATCAACCTTCGCTCCAGGCATCTACTTCATTCGCACTTCTGAAGGTGAAACGGTAAAGTTTATCAAAGAGTAAATAATAGTTTTTTCATACAACAAAAAAGCCGGTCCCTGAGCGAAGTCGAAGGGGGCTTTTTTGTTGTTTACAAACTCAAACGTGAAGTTCACAAAGTGGTAATGCATAATTCAATTTACTAAGTTGATATTTGAGGAAACTTTAATTGAAACCACATGAAAAAAATCTTACAAAGCATAACAAATATCGTTGGATTGACATTAATTCTTCTCATCTCAAATCTATCTTTTTGTCAAGGTGTCTATACTTCATGGGCACATGCTACTAGTGGACCCATTGGTACTTGGGGAAGTCAAATAACAGTTGACGATTCAGGGAATTCATTTGTTGCAGGTATTTTTTATGGACAAACTGACTTTGATCCAGGAATCAATACGGCGATCCTTGACGGTGGTAATGAAGATGATGGTTTCATTAGTAAATATGATAATCTTGGAAATTTGATATGGGCAAAACAAATAATTTGCGATAATACATTGACAATAAGATCACTAGCAAGAGATGCTTCAAACAATATTATTGTCACTGGTGAGTTTAATGGGACTATCACATTTGATGTTATGCAAAGTGGGACAACTCACACAGCTCTAGGATATAGTGATATTTTTATCGCAAAATATAATTCTAACGGAATTTTATTGTGGTCTAGTCAAGTAGGTGGAACAAGTACTGAAAATTCGTATTCAATAAAAACAGATATTTTGGGCAACATTTACACAACAGGGTACTTTCAAGGAACAATTGACTTTGATCCGGGAACCAATAGTTTCAATATGACTGCCACAGGTGGAAATCCTCAACAAAACACATTTATTCTCAAACTTGATTCAAATGGTCAATTTGGTTGGGCTAAGCAATTTATAGGTGGAAGTAATTATTCATTCAGTTCAGAATGCAATACAAATGGAGATATTTTCGTGAGTGGAATGTTTCATGGAACAGTTGATTTCGATCCGAGTACAAATATCAATAACCTTACTTCTGGAACATATGGAGATTTCTTCATTTGTAAATTAAATTCTAGCGGTCAATTCATCTGGTCGAAACAAATGGCCTGTTCACAGCAGTCTTATATCCAGACAATGGAATTGGATTTTAATGGCAATATACTTCTTTCCGGAGGATTTAAAGGAACAACCGATTTTGATCCAGGTACTGGATTGAACGAACTGACTAGCAATGGGAACTATGACATATTCGCTTTAAAATTGGATGGAAACGGCACCTTTATATGGGCGCAACAAATAGGAGGCACGGAGAGTGATTTCTGCCAATCCATTTGTTCAAATAATACCGGAGCAGTATTTTTTGGAGGATATTTTAATGGTAATGTAGATTTTGATCCGGGAGCATCATCTTTCAATGTGACATCACAATCTAAAGATATGTTCGTATTAAAACTTAATGGAAACGGTAACTTTGAATGGGCCGAGGTTCTTGGAGGAAATTCATATGAAGAAATAAGTTCAATTTCTACTGTTTCAACTACTAATGACATCATCTATTTGACTGGTTATTTTGGTGGGTCAACTGATATGAATGGTGGTGCTGGTCAACTTAACTTTACATCATTGAATGGTGGAAGTGCAGCAGTAACTGCAAAATTAATTCCATGTTCACCTTTGAATTCAAGCTTAAATATTAATGCTTGTGAATCTTATCTCTGGAATGTCAATAATCAGACTTATAATACTGCCGGAACATATTCAGCAACTATCGAAAGTATCAACGGATGTGACTCTACAATTACCCTCAATCTTTCAATAACCAACCTTGTAAATACTGTAAATCAATCGAGCAATGTATTAACAGCGACACAGTCAGGCGCTACCTATTCTTGGGTAGACTGCAACAACAGTAACCAACCAATTGCAGGCGCAACCTCCCAAACATATACGGCAACAGCAAACGGCAGCTATGCAGTGATTGTTGAACAGAATGGTTGTACCGTAACCAGCAACTGTGTGGCAATCACAACTGTAGGTTTGGACGACATCAAAACAGACCTGTTCCGCGTGTACCCTAACCCTACCTCAACCGTGATCAACGTTGAAATGGAAAATGCTTCAACAATTCGCTTGTTCGATGTCAGCGGTAAATTGCTGAAAGAACTGAACGGAGCATCCATCTATTCGATTGATGTAACAGACCTTAAACCAGGAATGTACATGATTGAATCGTCGGAAGGTGCAAAAGCGAAATTCATCAAAGAATAACAACTCAATTTTTTCATACAACAAAAAAACCGGACCCTTCGACTTCGCTCAGGGTCCGGTTTTTTGTTGTTTACAAAGTCAAGTGAACCATTAACAAATTACAACTTTCAAGTCTGAAATCATTCAAGCATCTTCGTTAAAAATTAAATTGAAATCACATGAAAAAAACAGCTACTTCTCTTTTTTTGCTTCTTTTTGGAACAACAACATTTGCGCAAATTCCAACTGACAACCTCCTGTGCCACTTGAAATTTGCGAATAATCTGAATGATGAGACAGCAACAGCTACCTCTACAATTGTTGGTAATACAGCAGCAATAGGCTATACAACTGACCGTTTCGGAAATCCAAGCGCCGCGCTTAACATTGACAACACATTTGATGGACATGTTGATCTTGGTGACTTAAATTTGGTTGATCCTGATTATTCTATCTCATTTTGGATGAACTTCTCCAGCTTTACATCTAATCAACGCAAGGTAATTTCTAAAAGAGAGGCTTGTACAGGAGGTAGTTTATTTGATGTTACGCTGTATTCTAGTCCAAACACACTCGTTCTGGAATCTTACGCCCAGGGAAGTGCAGTTGCCAACATGAACGACGCTTCTGTGTTGTCACCTAGCACATGGATGCATGTAGTTTTTGTGGTTGATCAAGCCAATCTGCAGACAAAGTATTATGTTGATGGCTCTTTAATTGCTACTACCGATTGGGGTGTTGGTCTCGTCGACGGTACAATGAACAATACTGCAGGAATTGCCCTCGGATACTCTCCATGCGTGAACGGTACAAGTGTACAGCGTTTTCACGGTTTGTTAGATGATTTCAGAATTTACACTCGTCCTCTAACAGGAACTGAAGTTACTGCTTTGTACAATGAACCCAATCCTTTTGCTTCAATTGCTGAAGGAAATGAAATGAATAATCTGCGTGTATTCCCGAATCCTGCGAATGACATATTGAATATTCAACTTCCAACAGATGCTGAAGTCACAGTGCTGAATATTTCAGGAGCTGAATTAATGAAGACAACAGTTCAACAAAACCATCAAATAGATATCTCAGGTTTGTCAAAAGGTGTTTATTTCGTTAGAACCGCAGAAGGACAAACAGTAAAATTCATCAAAGAATAACAGTTTAATTTTTTCATAGGTTGAAAGCCATTTTTAGGAAACTAAAAGTGGCTTTTTTGTTGTTCACAAAGTCAACTCTACTGCTCACAAAATGACTCCGCTACATATTAAGTAATCTTCGTTCATTTGAAGAATAATAATAACCAAACCACACATTTATGAATAAACTATTCACTTTGGGCCTTGCAATTTTTTCTGCAACAAGCCTATTCGCACAAACCTATGAATTTGGCCTGAACAAGGCTCTAACGGTTGGATGCTACAATGCCAATCCACTTACAGACATGACTAAAAAAGTGGATGTAAAAATTGACGGTCAAACAGGAACTTTAACAATTGCTAGTTTAAACTGTAAAAAGGATATAGTTGGTATCAGCCTTGGTGTTGTCAATGAAAGCACACAAGGAACCATGTATTTTGATGAAAAAGAGAAAAAAGGATTCATTATTGAAAAAGGAGAGAAAATCATCCTGTTCAACAACGCTGATAACGCCTATAAAGTTTCCGTAGTTGGTCACGTTGATAAAAAGTTAGCTAAGACTTTAAATCCAGAAAGCGACCAAGCGGCATACACAAATTTCTTTGCCAATATTGATAAATTGATGTTAGAGGCGAAACAAAAAGCGAAATCTGCAGCCAAAATTGCAAATACACTCCCAGTGCCAAACGGTAATTTTTCAGATGAATCCGGTATATCTGGAACTTATTATCTGTCTAGTCTACAAAAAGTCACAAACATAGAACAGTACGTTCAAACAGTAAATTTGGAGTTTAAGAAGGATGTGCCTCAATTAAATATTCACTACAAGGATGGCGCTGTTATAAAAGCATTTATGCATGAAATCTTTTTGAAATCATTTAGGGCAGGAGATGTTGATGCTAACAATGTATATTTCGAGTGTGAATTTTACTACGACTTAGAAGTTTTTAGTAGAACAAGACTTTACCCATTAGAAAAGGGACTTTATCTAATCACTCTTGGATCTTCTTTTGGATCCAAACTGGACTGTTCTGAACCTTACCTGAGCGAGAAAAAAGGTGAAGATGGAAAACCCTTTTTTATGTTAATTGGAAAAGATAAAGAGCGTATTAATTATTTGTTAACTCATCAAGATGAACTTATTCAAATAGGAAAGGATAGCTATGTAAAAATATGTGAGCAAATGAATGCAATTGAGGCATCAAAGAGTCCAATGCCTGCTCCTGGAATGAAAGACACAAAATTGCAAGCTGAAATCACTGCAGTTGTTAAGGCAAAAGCGGAGACAGCAGGTTGGGCTCAATCAGTTGTTTATGCCTATCCGAAAAGCACAGAATGGTATACAATCCGCAACAATGTTACTGGAATCATTACCGGTCGTTCTATTCGTGCGATTGCCGTCTTGAAAACAAAAGCAGGTAAATGTCAGTGGGAAGAAGTATCCATCGCACAGAATTATGACGGAACCAACTATGGCAAGTCTTACTTCAATGGGAACACATCTGTCATAGTGCCTATTGAATGTGTCGAGGCCATGAAATACATAAAATAAAACGAAAAGAAGCACCAATTGAACAAGTTGATCAAAGATTAGTATTCTTTTTCGGCTTAATCTGTTACCACGCCTTAATGAATTTTCAGAAGTGGCTCAGTACGCAAAAGTTTTCAATCTAATAATAAAAGCCCTTTTCACAACTTAGTGAGAAGGGCTTTTTTGCTGTTCGTGAACCCAAACCTGCCGTTTACAAATTCGGGAAGGCTTTTTAACATAAAAAATTTAATTTCAGAGCGTAGTAGTTTTTAGTAAGTACAAACTTTACACCCAACCACAAATCACAGAAAAGAGAAAGGGACACCCAATGGATGTCCCTTTTTTTATATGTTGTTCGTGTAAACTTAAACCAAATCAACAATCAATTCCTCATTGATCTTCGCTACTTTCACTAGGTTTTGTTTTGTAAGACCTTTAATACTTACATCCCACTGCTTGTTACTTAAGCCTGCTTTGATTTTTCGACTTTCCCCTATCTAACTTTAAGTGAAATTTGCATTAAAGAGTTTAGCATTTTCATTCAAAGCGTAATCTAGAGCTCACCATATTTTATCCTTTATTTTGTTTACTATTGGTAGACCACAGAAAAATATTGTTCTCCAAGATGAATCAAATATACCCCTTTTTGTTTATCAGATAAATCTATAATCATCTGTAGATTATTGACAATCATCGATTTAATTTTTCGTCCACTCGTATCATAGATGATTAATTGTTGCCCAACAAATTCATTTGTTGCAAATTTCAAATTAAAAATACCCTCTGTAGACGGATTTGGGAATAAATTCAATTCCGAAAGTTGAATGTGACTTAAACCAACACCTGAAATATTAAGGTTTAAAACAACAACTGAGTCGCAACCAAAAATATTGGTTAATGTTTGTGTATAAACCCCACTCACTTGATAGGTAATTCCGTTAAGAGAATAATTTCCAACAGTGTCGACCTCTAAGGTATCAAGTGTTGAAGGATTAACAGTAATGTTTGCAGAGTTACTATAGGAACATCCATTATTATCAATTCCTGTATAATTAACTACAAATTGACCTTCCCCAGTTAAAGAAGGTTGGAATTGAGAGTTCGAGACCGAAGGGCCGCTTAAAACACCACCACTTGGTATTACCGATAATAATTGTGGCCCATCATTTTCACAAAAAACATATGGTGTATTTTGAAATGTAACTATAGTTGGAACGAAGTTCATTACATTAAATGGTGTATTGGTAGAATCAGAACATCCATTAAGATCAACTACTGAAACCGTGTAACTACCACTTAAATTAACATCCAAAGATTGATTAGTCTCTCCTGGCAGAAAAGTTCCATTTTCATACCATTGATAGCTAAGAGCAGGATTACTGGTAAGGCTCATTATCTCACCCAAGCAAAATAAAGAATCTCCCAAAATCTGTGCATTTGAAGGAAAATTCATTACATTAAATGGTATACTGGTAGAATCAGAACATCCATTTAAATCTATTATTGAAACCGAATAACTGCCACTTGAATTAACATTCAAAGATTGGTTTGTTTCTCCGGAAAGAGAAGTTCCATTTTCATACCATTGATAGCTAAGTGCAGGATTACTGGTAAGGCTTACTATCTCACCCAAGCAAAATAAAGAATCTCCCAAAATCTGTGCATTTGAAGGGAAAAATGAAATAGTAACAGGCGATTGTGCCTGATTTATGCAACCAAACGAATTCGACACTTCTACTGTATATTGACCTTCTTGAGTCACATAAATGGAGTCGTTATTATTGCTTGAAATAAAGTTTCCATCGTGGTACCATTGGTAACTATTTCCTAAACTAGCAATTAGCAGAGTTGAACTACCTGAACATATTGTATTTGCATTTGCCACTATACTGACTGGTGTATTCGGAAAAATAAAAATCTCCGATCCTACATCGAGAGTATCCGTACATCCAAAAACATCAGTGATTTCAACATTATATACTCCAGGTTGTAAAATTGAAATGGAATTTTGATTGGCTCCAATAGCCTGGCCGTTGAGATACCATTGGTAAAAACCTTGATTTGGGGTGGCAATTAAAATTTCATTAGGACCTGAACAAAGCCATTGATCATAACTAAAGATTTGATAATCAAATGGAATTTGCGAGACGATGAATGGTGCTTGCAATGAATCAACACATCCATTATCGTTGACTACTATAACGTTGTATGATCCAGGACTAGAAACCAGTAATGAGTCATTCGTTGCACCGCTTATTAGATTTCCATCCTTATACCATTGATAGGATTGAGATGAATTACAAACAATATATTGCGATTGATTAACACAAAGATCATTAGAACCCATAATAATTGAACTCGTTGATGGGAAGTAATTAATGGTGAATGGTTGGTTAAGTGTGTCAAGACAGCCATTCATGTCTGTAATTATTAGTGAATACTGGCCAACGGCTTCAGCATTAAGATTTTGACTTGTTTCTGATGGTAAAATATTTCCATTTAGGATCCACTGATAATTTTGGGCTAATGTACTTGTGATAATCGTTGAACCATTATTGCATATTTGAGACAACCCACTTACACTTAGATTTGAATCATAGAAATTAATGGTAAAATTGTTTGAAGATGGATAATTACATCCGTAACCATCAGTAACTATGGATGAATAGGATCCAATTTGATCGGTCCATAAAGTATCATCTGTAGCTCCTAGGATTAAATTACCATTCAGTTTCCATACATAGGAAGCACCAGGTGAAACGACTAAACTTGTTAATTGTCCTGGACAAATTGTATCAATATTTCCAGAAATTGTCGGGGTAAAATTCGGAGCGATTAGGATAGATTGGCCTATATTTAAGGTATCCGTACACCCCATTAAATTAGTAATCTGAACATTGTAAAATCCAGGTTGAGTAACTTGGATACTACTTTGAGAACCAGCAATTAGACTTCCATTGCGATACCATTGATAAAATAATTGACCTCCGGTGGTTGATAGAACGACACTACTTTGAGGACAGATCCAAGGACTAGTCGTGCTAATGGTATACGCAAAAGGGACTGTTGAAACAATAAAGTTGGAACTTGAAGAATCTGCACACCCATTTGAATTGATAACATGAACATTGTACATTCCTGGACTATTAATGAGCAACGAATCATTTGTTGCACCTGGAATCAAACTGCCATTAAGATACCATTGGTAGCTTTGAGAAGGCGAACAAATCAAATATTGACTTGTACTATTACAAATTAGGTGATTACCAATGATCGCAACAGTGGATGGAAAGTTCTCAATAATAATACCTGTTGCTAATGAATCCAAACAACCATTTGTATCACCAACAACCACATTATAAATTCCTGGAGATAAAAAACTCAAAGTGTCATTTGTTGCACCTGGAATAATTTGCCCATTTTGGAACCACTGATAGCTTTCTTGTCCATTAGAAATTAATAAACCTCCGCTGTTGGCACAAACTTGATTTGCAGTTGCAGATATACTGTTAATTATAGGATTGAATATATCAATCTCAATTGGTAATAAACTGGCGGAAGTACAACCCATACTATTCATAACTTGAACGGAATACACCCCAGGATTTGAAACGAAAAGTGTGTCATTGTTTGAATTAGCAACAATTTGCCCATTAAGGAACCACTGATAATGGAATGCTGAATTTGTTGAAAGTATTGCAAATTCATTTGGACAAATCAATGTGTCAGTAGTTAGGATAACAGGTATAGATGGATAATCGACATTGTCAACATAAACAGATACCACTGAAGTGTCTTGTCCGCAATCATCAGTAAAGATGCAATTATATCGACCCGCTTGTGTTGCAGAAAACGTTTGGTTGGTTGCTCCAGGGATAATATTTCCATTCAACATCCATTGATAATTCGAAGCATCACTTGCACTTAAAACCGTTGGTAAAGAGCCTGAGCAATTTATTGGATTTCCAGTAATGATTCGTTTACATGAACTTGAACCAATTTCAAAAATTACCCCTTCACGAGTTCTAATATCTCGATTGTGATTTCCTCCTATTAAAGTTGTACTATCGGAAGAGTAAGAAGCGATTAACCCTCTACTTTGTAAATTCAAAGAATCTTTAATAATCGCTGTAAAGATTGTATCTCCAAGGAAATCTATACAATTAATAAAAAAATCTTGGGAACCATCTGTTCTTTTTATAGCACCAGTATGACTTAGAACATTTGAAAGTGGATTTACTTGTGAAGAATAAAGGACTTTTTCATCTGAAGTATTGAATGAATATGTCTTTTCCCATACTGTAGTATTGTATAGGTTATTAATGTATCTTGTTATTATATTTCCATTTTTTTGGCCTGATAAAATGTGATTATTATAAGAATCCCTATCAATATGAAAAAATTCTCCAATTTCATATCTATCGTCAAGGATAAGTGAATTGCTTGTGAAATCATAAATTGAGTAAAGTTGTTTATTATCTTGGTCTTTACCTACAAGATGAAGTTGATTGTTAATTATTTCAATGTCATTGTAAGTTCTAGGATCAGAAAATGTATAAACAGTATTCTGTGCAAGAGTGGACTTATTGATCATTTTAATCTGCAATTGGTCGACAGCTAATAGTGTAGTTGGCGAAATATTGAGAATACAATTTTGTATACCTTGATAAGTTGAGAGCGATGAGGCAATAGGCAATAACTGTGAACTTCCAAAAAGTGAAAGTCCATATGATGGAATCACATAACTATTTCCATCTTTAAAATATGAAATAATGGCTAGATTGTCATCAGCTTCTATCTCCCGCAAATCGAGAGTGTCTGCAACAAAGTTAAAAGTGGGAGTATTTAATTGTGTTCCAGTTGATCTATTAAGGACTAACATTTTCACTGAACTCGATAAAGATTGCATGTAAGGATACTCTTCAGAAAATAAATTTTCCTTATATACAATAAGTACTTTATTGTTTGTTACTTTCAATAAACCTCCAACATTAATTTTATTAATAGGGGAGGTAATAACAACGTTCCAAAGTGAATTATTACCATTGACTAGGCAGTTGATTCTTATAAGCTGTCCTTCTTGTTTAAGAATAAAGTTAGTATCACCAAAGCTTACAATATCAATGGTTTTAGAAGGAATAGAAAATTGGGAAGCGATTCTTTTCATTACGGTATCATTACCATTTGAGTCATAAGCACTGAAGTAAGAATCACTTAAAAATAAATTGGGAGATGCCAAATTTTGCATTTGACCAAGAATTATGCTCTGGTCATTATTAACAAATGAGGATAAACCCTGACTATATAAGTCTTGTGATGGAGATGTTAAATCCATGGTTTTATCATAAATCTTTACACCTGTTAGACCACTTAATTTCATATTTCCCCAAACTGCAGGACCATAATTAGCATCGTTATAATATCCAGTAGCATAAATATCATTGTTACAATCTATCGCAATAGAAAGTATTGCCGTTTCATCTCCTCCCGATGGATTATTTGTCCCAACTGAAGTTACTAATGTATTGGAAAGCCAATCTTGAATGCCATTTTGTTTATCTAATTTCACTATTGTAAAATTAGATACAACGGATCCAACCATAGTGTGTCGGTAGCTTATGTATAGTTTTCCTTCTTTGTCAATAAAATCTGATTTCTTAATGTAAGAGTATAGAATATTTAATTTAACCTTCCACAACAAATTACCGTTTAATATGGATATTTTTGCAACAATAGCATCTCCATGACCATAACTACCACCATTCCTTCCAAAAAGAAATATGTTATCCATTGCATCAATATAAACGTCATGAATTTCATTTAATGGATTATTGTTTAGCAGTTCATATGTCTTTGTCCATAAAATTTGGCCGATGTTTTTTCTATTAAACTTTGTAAAGTTATTATCACGCCAATAAAACAAATTCTTATTCTTGTCAATGCTTGCACCAAATTCACCGATACAAGTTCCCATTTGAAATTTTTGTAAGGTGTCACCTGTTTGCTTGCTAATGTAGGCCAACATTGCTGTTGTTTCTTGACCTGCGACTGTTTTTTTATAGGTTGCAATAATTGTAGTACTATCATATTCCAGGAGTTTAACCGGAACATAACCATCTTGGTAAAATTGTTTTATATAGATAATTGAACCTGTTTCCGAATTTAACTTCCAGATGTACCTTTTATTATCTGTAATGTTATAGGTACTTGAAACTCCATAAATGTAATTGTCTTTACCGAGCCAAATATCAAATCCTCGACAGGTATTTTGTCCATTTGTTCCATTTTGTACAGAATGTAACGTTGACCAAATCAACTTTCCTTCAAAATCAATTTTTAATACTAGTGGATGCTCATAGCCATTAACGTTGACTTCTCCACTAATGATTATTCCATCTTCTACTTTAATAGTTTTATGAATCATATTTAACTTTCCATAAGTCTGATCATAGAAGTAAAGCGCAGAATCTATTTGCGCATTTAATGCAAATGAAATAGAAGAGAGTAGAATAATAAAAATAAGTTTCATACAAATTAATTAATGGTAATGGATTTTGTAATTGTGCATCCCCCAATCGTTTCTATCTCTACAAAATAAGTTCCTGGTGAGCTAACTATGATGCTATTATCAGTGGAACCTGTTGACCAGGTAACATTGTTTCTCGGGAAATTAGGTATTATGAGTTCAAAATCTGATGAGCAATCCTCTATTTTTCTTGATTCGATTTCAAAATCCTCAGAGCGGGAATAAAGTAAATTTTTCGAATCATCTGGAAAATATACATCAACCAAATTGTTAGGTAGTGATACATTGAACGTCAAGTCATAAAGTGTGTTATTATTAAATGGATAAATACCGATAAGCACATCTATTGTATCGTAAGGTTGAATTGTTTGATTACAAATGAATTGTCCAATTTGATTGCCAAACAAATAATACTTAATGGTAAAATAATTAACTAAATCATCTGATAAGTTGGCAACTTTTATCTTTAGCGTGTCATCTGCTTGACAATTAAATATATTGGGGTTTACTACTTCAACAATTCCTATGTTATAGTTATAAGATTGCATATCTAGGTCAAATTGATCTGCCCCGACATCTGGTAATTGAGAAATTATATCATTATCAATATCAGTGGTAATTCCAGGAATAAGAATGCCTGTGCCATCTTGAGCGATACTATTGATTAAATGAAGATTTGAAGGAGAGATAAAAGTTGGGATTGCAATAAATGAAGTTGAATCTAATCCGTAGAATGCACTGAAATCAGGGAGGCTTAATGCAGTTGAAGCCACCTCAAAGACATTCTGATTAGGTGATGTCCGATAATAACTATTGTGCTCAGAATAAAAGGTTGAAATTGGGGAGGCTGTTATGTACTTAACCGCCACAGTATTAGCA
>Ga0075012_10001545_pt1 | contig 23261 bp, 20 predicted proteins | sample All_14_2_FD_71474 | JGI IMG/M metagenome (GOLD analysis project Ga0075012, IMG submission 71474) | Freshwater microbial communities in response to fracking from Pennsylvania, USA - Allegheny Zone_MetaG_DW_15 | ecosystem: Environmental > Aquatic > Deep subsurface > Groundwater > Drilled...
GGCATGGGCGGAGGCATGGGCGGAGGCATGGGCGGAGGCATGGGCGGAGGCATGGGCGGAGGCATGGGCGGAGGCGGCGGCCGCGGCCGCTGAACCGGATTCGGGCCGCCGGCGCCGTGAATGCGACTGGCGGAATTTGATCTATCGCACTACTGCCAGTATGGCTTTGTAGCTACAATCCACCGCTGGAAAAGGGCGTCGCAGAACGCCTGCCGCAATCTGAGGAGACGGCGTGCCGGCCTGGTCCACCCGAATGCGCATCGCGTTGATGGCAGTGTTGCTGCTCGTCGCAGCGGCAGGCGTGCGTGCGGAAGAGGCCTATGTCTTCGCGGTCGTGCCGCAGTACGAGCAGCGCAAGCTGTACTCGATCTGGAAGCCGATCGTCGACGACGTCGCGCGGCGCAGCGGCGTGCCGCTCAGGCTGGCGGCGACGCTGACGGTCACCGACTTCGAGCGCGGGCTGTCCAGGGGCAGCTTCGACTTCGTCTACGCCAATCCGTATCACGTCCTGGTCGAGAGCCGGCGCCAGGGGTACATCCCGCTGGTGCGCGATGCGAATCCGCTCACCGGCGTCCTTGTCGTCGCGCGCGACGGCCCGATCCGCAGCATTGCGGACCTCGACGGCAAGACGCTGGCCGTGCCGTCGCCAAACGCGCTCGGCGCCTCGCTGCTGTTGCGCTCAGACCTGGAGCAGATCCACAACGTCCGCATGCGCATGCTCGACGTCAAGACGCACAGCTCGGTGTATCTCAATGTCGCCAAGGGCATCGCCGATGCCGGCGGCGGCGTGCAGAAGACGCTCGCCGAGCAGGACGAGCGGCTGCAGGGGGCGCTGCGCATTCTGTACGCCACTCGCGCCATGCCTTCCCATCCGGTGGCCGCCCACCCGCGCGTCGCCAGGCCGGCACGCGAGGCGGTGCGGCAGGCCCTGCTCGAACTCGCTGCGACGCCCGCGGGGCGCGCGTTGCTCGCCGACGTCCCGATGCTGCTGCCGGTGAGGGCGTCGCTCGACGACTATCTGGTCATGCGCGAATGGGGACTTGAAAAGTATTGGGTCGAGGTGCCGCAAGAGTGAGCCTGCGGCTGAAGCTCCTGCTGCCCCTGGTGCTGCTGGCCATGCTGATGGGGGGCTACATCGGCCTGCTGTGGGCGCCGCGTTCCTTCGTCGAGGCAGAGCATGCGCACATCAAGTCGGTGAGCCGGCATCTCGACAGCGTCGTCGAGGGTCTGGTGCCGCTGCTGCTCGGCAACCAGCTCGACATCGTCTACGAAAACCTCGCAGCGCTGCAAAAGAAGAATCCCGAGTGGACGCGGGTTGAAATTCTGGCGTCGAACGGGCGACGGCTCTATCCGTTCGACGAGCAGGGCGTCACCCCGTCGGCACGGGATGACCTGCATCGCATCGAAAAGCCGATGCGCCATCTCGACATGAATCTCGGGCGCCTCGTCGTTACCGTCGACATGGCGCCGACGATCGAGAAGCTGCGGCGGCAGACCGAAGAGCTCGCCGCGCTCCTGTTCACCATGCTCGGCCTCGTCTTCGCCGCCATGGCGCTGGTGGTCGAGCTTGCGGTGCGCCGGCCGCTGGCCCTGCTCGCGGAGGCGACCGGGCGCCTGGCGCGCGAGGACTTCCAGGCGCCGTTGCCGGCCATCGGCCGCAACGAGGTCGGCACGCTCGTCGACAGCTTTGCCATGATGCGCGAGGCCCTGCAGCGACAGCAGGAAGAGTTGCGCGAAGAGCATGCGCACCTGCTCGCCGAGGTGCGCGACCGCGAGCGCGCCCAGGCCGAGGTCAAGGAGCTCAACCAGTCGCTCGAGCAGCGCGTTGCCCAGCGCACGGCCGACCTCGAATCGGCCAACCGCGACCTCGAGGCCTTCTCGTACACCGTGTCGCACGACCTGCGCGCGCCCTTGCGGGCGATCCACGGCTTTTCGCAGATCGTGCTGAACGAATATCGCGACAAGCTCGATGCCGAAGGCCGGCGCTGCCTTGAAAGCGTGTGCTCGAACAGCGTGCGCATGGATCGGCTGATCGACGACATCCTCGGCTTCCTGCGCCTCGGCCGGCAGGAACTGACGGCGGCGCCGATCCGGATGAACGAGCTCGTCCAGGAGGTTTTCGACGAACTGCTGGCGTCGATGCCCGGCCGCAAGGCGAAGCTCACGGTCGGCGACCTGCCGCCCGCCAGCGGCGACCCGGCGATGGTGCGCCAGGTCGTGGTCAACCTGCTGTCGAACGCGCTCAAGTTCACGGCGACCCGCGAGGAGGCGCTCATCGAATTCAGCGGCGTGCCCGGGCCGGTAATGAACGAATACGAAATCCGCGACAACGGCGTCGGCTTCGACATGCGCTACGCCGGCAAGCTGTTCGGCGAATTCCAGCGCCTGCACTCGGCCAAGGAATTCGAGGGCTCCGGCGTCGGCCTCTCGATCGTCAAGCGCATCGTCGGCCGTCATGGCGGCGAGGTGGCCGCAGAAGGCCGCCCCGGCGAAGGTGCCGCCATCCGTTTTACCCTGCCGCGCAGCTTCGGCCGCTAACGCAGCGCCACGCGTTCCGGCGCCGCGCCCGCCAGTCTTCCCCAGAGCTGGTAAATGACGCGCGTCGTGCCCGTCACCACCGCTAGCGGCGTGAAGTGTCCGTAGCGCAGGCTGCTCGGTTCCAGTTGCAGGCTGATGCGGGCGAGGCCGGCGCGTTCGTCTCCGCGGGCGGCCTCGAGGGACGGGAGCTGCGCCGGCGAGATCTCGAGCAGCAGGCGCACGCCGCCTGGCGGCTCGCCCGCGTTCGGCGTTTCCATGCGCATGGCGATGCCGTTGGCCTGGTAGTCGGGCTGGCTGCCGCCGACGACGAAGCTGGCGCCGCGATGGCAGCGGCCGGTGGTGCAGGCCAGGACGTAGAACTCGTAATCGCTTGCCGCCGCAGTGCTGCTCAGGGACAACGCGGACAACGTGGCCGCGGCGAAGTGGCGGAGGTTTTTCATGTTTTCTCCCGTGGGGCTGTCTCGAAGCGGGTTGCTGCGAGTCGAGGGGAGCATGCGGCAGCGCAGCAGGCGCCGCAATCGGGCGGCGGCTCATCGCGCGTAGGCAAGCGCGACCGTGCGCGTCGGCCTCAGCCCACTGACCGGGTCAGGCAAGCGCCCGTTCGCGCACGTAGCGCTCGATGGCGCCTTCGACGGCCGGCAGTATCAGCCCGCGCTCGCTGGTCAGTGCGGTCACCGCGCCGTCGCCGCGGCGGCTCCGGTGCAGGGTCGCGCTGGCGATGCCTGCGGCATGCGCGGCGCGTGCCGCGAACTCGTGCCACGACAACTTGCCCTGGTTGGCGACATGCCAGACGCCGCTGGCCCCGTCTATCAGCAGGTCGAGCGCACCATGGGCAAGGTCGGGCACATAAGTCGGCGAGACGAGGATTTCGTCGCTCGCCTCGATGCGTTCACCCGCACCCAGCGCGCGCAGCGCAGCGTAAAGGAAGTTGTAGCGGTCCCAGGGACCGAAGAAGGCGCTGGTGCGGATCACCAGCGCCTGCGGCCAGGCCTCGGCGACGCGCCGTTCGGCCTCCGCCTTGCTGGCGCCGTAGGCGCCCTGCGGGCAGACTTCGTCGCTCTCGACGTAGGGACGGCCGAGCTGCCCGTCGAAGACCAGGTCGGAAGAGAAGGTCACGTATGGGATGCCCAGGCGCGCGCAGACGCGCGCCACCGTCTCGGCGCCGAGTGTGTTCTCGCGAAAGCAGCGGTCCGCCTCGCGCTCGGCCTGGCTGACGCGCACGTAGCCGGCGGCGTTGATCACCGCCCAGGGCCGGTGCAGCGCCAGCGCCGCTTCCACCCGCCGCTCGTCGGCGATGTCCATGTCGCTGCGCTTCAGCAGTTCGTACGCCAGCCCGCGGTGCTCGCAGATGCGCGCGAAGGCCTGGCCCAGCGTGCCCGTGGCGCCGGCGATGGCGATGCGCCGCGGCGCTCGTGCGATGGCGGCCGGTGCCGCGGAGTGCTCGTGGTACAGGTGGGCACGGCGCCGCCACCAGCCGCCGACGTCGAGCACGGGATGCTCGTAGCGGCCGGTCGTCGCCAGGGCGCGCACCGCGCCAGCCAGCGCCGTCGGCCGCGGCGGATCGAAGCGCGTGTCGAAGACGCCGCTTTCGTAATGGCCGCGGTTGTCCATCAGCAGCGAATTCCAGTCGATGCAGCCGAGCAGCGACCAGACGGTCACGGCGCGCAGGTCGACGCCGTCGGCGCGCAGGCGGCCGGCCGCATTCCAGACTTCCATCAGCCAGCGCAGCTGCTCTTCGCGCGTGTTGCCGTGGTGCGCCTCGGTGACGGCGAGCGGCAGCCGGTAGCGTTCCCAGGCTTCGCGCAGCCGCGCCTCGGGCCCGGTCTGGCCGGGCGGCAGGCCCACGCGCACGGCCTCGACGTCGGCGTAGCTGTCGCGCGTGTTGTGGGCGCGGTGCCAGGTCGGATACTCGCCGGCGCGATGGTCGAGATAGCGCTCGCTCGTCAGGTAATGGTTGATGCCGACGATGTCCGGCGCGCATGGGCGTTCGACGAAGAAGTCGAGATCCGCCGCCTCGACGCCGTTGGCGAGGAAGACCGCGTGCCAGGGATGGCGCGCGTCGATGCGGCCGCACAGCAGGTCGAGGCTCAGCCAGCGGCGCTCGTTCTCGTGGTCGGCCTGGTACTGCAGGCGCGGCGTGGCGAAGGCCTTGCCGAGGTCTTCGGTCTGCACGAGGCGGGCGTTCGGCGTCACGCGCCGGATCGCTGCCATCGCCAGTACGACGGCGCGGCACTGCACGACCAGGGTACGCAGGAAGGTCTTCATGTCGCGGCCGTGCGGATGCCAGTGGCCGTACAAGCCGCTGAAGCGCGCCGTCGTCAGCGGTTCGTTGACCGGGGTGAAGTCGGTGACCCATGGGTAGCGCTCGGCGACGCGCGCCGCGTGGTCGGCGAGCAGCGCCGGCAGCCGCGGATCGACGAGGCTGGTGTAGCGCGGGCCGCTGCCATGGTGCATCAGTCCGGCGATCGGCGCGATGCCGAGTTCGCGCAGGCGCGCCAGGCGCTCGTCGTGCCAGCGCCAGTCGGAGCGCCGCGGAGCATCCGGGGAGATGGTTTCCCAGAGCACGGGATAGCGCAGGGTGCGGATGCCGAGCGCGGCGATGGCGTCGAGGTCGGCGATGCGGCCGGCGTGGCCGGTCTCGGCGATCTGGTTGCGAATGCGGTTGCGGATGCGGACTACGGTGCATTCCAGGCCGCCCCAAAGTTCAAGCGGGGCGGCCGGCGGCGGCTTTTCGGTCATCTTGTGGCGTCGGTTGTCGTGCCGCGGGAGGTCGGGCAAACCGCAGACCTGTGGCGTCAATGCCGGTTCCGCAAGAACGGCGCCGGAATGTGCGGCATGGCGCCTTACGGGCGTCGCCGGTTGCGGCGCCGCGTTGCCGGCTGGGGCCGGGGCACGAGCTGGCGCCCCTTGTGGCCGCCCGTGGAGTAGTCCTCGACCACGGCCCGGCCGACGTCGTGAAGCAAGTCCTTGCGGCACAGCGCGACGCATGCGCCGCCGAAGCCGGCACCCGTCAGGCGTGCGCCATAGACGCCGGGATGCGACTGCAGCATTTCGACCAGGCGGTCGAGCTCGGGGATCGAGACCTCGTAGTCGTCGCGCAGGCTTATGTGCGAGGCGTTCATCAGCGCACCGAATTCGACCGGGTCCTCGCAGGCGATCGCATCGAGCACGCGCTGGTTCTCGGTGACGACGTGGCGCGCGCGCCGCCGCAGCGGTTCGGGCAGCGCCTCGATGGCGGCGCGGTACTGCGGTCCTGCGGCGTCGCGCAGGGCGGGCACGTGCAGCGCGCGCGCGGCGAGGTCGCATTCGGCGCGGCGCTCGTTGTAGCCGCTGCCGGCGAGCGAGCGCGCCATGCCCGAGTCGAGCACCAGCACCGCGCTGTCGCCCGGCAGCGGCACCAGCCGGCGCTCGAGGGTGCGCGTGTCGAGGAACAGCGCACGCGACGTGTCGGCGAGGCTCGAGGCCATCTGGTCCATGATGCCGCAGTGGACGCCGGCGAACTCGATCTCGGCGAGCTGTGCGAGTCTGGCGATTTCCACGTCGTCGATGCCGAGCCCCAGCAGTTCGCGCAACGCCCGCAGCGTCGCCACCTCGAGCGCCGCAGAGGACGACAGGCCGACGCCCATCGGCACGTTCGACTTGACGTGGATGTCGAGCGGCGGCACGTCGATGCCGGCCTCACGCGCCTCGACCAGGCAGCCATAGACGTAGCTGGCGTGGTGCTCCTTCGGAGGCGCGTCGAGCGTGAACTGCAGGCCGTGGCGGAAGCGGGTGGCGTAGAGCGTGAACACGTCGCCGGCGCTGCGGCGCATGGCGACGCGCGTTTGCTGCGCAATCGCGATCGGCAGCACGTAGCCGTCGTTGTAGTCGGTGTGCTCGCCGAGCAGGTTCACCCGTCCCGGCGCGTCGGCGACGGCCTCGGGTTTTCCGCCGAAGACTTCTTCGAAACCTGAAGTCATGGGAGTGTTGCCTTGGCGCGCCAAGGAGGGCGGGTATCCGCCTCCCTTCGTGATCCACGGCTTGCCTTGCACGGCAAGCCGGCTCCGGCAGCGCGGAGCAGTGCTCCGCGAAACCCTGCCTGCGCCCTCCGGACCCTCCGGGTCCTCCCCCTCTTACCTACGGGAGGCGGACACCCGCCCTCCTTGTGGATACGCAGGTGGTGTCGAGCCGTAAAAGAGGCAGGGCGCTCGCCGCTCGGGACGGTGGGGGTGCTGCTGCGCGCAGGTAAAGGAGGAGGAGCGGGCGCCAGCCCGATCCGGGTGACACGGAGCGCAGCAGCACCTCCGGCGGCCTGAGCGTCCACCACGCTCAAGAAGGGAATAGCGGAGCGTTTCATTCCAGTTCCACCTTCACCTGCTGCAAGTCCTTCGCCTTCTCTTCCGGCAACGCGTCCATGGCGAAGAATCCAGCGGCCAGTTCGGTGCCCGCGAGGTACTTGAGGCGGTCGCGGGTGCGGTAGGGCGGGTAGAACTGCGCGTGCAGGTGCGACTCCGGGTGCGGCTGGCCGTCGGTCGGCGCCTGGTACCAGGCCATCAGGTACGGGAAGGGTCGCTGCCACAGGCCCTCGTACTTGAGCAGCACGGTCTTCAGCGCACGCGCGAGGTCGGCGCGCGTGGCGTCGTCCAGCTTCGCGAAGCTCGGCACCGGTTCGATCGGCGCTACCCAAACCTCGTAGGGATAGCGCGCGCAGACGGGCACGAAGGCGATGGCATGGCGGCCCTCGTAGATCAGACGCTCCCCCGCGGCGCGCTCGTGTTCGATCAGTTCCTGCAGCGGGCCGCGGCCCTTCGCCGCGTATACGCCCTGGGCCATCTGCAACATGCGCGCCGGCACCGGCGGGATCACCGGATAGGCGTAGATCTGCCCGTGCGGATGGTGCAGCGTGACGCCGACCTCGGCGCCGCGATTCTCGAACGGCAGCACGTATCGGATGCCTTCCTGGTCGATTAGCGTCTCGGTGCGGTCGCCCCACACCTGCAGCAGCATCTCGATGTGCCACAGGGGCAGGGCGCCGAGCGAGGCGTGGGCGTCCTTGGTGAACACCACCACCTCGCAGCGCCCGGAGGCCGGCGCCGTCGGCACGATGAGCTGCGGCGGCGGCGCCGCCTCGGGCCAGGTCGGTGCCAGCGACGGAAAGCGGTTGTCGAACACCGCGATGTCCCACTCGCCGTCGGGGACCTCGGTGGGATTCGCCGGGTCGACGGTCGGCGCCAGCGGGTTGTATTCGGGCGGCGGCAGGAAGGTGCGTCCCTGGCGGTAGGCGGCGTAGGTGATCCATTCGCCGCGCAGCGGATGCCAGCGCAGGTGCGGGGCGCCGGCAAGCGGCTCGGCGAAGGGGCTCGGTGCCGTCAGGCGCTCGTCGAGCGGGGCGCGGCCGTAGAGCGTCAGCTTGCGGCCGTCGGGCTTGATCATCTCCATGCGATGCAGCAGCGCCATCAGACCACCCCCGGCAGGTGCGTGGGCAGGGTCTTCGTGATGCCGGCGATCTGGTTGAGCGGAATCTTCGGCGAGCGGTCGGCGTAGAGCAGCCCGTTGGCTTCCTGGAAGGTGTCGGCGAACTGCGTGTAGCACCAGCCGCTGAACAGCGCGGTGTGGATCACGGCGTCCATCAGTTTGTGGAACAGGTGGGCGAACTCGGCTTCGCTCTTCGTCGTCGTGTAGCCCCAGACGTTCTTGGCGCCCGGCGGCGGCACCTTGGCGAAGGTGATGCCGCCGAACTCCGTCAGCATGATCGGCTGGCCGCGGTGCGGATAGCCGTCCAGGGTGAGGATGCGTCCGCCGGGCCGCCGCCGGTCGAAGAGTTCCTGCGGCTGGATCTCGGAGCCGTAGTTCTTGCGCAGGTGGTCGATGTTCGAGTTGTAGTCGTGGATCCCGATGATGTCGGTGGCGCTGCTCTCCCAGCCGTCGTTGCCGATCACCGGGCGCGTGGCGTCGAGGGTCTTCGTCAGGTGGTAAAGCGCCTCGACGGCGTGGCGGTGGGCATGGATCGACGTGAGTTCGGGCACGCCCCAGGACTCGTTGAACGGCACCCAGACGATGATGCACGGATGGCTGTAGTCGCGTTCGAGGACTTCGCCCCATTCCTTGACCATGCGCTTGATCGCGGTGCGCGTGAAGCGGTAGGCCGACGGCATCTCCTCCCACACCAGCAGGCCGAGCTTGTCGGCCCAGTAGAGGTAGCGCGGGTCTTCGATCTTCTGGTGCTTGCGCACGCCGTTGAAGCCCATCGCCTTGGCCAGTTCGACGTCCCGGCGCAGGGCGTCGTCGTTCGGTGCCGCCAGCAGGGTGTCGGGCCAGTAGCCCTGGTCGAGCACCATGCGCAGCATGTAGGGACGGCCGTTGAGCATGAAGCGGTCGCGCAGCAGGTGCACCGAGCGCAGCGCGGTGTAGGAGGCGAACTCGTCGAGCACCTTGCCGCCGCACCAAAGGCGCACGGTGGCGTCGAGCAGCGTCGGCCGCTCTGGGCTCCAGAGCAGCTCGTTGCGGTAATCGTCGATGCCCGGGTCGGAAAGGATGATCTCGCGGTCGGCCTCGCCGTCGATGACCTGGTAGCGGTCCTGTGCCAGCAGGCGCTCGCCGTGGCGCACCACGACCTCGAGCGACATGGCGTCGGCGGCGTCGCCGATCACGCGCGCCTCGACGCGGATCGTGAAGCCGTCGACCTTGGGCGTCCAGCGGATCTTCTGCACGTAGGTACGGCCGACGCGTTCGTACCAGACCGTCTGCCAGATGCCCGTGGTGCGCGGATACCAGATCGCATGCGGGTCGACCTGCCAGTCCTGCTTGCCGCGCGGCTTGGTGAGTTCGTGCGGGTCGTCCTCGACGCGCACCGTGACCGTCTGCTTGCCGGATGGATCGAGAAAGTCGGTGATGTCGGCGGAGAAGGGCGTGTGGCCGCCTTCATGCATGACCGCGAGCCGGCCGTTCACCCAGACGCGGGTGAAGTAATCGACGGCGCCAAAGCGCAGGATGATGCGGTCGTCGCCGGGCATGGCCTCGAAATCGCGCTCGTACCAGCAGATGACGTGGAAGCCGCGGTCGCCGATGCCGCTCGCCTTCGACTCGGGCGGGTAGGGGACGACGATCTGAGCCGGCCATGTCTGGATGTCGGACGGGTGGGCGTAGCGGCGTTCGTTGTCGAAGGCAAACCGCCAGACCCCGTTGAGCGATGTCCAGTTGCTGCGCTGCAACTGCGGACGCGGGTAAGCGAACTCCAAGCGACTCTCCTCTTCGGCCTGTAGCCGGCCATGTGGTCGGCCGAACACGGCAAGCCTTGTTCCCGAGGAACTTCGCCGACTTGGTTTCGGTCGGACCTTCAGGTACGTAACCGGAGAGCGACCATGCAGGAAGCAAGCACCACCTATGGGCGGACCGAGTCCGAACCGAGGCTCGAACTGGTCGATGACGAGCATCCGGTCTATTTCGTCAGCAACCGACCGGAGGCCTACGAGGTCTTCGGCGAGGTCGAGCGCCGGGAGGCGCACCTGATTGCCGAGGCCATCGTCGCGCATGCCAGGAAGCGGTTTCCCGGTGTCGAGTTCAGGATCGACGACGCCTGGCACCAGCACCAGCACGGCATGGAGCACGTCGCCGCGCACATCGAAGCCAATTGGGAGCAGTGGGCCGAGGAGGCCCTGCACAAGCCCTGACGAGCGAGGTCAGCGCGGTTTGGTGCGCCCCTTGCCCTTGATCGGTGCCGGTTTCGTCGGCTCGGGTTCGGTCGGTGCGGGTTCGGTCGGTGCGGGCTCGGTGGGCGTGGGTTCGGTAGGCGCGGGTTCGGACGTCGCAGGCGGCGTCGCGCCCGCCTCGAACGCGCCGATGTCATAGGCGACGCCGCCGGGACGCAGGGCACCTAGGAAATCCCGCTCCACGGTTCCTGCCAGGTTCAGCCCGCGGTCGATGGCCGGGCTGGCCGACTGGAGCTGGAAGTTGGCGGCCGCCGGGGCCGCCGTCGGCGTCATGAACAACGGGTCGGCGCTGAGGCTGTTGACGTCCTGTCCCGTGGCCGTGCGCCATCTCGGAAGGTCGTAGTAGGCCGTGCCCGAATGCAGCCGGATGGCGGCGTTCGGTCGCCAGATCAGGTTGTAGTTGCTGGTGTTGCCCTGGATGGTGCCGCCGTTCGGCGCCGCGATCATCACGTCCTGCGTCGTCGCGCCGTGGCTGACGATGTTGTTGAGCATCTGGTTGTTCGTCAGCGTCGCACCGTCCCGCGGCATGCCGCCGAGCTCGATGCCGGCGTGGCCGGAGATGCGCGTCACCGTGTTGTTCAGCACGCGCGTGTTGTCCGAGGCGGAGATGTAGATGCCGCGGCGCGTGTTGTTGGCGATGACGTTGTTGTAGATAAGGCCGTTCTTGCTGACCTCGAAGAAGATCCCGGAATCCTTGGGGCCGTTGCTGTGGATGTAATTGTTGCGGATCACGATCGGCATGCCGCTGTTGGCGTAATCGAACCAGATGCCCGAGCCGTTGTTGTAGGCGACGAGGTTCGATTCCACGACGCCGTAGGCCTTGGTCGCGGCCTTGAAGCCGCCGGCATGCCAGAGCGGGTTGAAGTTGCGGTTGTTGTTGGCGTTCAGCGTATTGCCGGCGACACGGAAGTTGCTCGTCGCCGGCGCGCTGACGCCGACGGCGCCGTTGTTGCTGGCGACGCTGTCGAGGAACTGCGTGTTGGTCTGCAGGTAGCCCATGCTGATGCCCGAGAAGTCGGCGTACTGGATGTCGCAGCGCTGCACCACCGAGTTCGAGCTCATCTCCACGGCGGCTGTCTGCTGGGCGAACGCCGAGCCGTTGCTGTGGCGGAAGCGCAGGCCGTCGAGCACGATCCACGGCCGGGCCATGAAGAACAGGCGCCGGCGCACGCTGGCCTCGATCACGTGGCCGTTGGGGTCCGAGCCGTCGGCGAGCCAGACGTAGAGCGTCGCCGCCGGCCCGTCGTACCAGAAGCTGCCCGGCACCATGCTCGACAGCCCGCTGCCCACGGGGGCGTTGTACTCCCAGGACGTGTAGTAGCTGCTCGGCATGCCGATCTGCTGCAGGGGCTTCGGCCCTGCACTCGGGTTCACGTCGTCGAAGTCGACGAACACCTGCTGGCTGTTGGCGAGCCAGCCGGTCTTCTTCCAGACGCTGCCGCTGTGGCGCGTCCAGCCGGTGACGACCTCGGAACCCTTGATGACGGCGATCTCGCCGTTGTAGTTCTGGACGCGCACGGGGTTGCCCGAGCTGCCGCCGCCGCGCTGCACGTCGACCTGCTCGCGATACACGCCGCCGCGCACGTAGACGATGTCCCCGGCCACCGCCGAATCCATCGCCTTCTGGATGGTCCGGAAGGGGGAAGCCTGCCAGAGGCCGCTGCTGTAATCGCTGCCGTTGGGCGCAACGTAGTACGTCGCCGCCACCGCCTCGACGCAGGCGACCACCATTCCGAGCGCCGATAACCACCGTCCTGCAGCCATGTCACCCTCCGCGTGCGTTAGCGCAGGGTAGGCCGGGGAACCGGCGCGCTCGGTGCGCTCGCCAACTTATGCCGCAAGCAAGATCACGGGAAGGTGCCGCGGTGGCCTTTCTCCATCTCGGGCGTCTTGTGCTCGTCGTCGACGCGCAGCCTGTCACGGTTGCGCTTCTGCTCTTCGCGGTCGTGGCGCGCGTCGCTCGGCGGCGGTCGCACCGGTTCCTGCGGCGTCTCGGTCTTCTCGTCGTCGAGGACGGGGGCGTCGCGCTCGTCTCTGTCTCTGGCCATCGGATCCTCTCTTGCGGCAAGCCGCGCAGGGTGTCGCAGCGCGGCGGCAAAGCGCGTTCCCGCGCCAGCCGGCCGCGCGGCACGTGGATTGCCTGCAACTTCCGCCCAGCAACCACCGGAGGGAACGACAACCATGGAGACGACCACGCGCAGGCCGCAGTTTTCGGGACCCAGCACGATCTCTCCGGGGAACCCGGCCACCGGCCCGACCAGTGCGCTGCACACCGACGACCTCGAGAGCGGGGTGGTGCGCCCGCCCGGCGCACCGACCGAGCGCGTTTCCGCCGAGGAGCGCATCGCCGCGACCACGGGGCTGCTCCATGCCGGCGCGGACACGCCGATCGCGCCGCCGCCCGCGGCATCCCGGGACTGGGCGGAGGCCGCGCGTCAGGGGGTGCGTTCGCGGCCGCTGACCTGGCTGGGCATCGCGCTCGCGGCGGGCGCAGCTGCCGCTCGGCTGGTCACTCGCCGGTTGCGCTGACATGGCCGTCGTCCAGCCGCCACCGAAGTCGGCCACTTCCTTCCTGCAGCTCGTCTTCGATCTGCTCAACGAACTGCCGGGCATCGTCAGCGACCGCGTCCAGCTGCTGACCCTCGAACTCAAGCGGGCGCGGCGCGCCTTCGGACAAATCGTGGTGCTGGGGGTGGCGGCGGCGCTGCTCGCCCTGACGGCATGGTTCGCCTTGTGGGCCGGCCTGATGATCGGTGCGATGCAGTTCGAGTACGGTTGGGCCTGGATGCTTGCGCTGATCCTGGCGCTCAACATCGGTGGCGCCTGGTTCGCCGTCGCGCGCATCCGCCGCCTGGCGGCCTTCCTTGCCCTTCCTGCCACCGTAAGGCGGCTGACGGTCGCGCCGACGCCGCGCAAGCCGCGCCCGGCGCCCCCGCATCCCGCGGCGACGCGAACCACCACCCCGGAGAATCCCCCCGATGGACATCGTTCACCGCAATGAGGTGCGCACCGCAACGCCGCGGATGCCGCCCACGCCCGACCTCGACATCGCGATCGACGCCGCCGAGCGGGCCGTGGTCGCCCGCGACCTGCGCATCCAGCGGCGCGCCCGCGAGATCGGCACCCGCCTCACGGAGCACTGGCCGGTCGCGCTCGGCGTGACGCTGGGGGTCGCCTTCCTGCTCGGGCGCGCGCTCTCGCCGGCCGGCCACGGCCGCACGGCCACGGCAGTGCGCAAGGCGGTCGGTCCCGGTGCACCGCTGTGGCGCATGCTGCCCTTGCTGTGGCCGCTGTTGCCGCGCGACCTGCGTGCACGCGTGCCGTCGGGCACCGTGGCCCTGCTCAGCAACATCGTTTCCACGCTGACCGGCGGCCTGCGTCCCGGCCGCAAGGGCTGAGGGTCAGGTCGTCCGGCCGCTCACGCCGGCCACAGCGGCTGCGGCGGTTCGGGGCGGCGCGGCTGGCGCCTGCGATCCGTGCCAGCACGCCGTTCGGCGGGCGGTTTGGCGGGCGTGACTGGGCGGCGCGTCATGCGCCGATCGGGTTGCCAGCGAAGTCTCTCGTTCATTCCTTGCGTTTGGCAACGCGCATGCCCACGGGAAAACCCTTCATGCGACGTGGACAAAAGTGGCCGGATGGCTGCGCCGACTTGAAATTGCCATATACTCCCATAGACATACTCAATGGCAGCCTCGAAGCAGCTAAACCAACGGGTAGGCGAGGAATCAATTGGCGAGTTCCATCAAGACGGACCCGGTGCCGATCACATGGCAGACGGGGAAACTGAGCGGCAATCCGGCCACCGAACTCGCGGCGGCCCGGCCAGCGAATCCCGTTTCCGAAGCGCCGCTGGCGTCGCTGGTCGACGTCAAGGCCCTGCGATCGCTCCTCGACGACCTGACGGCCCTCGTCGGCGTCCCGACGGCGCTGCTGGATCTCGACGGCAACATCCTCCAGAGCGCCGGCTGGCAAAAGGCCTGCACCGACTTTCACCGGGCCGATCCGCGCTCGTGCGCCAACTGCACCGAAAGCGACCTCTTCCTCGCCAGCCATCTCCGGGAAGGCGAGTTCGTCGACTACAAGTGCAAGAACGGCTTGTGGGACGTCGTCACGCCCGTGTTCGTCGGCGAGCGGCATCTCGGCAACCTGTACTGCGGCCAGTTCTTCTATGACGATGACGACGAGATCGACGATGCCTTCTTCGTCGCCCAGGCCAAACGTTTCGGCTACGACCCCGCCGCGTATCTCGCTGCTGTCCATGACATTCCGCGCTTCAGCCGCGAGCGCGTGCGGAAGGTCATGTCGCTCATCGTCGGCCTGGCGTCGTATCTGTCGCAACTCTCCCTGAGCAACCAGCGCCTGACCGAAAGCCGCAGCCAGATGGAGGCGCTGCTCGATGCCTTGCCCGACCCGGTCTGGCTCAAGGACACCGAAGGCGTGTTCCTCGTCTGCAACCGCGCGTTCGAACGAATGATGGGCGCGCCGGCGTCCGAGCTCGTCGGCAGGACGGATCACGACTTCCTCCCGGCGGAGCTGGCAGACTTCTTCCGCCGCAAAGACAAGGAGGCCATCGTCGCGGCGCAGCCGAAGGTCAACGAGGAACGCATCATCCACGCCGAAAGCCGGCGATCGATCCTGCTCGAGACGATCAAGACCGCCGTGCCGGGAACGGCCGGCAAGCCGATCGGCGTCCTCGGCATCGCCCGCGACATCACCGAGCGCAAGCGGGCGGAGGAACGCCTCCACCTGATGTCCCGCGTGTTTTCCAGCAGCGGCGAAGCGATCGTCATCACCGACGCGGGGAACCGCATCCTCGCCGTCAATGGGGAGTTCACCAAGCTCACGGGATACAGCCAGGAGGAGGTGATCGGCAAGAATCCCCGCATCCTGTCGGCGGGCGAGACCCCGCGCGAGGTATATGAGGAGATGTGGGCGGCGCTCGCCGAACACGACTGCTGGCGGGGCGAACTCTGGGACCGGCGCAAGTCCGGCGAGCCCTATCCCAAACGGCTTTCGATCTCGGTCGTGCGGGATGCCGAGGGCAGGGTCCTCAACTACATCGGCAGCTTCGAGGACATCACCGACCGCAGGGCGGCGGAAGACCGGATCCGCTTCCTGGCGCATCACGATGCGCTCACCGGGCTGCCCAACCGCTTGAGTCTGAGCGAGCGGATCGACCAGAGCATGGCCTTCGCCCGGCGCTTCGATCTGGTCCTGGCCGTCATGCTGATCGACCTCGATCATTTCAAGGCGATCAACGACACACTCGGACACAGCGCCGGTGACCAGCTGCTCGTCCAGGTTGCGCAACGCCTCCAGGCGACGGTGCGCGAATCCGACATCGTCGCCCGGCTGGGCGGCGACGAATTCGTCGTCGTCCTCACCGGCATGCAGAAGACGGCCGACGTCGCCGAGGTCGCCGAGGTCGCCGGCAAGATCGTCGATCGCCTTTCGGCTCCCTACATGGTTGCGGGCAACGAGCTGCACACCTCGCCCAGCGTCGGCATCAGCTTCTTTCCGCGCGATGCCACGGAAACCAGCGACCTGATCAAGAACGCCGACATCGCCATGTATCGAGCCAAGGCGAGCGGCCGCTCCAATTTCCAGTTCTACGCCGAGGAGATGAAGGCGGAGGTCACGCAACGCGTGAAAATCGAGCATGAACTGGAGCGGGCGGTTGCCGAAGGCCAGTTCGTCCTGCATTACCAGCCGCAGGTCGAACTCTGCAGCGGCAAGGTGCTCGGCATGGAAGCGCTCGTGAGGTGGCAGCATCCGACGCGCGGCATGGTGTTTCCGGGCGATTTCATTGCGCTCGCCGAAGAGACGCGCCTGATCCGCCCCCTCGGGAAATGGGTCCTGGAGGAAGCCTGCCGGCAACTCGCGCGCTGGCATCGAGCCGGCCATGCGCAACTGCGCATGTCGGTGAATCTCAGCGCAATCCAGTTCCAGGACCGCGACCTGCCAAAACTGGTCAAGGACGCCCTCGAGCACTCCGCGGTGCCCGCGCATTGCCTGCATCTGGAGATCACGGAGTCGATGGCGATGCGCAATCCCGAGCAGAACATCGTCATGATGAAGGCGCTCGCCGCCATCGGCGTCAAGCTGGCGATCGACGATTTCGGGACCGGCTATTCGTCGCTCGCCTACCTCAAGCTGTTTCCCGTGGACATCATCAAGATCGACCGTTCCTTCGTGAAGGACGTCGAACACGATGAAAACGATGCGGCCATTTGCGAGATGACCATGTTGCTGGCGCAGAAGCTCGGCATGCAGGTCGTCGCCGAGGGCGTGGAGACCCGCGGCCAGCTCGAGTTCCTGTCGAGCATCGGCTGCCAGTGGATCCAGGGCTATTACACCGGCAGGCCGCTCGCGGCCGACGCCGCCGCGGGGTTCCTGTCCCCGGCCGCGCCGGAAGCCGCCAGCCGGGGCTAAGCGGCCGTTCGGCCTGCCGTCGGAGCGAGAACGGCCCGGTTCCAGGCAGGACCCACCCGGCGGCACGCTGCTTGCCGCGCGTCGATTTCCTCTCCGACGCAAAGGGCTTAGCCATGGCACACAGCAACCTGTTGGGCAGCGACGAGATTCCCGTCGTGCCGCCGGGCCACGACACCGGCGCCCTCGGGCCGAGCGACAGTTCGGACAGCGGCAGCGACCTCGCCGGCGTCGCCACGCACGACGAAGGCGATCCCGGGCTGCCGGTCGACGTCGCCACGCGCGACGAAAGCACGCATCCCGCCACGGTTTCAGAATCCGTTCGTCCGGGCGCCGACAGCGATGCCGGCGGCACCGGCGAGCGACGCAGCGTGAGCGGCGACGCCGGAATACACGAGGCCTCGGACATCGGCCCCGACGAGGTCGTGCCGCGCCCCGACACCGACGTGCCGGTGGACGACAACAGCCCCGTCTTCGACGACTTCCCCAACACCGACGACGCGGACGAACTGCCCGAGGACACCGATCCTTCCGACTACGGCAACGCGGTCTTCAGCGGGGAAGACGAGGTTCCGGCACGCACGAAGCGCAACAAGACCCCGACGTCCTGAACGGAACGCCGTTTGCCAAGGCAGGCGCGTCCATCATTTCCAGGCGCGTCACATGTCTCCACAGGCCCTGCGCATCGCCCTGATCAGCGAACACGCCTCGCCCCTGGCGACGCTCGGCAGCATCGACGCCGGCGGCCAGAACATCTACGTCCGGCACGTTGCACTCGGCCTCGCGCGCGCCGGCCACGCGGTGGACGTCTTCACCCGCCGCGACGACCCGAGCTCTCCGCCGGTCGTGGCGCTGGCGCCCGGCGTGCGTGTCGTCCATGTGCCGGCGGGGCCGCCGCGCTTCGTGCCAAAGGAAAGGCTGCTCGGGCACATGGGCGCGTTCGCGCGTGCCATGCGCCGCATCCTCGGCGTCGGCTCGTACGACGTGGTGCACGCCAACTTCTTCATGTCGGGGCTCGTCGGGCTGAAGCTCAAGGAGCGCCTCGGGGCGCCCCTGGTCACGACCTTCCACGCCCTCGGGCTCGTGCGGCGCGAACACCAGGGCAGCGCGGATGCGTTTCCGGCCGCGCGCATCGACATCGAGCGCCGCCTGGTGCGTGAGTCGGAGGCCCTGATCGCCGAGTGCCCCCAGGACCGCGCCGACCTGATCCGCCTTTACGGCGCCGGCGACGCCCGGATCCGGACCGTACCCTGCGGCGTCGATCTTGCCGAATTCAGCCCCGGCTCGAAGGCGGAGGCGCGGCGCGCGCTCGGGCTTGCCGCCGACGAGTTCGTCATCCTGCAGCTCGGCCGCCTGGTGCCGCGCAAGGGCATCGACAACGTCATCCGCGCCCTGGCACGGCTGGATCCGCGGCTGCACGCACGCCTGCTTGTGGTCGGCGGCGAATCCGCCGAGCCCGACGAGCGCACCACGCCCGAGATCGCGCGCCTGCGCACCCTCGCCGCCGAGCACGGCGTCGCCGATCGCGTCAGTTTCGCCGGGCGCCGCCAGCGCGAGGCGTTGCGCGACTGCTACTCGGCGGCCGACGTCTTCGTCACCACGCCCTGGTACGAACCCTTCGGCATCACGCCGCTGGAGGCCATGGCCTGCGGCACGCCGGTGATCGGCAGCGCCGTCGGCGGCATCCAGTATTCCGTCATCGACGGCGTCACCGGCTACCTCGTGCCGCCGCGCGACCCGGCTGCTCTGGCGGCACGGCTCGCGCACCTGCACGCCAATCCGGCCCTCGGCGCGGCGCTCGGCCGCGCCGGCATCCACCGCGTGCGCACCCTGTTCTCGTGGGACCGCGTCGCCGCCGACCTTGCTGCCGTTTACCGTGCCGTGCTGGCGCCGCGCGTCGTGCCGCAGGTGCGGCGCGAACCGCTGCGGTCGCTGGCGCTCGACCGTCGCGTGGGAGTACGCGCATGAACGTCGGGGAAATGGTCCGCGTGAATGCACGCGCGCACACCGGCCTACCGCACTCGGGCGCCGCCGCGGTGTTCCTCGACAAGGACGGCACGCTCGTCGAGGACGTGCCTTACAACGTGGACCCGGCGCAGTTGCGCTTCACGCCGAACGCGCTCGAGGGATTGCGCCTGCTCGACGAGGCCGGCTTCCGGCTGATCGTCGTCAGCAACCAGCCGGGGCTGGCGGCTGGCCGCTTCACGCGTGCCGACTTTGCTCGCGTGCGCCATGCGCTCGCCGCGCGCGTGCACGCCGAGGCGGGCGTAGCGCTGGCCGGCATCTACGTCTGCCCGCATGCGCCGGGCGAAAGCGGCCGCGTATCCTGCCTGTGCCGCAAGCCGTCGCCGGGGCTGCTGCACCAGGCCACGGTGGCGCTGCGGCTCGATCTCGCCCAGAGCTGGATCGTCGGCGACATCCTCGACGACGTCGAGGCCGGGCGGCGCGTCGGCTGCCGCAGCATTCTGCTCGACGTCGGCAACGAAACCGAGTGGCGGCTGTCGCCGCTACGCACGCCGCATCACCGCTGCGCCGACCTGCTGCAGGCGGCACGCACCATCGTCGCCGCGGGGCCGACCTGGGCCGCGCCGGCCGGGAGCCGGGCATGAGGGCCGCAGCCGACGACGACGCGGCCATGCGCTGGCGCAGCGTCCGCAACCTTCTCGCCGTGCGGCTGGACAACATCGGCGACTTGCTGATGACGACGCCGGCGCTGAATGCCGTGCGCAACTGCCTTCCCGAGGCCCGCATCACCCTGCTGACTTCGCCGGCGGGGGCGGCCGCCGCGCATCACGTTCCGGGCATCGATGCCGCGATTCCCTTCGCCGCGCCGTGGGTGACGCCGCGCGACGACGCGCCGCTGGCCGGCGAACTCGGCGAGAACGAACTGCGCATGGCGATCCGGCTCGCCGAGCAGCGCTTCGACGCCGCGATCATATTTACCGTCTGCACGCAGAGCGCGCTGCCGGCGGCCCTGCTGTGCCGGCTCGCCGGCATCCCGCTACGGCTCGCCTACAGTCGCGAGAATCCGTATGAGCTGCTGACCGACTGGCTGCCCGAGCGGGACGTCATCGGCGACGGCATGCGCCACGAAGTCGCCCGGCAGATCGATCTCGTCGCCGCGGTCGGACTCTTCAGTGGCGATCCGCACCTGCACTTCCGCTACCGGATCGAGAACGTGAGGCGGCTGCAGGAGCTGATGCTGCTGGCCGGGCACGATCCGGTGCAACCCTACTTCGTCGTCCATCCGGGTGCCAGCGCGCCGTCGCGGCGCTACCCGGCGGTGCACTTCGGCGTCGCCGCGGACATCATCGCGCGCGAAAGCGGCTGCACCGCGATCTACACCGGCAGCGAGAACGAGAGCGTGCTGGTCGAGGAGGCACGCGCCGTCATGGGCGAACTTTCGGTATCGCTGGCCGGGCACCTCGATCTCGGCGAGCTGGCGGCGCTGATCGCGGGCGCCGAAGTGGTGGTGGCGAACAACACCGGACCGGTCCATATCGCGGCGGCGGTGAATACGCCGGTCGTCGACCTCTACGCACTGACCAATCCGCAGCACACCCCCTGGCACGTGGCCTCACAGGTACTGAACCACGACGTCCCGTGCCGCTGGTGCCTGAAGAGCGATTGCCCCGAGGGGCACCACGACTGCCTGCGCAAGGTGGAACCCGAGCGCGTCGCCGCCGCAGCGCTCGAACTCATGGGCACCGGCCCCGGCATTCCGCTGCAATGATCACCCTCGGCATCAACGCGGCGTTCCATGACAGCGCCGCGGCGATCGTGATCGACGGTAGAACCGTGGCCGCCACCGAGGAAGAACGCTTCTCGCGCATCAAGCACGGCAAGCGGCCGGTGCCTTTCTCGGCGTGGGAGCTGCCCTTCAACGCCATCGACTACTGCCTCGGCGAGGCCGGCGTCGAGGCTGCGGCGATCGACCACGTCGCCTACAGCTTCGACCCGGACGCCTTCCTCGGCGCCCGTGCCAACGCGGCGGACAGCTTCGCGTTGCCCTACAAGCCGGGCACCGACGATGGCCGCTGGGAAAATCCTTGGGATCCGCTGTTCGCCGCGCACGTGCTGAACGCGCCGCGGCAGTTCATGGATGGCGTACCGCACCACCTGCGACGGCGTTTCGACATCGACGGTGCGGCGCCGCCGTGGCAGTGGCATTTCGTGAACCACCACCTCTGCCACCAGGCCAGTGCCTTCCTGGCGGCGCCGTTCGAGCGCTGCGCCGTGATGACGCTCGACGGTCGCGGCGAGCAGGCGTCGAGCACCTACGGCGTCTTCGCCGACGGCGGCTACCGCACGCTCGGCGAGGTCACGGTGCCGGATTCGCTCGGGCTGCTCTACGAACGCATCACCACCCACCTGGGATTCCTGCACTCGAGCGACGAATACAAGGTGATGGCGCTGGCGGCGCTCGGGCTGCCCGAATATCGCGACGCGCTGCGTGCCATCGTGCGCGTCGACGGCAACGGCCGGTTCCGCGTCGCGGACTTCGACCCGGCAGAGATGTTCGGTCCGCCGCGCCGCGTCGGCGAACCGCTGGAGCCGCGTCATCTCGACCTCGCCGCGTCGCTGCAGGAGGTGCTCGAAGAGACCGTGCTGGAGCTGGCGCGCTGGCTGCGCGCCGCCGGCGGCGAACGCCGGCTGGCGATGGCCGGCGGCGTCGCGCTCAATTGCGTGATGAACGCGCGCCTGCGCGACAGCGGCATCTTCGACGAGGTGTGGGTGCAGCCGGCCGCCGGCGACGCCGGCACGGCCCTCGGCGCAGCGCTCTGGGTCGATGCGCGCCTGCGCGACGGCGCCGACCCCGCAGCGCCCGATCCCGTCGCCGCGCTCGGCAAGGCGACGCGCCCGGTGCGGCTGGCGCCGCGCCGCTGGGCCATGGACCACGCCTACCTCGGCCCCGGCTTCGACGACGCCGCGATCGAGGCGCTGCTGAAGTGGTCGAAGCTCGACTACCGCCGCGTGGACGACATCGCCGCGGCGACGGCGGAAGTGCTGGCAGAGGACCGCATCGTCGGCTGGTTCCAGGGGCGCATGGAGTTCGGCCCGCGCGCGCTCGGCGCGCGCTCGATCCTGGCGTCGCCGATCGACCCGGCGATGCAGGCGCGGCTGAACGAACTCAAGGACCGCGAGGACTTCCGCCCGGTGGCGCCGGCCGTGCCGCAGGAGGACCTCGGCCGCTGGTTCGCGCCCGCTGCCGCCAACGGCGGCAAGTCGCCGTTCATGCTGTTCGTGTACGACGTCCTGCCGGGGCAGGGCGAGCGCATCCCCTCTGCCTGCCACACCGACCGCACGGCGCGCGTGCAGACGGTGACGGCGGCGACCAACCCGCGCTTCCACGCGCTGCTGCGCGCGTTCGGCGACATCACCGGTGTGCCGGTTTTGGTCAATACCTCATTCAACGTCCGCGGCCAGCCGGTGGTGTGCACGCCGCGCGACGCCGTCGAGGCGTTTTTCAGCACGCCGCTCGACGTGCTGGCGATCGGTTCCTTTCTTGTCCGGAAATCCCCAGGAGGTCGTCCATGAACCCGAGCATCACCGTCGTCATCCCCACCTTCCGTCGTCCGGCCCTGTTGCAGCGCTGCATCGAAGCGGTGCTGGCGCAGGATTACGCGGGCGAGTACGAAATCATCGTCGTCGACGACGGCGGCACCGACGACACGCGCGCACTGGTCGCCGAATTCGGGCGCCAGTCCAGGGTGCCGCTGCGCTACCTGCGTCCGACGCTGGCCCACGGCCCGGCCGTGGCGCGCAACTGCGGCTGGCGCGCGGCGCGCGGCGAGCTGATCGCCTTCACCGACGACGACGCCGTGCCGTCCTCCGACTGGCTTTCGGCCGGCGCCGCCTTCATGGGCAGCGAGCCGGCGGCGAGCCGCTACGCCGCTGCCTGCGGACGCGTACGCGTTCCCGTCACCGAGCCACCGACCGACCACGAGCGCATGACGCGCGGCCTCGAGAACGCCGCCTTCGTCACCGCCAACGCCTTCGTCTGGCGCATGGCGCTGGTGCAGGTGCGCGGCTTCGACGAGCGCTTCACGCGCGCCTGGCACGAGGACTCCGACCTGCATTTCCGTCTGATGCGCGACGTCGGCCCGGTCGGGCGCTGCGACGGCGCCGTGGTCCTCCATCCGGTGCGCACCGAGCGCTGGGGTGTCTGCCTGCGCCAGCAGAAGAACGCCTACTTCGACGCCTTGCTCTACAAGAAGCATCCGCGGCTCTATCGCGAGCGCATCCATCCGGTGCCGCCGTGGAACTACTACGCGATCGTGGCGGCGGCGGCCGCCGGGCTGCTGTTCGCCGTCGGCGGTTCGGTCACGGCGGCGGAGATCAGCGGCCTGGTCGCGCTCGTCCTCGTCCTGCGCTTCGCCTTCGAGCGCCTGCGCAACACGCGGCACACGCCGGGGCACGTCGCCGAGATGGTGGTGACCTCGGCGCTGGTCCCGTTCCTGTCGGTCTATTGGCGGCTGCGCGGCGCGCTGGCGTTCCGCGTGCTGTTCCTCTGAGGCCGCGATGAGCCCCGTCGTGCGCGCGCCGGTGGAGCGCATCGCCGTCTTCCGCGCCCTGATGCTCGGCGATTTGCTGTGTGCGGTACCG
>Ga0075012_10001547_pt1 | contig 23232 bp, 23 predicted proteins | sample All_14_2_FD_71474 | JGI IMG/M metagenome (GOLD analysis project Ga0075012, IMG submission 71474) | Freshwater microbial communities in response to fracking from Pennsylvania, USA - Allegheny Zone_MetaG_DW_15 | ecosystem: Environmental > Aquatic > Deep subsurface > Groundwater > Drilled...
CATCTGGATGCTGCCGTGGTGGGGCAGGACCAGCCGGACCTGACGCTGATTTTCGATCTGCCGGTCGAGATCGGCCTGGCCCGTGCTCTGGGGCGTGGCGGAGCCTCGGAGGTACGGTTCGAATCCAAGGGTCAGGCCTTTCATCAGAGACTACGCGACGGGTTTGCGCGGATCGCGGCAACCCATCCCGACCGCTGCCGGGTCATCGATGCTGGCGGTGATCCCGATGCCGTCTTCGCCCGGATCAGCGCAGCGGTCGCCCCTCTGCTGGACGATGTCGCAGCATGAGCCAGCATCCCCGCGACCGGTTCGATCTGCAGCCATCCAGCCTGGCGGAGATCGCGTTCGAGGATGCCCGGTCTCGTGGGCGGCTGCATCATGCCTGGCTGCTGTGCGGACCCGAAGGGGTAGGCAAGGCAACTTTCGCCTATCGCGCCGCGCGGCGTCTGCTGGGGGCCGCTCCAGACCCCTCCAGGGGGCTGTTGGGCTCACGACCCGATGATCCGGTCAGCCGACTGATCTCGGCCCAGTCACATCCTGACCTTCTGGTACTGGAGAGGTTGGTCGAGAATGGCAAGGTCAAGAAGTCCATTTCGGTCGACCAGGCGCGGGACCTGCCCGAATTCTTTTCCAAGAGTCCGTCCCAGGCCCAGGCCCGCGTGGCCATCATCGATGCAGCCGACGACCTGAATATCAACGCAGCCAATGCGTTGCTCAAGATTCTCGAGGAGCCTCCAGAACATGGTGTGCTGTTGATGGTCACCCATGCGCCGGGCCGGTTGCTGGCCACGATCCGCTCGCGATGTCGCCGATTGGCCTTTCCTGTGTGGTCTCAGGCATCGTTGCAACAGATGGTTCTGGACCGGTCCGACATTGAAAATGAAGAAGCCGATCGGATCGCCTCCATGGCCGCAGGGTCGCCTGGCTTGGCGTTGGCGCTTTCGGCCGGGCCGGTCCTGGAGGCCGATCGGCTGGCGCGCCGGTGGGTCGATGGCGGCCCGATTGATCGGGCTGAACAGCTGTCGATCGCAGACGGCTTTCGTGGAACAGAGGGCCAGGCGCGGTTTGACATGGTCATGGACCGATTGATCGCGGCCGTGAAATCCCGGGCGCTGGCCGAGCCGTCAGGGCAGGGGGCATTCTGGGCCGATCTGTGGGGTCGTCTGGTCGATCTGCCCGATCGCTCGGCGGGCCTCAATCTGGATCGCGGCGACGTCCTCGCCGGCGCTCTGGCGGACCTTGGGCGGGTCAAGGTAATGACCGGAAGGCGGGCGGCCTGATGCTGATCGACAGCCACGTCAATCTGCACGCCCCTCAGTTTGACGATGATCGTGATGCCGTCATCGATCGTGCCCGCGCGGCCGGCGTCGGGCTGATGGTCGAGATCTCAGACAAGTTGTCGACCTTCGAGGCTACCCACGCCCTGGCCATGGCCCATGATGACATCTGGTGCAGCGTCGGGGCCCATCCGCACGAGGCCAAGGATCACATCGCAATGACCGCCGCTGATCTGGCGGTCCTGGCCCAGCGTCCGCGCGTCGTCGGCATCGGCGAATGCGGCCTGGATTTCCACTATGACCTCAGTCCGCGCGAGGTTCAGGCCCAGGTTTTCCGCGTCCACATCGAGGCGTCCCGGCAGACAGGCTTGCCTCTGATCGTCCATACGCGCGAGGCCGACGTGGTGATGGCCGAGATCCTGATTGAGGAACAGGCCAGGAGCCCGTTCAAATTCCTCATGCACTGCTATACAAGTGGCTCTGAACTGGCTGTTCTGGCAGCAGAACTTGGTGGATGGTTCTCTGTGTCGGGGATTGCCACTTTCAAGGCCGCCAAGGATGTGCGCGAGGTCATCCGCGCCATGCCGCCCGATCGGATCATCGTCGAAACCGACTGCCCTTATCTGGCACCGGTTCCCCATAGGGGCCGACGTAACGAACCGGCCTATGTCGTCCACGTGCTGGACGCCCTGGCAGATATCCAGGGCTGGACGGCGGAAGAGGCGGATAGTCGAACGACAGAGGCCTTCTTCGAGCTGTTTCACACCATTCCCGATCCCCGTCGCAAGCGGGCTGGAACTTCACCTGATGCATGAAAAAGCAACTATAGAGATTACAATTCTTGGATCCGGCTCATCAGGTGGCGTTCCGCGTGGCGATGGCGACTGGGGTGACTGCGACCCCGATGAACCCAGGAACCGGCGTTCGCGATGCTCCATGCTGGCGCGCCGGAACGGTCCGGACGGTGAGACAGTGGTGCTGATCGATACCTCGCCCGACTTGCGATCACAGATGCTGGCGACTGGAGTCACGACCATCGACGCGGTCCTTTATACCCACGACCATGCCGACCAGACACATGGCATAGACGACCTGCGGACCTTTGCGCTGCGACGCCGCAAGAGGATTCCAGCCTGGATGGATTCACCGACCCATGCCTCGCTGACCACCCGGTTCGACTACATCTTCGAGAACCGACATGGCTATCACGCGCTACTGGACGCACAATTGATCCCGCCGCATGGCCAGCCATGGTCTGTGGAAGGACCCGGCGGTGCTGTGCCGGTCGTCACCTTCGACATGGCTCATGGTCCCATCCGGTCAGTCGGGTACCGACTGGGCCAGACCGTGGCAGGGGGTGTCAGCTATTCCAGCGACGTGTCCGATCTCGACGATGCGGCGTTGGAAGCGGTATGTGGATCCAGCCTCTGGATCGTCGATGCGCTTCGCTGGACGAGACATCCAACCCACGCCCATGTGGACAAGGCCCTGGACTGGATCGAACGCACAGGCGTCGAGCGTGCGGTTCTTACGAACCTGCATATTGATTTAGACTACAAGGACTTGTCGGCCAGAGTTCCTGAGAATGTCGAGGTTGCATACGACGGTTGGACCGCCACCCTGCGCGTTTGATTGTACCATATTTCGCATAATATATCTTAGGCGCAATTTCGATTTCCATGATCCGATCTCCATTCACGTCCCCATCCGTTGCCATACGGTCTGACTGGGCGGCCCACGCCGTTCGCCGGATCGAAGCCGACTACAACCGCTCGGCAGACACCCATCTGATCTCCGTGGACATGCCGGCGCTTGCCGACATCGCGCTATACTTCAAGGACGAGTCCAGCCATCCGACCGGCAGTCTCAAGCACCGTCTGGCACGTTCGCTGTTCCTCTATGCCCTGTGTAACGGCTGGATCGGCGAAGGTACGACGATCGTCGAGGCTTCAAGTGGGTCAACCGCCGTATCGGAAGCCTATTTTGCCAGAATGCTGCGACTGCCTTTCGTCGCCGTGGTGCCGCGTTCGACCGCGCCCGAAAAGGTCGAGGCGATCGAGTTCCATGGGGGTCGCTGTCATTTCATCGACCGTCCCGGCGACGCCTACGCACAGGCCCAGGCTCTGGCCGACGACCTTGGCGGTCACTACATGGATCAGTTCACCTATGCCGAGCGCGCGACCGATTGGCGTGGAAACAACAATATCGCCGAGAGCATCTTCGACCAGATGAAGCGCGAGCCTTGCCCCGTGCCGCGCTGGGTCGTCTGCGGCGCGGGCACCGGTGGGACTTCGGCCACAATCGGCCGGTTCGTTCGGTACAATCGGTACGACACACGCCTGTGTGTGGCGGATCCCGAGGCTTCGGTCTTCCATCGTCACTGGATGGACCGTTCGGTTCAGACGACGTCTGAAGCGTCATCCCGCATCGAGGGCATCGGCCGAGCGCGGGTGGAACCCTCCTTTATCCCAGGGGTCATAGACCGCATGGAGGTGGTGTCGGATGTGGCCTCTATCGCAGCGGCGCGGGTCCTGAGCCGCCGTCTCGGGCGTCGCTGTGGAGGTTCGACAGGAACCAATCTGTGGGCCTGCGCCAGCCTCGCTACTGAAATGGCAGCGATTGGGGAACGCGGCTCGATCGTGTCGATCCTGTGCGATCACGGTGAGCGTTACGCCTCGAGCTATTTCAATGATGCCTGGCTGGCCGACAACAGGTTCGATGTTGCGCCTTGGGAAGCGAGGCTGGAGGCCTTCTTCGACGACGGACGTCTCCCGACCTGAAGGGACTATGCGCCCTCCTCCCGATCCCGCTATTCAGAGTCTTTACAGAGGACACGAACATGGCGGGCCTGAAGGACAAGCGCGGCTTCATCGACAAGGACCGCCTCGACCTGTCCGAGCGCCAGGCCGTCGAATACTGGATGAAGCGCTGGGGCGTGACGCGCGACCAGATCACCGCCGCCCATCGCAAGGCCGGGCGGATGGTCAAGGACATCGCCGCAGAACTGGGCAAGAAGCGCTAGGTCAGGCGACGACGCCGAATACCCGACCGATCCCGGCCGTCACGGCCAAAGCAAGGGCTCCCCAGAATACGACGCGCACGACCGGCTTCAACAGCCCTGCCCCACCCGCGCCGGCTCCCAGCGCGCCGAGAACCGCGAGAAAGATCAGCGACGCACCCGACACCACCGGCATGACCCAGTGGACCGGGGTCAGGAACACAGCCAGCAGGGGTGCCGCCGCCCCGACGGTAAAGGTCGCGGCGGACGTCAGGGCTGCCTCGATCGGACGCGCCGTACTGAAATCCGAAATGCCCAGCTCATCGCGCGCATGGGCGGCCAGGGCATCGCCGCGCATCAGCTGGTCGGCGACCTGATCCGCCAGATCACGCGTCAGGCCGCGTTCGACATAGATCTGGCTCAGTTCGCGTTGCTCGGCTTCCGGCGAGGCTTCCAGCTCGGCCTTTTCCTTGGCCAGGTCGGCCTTTTCGGTATCGGACTGTGAGCTGACCGAAACATATTCACCCGCCGCCATCGACAAGGCTCCGGCGACAAGACCCGCCAGGCCCGCAACCAGGATCGCCGGCTTTCCCGATCCCGCAGCCGCCACGCCCATGATCAGGCTGGCGGTCGAGACGATCCCGTCGTTGGCCCCAAGGACCGCGGCTCTCATCCAGCCGATGCGGGAGATGACATGATTTTCGAAATGCGAGCGCTTCATGTCCCCACCTGACGCTGTCATCACGTCTGACGCAAGCGTGGTTCTGCTAGATATGTATGACCCGTCCGTAGGCATCCAGCGCCGCCTCGTGCATCGCCTCGGACATTGTCGGATGCGGGTAGACGATACCCTGGATATCTTCTTCGGTCGCTTCCATGGTGATGGCGGTGACATAGCCCTGGATCATCTCGGTGACCTCGGCCCCGATCATGTGGGCTCCAATCAAGGCACCCGTCTGGGCATCGAAGATGGTTTTGACGAAGCCGTCGGTGTCGCCCGATGCGATGGCCTTGCCATTCACCTTGAAGGGGAATCGACCAATCCTGACCTCGCGGCTCGCCTCACGCGCCGCCTGTTCCGTGATGCCTACCGAGGCGACCTGGGGCTGGGCGTAGGTACAGCCCGCGATGGGCGAGACGACGTTGGGGGCCTTGAAGCCCGCGATATATTCGGCGGCGTGGATGCCTTCGTGGCTGGCCTTGTGAGCCAGCCAGGGTGCTCCGGCGCAGTCACCGATGGCGAACAACCCCTTCACATTGGTCTGGCAGTGGCCGTCGATCGTGACATGGCCCCGGTCCATATTGACGCCCAGCGCCTCCAGACCGATGCCGTCGGTGTTGGCCGTGATGCCGACCGCCGAAATACAGACCTCGGCCTCCAGGACCTCGGCCTTGCCGCCGGTTTCGATGGCGACCTGAACGCCCTTGCCACCCTTCTTGACGCTGGTGACCTTGCAGCCGAGGCGGAACGTCATGCCCCGCCTTTCAAAGGACTTCTGGGCGGCCTTGGAGACCTCCTCGTCCTCCACGGGCATGATGCGGTCGACCGCTTCCACGACCGTAACGTCCGCGCCCAAGGCCCTGTAGAAGCTGCCGAATTCGATTCCGATCGCGCCCGATCCGATCACGACGATGGACGCAGGCATGGACTTGGGGACCATGGCCTCGCGATAGGCCCAGATGCGGTCGCCGTCGGCCTCCAGCCCGATCTGGGGGATGGCCTTGGCGCGGGCACCGACGGCCAGCATGACGGCCTTGGCCTCGATCGTGCGCGAGCCACCGGCCTTGAGGGCAATGACGACCTTGGGCGCGGTGGTGCCTTTGTCCAGCGTTGCCATGCCCTCGATGACCTCGATCTTGTTCTTCTTCATCAGATAGCCGACGCCGGCGTTCAGCTGTTTGGCCACACCGCGTGAGCGGGCGATGATGGCGGCGAAGTCGAACCCGACCTTTTCCGCCGACAGGCCGTAGTCCTTGAGATGGCTCAGGCTCTCATACTTCTCGCCGGACTTCAGCAGGGCCTTGGTGGGGATACAGCCCCAGTTCAGGCAGATGCCGCCCAGGTTCTCGCGCTCGACGATGGCGACCTTCTGGCCCAGTTGGCTGGCACGGATCGCCGCCACATAGCCGCCGGGGCCCGAGCCGATGACAATGAGATCAAATTCAGCAGCCATTTCAGATCAGCTTTTCGATGTCGGCCTGGATGGCCGAGGGTTCAGTCTGCGGGGCATAGCGGGCGACCACCCTGCCCTCGCGGTCGGTCAGAAATTTGGTGAAGTTCCACTTGATCGCCCTGGATCCCAGGAGCCCCTTCTTCTGCTCGGTCAGCCACGCATAGAGCGGATGGCGGTTAGGGCCATTGACCTCGACCTTCTCGAACATTGGGAAGTTGATGCCGAAACTGGTGGTGCAGAAGGTGGCGATCTCGTCGGCGATGCCCGGCTCCTGGGCACCGAACTGGTTGCAGGGAAAGCCCAGGACCTCGAACGGCTGGTCGGCCAACTGACGGTTCAGGGTCTCGAGCCCGGCATACTGACCGGTGAAGCCGCATTTCGAGGCCGTATTGACGATCAGCAGGGCCTTGCCCCGAAACTGGTCGAGGGGCACCTCCGTCCCGTCGATGCCGCGCGCGGTGAAATCAAAGACGGAAGACATTGATTTTCCTCAGGCCAGCATGGTCACAGGGTCTTCGATCAGAGGCTTGAAGGCTTGCAGGAACCGCGCGCCGGTCGCGCCATCGACGACGCGGTGATCGCAGGTGACCGTAACGGTCATCACGGTCGCCACAACCAACTGGCCGTTCCTGACGACCGGTCGCTGCTCGCCTGCCCCCACGCTCATGATCGCACCCTGGGGCTCGTTGATGATCGAGGCGAAGGACTTGATGCCGAACATGCCCAGGTTGGACACCGAGAATGTACCGCCCTGAAACTCTTCGGGCTTGAGCTTCTTCTCACGCGCCCGGCTGGCCAGATCTTTCGATTCTACAGCGATCTGTGACAAGGACTTGGTTTCGGCCTTGAAGATGATCGGGGTGATCAGGCCGCCGTCGATCGCCACCGCCATGGCCACGTCGGCATGATGATGCATCGCGATGCCCTCGGGGCTGTAGCTGGCGTTGGCCTCAGGCACGGCCTTCAGGGCCATGGCAGCGGCCTTGATGATGAAGTCGTTGACCGAGACCTTGGTGCCAGCCTTCTCCAGCAAGGCGTTGACCTTGGCGCGGGCAGCCAGCAGGGCGTCGATCTCGACGTCGATGGTCAGGGGGAAGTGCGGGACCTGCTGGATCGACTCGACCATGCGTCGGGCGATGGCCTTGCGCATCCCGTCCAGTGGAACGAGGTCGTAGGAGCCATCCGGAATGCCCATCTGGGCCAGGGACTGGACCTTGGCGGCGGGAATGCCCGATGGAGCGGCGGCCGTCGCCGCCACTGTGGGCACGGTCTTGGTGGTGCCGGTTCCGGCGGCCTCGACGTCGCGCCTGACCACGCGACCGTGCGGACCGGTACCCTTGATCGACGACAGATCGAGCCCGGCCTGGGCGGCCAGGCGGCGCGCGAGGGGCGAGGAAAAGATTCTCGTCTCCTCCCCGGTCGCCCTTGCGACTGGGGAGGGAGACGGCGAAGCGGTGGAGGGAATCTTGGCTACAGACTCACCGCCGGACGACGAGGCGGCTGCGAGAACCCCTCCACCACCCCTCGGATGGTCCCCCTCCCCCTGCTGCGCAGGGGGAGGAGACGTGTCGGCAACCACATTTGGCGCGTCCGCATTTGGCGCTGGCGAGACGGCCCCGCCCTCCTCGGTCAAGCGGGCGATAGGCGTATTGACCTTGACCCCCTCCGTGCCCGCTGGGACCAGGATATCGGTGATCGTGCCTTCGTCGACGGCCTCAACCTCCATCGTGGCCTTGTCTGTCTCGATCTCTGCGATCACGTCACCAGCCTTGACCACGTCGCCGGCCTTGACGTGCCATTTGGCCAGCACCCCCTCCTCCATCGTGGGAGAGAGGGCGGGCATCAGGATGTCGGTCATTTCGACGTTTCCTTAGGGGGCTCGGTAACGGTCTGCACGTTGTCAGCCTTGATGACCGCATTCATGCCTTGGAGGATGCGCATATAGGCCTCGCGCTCATCATGACCTTTGCGGATAGCATATCCGTGGGCCATGTGACGGGCCGCCTGGGCCAGCATCTCGCCGTATTTTGCCGGATCGGTGAAGGCGGGCATGATCGACATGACCGGCTCGCCGCGCGACCACCACATCCGGGTGACCTCGATTGCATCTATGTCGGACGAGACACTGTCAGGCGTCGAGAGCTTGAACTCTTCCTTCTGGCTCACGCCATCACCGCCTTCACGGCCGCGACGATCTTGTCCACGCCCGGCAGGGAGAGGATTTCGAGGTTGGCGGCATAGGGCAGAGGCACGTCTTCCTGATGGACCCGCAGCGGTGGCGCATCCAGGTAGTCGAAGGCGTGTTCGATCACCCGGGCCACGACTTCGGCACCGACGCCCATGGGACCCCAGCCCTCCTCGGCCGAGACCAGACGGCTGGTCTTCTTGACGCTTTCGACGATGGTCCCGTGGTCGAGCGGGCGAAGAGTCCGGAGGTCGATGACCTCGCAGGAAATCCCGTCGGCGGCCAGTTGCTCGGCGGCCTGGAGTGCGAAGCCGACCATGCGAGCGTGGGCGGTAATGGTGACGTCGGTCCCCTCGCGCCGGACCTTGGCCTTGCCGATCGGGACCAGATAGTCCTCGACGTCCGGCACATCGAACTCAATGCCGTACATCATCTCGTGTTCAAGGAAGACGACAGGGTTCGGGTCGCGGATCGCGGCTTTCAGCAGGCCCTTGGCGTCGGCGGCGTCATACGGGGCGATGACCTTGAGGCCCGGCACCTGGGCGTACCAGGCGGAATAGTCCTGGCTGTGCTGGGCACCGACGCGGCTGGCTGCGCCGTTCGGGCCGCGGAACACGATGGGGGCCCGGATCTGACCGCCCGACATATACAGGGTCTTGGCCGCCGAGTTGATGATGTGGTCGATGGCCTGCATGGCGAAGTTGAACGTCATGAACTCGACGATGGGCCTCAGGCCCGCCATCGCCGCCCCGACTCCAAGGCCGGCAAAACCGTGCTCGGTAATGGGCGTGTCGACCACCCGCTTGTCGCCGAACTCCTGAAGCAACTCTCGGGAGACCTTGTAGGCACCCTGGTACTGGGCCACCTCCTCGCCGATCAGGAAGACGTTCTGGTCGCGGCGCATCTCCTCGGCCATGGCATCGCGCAGGGCATCGCGCACGGTCATCTTGATCAGTTTCGTGCCTTCCGGGACCTCCGGATCGCGAAGTTTGGCTTTCGGGGTTGGAGACGCGGCCGGCGCAGGGGCCTGCTCAGTCTCGCCCGTCGACGACGTCTTCGAAGTCTCCTCCGAAGGGGCCGAATTATCCGTTGCAGGCGTCGTCGAATTCCCCGCACCCTCGTCGCCCGACAGGCGCGCGATCAGGGCGTTGACCTTCACGCCCTCCGTGCCTTCGGGGACCAGGATTTCGAGAACCTCGCCCTCGTCCACGGCCTCGACCTCCATCGTGGCCTTGTCGGTCTCGATCTCGGCGATGACGTCACCGGCCTTGACCGTGTCCCCCGCCTTGATGTGCCATTTGGTCAGCGTGCCCTCTTCCATCGTGGGCGAGAGCGCCGGCATCAGAATGTCGGTCATGCACAGTCCTTGATGATCTCGGGCAACGCCAGTGGCGTACCGTCGGCCGCGAACGGCCGGTCGAATGTAAAGGCGTCGGGGGTGTCGCCTGCGTCGTCGAGTGTCTGCAATCGGCTGAGGGCTTCGCCCAGGGTAGGAACATGACCCTGGTCTATCCACCACAAGACATAGTAGGCACCGCCGAAGGACGGAAACCACTTGGATCGCCGGGCCATGACCGCCGCGTGGGCGGTCTTGTAGACGAACTGTCTCAGCGGTTCGATGCCAGTCCACACCGACATGTTCACGAGGACGTCGTCGAGTCCTTCGGCCCGGACATCAGTCGCGTCGTCGCCGTCTCCGACCATCCTCCAGACAAACCCGGGAGAGCGCTCTGCCAGAGCATTGATATTGTCCAGTGCCGCGACGAAGTCCGCCATCTCCGGCCCGTCCATCGGACCGGTCAAGCGCGCGAGATTGAGCTGGGCGAGGTGCCGACCCAAGTTCACGCCTCCAGGTACACGTCGGTATAGAGCTCGGACGGATCCGGCTCCGGGCTTTCCTGGGCGAACTGCACGGCCTCGGCCACGATCGCCTTGATCTCGGCGTCGATGGCTTTCAGCTCGTCTTCCTTGGCCCCGGCCTCGTCGAGCAGCACCTTGATGTGGTCGATCGGGTCGCGGGTCTTCTTGACCTCGTCGACCTCCTCCTTGGTCCGATATTTGGCCGGGTCGGACATGGAGTGGCCGCGATAGCGATAGGTCTTCACCTCCAGGATGAAGGGGCCGCAGCCTTCGCGGGCGCGGGCAACCGCACGGGCCACGGCGTCCTTGACTGCCAGCACGTCCATGCCGTCGACCTGCTCGCCCGGGATGCCGAAGCTGGCACCGCGCATATAGAGTTCGGTCGTGGACGAGGAGCGTTCGATGCTCGTGCCCATGGCGTACTGATTGTTCTCGATGATGTAGATGGCCGGCAGCTTCCACAGCTGGGCCATGTTGAAGCTCTCGTAGACCTGACCCTGGTTCGAGGCCCCGTCGCCGAAATAGACGAACGAGACCGAGTCGTCGCCGCGATAGCGACCCGCGAAGGCCAGGCCGGTACCCAGGGCGACCTGGGCCCCGACAATGCCGTGACCGCCGTAGAAGCCTGTGGCCGTGTCGAACATATGCATCGACCCGCCCTTGCCCTTGGACGAGCCACCCGAGCGGCCCGTCAACTCGGCCATGACCTCCTTGGGATCCATCCCGGCGGCCAGCATGTGACCGTGATCGCGATAGCCCGTGATGATCTTGTCATGGCCCTGGCGCACGCTTTCCTGGACGCCCACAGCGACCGCTTCCTGGCCGATATAGAGATGACAGAAGCCGCCGATCAGACCCATGCCATACAGCTGTCCCGCCCGTTCCTCGAACCGGCGGATCAGCACCATCTCACGATAGAAGCGGAGAAGATCTTCTTTGGACGCTGTCAGCGTGTTGGAGATCTTGTCGGCCTTGGCGGCGGTTTTCGCGGCGGGGGCTTTCGCCATCCGGTATCTCCCGAATGAGCCCAGGACACCACGACGGGATCAGGGCCTCTTATCGTTACGGAATGCGGCTTAGCAGCCTTCGATCCCGTAAGGCAAAGCGGCCAGGTGGGGCTGTAACAATAGTTCAGGAAGCCGTGACCGGCGAAGGCGACATGCCAGGCCCGACAACACGCACAACATAGTCACGAGGATCTGCAAAGCCCAGCACCGCGCGGGCTCGCTCCTCCAGGAGATCGCGTGACAAGCTCTCTGTCCGCATATAGCGCGCACGAACTTCAAGATCGGTCCGAGCCTCCCTTAGCTCGGCCAACTGGCCTTGGCGTTGCTTCAGCAATTCGTCGCGAGCTGCACCGCTCAGGAGTCCACGCTGGCCCGTCAGGGCCTGGACGCCGAGATAGACGACCAGCAACATCAGAAAGGCGGACAAGGAATAAGGCTTCATCCGTTCGGGCAACGCGGACGCTCCTTCTGAGCGTGAATACAGTTGCCCGAACCTCACCGAAAATGCCTAACGAATGGTACTTGACCGTAGTTAACATCACTCCGCCTGTGGGCCGATGACGCCCTATTTCAGCAGCATTCCGTCGCCGAAATAAGCGCCCTGATCCCCCAGCATTTCCTCGATGCGCAGCAACTGGTTATATTTGGCCGTGCGATCCGATCGAGCCAGCGAACCGGTCTTGATCTGACCGCAGTTTGTGGCGACGGCGAGGTCGGCGATCGTGGAATCCTCGGTCTCGCCCGACCGATGGCTCATCACCGAAGTGTAACCCGCGCGATTGGCCATATCGACGGCGTCCAGCGTCTCCGAAAGGGTACCGATCTGGTTGACCTTGATCAGGATCGAGTTGCCGAGCCCCTCGCCAATACCTGCAGCCAGACGCGCCGGATTGGTGACGAACAGATCGTCGCCGACCAGCTGGATCCGGTCGCCGAGGCGTTCGGTCAGCATCTTCCAGCCCTCGAAATCGTCCTCCGAACAGCCGTCTTCGATCGAGACGATGGGGAAACGCTCGCACAGGTCGGCCAGGTATCCAACCATGCCGTCCTGATCCAGCGACTTGCCCTCGCCGGTCAGCTCGTACTTGCCGTTCTTGAAGAACTCGGTCGAGGCAACATCGAGACCCAGGTGGAAGTCCTCCCCGGCCAGATAGCCGGCGGCCTGACCCGCCTTGGTGATGAAGCTCAGCGCCTCTTCGGCCGAGGCCAGGTTCGGGGCGAAGCCGCCCTCGTCGCCGACGTTGGTGTTGTGGCCCGCGTCCTTCAGTTGCTTTTTCAGGGCATGGAAGATCTCAGACCCCATCCGCAGAGCTTCGGAGAAGCTCTCGGCACCGGTCGGCAGGATCATGAACTCCTGGATGTCGATTGGATTGTCGGCGTGCATGCCGCCGTTGATGATGTTCATCATCGGCGTCGGCAGAACCCGCGCCGAGACCCCGCCAATGTAGCGGTGAAGTGGCAGACCGGCCGAGATGGCGCTGGCCTTGGCCACGGCCAGGGACACGCCCAGGATGGCGTTGGCCCCCAGACGGCCCTTGTTGTCCGTGCCGTCCAGGGTGATCATCGCCTCGTCGATGCGGCGCTGGTCCTCGGCGTCCATACCCGAGAGGGCGTCAAAGATCTCGCCATTGACCGCATCGACGGCCTTGGACACACCCTTGCCGCCCCAGACGCTCTTGTCGCCGTCGCGAAGCTCCACGGCCTCGTGGGCTCCGGTCGAGGCGCCTGAAGGCACGGCAGCACGGCCGAACGACCCATCGTCAAGGGTGACGTCGACTTCGACCGTAGGGTTGCCCCGGCTGTCGAGGATCTGGCGGGCGACGATATCGGCGATGTCGGTCATGATGGCTCTCGGGTCGGGTTGAGGCCTAGCGTTTAGACGGGCGCGATCGAAACGCCAACCGGGTCTAGCTGCATCCCTCGACAAGCTGGATCGACGGATCACCCGCATGGATGATCTTGACTAGGCCCTCGGCATTGATCTCGTACCGGATGCCGCGTGCGGCCGGATCCTGCACAAAGTCCGTCGACCCGCCGTTTGCCCAACCGATCAGATCCTCAGCCGGTGCAGATTCGTACTTGGCCGGCTGGACGATGATCGCGCCGCCATAGGCCTGTTTGATGGCCAGACCAGTATCACCAAGGCCAAATCCCCGGTCAGTCCTGATGGTCGCATTGCCGATGATGGAGATACGGCTCAACCGGCCACTTTGGATCATGATGTTGACCCCCTCCGGAGCACCGACCGGATGAAACTCGTCACAGATTTCGGGTTCGGGTCCGCCAGGGTTGTCAGGGCGAGAATCGTTACCCCAGACACTGGCGACCTCCGCTGCGGTCATACCAACCTTGATCGGACCCAGACCAAGAGCCGTGAGACGATTCGTATCGGCGACGGCAGCTGGATCAGAGCTTGGCGAGGCTGACGCGGAGGGGCCGGGCGAGTCCGGGGCTGAAGCTTGTTCGGTTCTCTGGCAGCCCGCCAGGATCATAACCACGAGCGGGAAACAGGCGATCGGACGAATCATCGGTCGGGTCTCCAGATGGCGAGGTCCGACTACAACGCGCGAAAACGGCGCGCGAAGCCTTCGCGCGCCGTTAAGGCATCTACACGACCGGTAAGGTCTAATCTTCCTTGGGCGTCAGCACCTGACGACCGCGATAGGTACCGGTCTTCAGGTCAATGTGGTGCGAGCGGCGCAGCTCGCCCGTGTCCTTGTCCTCGGTATAGGCATTGGTGCCGAGGGCGTCGTGAGCGCGGCGCATGTTGCGACGCGAGGGCGATACTTTGCGCTTGGGAACAGCCATGATCGTCTCGATCTTGAGGGTCGGTGCGTCCGGACCCTAGGACCCAAGCGCAAAAAACAGGAGCGGCGGCCCGGTAAAGAGCCGCCTCGCGAGCCGGGACTTATGCCTCAAACGCCTAAAGACTTCAACCCGTCATGCGCGGGCCCGTCACGACGTTTTCCAACTTGCGTTTCCGGTGGCAAGGAGCCGGTCCGCCACAGCCTCGCCAATGGCCAGGGAGCTGGTCAACCCCGGGCTCTCGATCCCGAACAGGGCTATCAGGCCCGGCACGCCGTGGATGTCTTCGCCGTCCAGCTGGAAGTCCGGTTGGGGCTCGCCCGGTCCGTGCAGCTTGGGCCGGATGCCGGCATAGTCAGGAGTCAGTGCACCCTCCGGCAATCCCGGCCAGAACCGCCGAATATAGGTCGCGAACCCCTCGGCCTTGTCCGGATCGACCGAATAGTCTTCGATCTCGACATATTCCAGGTCCGGCCCGAACACGGCCTGGCCGCCCAGATCCTTGCGGTAATGCGTCCCCAGGGCCCCCGCAATTGGCGGCGGATAGATCAGCCGTTCAAATGGTGCCTTGCCGCTCATCCGGAAATAGACGCCCTTGCCGAAATGGCCCTTTGGGATGCAGTCGGCTGGGAACCCCTCGATCCGACGCGCCACGTCCTGCGCCGACAGTCCCGGTGCCGTGACCAGCAGTCGTGTCGTGACCACCGCTCCGCCCTCTCCTCCGGCGGTGACGGTGAACCCGCCGCCCGGCAGGGCCTCGGCGCACTCGAACGGCGTATCGACCACGACCGATCCGCCCGTGTCCTCAATCTCGCCCTGGAGGGCCAGCATATAGTCGTGACTGGCGAAGATACCGCTCTCGGGCGACAGGATGGCGGCATGAGCATTCAGCGCAGGCTCCAGCGCGCGGGCCTGTGCCCCCGTCAAATGCGCGAGGTCCTCGACTCCGTTGGCGAGCGCTTGAGAGAAGATCGTCTCAATATGGGAGACTTCGTCCTTGCACGTAGCCACGACGAGTTTCCCGCATTTGCGATAGTCGATCCTGTGGCTGTCCAGATAGGCATAGAGCGCCCGACGTCCCTCGACGCAGAATTTCGCCTTCAGCGATCCCGCCCGATAGTAAAGCCCGCCGTGGATGACCTCCGAGTTCCGCGAGGAGACGCCCTGGCCGATATGGCCTTCCTTCTCCAGCACCAGCACCGTCAGATCGCGCTTCGACAGCGCCCGCCCGCAGGCCAGTCCGACCGCGCCTGCCCCCACCACGACGGCGTCGAAGTCGAACGCGGTCAGCATGCGGCGGGTCCGATCAGTGTCAGGGCACCCGCCATTGCAGAAGGTAGACCAAGGATGAGCACCGCTGTGATGGCCTTACGACGACTCCGGCTCAACCAGGCCCACCAGGCGACGCCGATGCAGATCAGGACGATCACTGGCGACAGGGCTCCTATGAGTCCGAGGCTTTTCACGACGCCGCATTCGACAGCCACGACAGCCAGTATCGAGAACATGGCGACGGGAATGAGCAAGAAGGCTGCGATCAACCCACAGATCGTCAAGGCGATCAGAGCAATCAGAGTGAGCTGTCGGATGCCCGCGACGTCCATCACCCGTATCTTCGTTTCGCCTCGGCCTCGAAGCTGGCGATCAGCTTGCCAACGGCCAGATCGAAGTTCGCATGCAGCATGGCATTCAGGATCGGGCTCCTGAAGGCGAAGTCGATCATGAACTCCAGCCGTGTTCCTTCTGGAACAGCTTGAAAGTCCCAGCGATTCTTCAGGTGCCTGAAGGGCCCCCGGATCAGCCCGACCTCGACGCGCGGCAGGTTGCGGTCATGCCGTACCCAGGTGGAGAACCGCTCCTGCAGGAACGAGAATCCCACAGCCGCCTCCGCATCTATGAGGGTCACGCCCGGCGCTTCCTCGCGCGCATTCCACACCCGCATCGCGTTCACCCACTTCACGAACTGCGGATACGACCCGATGTCCGCCACCAGCTCGGCCAGCTGCTGCGGTGTATAGGGCAGGACGCGGGTAACGCGGTGGACGGCCAATGGTCAGTCTGTTGGTCTTGAAGCAGCAACACTCGGCTGTGCAGGGAAAAAGACGTCGAGCACATCAATCCCGGCCACGACACCGAGTAACAGCAAACCCCAGAAGGCTTGCGGCAGCAATTCTAACGTCATGAGTCCCCCCGACAGTCGTTTCAGTCTGAATAGACGCAAGGTGATGCCGCCCACAGCCACTCCCAGAATGATGGCGGCACAGAGCAGATAGATGCGGTTTTCCCATAGCGGTAGCGGATTTGCCGCCAACAATGTCAGCAGAGCCAAGTTGAGTATCGTCGCGGTGACACCAACCCAAAACAGGACGTTCCAGACTGACCGGTCCTCTCTAGACAATCCGATCAACGCCGGTTCTGGCCTTCCCGCGCCGCCTTCAGCCGCGCGAAATCATCCCCCGCATGGTGCGACGACCGGGTCAACGGCGAGGACGAGACCATCAGGAACCCCTTGGCGCGGGCGATGGCCTCATAGGCCTTGAACTCTTCGGGCGTCACGAACCGGTCAATGGCGGCGTGCTTTCGGGTCGGCTGAAGGTACTGGCCGATGGTGATGAAATCGACGTTGGCCGAGCGCATGTCGTCCATCACCTGCATGACCTCTTCCTTGGTCTCGCCCAGGCCCACCATGATGCCGGACTTGGTGAACTGGTTCGGATCGCGCTCCTTGACCTGCTGCAGCAGGCGCAGAGAATGGAAGTAGCGGGCGCCCGGCCGGATCTTCAGATACAGCCGCGGCACTGTTTCCAGGTTGTGGTTGAACACATCCGGGGTCGCATCGATGATGACCTCGGCAGCCCCATCCTTCCTCAGGAAGTCGGGCGTCAGGATCTCGATTGTCGTGTTCGGCGCCTGCAACCGGATCTGACGCACCACCTCGGCGAAATGGGCCGCCCCGCCGTCGGCGACGTCGTCGCGGTCCACCGAGGTGATGACCACGTGGTTCAGACCCAGTTGCGACACGGCCAGCCCGACCTTGCCGGGTTCCTCGGGATCCAGCGGCTGCGGCAGACCCGTCTTCACGTTGCAGAAGGCGCAGGCCCGGGTGCAGGTGTCGCCCATGATCATCAGGGTGGCGTGCTTCTGGCTCCAGCACTCGCCGATGTTGGGACAGGCCGCCTCCTCGCAGACGGTCACCAACCCCTTGTCGCGAACGATGGACTTGGTCGCATTGTATTGCCCAGAGCCAGGGGCCTTGACACGCAGCCAGTCGGGCTTCTTGAGAATCGCCGTTTCCGGCCGATTCTGTTTTTCCGGGTGACGCAGATCAGCCGAGGTTTTCGTCAGGGTATCAATCAGGGTGACCATCGGGCGCGGTCTGACTCCTTGGGAAGGATGATCGCTATGTCGGCCTTCCCTGTCCGGAAGGCAAGGTCAGGAGCGACCTCGCAATGCCTCAGTTTGCGGGACGAAAACCCTTGGCCCTGACACGGCCCAAAGGATCTAGTGGACCGCCCAGGTCTGCGACGGTTCGACGAAGGCCCCCTGCCCGCTGACTTCGCCATAGACCATACACAGATCCTCGAAGACGCGGTTCCAGGCGAACCGTTCTACGGTGTGGACCCGAGCGGCGGCGCCGATGGCTTCGATGTCACGGGCGAACAAGGCTTCGATGGCGGCGGCGTATTCACCCGGATCGGCCGATGTCGCCAACTGGCCTACGCGATCATTGACGGTCTCGGCGACCCCACCCGAATTGACCCCGACCACGGGCCGGCCACAGGCCATGGCCTCGAGCACGATCAGGCCGAACGGCTCCTTGTCGTTGGCATGAACGAAGGCGTCGCAGCTAGCAATGATCCGGGCGACGGCCCGCGGGTCGCGTTCATACGGCAAGGCGATGACCCGGTCCTCGGGCGGCATGCCGGTCCCGGCACCGACCAATACGAGGTGGTAGGGCGAACCCAGTTTCTGCACAGCCTCGATCAGGACATCGATATTCTTTTCCTTGGCCGGACGTCCGGCAAAGCACAGCAGTCGAGCTTCGGCCCCAAGCCCTAGCCGCCTCAGCAGCCAGTCCCGATCACGACGATCAGGGCGGAAGGTATCGATCTCCACCCCCAGGGGTCGTATGACGATATTCCCCACGCCGGCCTCGATCAGCCGCTCGGCGATGAACTTGCTGGGAGAGATGACGCGGTCGAACTGACCGAACAGCCGGGCCCAGCGGCGTTCGACAGGCTTCTTGGCCCATTCGCCGAAATGCAGAGCGGCAAGTCCGGCTGGATCTGAGTGGCAGAAGCCTACGACCGGACAGCCCGCTCTTTGGCCGGCCTCAAGCGCACCCTGCCCTGGCGTATAGGGGTCACCCGCCTCGATGATGGCCGGCTTCATCGAGGCAATCCAGGCTCCCCAGCGCTTGACTGACGTCGGCCAGCGATAACCGTCGCCGAATGGCAGTTTGGTGGCATGCAGTTTGACGATGCCGTCCGAACCCGCCTCGTAGCGGGCCCCCGGAACGACGAGCGAATGACCGATGCCGGGCCGGTTGGCTTCGAGCCAGGACTTCTTCGACAGAAGGTAGCGTTTTACCCCGCCCGAGCGGGGCGCATAAAGCATGGTGGTGTCGACCAGCCTGGGCCTTGGATCATCACACGACTTCTTGAGCCGCCTCAGGGTCTCGGCGACCTCATCATCCAGGCCGGGAATCAGCCGCAGTTCGCTTTCCTGAACATCGAGATCGAGCAGGTTCATGGGGGATGTCTCCGCGGGCGTCACATCGGCAACGCGCCGTCGCCGGGTTTGGATGCGTTCGGATGATTTACGCGAGACCATGGATCGCCCCTAAACCTCGCCAAGGCTAAGCTCAAGTGCCGAGCTCAGTTGCAGGTGACTCCGACCGTCTCTGCGCCAACCGACGCATTGCCTATCCGAAACACGGCGTTCTGGCCTTGCAATCGCCTCAAATTCGCGAAACTTGAGACGTGCTGGCCAGACCCCTGCTAGAGGGTCGCAAGCATACGTGCGCGCCGTGTCCACAGGGGTCTCTTTTCGAATGCGTAAACTGCTCGCGACCGCCGCAGCGCTCGCTCCGCTGATGGTCGCCTCCGGGGCCAACGCGGACGTCGTCATCTCGACCGTCCGGACCACCCCGATCCTGACATCGAACGCGACCGGGTCTGCCGCCGACAATATCCGCTTTAGCAGCGGAGGCGGTGCCAATCTGAGCTCGGGCACAGCGGTCACGATCGATTCCAGCCACACCTTGACCATCGACAGCGGCATCAACGTCAACATCCAGAATGCGGCGGACGGATCGATCGGCGTTCTGGTCAATGGAGGCGTGACAACCACAGTCACCAACGCCGGACAGATCCTGGTCGGCGACACGATCACCGACTATCCGGATACCGACAGCGACGGCGATGTTGACGGGCCTTGGGCGACCGGAACCGGCAAATACGGAGTCCGGCTGGCAGGGAGCGGCGCTGTCACCGGCAACATCCTGAATGATACCACCGGCGTCATCCAGGTCGAGGGCAACAACTCCTATGGGGTGGCGATCGACACCGCCCTGATCGGCAATCTGAACAACTACGGCACCGTTACCGTCTTTGGCGACAACTCGGTGGCGGTCCGAACAACGGCCGCCGTGACCGGCAATGTGACGCTCGATGGCACGATCAACGCCAATGGCGGCGGTGCGTCGGCAGTCGCCATTCAGAACGACCTCAGCGGTCGGCTGACCCTGCAGGGGTCCATCACGTCGTCGGGCTATCGTTACAGGGCTCTTGGTTCTGAGACCTTTGTCGACGCGCTCGACGAGAACGATCTCTTGCAGGGCGGCTCAACTGTGATCGTCGCCGGCAATGTCGGTGGCGGACTGATCTTTGATGCTCCTCCGGTGGACAGCAATACGGCCACAACCGACGACGACGGCGACGGACGGGTCGATACGACCGAAGGCACAGCGTCCATCACCAGCTTCGGGGCTGCCCCGGCGGTAACCGTCGGATCGACCACCCAGACTGTAACCCTCGGGGTCGTTGGGACGGGTGACAATGCCTACGGCTTTATCAACAAGGGATCGATCGTCGGCAACGGCATCTATTCCGGGATAGAGGCCAATGCCGTCCGGCTCGGCGTTTCCGGTGGCCAGGCCGTGTCCATTGCCGGTGGCGTTCGCAACGACGGTACGCTGGCGGTTCTCGCCAATGGAGCCAATGCGACAACTCTGCGCATAGGATCCGGTGTCACGACACCGACCGTGCTCAACAATGGCTTCGTCACCGCCGCTGCCGCGACGACATCGGCCAGCACAGTCAACGCCGTACGGATCGAGGCTGGAGCCAGCGTCGGATCGCTGACCAATAACGGATCGATCCTGGCGACTTCGGGCGGAGGAACCGCCAACCTGACGGCCATCCTCGATCTGAGCGGATCGTTGACTTCTGTTTTGAATACCGGGTCGCTTCAGTCCAATCTCGTGGCCAATGCGGCAGGCGATCCGCTGACGGGGACCGCCATCGCCATCGATGCCCGCGCCAATACGACCGGTTTCGCCCTGACCCAGACGGGCGTGCTCAGTCCGACTGACAGCGCCCTGCCCGACGCAGACAACGACGGCGTCGACGATGAAGACGAGCCCTTCACCCTTGGGGCTGTGTTGCTGGGTTCGGGGGCGGACAGCGTCAATATCCAGAACGGCGAACTGGACGGCGACATCGCCTTCGGGGCGGGTGCGGACCAACTGAACATCACCGGCGGAGGGATCGTCCGTGGTGCCATCACCGATAGCGACGGCCAACTCGCGATCAATGTGACCAATGGCACGCTCGAAGCACAACAGACTGGGCGGACCTCGGTTACCAGTCTGAATGTCGGGGCATCCAGCACTCTGCTCATTGCCCTGAATACCGCCAGCGGGACCAATGGAGGCTTTCGGGTCAACGGGACTGCCAATCTGGCCAATGGTGCCAGCCTTGGGATCCGGTTCACCTCACTGCTGCAATCGGCGCAACGGTTCACGATCATCGATGCCGATGTGCTGACCATCGGCACGCTGAACCAGACCGCGATCCAGGCCAACTCGCCCTACCTCTACGTCGTCGATGCCGTGACCAATGTCGCAGCCGGTGATGTCTACATCGATGCCCGTCGCCGCACAGCCAGCGAGGCGAATCTCATACCGGTTGAGGCTTCTGCCTTCGACGCCGTCTACAGCCAGTTGAGCGGCAATACGGCCCTTATGGACGCCTTCCTGGGTGAGACGACGCGGGGTGGTTTCATCGACCTTTACGAGCAGATGCTGCCCGATCACTCGGGTGGACCCCTGCTGTCGCTGGCCAGCGGTGTCGATGCGGTGACCCGTGCCCTGACGGGACGTAACGCCTCGGCGGGTGTCGGAGAGACCAGCGCCTGGCTCCAGGAAATCAATTTCTACGCCGACAAGGACAAGACCGATACCTACGGCTTCCGCTCCGAGGGCTTTGGCGTCGCCGGGGGCATCGAACGCGGGACGGGCCTTGGGGCCGTTGGCGTTTCTCTGGCCTTCACCTCGTCGGATATCGAGGATCCCGAATCGGAGGCCGAAGAGGTTCTTTCGGCCAGCCTGGTCGAACTGGGCCTATACTGGCGGGCACAGGGCCGAAATTGGACGACCTGGGCCAGGGCTGCAGGCGGATACGCCACCTTCGATGCGACCCGATCTCTGGTCGGCGACGGCCTGTATCTGAATAATGAGTCGACCTGGAACGGCTTTACCCTGGCCCTGGCGGGGGGGGCCTCCTACGAGCGAACCTTTGGTCGCCTGAACATTCGTCCCGAGGTCTATGCCGAGTATTTCGGCCTCAGCGAGGATGCCCGTACCGAATCGGGCGGCGGCAGCGGGTTCGACCTCAAGATCGACGAGCGGACCGGCCATATCTTCTCGACTGTCGCGGCGGTGAACGTCGGCTATGGCTTTGGCGAAAACGGATGGATCCGGCCCGAACTGCGGCTTGGCTGGCGCCAGAACATCTCGGTCGATGCCGGCGAGACCATCGCCAGGTTCACGAATGGCGGTCCTGACTTCAAGCTGTCCCCCGCTTCGATCGAGGGTGGCGGTCCTATTGCCGGGTTCCGCCTGGCCGTGGGCAACGATCTGGGAATGCTTTCGATCAATGCCGATGCAGAGCTGCTTGAGGACTATGTTCGTTACACCCTTCTGCTGAGGGCCAGCTTCAGGTTCTAGGTGCAGGCCACCCTGTCGGACGACAAAGGCCGCCGGAGCGATCCGGCGGCCTTTTCTGTCTGGGGATGGTAGGCGGCGACGGGAACCCTGTAGAGTCATATTTCGGATCGCCTAGAACGCGAAAAACAGACAATTCCCTAATGAATTCAGTCGCTCGTCAGTATCTAAAAGCAATGCGCTCCTACGCAGTTCCTACGCGTGCTAGGTAACGACGTTATGGTGTTCGAGCTGGAGGCGCAGGCCCCGAGCATGGTACGATATGGCGCGTCAATACTGAATCGTTGACAACGGCTATTAAATAAAGTAGAGTCCGCATAAGTCGATCCGGGGGCCGGTTCGATCTAGCCGAGTAGCATTTCACGCCGAGTCAGTAATCTGACTACCGGCGGTGTGCGCTGAAACCGGCGGCAACTCCCACACTGTCTACATAGACATACCCGCCGTACCCCGGCGATAGGACCCAACTTGACTCCAGATACTGAAATCATCCGCCTTCGCGCGGAGAACTCGCGGCTGCTTGCTACCGCCCTTGTCCGTGAGGTCGATGGACTTCGCGAAACTGCCGTCACCGATCTCGCTGTCACCCTGATCCGCGATCACGGGCTCGAATTCGTCGGTGGTCGTCCGATCTTCGCCGCCGGTGGTGACCTGGGCGACGCCGTTGAGGCGGCCCGCGTGGCGAACCCGCACTACTTC
>Ga0075012_10001549_pt1 | contig 23206 bp, 17 predicted proteins | sample All_14_2_FD_71474 | JGI IMG/M metagenome (GOLD analysis project Ga0075012, IMG submission 71474) | Freshwater microbial communities in response to fracking from Pennsylvania, USA - Allegheny Zone_MetaG_DW_15 | ecosystem: Environmental > Aquatic > Deep subsurface > Groundwater > Drilled...
TCCTTCACCAATTCCGCCGCCTTTCCCGTCACAATCGGCGGAATCAGCGTGCCGGTCGCCGAGCAGAGCCCGCAGCCGATCGCCAGTCCCAACCCAATGCCCAAGTATCGGATCATCAACCCCCACGTCAGCCCCCCAAGGCCCCACAACGCGCCGAAACCAAAACAGCGCGCCAGCACGTGGCCCGGCGCATTCCGAAGCACGTCCGCCAGGTTGGGAACCGTCGCAAGCGCCAGAATCCAAGGGAACACGACGAGCCCGAAGATCGCGTAAAACAACCAATAACTTTCGTAGGCCCAGCCCTTCACCCGTTTGAATGGTAATGCGAAAACCGCTCCGGCCAAGCCTCCCAGCGTGAACAAGATCATCCCCATTGCAGGACTCGTCGTATCCAATATCATGCGAACACCTCGTGCTGACACCGCATAAAAGCATGCGGTAATTTATCGTTATTGGTCAATGATACGGACTTCTGTTTCTAAAGGAAAGCTGAAAACACTTTCTCGCGCCGAAGGGATCAGGTATGATGGAAAAATTATTTCAGGAGTATTCCAATGACCTATTTCACGGACAATTCGCTTTCGATCGGCAACACACCCTTGGTTCGGCTCAACTCCATGACAAAAGGGCTACGCGCCACGGTTCTCGCCAAAGTTGAGGGCCGCAATCCCTCCTATTCGGTCAAGTGCCGCACCGCGTCCTCCATGGTCTGGGAGGCGGAGCGAGACGGCACACTCAGGGCGGGCATGTCGATCGTCGAGCCCACCAGCGGCAACACTGGCATCGCGCTTGCCATGGTGGGTGCGGCGCGCGGTTACCCCGTCACATTGACCATGCCGGAGAGCATGAGCCTCGAGCGCCGCCGCGTGCTCGCCGCGCTCGGAGCTACCCTGGTGCTCACGCCTGCCTCATCCGGAATGGCGGGCGCTGTCCAGAAAGCACAAGAACTGCTCAGCGAGAGTCCCGGTCACTTCTTTATGCCAAACCAGTTCGCAAATCCCGCGAACCCGCTCATCCACGAGCGGACCACCGGGCCCGAGATCTGGGCGCAGACCGACGGGAAAGTCGCGGCCGTCGTCGCGGGCGTGGGCACAGGCGGCACCGTGGTCGGCATCGGGCGTTATTTCCAAAACATCGGGGCCAAAGTACAGATGGTGGCCGTAGAACCCGCCGAAAGTCCCCTGCTCTCACAGCGGCTTGACGGTCGCCCACTGGCGCCCTCCGTGCACGGCATACAGGGGATCGGAGCGAACTTCATTCCACAAGTTGTAGATTTCTCGCTCATCGCCCGGGTCGAGCCGGTCGAAACGCATATGGCCATTGAAGCGTCCCGCCGCCTGGCTCGCGAGGAAGGGCTCCTTTCGGGCATCTCGTGCGGCGCCGCAGTCACGGCCGCATTGCGTCTGGCCGCCGAGGAAGACTACGCCGGCAAGCTGATTGTCGTCATTCTCCCGGACTCGGGTGAGCGTTACCTCTCCACGCCGCTGTTCGAATAGCCCAGTTCCTCCCAGCGCCGCATCGCCATGACGGTCTCCTTCAAAACCTTCGGGTGCCGCCTCAATCGGGCAGAGACCGCACAGTTCGAAGCGGGATTCGCCGCGGCCGGATTCCTGCGCGTGCCTTTCGGAACCCCAGCCGACTGCATCGTGATCCACACGTGTGCCGTCACCCAGTCCGCCGAGAGCGAAAGCCTCAAAACAATCCGCTCGCTGCGCAAAAAAGAACCGCGGGCCTTTTTGGTTTTGGCGGGCTGCGCGGTCGAGACGGCCGGGGCAGAAACGCTTCGCTCACTGGGCATTGACCTTGTCGTGCCGCGCGACCAGAAAGACCGTCTGGCCGACTTCGTCACCCGGCACCTCCGCACCTCCGGACACGTGTGCCCGCCCCCATCCCACGCCGCTCCACTCGTCCCGTCACGCTCCACCAAGCGCGCCTCGCTGAAGATCCAAGACGGATGCGACTTTTTCTGCACCTATTGTATTGTTCCGCACACGCGCGGCCAGCCTCGAAGCCATCCCTTTGAGGCCTGCCTCGACGAGGCGCGCGCGCTGATCCATGCCGGGTTCCACGAAATCGTGGTGACCGGATGCAATATCGCCTGCTATGCGGACGGCAACCGCACACTGGTCGATCTGCTTGACGCGTTAACCGATTTGCCGGGGCTTGGCCGACTCCGCCTGGGCTCCATCGAACCGGGCACGGTCGAACGCGACGTGATCGCGTTCATGACAGACTCGCCGAAGCTGTGCAAGTTTCTTCACTTGCCCATCCAGAGCGGCGACGACGGCATTCTCGCAAGCATGCGCAGACGCTATACCGTAGACGCGGTGTCCCAAACCGTGCGTGAGGCCCTCCACCGTATGCCTTACCTGGGTCTGGGCGCCGACATCATCGTCGGGTTTCCTGGAGAAACCCCTGCCGCTTTTGAGAATACCCGCGCGCTGCTGGAGGAACTCCCGTTCAGCAATCTGCACATCTTCCCGTACAGCGAACGCCCCGGGACGCCAGCCTCTACGTTCGGCGGGGCCGTGCCCGAGCCTGAACGCAAAAGCCGTGTCGCAGAGCTCAACCACCTCAAAGCGCTTAAGCGGGCCGACTTTGCCCAGCGCTTCATTGGCCGCGCGGTCGACGTGCTCGTCGAGCACATCGACGACGCCGGCCTTGCGCATGGCTGGACAGGCGAGTACCTCAGCTGCCGCATCAGCGGGCTGTCGGAAGCACACATCACGCGGCTGGTCACTTGCGTGCCGCATGCCTCCGAGAAGGGCATGCTGATCGCACGTTTGCCGTAAACGCGATCACTCCTCGATCACCACACGGAACCCGACATTGAAGACCGGCTGATAAGGCCGGTAAGCACGCCGGAACGAGGCGGTCGCATACTTGGGGCGGTCCCACCATGACCCTCCGCGGACAACCCGTTTCGCGCCGCCGCGCAGGGCATTGCGGCCGTCCTCATCATGATAAGGATAGGCCGCATCGGCCGAGCGAGTCCACTCGGCCACATTCCCGTGCATCTCGCAAAGTCCCCAAGGATTCGCCTTCCACTTGCCTGTCGGCTCGCTGAGGAAACCGCCATCGTTGACCGTGTGAATCTGCGGTATCCAGTTGTCATAGAGATTGTCGGAATTATTATAACGTGCCTTCTCGCGGTCCTGCTCATACGGGTTTCCTGAAAAATCAGAAAGCGACACGTCCGCCAGATTGGCGTACGGCGCGAAATCAGAATCAACTCCACCGTACCAGAAGGCGTTCGTTGAACCGGCGCGAGCCGCCCACTCCCATTGCGCCTCCGTCGGCAAGGCCACCTTTTTCCCGGAGGCCTTTGACAGCCAGTCGCAGAACGCCACCGCATCGTGCCACGACAGCCGCACGGCGGGCGCATCATCGCCATTCACATCGTAACCGGTCACACCGAACTGGTAACCGTGCCGCGATTCGCGCCGGCTGTTGTGGCTGGCCCGAAAGCGGCGGAACTGGCGGTTCGTGATCTCCAGGCGCCCCATTTTGAACGGTTTGACTTCAACCCGCGTAAGCGGCGCCTCGTCTCTGAAACCGGAATCCGATCCCATCAGGAATGCGCCGCCAGGCACCGAGACAAATTCCAGCTTCACGTTTTCGCCCAAGTCGAGGAGCTCGCCCGTACCCGCCGGCTTTGTCGCCGGGTCGAAAGGCCAGCCGTCAAACGGCCTGTCCCCGGCCGGCCGCGGCGTCTCCGCCTCCGGCTCGGCAACGGTGAGCTTGACCGGAGGCGCCGCGACACTCTCGTGGTTCTCTTCGACACCCGCATAAAGCGCGCGCATCTCGGCGCGTTGCGCCTCCTTCGCCACGGCGGAAGCGGCGTCGACGATCGTCTGCCAGCGCCCGTGGAACGGCGCGTTGAAATCGATCCACGTGACCAGCCGGTCAAGCGCCTCATCGCTCAATCTCACACCGTGGTGCCCTTTCCGCAGCATCATGATCAATTCCGTCGAGTCGGCATGCCATTCCATCGGAACAAAGAGGTGGATATCGCTTTCAATACCCGGCCGGCGCACATACCGGTGGAGATTGGCATAGGAGACGGAGAACTTGCCCGCCATGTTTTTCGGCCCCTGACCAGCCATCGCCGTTTTCCAGTCGCTGATCGTTCTATCCCCGCGCAGATCGGGCTTCCACCGCTTGTCGCCGAACCGTTCAGCAGGCGGCGGATCGGGCTCGTTATGACACCGCACACAGGCGGCGTCGAGCACAGGCTGAACCTCACGCGCGAACTCGAAATTCCGGAAGGGCCCTCGCCACGGCGAGATGGTGGCGGGTTTGGCCAGATTGCGTGCAGGGACGGTCTGGGGCGTGAAAGAGGAACGCTCATGGCAACCCACACATGAAAGATATTCCCCGTTGCGGGCTGTGAACCAGCTCCGCATCACCTGCATGGCCTTGCCCTCGCCATCGAGCGGCTGGAGCGCGATCGGCGTGTTAGCGGGGACCTTGAAGAGCGCAGAGCCGTCCGGGTTCACGGGCACAGTGCCCAGCGTCCGCCGCATATCCCAAGGGCCGTCCATGCCGATCACGCCATAAAGCCCGCCCTGACCCTCAAAACCGTACGTGTAGGTGTAGAGGCGCAACGCTTTCACTTCTCCCCGGGGGATTCCTTTCAGGCCAGGCCCCTCATAGAGATCAGCGATGTAGACCGTCGCTTCCGGGTCACTCCGGACAAACCGGTCGGGCTGAACACGCGGCAGCGGAGACGCGCACAGCGGCACCGGTTCGACCCAGTCGCAATCTCCTTCTTCGGACAGAAGCAGCCTGTTGTCGAAGCGGTCCACAAGATAAAGCCCCATCCGTGCCTTCGCGTCCGGTTGCATCGCCACGAGAAAGGTCGTGTCGTCCAAAGGATACGGATGCAGGAAAAGCGGCCAAGACCCGTTCGCGAGCTGATCCTTCACGACGGGCTCGACCTTCTTGCCGTAACCGGGAACCCGCTGCACGGCCCCTTCGGCCTCCTGGGTGCCGAGATTGACATCGAACAGGGCCAGCTCACCTTTGCGCGCGTGCCCATGATGTCCCGTGACCACCCCGATAAACTGCATGGGATTACCGGGAATAGGACGGGCATAGAAAATGCCGTTCGGCCAATAGGAATTGCTCCCGTAAAGCGCCCGCTGATTGGTGCCATCGGGATTGCAGGTGAACAGAATGCGCGAATTGGAGTGCGGCAGATCGGTATACTCCCAGCGCAAATACATCACGCGCCCGTCCGGTAGAACCGTTGGACACCAACTGTGCTCTTGGTCGCTGGCAAGGATTTCCATTCCGCTGCCGTCGGCATTCATCCGGAACAGGTTGGCCACAGGTGAGCTGCCGTTCACGCAAGGCACCGCATATTTGAGCGCGGTGCAGGTGAACATGATCCGTCCATCCGGAATGTAACAGGCATCGTAGTGGTTGATGTCCGGCCTGTTGTCGCGCGTGACCTGACGCACGGCTGCGCCCGCCAGGTCCAGCTCAAACACATGCCACGCGTTCGAAGCGCCAATCGAGGAAAACAGCAGCCGCGAACCGTCCCAATGAAGATCCACATCGCCGATGAAAGCCGTGTCCGGCGGCGTATAGATCTCGCGCACCTGTCCTGCGCCAGCCCCCCTCACGCGCATTGCGCACAACGTATTCACGTGCCCCTTCTTGGAAAGCGACGAGTTGCTCTGCCAGTTGGCGGGAAGGAATTTGCCCCCTTTGCGCCGTATGAACAACACCTCGTCGAATGAAAAGGCCGGATTCGTCTCCAGCATCAGCTTGCGCGCCAGCGCTTCCAGCGCCTCGGCTGTCTCGAGATCGGACGGGCGTTCCTTTGCCGCAGCAAGTTCCGCACGGGCCGACTCCAACATCGTCCGCTGTTCAGGCGTACGCGTCATCCGCCATTCGATGAGCCGTGCCAACGCCTCTACGTTGACCCGCGCCAACTTGCGTTCCGCCGCACGCTTCCTAGACAAATCTCCCGGCACAATCTGAAAGACCACGCTTCCCTTATCGCGGGGTGCCGTCAACCCGACCTGAGCCTCGAACCGCACCGCCCGAGGAGGCACTTTGAAGGTCAGTTCAGAAGGCGCATGCGCCCAGAACCCCGACTCCATCTTCTTACCTGCAATATGCAGAGCGCCACCGAGGCTCTTGTTGACCAACAGAGACCCCCAGCCGACTTCCGCAACCGTCGGCGCTAACGTCGCCAACGCAACCCGCGTCCCATCATCCAGCACGAGACACGGGTTCCCCCACACCGCTTGATCGCAGTCGTAGGTGTCGGGCCCAATCGTGGCGATCAGGGTCAGTTCGCTCACTCCCTTGATATCCGCCGTCAACGCCACCGCATCCATACCGCCCCGCATCAAAGGGCTAGAAAACCATTCCGCAGCCCCAGCAAACCCGGATACGGCGGCAGACAGGAACAGCACAGCACGTCTTCGGCTCATGACTCCCCCCAGCATATTGTTATCTCACGCATATTGTTCGGAGATAGCCCTTGCACAGGCCACCACCCTCATTCCAACTTGATCGAAATCCTTCTCGCTCAAACGCTCATCCGGACCGGTCACCGTAATGGCGGCAACCGGCCAACTTTGGCGGTCAAAGACAGGAGCGGCCACACAGTGAACACCATGAAGCGCCTCGCCGCGGTCTACGCCGAACCCCCTTATCCGGGTGGCCGCAAGCTCTTTGCGAAACGCGCCGGCGGAAATGAGGGTCCTCTTTGTGAGACGCGGAAAAGCAGCCAGACTGAGAATCGCGTCCAGCTCCTCTTCGGGCAGGTATGCCAGAATCGCCTTGGTCGAGGCAGAGGCGTGCAAAGGCTGACGCGTTCCCGGATCACACACGAAACGGAACGGGTGCAGCCCGGGAACCTGCTCCAAGACGATGCCCTCGCCCGCATCAAAAATACTGATGACTACCGTTTCCTTGACCTGATTGCGGAGCGAGCGCATCGGCTCAAGCGCCTTTTCAATCAGCCCGCCGTCCTGTGATCGGGTATAGACTAAAGAGGCAAGCTTGCGCGTCAATCGATAGGTCAACTCAGCTTCGTTGCGGGAAACATACCCGTATGCACACAGGGTATTTAACATGCGATAGGTCGTATTCTTGGGAATCTTCAAAGCCCGGGCAAGATCACTCAGCGCGATTCCGGCAGGGCATTGGCTGAGAAACTCCAACAGTCCGAGTGCGCGCCCCAAAATCGGGACACCTGTCTTTTTCCGCCCATTCTTGACGTCGTTCGCCATCATTCGAAAACGTTCTCCCTTTGAAACGGTGTACCTCCATTAGAACATAGCCCGCACGAACCGTCAACCGATGCTTAACAAAATTGCGAATTGACCCAGAATAAAATCAGTTTATACTTTTGCGCGGTTTTATGATGGATTCGGCGTAAGAATATTCGAACACGTGTGTGCCTTCCAAGAAAAGAGTGTCCCGCATATGACGAAGCGAAAGCCTCATGTCTCTCGTATATCCGGCTGTCTGGCCGGCTACCTTCTTATATGTGCGGGCCTGACCTCGTCCGCGCAGTCGACACGCGACTTTGCCGTTGACCTGAAAGCCACGGTTTCCACCAATGTGCCGCGCATCACGCTCTCGTGGACCCAACGCCAGCAGGCTAAAATCGCATCGCAAAAGATATACCGGAGGCTCAAGGGAGAAACGGTTTGGCCCTCGCCGATAACCCTTGCGACCAACAGCACGGTCTATGCCGACAGCACTGCGGTGGCTGGCGTTGAATACGAGTATTGGATGCAGCGGACCTTTTCGGGACTTTCACCCTCTCCCGCCGTCGGGTATCTGAGCGCCGGCGTTGAGGTGCCAATGACCGAAGCCCGGGGGACCCTGTTGCTGGTGGTCGACAACACCATGGCGGCCCCGCTCGCGGCGGAAGTCGCACAGCTCCAGAGCGACCTAGCCGGTGACGGCTGGACCGTCCAGACAATCACGGCTCTGCGTACCAATACGGCAGCCAACGTCAAGGCGCAGATCACGGCAATCTATAATGCCGATCCCGTCAGCCTCAAAATGGTCTACTTGCTGGGCCACGTTCCCGTGCCGTATTCGGGAAATATCGCGCCGGACGGCCACAGCGACCATGTCGGCGCGTGGCCGACCGATGGATACTACGGGGATATGAATGGCACGTGGACCGACACCTCCGTAAACAACACGGCGTCATCCGGAACGCGTAATGACAACGTTCCAGGCGATGGAAAGTTCGATCAGGGCAACTTGCCCAGCGCGCAGGAACTGATGGTTGGACGTGTGGACCTCCACAGTATGACGCGCGCGCCCTCCTCCGCAGTCACTGAAACCATGCTCCTGCGGCGCTACCTGCGCAAAGCCCATGACTATCGGTTCAAGCAAGGCGCATACACGAATATACCACGACGCAGCATCCTGCGTGACGGTTTCGGTTACTTCAGTGGCGAGGCGTTCGCCATCTCAGGCTGGAGTTGGATGTTCTCGAGCGTGGGGCTGACGGTCGACGAAGTTCCCAGCGGCCAATGGTTCTCGGCTTCCTATGCAGGAGGAAAGGACTACCTTGTCGGTTACGGCAACGGCGGCGGCAGTTATGAGAGCGCCGGCTCCGTCGGCAACACGGTCAACTTCGGGCTCGAACCAAGCCGTGCGGTCTTCACCAGCCTCTTCGGCAGCTATTTCGGCGACTGGGACTCTGGCAACAACTTCCTCCGGGCCCCGCTCGCTGGAAATGCCACGGGAGATTCGCTGGGGCTCACCTGTTTCTGGGGAGGCCGCCCAGCCCGGTTCATGCACCACCTCGGCATGGGCGAAACCGTCGGATTCTCCACCATGATGTCGCACAACTCTCCTTTCTGGGGAGCCAACAACAACTATCAGCCCAACAGCTACGCCGGCTCGCATTGCGGACTGATGGGAGACCCGGCCCTGCGGCTGCACATTGTAGAGCCTCCCCGACACCTCACCGCATTCAGTTCAAACACCCGGATCACACTTGGTTGGCGCATCGCGACCGAAACCAATTTTCTTCAAGGCTACCACGTTTACCGCTCCGCCACGCCGACCGGCTCCTTCGCACGCCTGACTTCCAACGCGATCACAGCGCCCACCTTCACCGACACCGGCATCGTTGCAGGCCAGAGTTATTCTTATCTCGTCAAGACGCTGAAGTTGGAGACCGTCCCCGGCGGCTCGTATCATAACCTGAGCGTCGGGTCTCCGATCACACTGACGGCACGAAGCGCAGCAACCGCCGCGCCACGCAACCCTACAGCATTGACCGTCTCACCGTCAAATGCCGTCAGCGCCAAGCTCACGTGGACCGATAATTCCGGCGACGAAACCGCGTTTCGCATCGAACGCAAAACCGGTGCCGGCGGAGCCTTCTCGTTACTTTCGAACGCTGCAGCCAACACACTCACCTTTGTTGACACAGGCCCCTTTACCGGCGGCACCACGTATTATTACCGCGTCATCGCCAGCAATGCAGCCGGCGACTCGCCCCCTTCGGACGAGGCCTCCTTCGACGCCATCGCAGGTTATTTCGATCTGCCGGCGACCCGCATGAAGGTCAGCAAGACGTCCGGAGCCGCCACGATCACCGTCAAACGATTTGGCGGAGCCACCGGTTCGGCCAACGTGAATTACGCCACCAGCGACTCCTCCGCAATTGCCGGCATTCATTACAAGTCTACCAGCGGCACCTTGACTTGGGCGGACGGCGAGTCTGGCTCCAAAACAATCTCCGTGCCGATCAGCAACACGGTTCTTCCCCAAGCCGCACGCCAGTTCAAGGTCGTCTTGAGCAGTCCCTCCGGCGGAGCCGGACTGACCATCAACTCCTCTGTCGCCGTCCTCATTGAAGACCCCACCGCCACACTCGCTTCGCCGTGGAAACAAACCATCCTAGGAAGCATCACCGATTACTCCCCGGCCGTGTTGACCAACGGCGTGTTCGGCTCCGTGACGATCGGCGGCTCTGGTTTATCTTCCGGGTCCACCAGCGACAACGGGCGTTTTATTTTCCAAAACAGGACCGGGGACGGAATACTCACAGCCTATTTCCCAGCGGGCATCCCCAACGACGGCAGCGCGCGCGTCGCGCTAATGATACGCGCCGCCACCAATAACGCCTCGATCATGGCGGCCGCGGCAACCAGCGCGAGCACCTCGTTCGGATCACTCCTCTCAACCCGCTCGGCGACCGGAGCTGGAACTGCCGTTCTGCCCTCGTCTGCCAACACACTGACTCTCCCTCGCTGGATGCGCCTGACCCGTGCAGGAAAGGTCTTCTCCGCTGAGACCTCGACGAACGGCTTGGCCTGGACCGTCCTGGGCTCTGCCGCGCTGAGTGGCCTGCCCGATTCAGCGTTCTGGGGACTCTTCCACTTCTCCTCGGATTGGAGCATCACTTCCCTTGGCAACTACCATCTCGCCCAGGCACAGAATCTGACTTTTGATTCCCTGCCGATACCTTCCATGCCGACTGGCCTGACCGCTGCCGTGACCTCCACCACAGCCATCCAGCTCACCTGGAGCAGTGTCCAGAACGCATCCGGCTACCGCATCGAAAGAAGCTTCGAAACGAACTCGTTCGCCCAGATCGCCGCTGTCGACGCCGCGTCAGGCGCCACTCAGACCTACACAGACCTGGGCCTGCCGTCCGACACGGCTTATGCCTATCGTGTTTTCGCTTTCAATTCCAGCGGGACCAGCGAGGTATCCTCAGTCGTTTACGTGGCGACACCCCGCCCGAATGTTGTGACCACCCTAACCACCGAAGAGGCCGGAGCGGCGGACGCGACCCTCCGGCGTGATTCCGCGACAACCCCGCTGGGCACAGCCCCCTCCTTATCCGTAGCAGGCTTCTACTATTACGACGGGATGTTGTGGACAACCCTGACCAACGCCGCAAAAACATACCTCCGCTTCAATCTCGCCGGAGTCGGCAACATCTCTTCCGCCCAGCTCAAACTCACCTTTACAGACGCGCGCTTATTCGATTTATACCAGTACTACGATATCATGGTTGCACAACTCAACGAGTCTTCCGACCTCTGGGAAGAGAACAACATCACCTGGTCGAACGCCCCGCAAAACAACACGTCTTCCTACTGGTTCACCGGCACTGTTTTAAACCTCGGGGAGCTCTACGAGGAGCGCCTTCCCGCTGCAGGCGAGACCATCTCGGTCGAACTTGATGCTTCGACCCTGCACAACAACCGCGGCGCGAACAACCTGGTCACGCTTGCCCTCACCCAATATTACGGTGCGAGTATCGACTGGGCAGCACGCGAACACGCCACCTATGCGCCCCCGTCACTTGAGCTGTCGGCCGCAAGTCCTTTGCCTAGCCGTCCCGCGTTTCTAACGGCAAGCCACGGCTGGGGGTGGAGCGTTCTGTTGCGTTGGCAGGACAACGCAACTACGGAAACGGGCTTCGAGGTGGAGCGGAGCGCCAACGGCGGCGCGTTTGCGCGCATACAAACGCTCGCGGCCAACACCACCACGTTCACCGACACCACCGCCTTACCAGACACCACGTACACGTATCGCGTCCGCGCAACAAACGCCTCGGGCGCTTCCTCGTGGACACCCCTTGCCACCCTCTCCACCCGCACGCTCCTCAATGCTCCCGGCATGCGCTGGGATGCCGGTGGCGGAAACACCCTGCTCAGCACCCGGGAAAATTGGGATCTCGACATCACACCGCCCTTTGATGGGACGGCCTTCCTCAACTTCGCCTTGGGAGGCAGCACGGCCTCAATCAACACCTTGGCCAACATCCGAGGACTCGGTCTCCTCGTCGACGGCGACTTCACACTCGCCGCCGGCGGCGGCTCGTTGACCCTCGGAACGGATGGCCTGTATGCCGCCAACCCCAACAGCGTCACTCAGCGCACCTATGCGGTCACGGCTAACATCGCCCTGGCTGCAGACCAGGTCTGGCGTGTCGACAACACCGGTGCCGGGCTCGCCTCACTCTCCATCGCCGGAACGGTCTCTGACGGCGACTCTGCTTTCGGAATCATAAAGACGGGTGCCGGGTCGCTGACGCTTTCCGGCCATAACACCTATGACGGCACGACGTGGGTGACCAATGGCGGCGTGCTGCGCGTCCTCCACAGCAATGCCCTCGGCAGCACAAACGGGAACACCGTTGTCGGCGGCGGCGCCGGCCTCGAAATCGGAGGCAGTGTCTCCATACAGGAAAACCTCACGCTCAATGGTCATGGCGCCCCTGACGGCGCAGGAGCACTGTGCTCCACCGACGGCACGAACCGTTGGCTTGGACCCATCGGACCGGCGACAGCTTCGCGTATCCGTGTACGGTCCGGTAGCCGCCTCACCCTAGCAGGAGGTGTCACCGGAGAAACCAAACTTGTCCTTGTCCCCGATGCTGCCGCCGAACTGGCGATCACGAACAGGCCGGTCCTCCTCGGTGACGCCGGAGAGATTTTCGTGAACGGCACGGGTACCGTTGCGCTGGCAACGGCCGGAAACACCTTCGGCACACTGGAGGTCGCCGGAGCCACCTTACGGCTAGACGCGGCAAACACGCTCCCCCATTCGGTAACCCTCTCGCTCGGCTCGGCCTACTCGCCTCATGCGACAGTCGACCTGAACGGCAACAGCCAGACCGTCGGCCAACTCAAGCACGGCACCGTTACGTCAGGCTCGCGGCGCATCGTGAACAGCAGCGCGTTTTTCGCGACCCTGACGGTTTTGCAGAACACTTCTTCGACTCTCAATTATGACGGCCAGCTGTCCGGAGCCCTCCACCTCGTCAAAGCCGGTGAGGGCACCTTGATTCTCAGAGGCACCAACAACACCTTTACAGGGACAACGGTCGTCAGCAATGGAACACTCGAAATTTCATCAGGATCCAGCCTAGGCAACAGCCCGTCCGTCATCGTCGCGGGCGGCACGCTGTCTCTGAAAAGCGCCTTCGTTATCGCAGACAACGCCGCACTCTGCATCGCTGACGGCAGTGCGAAGGTCTATATCAACGGCCGCTTTCAAGAAACCGTCAGCACGCTTAAACTGGGCAACACCCATGCCCGGAGAGGAACCTGGGGCCCATCCGGCAGCGGTGCCACGCATATCGATAACACGCACTTCGCAGGAATCGGCAAGATCAACGTGTTGCACGGGCCCGAATCTGTCATCACCATCCGATAGCCTCCCCGGCCATAATCGGATCAGCGCCGCCCCCATCGCGCAGCCTGCACATCCAGCAATTGCACTTGACTTTAAGCCCTGTCCCGTTTACAAACAATGCTTTTCCAATCGAGGAGATTCTCCATGACAACACGCCGTTCATTTTTCAAGCAGTCCGGATTCGGCTTAGCAGCCGCAACCGTCACTCCCGCCCTGTTTGCCAGCCTCGCCCCCGCGCAACCTGCTGCCGCTTCCGACACGTCCACCCAAGACTCTTTCCGTCTTGGCATCGCGGGCTACACATTTCACAAGTTCAACCTCGACCAAACACTCGAGATGTTGAAAAAGGTCGACGTGCATTATTTGTGCATCAAGGATTTCCACCTGCCGCTGAAAAGCACTGAACAGGAGATCGCCGCTTTCCACGAGAAATGCAAGAGCTTCGGCGTCACCGGCTACGGCGTCGGCCCGATCTACGTGGGCTCCGAAGAGGAGGTCAGCGCCGCGTTCGCATATGCCAAACGGGTTGGGACCCAAACGCTCGTCGGCGTGCCCTTCAAAATGGACGGCAAGAAACGGGTCGCGTCGCCCGAGATGCTCAAAGTCATCGACCAGAAGGTGAAGGAATACGACATCCGGTTTGCGATCCACAACCACGGCCCTGACATGCCGGAGCTCTTCCCGAATGCGGAGAGCGGCATCGAAATGATCAAGGACCTCGATGTGCGCATTGGCCTTTGCCTGGATATCGGACATCAGTTCCGTGACGGCAAAGACCCCGTCAAAGCCATTCTGGACTACGCCAGCCGCATCTATGATGTCCACATCAAGAACGTCTCGGCCAACACCAAGAGCGGGAGAGGCGTCGAAATGCCCCGCGGCATGATCGACATGCCATCCGTCGTGCGAGCGCTCCGCAAAGTCAAGTACAGCGGCGTGTGCAGCCTGGAATACGAAAAGGATATGGCCGATCCGCTCACCGGGATTGCCGAGTCGATCGGTTATTTCCGCGGCGTGATGGACGCGACCCGCTGAGGGTCATGAAATCCTTTTCTCGTTATAACCTTTTGGAGCAGATATGAAAATTGTACTCGGGTGTGATCATGGCGGATTGTCGGTCAAAAATGCGCTTCTCGCCTTTCTGAAAACGAGGCCGGATGAAGTGACGGACCTCGGCACGTCCACCGTCGATTCTGTGGACTATTCTGATTATGCGGTTGCCGCAGCGGAGCGGATCGTGGAAAACCAGGCCGATGCCGCCATCCTCATCTGCACGACGGGCGTCGGCATGAGCATCGCCGCAAACCGGTTCTCGGGCGTACGTGCTGCCCTTTGCGACTCGGCGGCTACTGCCCAAAAGATCCGCACACACAACGACGCGAATGTCCTTGTGCTCGCAGGCTCAACCGCCCCCGAAACGGCGGTCGCTATTGCCCGCGTTTTTCTGGAGACCCCCTTCTCAAACGAGCCGCGTCACCAGCGCCGCGTATGCAAGCTCGAACGCGCAAACCGGCTCTCGGAGGTCTCTCACCTTGCGCAGACCGACCCGGAAGTACACGCCGCCATCATCGGACAGCTCAACCAAGAAAACAGCACCATCAACCTCATCGCTTCTGAGAACACCGTCACGCGTGCCGTGCGCGAAGCCTCGGGGTGCGTGCTGACCAATAAATATGCGGAAGGTTATCCGGGCAAGCGTTGGTACAGCGGCTGTATCCCCGTGGACACCGTCGAAACACTCGCCATCGAACGCGCCAAGGAGCTCTTCGGCGCGGAACACGCCAATGTCCAGCCGCACTGCGGAAGCTCTGCCAATATGGCTGTCTACTTCTCCGTGCTCAAACCCGGCGACACCATCCTTTCCATGAGCCTCGACCAAGGCGGACATCTGACGCACGGCAGCCCGGTCAATTTCTCCGGTCAACTTTTCAACATCGTACCGTACTGCGTCTCGCCAAAAACAGAAATGCTCGATTACGATGCGATCGAAGCGCTCGCCCGAGAGAAGAAGCCCAAGATGATCGTGGCCGGCGCCAGCGCATATCCGCGCACCCTCGACTTCCCCCGCTTCCGCGCCATCGCTGATGCCTGCGGGGCGATGCTGATGGTGGACATGGCCCATATCGCGGGGCTTGTGGCCGGCGGCGTGCACCCGAGCCCCGTACCCTACGCGGAGTTCGTCACAACCACCACGCACAAGACCCTGCGCGGACCGCGAGGAGGCTTGATCCTTTGCCGCGAAGCCTTTGCGAAAGCCGTCGACAAGACCGTCTTCCCCGGCCTGCAGGGCGGCCCGCTTGAGAACATCATCGCAGCAAAAGCCGTCTGCTTCAGCGAAGCGCTCCAGCCCGCTTTCAAGGAGTATGCACGCCAGATCGTCGCCAACAGCCAGACGCTTGCTTCCACACTCACGGCGCGCGGCTTCCACCTCGTCTCGAACGGCACGGACAACCACCTGATGCTGGTCAACGTCGCCCTTAACGGACTCACCGGCAAAGAAGCCGCTGCCGCCTTGGATGCCGCAGGCATCATCTGCAACAAAAACACCATCCCGTTCGACAAGAACAGCCCGTTCGTCACTTCCGGCATCCGCATCGGCACAGCCGCGGTCACAACGCGCGGCATGAAGGAACCCGAGATGCGGCAGATCGGCACGTGGATCGCGGACATTCTTGGCGATTTGGCCAACACGGGGCTGCAGGCCACCGTGCGCGCTGACGTTGCCAAACTGACCGCAGCGTTCCGGGTGCCTTGATTCTTCCGGTTGGGGAGGCTCCGCATGGCCAACGGGAAAAAGAAGATTTATTTGAGCGGTCCGATCATGGACGAGCATCCTGAACGGGCCATCACTTGGCGTGAACAGGCGAAAGCCCAACTGCGCGATCACTTTGTCCTGCTTGACCCGATGCGCCGCAACTTCAAGGACCGCGAAGTCGACAGCGCGAACGAGATCGTGGAGTTCGACCTGCAGGATGTCCGAGATGCCGATATCCTGCTGGTCAACTACAGCAAGACCTCGATCGGAACCTCCATGGAGGTTTTTTTTGCGGCACACGATCTCGGCAAATTCGTCGTCGCCTTCTCGCCCTTCGGATTCCAAGACTGTTCGCCCTGGATGGTTAGGTACTGCACGAAGATACTGCCCTCGCTGGAAGACGCGATCGCCTATATCCGAGACAACTTCATCACCCGGCACATCGATTGAACTCGAAGGCGCGGCCAGACACTCGCAGCCGCCAAATGCCGCGTGATCAATGTTCCCCGAAGGGGGTTTTCCACATGCAACTCTCCGTCATGTTGCCGTCAGGTTCGATATTCTCGACCGACTGGTCAACTTGGCAGCCCGCCGACACGGCCGTCCTGACCTTTATTCGCCAAGGGGGAAGGCTTCTCCTTATCGTCAAGAAACGCGGACTCGGGCACGGCAAAGTCAACGCTCCGGGCGGACGCCTCGAGCCCGGCGAGACTCCCGAACAGGCCGCCGTGCGCGAAACGCAGGAAGAGGTCGGCCTTACCCCCCTCGGGCTTCGTTCCGCCGGGAGGCTCGACTTCGCCTTCGCGGACGGCTACTCGTTGCGGTGCCATGTGTTCACGGCAGACGGTTGCGACGGCACACCTGTTGAAACAGATGAGGCCAGCCCATTCTGGTGCGATGAGACAGAAATCCCTTACGGACGCATGTGGTCCGATGACCGCCTCTGGATTCCGCTCATGCTGGAAGGCCACCCCTTCCAGGCACAGTTTGTCTTCGATGGCGATCTCATGCTCTGGCATCTGCTGCGCACAGGCACGGCCCTTGGACCCCTGCTCAGAGAGCCTTAAAGGCGCTCTTGATGTGGACGCGGGATCGCCGGGTGTCGGCGCTGAACGACAAACAGAAGCCCTAAGGCCAAAGCCCCTATGCCCGTGAGGATCAATCGGAAAAGACGCCGCGGAGGAACTGAAACTTTCACCGGCTTGATCAGGGGAGGCTCTTCAGAGGACAGCTTCGCCACATCACTCTCTGTCACTCTGCCCTCTACCCAAGCCGCTATCTGATCAGGAGGGAGATTGTGCACCCTTTTCGCCCGCTGTTCAGCGTCAGATAAACTTGATAACCGCGCGGCGACGGCGTCCGGCTTCATTTGTTCTGACTGATCTTCCTGAAGAGCTTTGTCGCGGACAACAAACTCGGGTATTACTCCCTGATCCACAACTGCACAGGCTTGCATAGCGGCCACAGAGGCCCCCAAGATCAGCACGAACAAGGAATGCGCGCTCATTGTTGAACCTCCTGCCAACTGACGACGCGCGGGGTTGCCGGCGACATTGGAAGGTAAATAAAGAAATTGATGCCGTCAGGACTCGTTGCCCCTAGCCGGATATCCCAGTTGAACCCGACAGAAGAATTATAGATGATCCCCTCATCCCGGCAGATCAGAGCGCCGTTAAATTGGCACTGGCCAATCTTACCCATCACTGCATGATTGTTGTAAAGCACCGCATCGATCCGCGTGATGGCCGAACTCTGCGCAGTCTGGCTGACCACACGATCGCCCGCAACGCTCTCATAGTAGCGACGGTCCGATTGCGAAGTAGGTTTCCACGTTTTCGTCTTGTTGTCGTAGACGTACTCCACCTTTTTCCCTTGATCCTTTGCCGTATAGTCGCCGTTGAAAACCGAACCATAGCCAATGGCAGCATCCGTCGGGTCACAGGCATAGGCTTTGACAAAAGGCGGCGTGATATAGTTCTCCACCGTCGACAGCCAGTCCGAAGCGGTATAGTTACCCAACACGATGTTCCCTTTGGCGGCCAACCCTAGCATATCCTTGCTTTCATTCTGCTTCACGGTCTGATTAGGGTTGGTGTCTGGCTTTGCCCAACCAGGCGCTTTGTCGTACGTCAGATTACCCACGATGAATATGTTGCGTCCGGAATAGATTGCGCCCTGCCCTTTAACCGTCCCTTTGATAATCACGTCACTGTCGACCACCACCGGCCCATCGATCTCGATCGGCTTGGAGGTCCCGTCCAGCACGAGGCAACCCTTGTCCAAACCGTTGGCCACACCCGAAGGGCCTGTCCCACTGAAGCAACCGTCCACCAACACCTTCCCGTTCTGCTTAATGGTGGCCCCCGTCGTATTGGCAATCTCGCGATAATAATCTAACCCGCCCAAAAAAGGCATTTCCAGAGGCTCCTGATAGGGATGGAGTTCAGATACACCCCCATAACCCATTTCCCAATTCGACCCGCTGCTGGAGGTGGGATTGGTTGGGCGAGCCCGCAGATTGTTATCGCTCCAATATTGCGAAAGCGTTCGGCAACGGGCCGTCCCTATGACCGCGCCGGCCGCCGCCAACTCTTCGTTGGCTGCCGCAAACACATAGCCGTTCACCCAAGACTGCCCATCCAGGTACAAATTCCCATTGGCGCGGATATCGCCGTTCGCCGTGACTCCACCTCCCATGAACCAACCGTAATTGTTCACAAAGTAGGCGTAATCGAAAACAGATGATCGCCGCAACGCGTACTCAACCGTTTCCTCGATGGTCCTCGACACGGTAATCCCGGCGGCCGACACAAACGTTGCGGTGGATCGCAATGTCAAACGCACATATTGCTGGGCGTCACTCAGTGCCGAACGCGTGACGTCCGTCAACGTGACGGATACTGAACAGCCGTTCATGGTCCGGTCTAACATCAACTCGCTCTCATATCCGCTAGAACCGATGCGCTGGGCAGAATGCGTTTCGAACCAGGCAAGAACATTCCAGGTCGACGGATTGGCGCGATAGTACGTCTTGAAATCTCTGAAGATTTCCGCTTTTTCGACGTCCAGTGCAGTCTGCGCGCAAAGACGGCTCTGAGTCTTACCCAAGTAGACACCTGCCACACGGGTTCCGTTCATGACATACTGGATCGCACTACCCGCAATGATCCCCACAACCAGGAGGCTGCAGAGGACGACAGGCAAGATAAAACCAGTTGGCTTACGGGTTTCCACCACACCCCTCCTTACTCGTTCATGATCTGCGATTGCGCCTGATGGCTCTGCTCATACTTGCGTTGAGCGACCGGAATGGCCAAATCCAGATTGACGACAACGGTCCCGTTGGAAGCCACGACGTAAAAAAGAGACTCCGACTGGAGAACCGTCGCACCACGGGCCAGCCATTTTTCCGCCTCACGGTCAGCCTTCAGCTTCCTGTCATGGCCGAGAGCCAGTCGGTTTCCCAGCCCCTTCTTGGACTTAAATTTCAGACTTTTACCCCACCCTTTATCGGGGTTCTCTACCGCGAGTTCACTTTGACATGCGTTCATCAAACCGCCTTCTTCAGGCGTAATGTTGAAGAGCACCTTCTCCCTCAAGGCGCGCGACTGGAGAGAAAGTTCCAGATCTGCGACGGTTGCCTCAAATAGCCGCTGCGAAGTGACCAACGCCGTTATGACGTGCGCAACGATGATCGTTGTCAAAGCAGACGCGACCATAAGCTCCGGCAGCGTGAACCCCGATCGCCCGCAGAATTGTGATGCTTTTGACATGCTGGCCATACTCAACTCGTCAGGGTGTATTCCGAAAGAGGTTCCTATCCGCACGGTGCCGCTCAACCACGTATGGCTGAGGCAACCGCGCGGCCCCGCCGTCCGGCAGGGGCCACTGTACGTCGGTGATGATCTGCCAGTGTGTGGCAGGAGTTCCCACAGGGATAACAGCCTGATAGTAATAAGCCGTCTGACCGCTGACCCAAACCGACGTCCGGTTTGTTGGGACTGCCAACCAAGCGGCCTGCGCCATTGTGACATTGGCCTCAAACCAACTCGTCTTCCGGTTGAAGATGTCCCAAGCAACATCGTATGCGAGCGTGTCCGCCGCCAAACGCCACTTGATGTCGGACGCAATTCTCCGACAGACCGAAAGGGTCTCAAGCAGAACAAGAAACAGCAGCAACGACAGCGTCGAGGCGAACATCACCTCAACCAAGGTGAATCCGTCTCTTGAACGGCGGCCCACACCTTCATCACCCAAGGGACGGACGGAGCTATCGTGCCGATTCATCGTTGACCTCTTCCGATAGAGCGTTCATGACACAGCGTTATTAATAACGCCAGCTGCCAGCTAAAGGTTCAAACTTAATATGTTACAGAGCATCTTTTAGTCACATTGACTCATCAATATAGCCATCAGACGTCCTTCGTGACACTTTATATTCGACAAACGTCAGCCAGAAAACCGTACTAGCGTGCTGCTCAGAAAACGCAGCGCTTCCACCTCACCTTCATCCGGAAATGTTTACTTGTCGGAAACACATGCCAGAGGATATTCCAATGAATACTCCTATCCCAAACCCGGCAACACAAATAAAAAACCATAAATATATTATCAACTATATCTTTACGGGGCCGTTAACGCAAATCATTTATGGGTAGACAAAAAAAAGAACGGGCCGTCAAACGGCCCGTCCTGTAGTCAGATAAGAGACACACCCTTAGGGTGCGGCAGGCGCGGCGGCTTCTTTCTTCGCCTTGCCTTTACCTTCTTTGCCCTTGCCCTGATGACGCTTCATCAGCGCCTCGCGCATTGCCTTACGCTCTTCGTCGCTGAGTTTGCCGTCACCGTCCTTGTCAAACTCCTTCTCGCGAGCCTTACGGGCTTCGTCCATAGCGGCTTTTTCCGCATCATCTAACTTGCCGTCACCGTTCTTGTCGAATTCCTTCTCGCGGTTTTTGCGCATCTGTTCGCGCATAGCCGCCCGCTCCTGATCGTTGAGCTTCCCGTCGCCGTCTTTGTCGAACTCCTTCAGCACGTCTGCGCCAGCTTTCATGCGCTTCGGGAAATCCGCCTTATCAGCCGGTTTCGGCTGATCACCCGCCTGTACAGAAACCGCCACCATCATCGCCATTACTGCGGCAAAACAGAGTTTACTCATTGAATGACTCCTTGTGTACGTTTGGTCCACTGAACGACATGTTGCGATAAACGGACTGGCAGAGCGTTTATTGCCGGCCATCGTCATAAAACCCGTACACCGCCTGACAGGCCTCCTGAAAATCAGGAGGAACGAGGTCGGCCAGCCCGAGCGCAGAACCACCCGGAAGGCGTAAAGACAGGCCCGTGGACGTGAGCATCAAGCGAGGATGGCCCGTCCGCAACCGAGGCTCTCCATAGAGAGGATCGCCTGCGATCGGATGCCCAACGCTGTAAAGATGCACGCGGAGCTGGTGTCGCCGTCCCGTAAGCGGGTGCAGCCTCACCAGCGAATACGCCGCTCGCCGGTCCAGCACCTCATACCGCGTTTCCGATGGCTTGCCCTTGGACTCGTCGACGCCCATGCGACCGGAACCAAACTCGCGGATCGGAAGTCGAATGGAACCGCTGTCATTCGACATCGCACCGTGGACCACAGCCAGATAGGTCTTCTGCACCTCTCGACGCTCAAACGCCAAGTTGAGCGCTCGGTGCGCGGCCGGCGAAAGCGCGAAAAGAATGACGCCGCTCACCTCCTTGTCAAGCCGGTGAACAGGGAAAACACGCCGTCCCAACTGACTCGCCAACAGGGAGCGGAGGCAACTTTCGTCATCTGCGCGCTCTGGAACGGCGGACAGCCCGCAAGGCTTCATGACCGCCACGCAATCGTCGTCCTGATAGAGGATCGGGATCATGGCCCGTTTTAGGCTTTGAACGCCGCCAACGCGCCGAAGTCCAACGTCGCAAAATAATCCGCGGGAGTCTCCGCACGACGGATCGGCACCACGCTTCCATCCTCGCGCACAAGCAGTTCGGCGGACCGCAGTTTACCGTTGTACTGGAAGCCCATGGCATGCCCGTGCGCGCCCGCGTCGTGAATCACCACGAGATCGCCCACCTCAAGCTTTGGCAACAGGCGGTCAATCGCGAATTTATCGTTGTTCTCGCAGAGCGAACCCGTCACATCATAAAGCGTGTCACAAGGCTCGCCCGCTTTCGCGGGGACAGAGATGTGATGGTAAGCGCCATAAAGGGCCGGACGCATCAGATTGGCCATGCAGGCGTCGAGCCCGACGTAGGCCTTATAGGTTTTCTTGATGTGGCGCACGCGCGAGACCAAGAAGCCATACGGCCCGGTAACCATGCGCCCGCACTCCATGTAGAGCTTGAGGGCTGGATGTCCCTTAGCCAACAGACGAGACTCATACGCCTGGCGGACACCCCCACCAACCTGCTCCAAATCCACGGCCTGCTGCTCAGGCCGATACGGCACGCCGATCCCGCCCCCGATATTCACGAACTCAAAAACGATTCCCACCTCGCGCGACAATTCGGCAACAAGGTCGAACAGAATCTCGGCGGTGTCGATGAAGTACTGCGGGTTCAGCTCATTTGACGCCACCATCGTGTGTAGCCCGAAACGCTTCACACCCTTCTGCTTCAGCAACCGGTATCCCTCGAAAAGCTGCGCGCGCGTAAAACCGTACTTGGCCTGCTCGGGATTGCCGATAATCGCATTACCTCCCTTGAGCGGACCAGGGTTATAACGCAGGCAAACCAACTCAGGCAAGCCCGCGCAGGCCTCCAGAAAAGGAATATGCGTCACGTCGTCAAGGTTGATGACCGCACCGAGCTTCTTAGCCTCGACAAACTCTTCGGCGGGCGTGTCGTTCGAGGTGAACATGATGCCTTCGCCCGTGACCCCGATTTCCCGCGACAACAGCAACTCAGGAAGCGAGCTGCAGTCCATGCCGAAACCCTCTTCCCTGAGAATCTTCATCAGGAAAGGGTTCGGGCAGGCTTTCACCGCGAAGTACTCCTTGAAACCTGGATTCCAGGAAAACGCATCTTTCAGACGGCGCGCGTTGGCACGGATGCCGCGCTCGTCGTAAACATGGAAAGGAGTCGGATACGTTTTCTCAATCTGTACGAGTTGAGCAAGCGTGAAAGGAAGTGTTTTTTGTGACATGTGAAGTTGCTCCAACAAATAAAAGTGGGGGCAAGTATACCTCCTCCAGTATTTTCGGCGCAACCGGATTCTTGAACAAAAACCCTAATTCCTGTTGCCCCATACCCCGAGGGTTAAGTATGCTTACTGAA
>Ga0075012_10001551_pt1 | contig 23196 bp, 24 predicted proteins | sample All_14_2_FD_71474 | JGI IMG/M metagenome (GOLD analysis project Ga0075012, IMG submission 71474) | Freshwater microbial communities in response to fracking from Pennsylvania, USA - Allegheny Zone_MetaG_DW_15 | ecosystem: Environmental > Aquatic > Deep subsurface > Groundwater > Drilled...
GCTGCGCTGCATCGCCGGGCTCGAACGCGCGTCCGGCGAACTGACCGTGGACGGCCAGCAGTGGCAACGCGACGGTTGCTTCATGCCCGTGCACGAGCGTCCGCTCGGCTACGTGTTCCAGGAAGCCAGCCTGTTCCCCCATCTTTCGGCGCGGCGCAACCTCGACTACGGCCTGATGCGCGTGCCCGAAGCCTCGCGCCGCGTGGCGACGGACCTTGCCGTGGATCTCCTCGGCATCGGCAACCTGCTCGACCGCTTGCCCGACCGGCTCTCGGGCGGCGAGCGGCAGCGCGTAGCCATTGCCCGCGCGCTCCTGACCAGTCCGCGCCTGCTGCTGATGGACGAACCGCTGGCCGCGCTCGACCTCGAGCGCAAGAACGAGATCCTGCCTTACCTCGAACGCCTGCACGACGAACTCGAAATCCCCGTGCTCTACGTCAGCCACTCCCCGGACGAAGTCGCGCGGCTGGCCGACCACATCGTCGCGATGGACGCCGGCCGCTGCGTGGCGCAGGGGGCGCTTGCCGAGACGCTGGCACGCGTCGACCTGCCGATCCGCCTTGGCGAGGATGCGGGCGTCGTGCTCGAGGCGGCGGTCGCCGAGCGCGACACCGAGTGGCAGTTGGCGCGCGTCGAGTTTCCCGGCGGCAGCTTCTGGGTGCGCGACGGCGGGCATGCGGTGGGCCACGCGGCGCGCGTGCGCATCCTGGCGCGCGACGTCAGCGTCGCGCGCCACGCGGTCGCCGACACCAGCATCCTCAACACGCTGCCGGCGGTCGTCGCCGAGATGGCGCCCGATACGCATCCCGCCCTGGTGCTGGTGCGCCTTGCCGTCGGACCTTCGGCGATCGTGGCGCGGCTGACGCGGCGCTCGGCTGCGGCGCTCGAATTGCGGCCGGGTCTCGACGTCTGGGCGCAGGTCAAGGCCGTGGCGCTGGTCGGCTGAACGTGGACGCACGGATCGACTTCGCCGCCGCCGAAGACCTGGAAGCGCTCGCCGGCCTTCTCTCAGAGCTGTTCGCGCTGGAGAGCGACTTCGCGCCCGACCGCGCGAAGCAGTTGCGGGGTTTGCGCATGATCCTCGACTCGCCGCAGACCGGACGCCTCTTCGTCTTGCGCGTTGGCGGAACGGTGGCGGGAATGGCGAACGCGCTGATCACCGTCAGCACCGCCGAGGGCCGGCCGGTCGTGCTGCTCGAGGATGTCGTCGTGGGTGCCGCCTGGCGCGGCCGCGGGTTCGGCAGGCGGCTCGTCGAGCACGTACTCGACTGGGCCGGGGCGGCCGGCATGACGCGCGTCACCCTGCTCGCCGATCGCGCCAACGTCCCGGCGCTTGCCTTCTACGCCGCGCTCGGCTTCGAGCCTTCGGCGATGACCGTGCTGCGGCGCCGGGTCGGAGGCCGTGAATCGTACCAAGCGGATGCCGGTGCATCCGATGTGGATATTCAATACAATTCAACCCGTTCGCCAAGCCGCTGCGAGCCGTGAAGTACCGTCTGACACCAGACCACGAGGGGGAGTGACGTTGAAGAACAACCAGCCGGTGACCCAAGTCGAGAGACCTTTTCCGACGGGCAAGTACGTCGTCTCCAACACCGACCTCAAGGGCAGCATCACCTACGCCAACGACGCCTTCGTCGAGCTCTCCGGATTCGATCGCGACGAGCTAATCGGCAAGAACCACAACGTCGTCCGGCATCCCGACATGCCGCCCGCCGCCTTCAAGTATCTGTGGGACACGATCCAGGACGGGCGTCCCTGGCGGGGCGTGGTCAAGAACCGCTGCAAGAACGGCGACCACTACTGGGTCGATGCCTTCGTGGTGCCGGTGCGCGAGGGCGACAAGCTGGTCGGCTACATGTCGGTGCGTTCCGAGCCGACGCGCGAGCAGGTCAAGCAGGCCGAAGCGCTCTACAAGCAGCTCGCCGCTTCCGGAGCGACGATCGACGCAAAGGGACCCTGGACGCGTCGCATCAGCCTGCGCGCGCGTCTCGTCGGCGTCATGCTTTTCATGGCGGCGATGATCGTCGGCGGTGCCACGATCGGCGTCGGCGGCATCTCGGTGACCAACGACGACCTCAAGAGCGCCTATGAGGACCACCTGCGTCCTTCGCTGGCCGTCGCACGGATGGTCGAGCGCATGGGCGACACCCGCGCCCAGATTCTGCTCGGCATCCAGCACAACCCGGCCAGCCCGGTCGCGAAGCTGCACGAGCATCCGGCGGACATCCATTTCGAGGCCATGCGCCGCAACGCCGAAGCGCTGGATGCGCTTGCGGCCGAACACGCGCGCCACACCGGCAGTGCGGAAGAGGAAAAGCTGGCTGCGGCCTTCGCCACGGCGCGCGACGCGCTGGTGCGCGACGGTTTCGTTCCGGCGCGCGAAGCGCTCAAGGCCGGCGAGTTCGACAACGCCGCCGCACTGGTGATGACGAAGATCGATCCGCTGTACGCCGAGGTTGCAGCGCGCGGCGAAGTGCTCGCGCAGAACCTGGTCGAAAGCGGCGAGAAAGAGTTCAAGGCGTCGCAGGAGCGCTATGGACTGATCCGCACGTTCTCGATCGCCGGCACGGCCCTGAGCCTCCTGCTGGTGGCGGTCGCCGGCTTCTTCCTGACCCGCGCCATCATCGATCCGCTGCGCCGTGCGATCGCACACTTCGACCGCATTTCGCAGAACGTCCTGACCGACGAGATCGACATTTCGCACCAGGACGAAGCCGGACAGCTGATGAACGGGCTGGCGAGGATGCAGGTGCACCTGAAGGTGATGCTCGACCAGCTGCGCGCCGAGTCGATCGCCATGGACGAGCAATGCCGCCAGTTGTCGCGCGAGATGAACGAGGTGGTCGAGCACTCGCGCGAGCAGCGTGACCGCGTGCAGGAAGTCGCCGCGACCACCGAGCAGTTCATCGAGTCGGTCGCCGAGGTGGCGGAAAGCGCCGGCAAGGCGGCCGAAACCGCCATGCAGTCGCGCGGGCTCGTCGCCACCAGCACGATCGACATCTCGAGCAGCATGGACGCGACGGCACGCGTCGTCGACGCCGTGCAGGCCTCGAGCGGCAGCATCGGCGATCTGTCGCGCGCCATCGAGAAGATCGGCGAGATCACCCAGACGATCAAGGAAATCGCCGACCAGACCAACCTGCTGGCGCTCAACGCCGCCATCGAGGCGGCGCGCGCAGGCGAACAGGGCCGCGGCTTCGCGGTCGTCGCCGACGAAGTGCGCAAGCTGGCGGAGCGCACGGCGGCCAGCACCAACGACATCACGGCAACCGTCGAGGAGTTCCGCAAGGTCACGGAGAGCGCAGTCGGCGCCATGAACCAGGCGGTGAGCGAAGTCGAACAGGGCGTCGGCCAAATGCGCAGCAGCGTCGGCGGCCTCGACAGAATCACGGCGTCGAGCGACGACGTCGCCGACAGGGCGGGACACATCGCCGCGGCGGCGCGCCAGCAGGCGGCCGCCAGCGAGGGCGTCGCCGCCAACATGGAAACGATTTCGTCGCTGATCGACCGCAACACCTCGGTGGCGGTCGAGGCCTGGCAGACGGTCGAGGCGCTCACGCGCAGCGCCGGGGCGCTGATGGAAATGGTGCAGAAGTTCGAGCTGGTGAAGCGCCGCTGAGGCGGCTCAGAACCCGTAGGGACGGAACAGCCAGGTCTTGACGGTACTCACGTCGCGCTCGGGCAGGTAGCCGAATCCGGCCTGCATGTCCTCGACCACAGCGCCCGCCACCGCGTGCGGCACGGCCTTGGTCGTGAGCATGTGGAAGAACCACGCCATCGGATAACCGGCCTGACGGTCGAAGCGCTGCAGCGCTTCATGCAGGGCGAGGCCGCGCGCGCCGAAGCCGCCCTCGAAGCGGGGCGGCTGGCCATTGACGGCCGCGACCGGGGACGCGTTCAGGATCGTCTGTCGATAGCGGTCGAGGTGTTCGCGCACCGCGAGCACCCAGTGGTTCGAGAACTGCGTTGCCAGCCCCGCGCTGCTTTCCTGCCACGCGGCGATGAAGCGATGCACCGGCTGCGGTTCGGGCTTTTGCGCACCCATGCGCGCGAGGAATGCGGCCATGTCGGTGATGCGGCGCAGCGCGTAGCGCGGCGCGCCGAGCGGCGCGCGTGCTGCGGCCGCGGCCTGCGGATCGGCCAGGTCCTCGAGCGACTCGGGCGCGGCGCCGGCAGGGAACAATTCGGGTCCGACGGTTTCCTGGAGTTCCTCGAGTTCGACCTGGACGAAGTCGGCTGCGGCCGGGCCGGTGGCGGCGACGAGGTAATGCGTGCGCCCATCGATGCGTGTGCTGCGCAGCCCGAGGCCGGCGTGGGCTTCGACGAGGGCGTTGATGTCGTCGCCGGATTCGCCAAGGCGGTCTTCGAGCCATTGCGGCAGGTCGTCGCTCACGCGCGACCCTGCGGCATCGACGATGCCGCCCGGCCGATGCCAGCCGCCGCGCGACAGCACTTCGCGGAAGGCGAAATGCGGAGCGACCTGCGCCAGTTCGCGGCACAGTCCGGCCGCCCCGGCGGACGCAGGCACCCGCGCGCACACGTCGGCGACGACGCCGGCAAACGCGGCCCACTTCTCGGCAACGGTCGTGTCCATGCCGTCTCCCGTTCAGTCCGTCTCGTCGTCGCAGAGGGCAACGACGAGCCCCGTTGCGGCCTCGGCGTCGTCGGTGAGCGACAGGCAATGCTCGCCCGTACTGACGTAATAGAGGTTGCAGAACGCGTTGCCGGCCGCGGCGTGCATGCGCACGGGGATGTCGTCTTCGCCGCACACGGTGAAGTGCAGGCCCGGAAAGCTGCCGCGCAGGTGGCCGACCAGCGCTTCGCCGTCGGACCGCGCGCGGGTCGCGACCTGATCCATCACGTTGGCCAGCGTCGCGGCTTCGATCACGCTTCGTCTCCCGCTGCGGCGAGTTCCCGGAAGGGCACCAGCGAACCGGCGGCGACGCCCATGATCTTCGCCAGCCAGGGCGGCGGGCTGACCAGCGCCTGCTGGAGCCGCGGCAGCGCCTCGCGCGCGGGCAGCGGCTTGGGCACCTTGACGGGATGCACACCGGCACGCACCACTTTCGCCGCGGCCGGGCCGCCGATCGACTGCACGTAGATCACGTGGCAGTCGGCGATCAATGCCGCGCGTGCGGCATTCTTGTCTTCCGCATGGTCGGCGGCCAGCGCGGGCCGCACGGCGATCAGGCGCAGCTCCGTCGGCGAGAGCTGGTAGACGAGAAAGCGCTCGCACGAGCCGAAATGGCCGTCGAGCTCCTCGTCGTGGTTCGACGCACACGCGACGCGGATCGAGCCCGGCATGTCGCCGTCGGCATAGGCAGCGGTCGCCGGCAGTTCGCTGCCGGTCACGCCTTCGCCCCACAACAGCCGCACGGCAGCCTTGAGGCCGTCGGCGGGAACGCCGACGACGCAGGACGAATCCTCGTGCTCGCCGGCGAGGATGGCGCGCAGGTCCTCGACCGAGACTTGCGCCAGCTTGTCCTCGGTCAGCGGCAGCTCGAGCCGCCCGGCAAGGCCGTGCACCAGCGTCGCGACGCCGATGCCGTCGAGTTCGCGCGCGGCGAGGGCGATGCGCAGTGCTGCTTCACGGGTCATCTGTGCTATGGACATGTCATCCTCTCGGTCGGCGAACGCGGCTCACGCCGCGCCCGCCGACAAGGAACCGTCAGAGATACACGATGCACGCTTCGCCGGCCGGACACGCGTCGACGCATTTCGGCGTGTCGGCCTCGCCTTCGCACTCCGTGCAGGTGTCCTTGGCGATCTTGTAGATGCCGCCCTTGTCGGTGATCGACTTGGTCGGGCACACGGGAACGCAGTCGCCGCAGGACGTGCATTCGGCTTGGACGATCTTCATTGCCATGATGTTTCCTTTCCTTTATTCGACGCCATCGACCCGCCGGGCGCGCACCGAGTAAGGCAACCTCGCCGGTGCGGCCTGGGGTTCGATGTAATAGGTGCCGCCATTTCCCAACTTGATCTCGCCGCCCCACTTCTCCGGGGTATCGAACTCCATCGACAGGATGGAGTCCTCGATGTCGCGCTTGGGCAGGTAGAAGACGTAGCCCTTGTCGCTGCGGCGGATCATGATGTTGGCCATTTCGCTTACCTGACCAGGTCGTGGTTGTAGTCCGTGGTGCCCATGCCGCGCGTCTGGTCGTCGAGCCGCTCGAGCACGGCGTTGGTCAGCGTCGTCAGCACGTACATCGCGCCTTCGTAGCCGAGCGTCGTCATGCGGTGCAGGTGGTGGCGGTCGAAGATCGGGAAGCCGATGCGGATCAGCGGCACCTCGAACTCCTTGCCCTTGTGCAGCGTGTCGCGCTGGATGTACTTGCCGTAGCTGCTGCCGATGATGTAGTCCGGCTTGTCGGTGAAGCACAGGCTGCGCAGGTGCCAGAGGTCGGCGCCCGGATAGGCCTTGCCGTTGGCGCCGTAGGGGCTGGACGCCAGCAGCTTCTCCATCGCCTTCGCCCACTTCTTGCTGCCGTTGTTGCAGACGACGTGCGTCGGCTCGATGCCGAATTCCATCAGCAGCTTGACCATGCCCATGGTGAAGTCGGGATCGCCGAACACCGCCATCTTCTTGCCGTGCAGCCAGGCGTGCGAGTCGGTCATGGCGTCCACCAGGCGGCCGCGCTCCAGCGCCAGGGAGGCGGGGATCGGCTTGCCGGTGACTTCCGACACCTTCATCAGGAACTCGTCGGTCCACTCGACGCCCATCGGGATGTTGAGCTTCGGCACCTCGTGGTTCCAGGTGGTCTCGACGAACTTGCGCGTCTTGTCGAGGCCGAGCGGCTGCATCAGGAAGGTGGTGCGGGCGTTGGGCGCGTCCTTGACCTCTTCCTGCGTCGTGCCGCCGGCATACATGCGGAACTCGCCGTCGGCCGGGGTGTCGAGCACTTCCTCGGGGTCGGAGAGCATCGTGTAGTCGACGCCCATTTCCTTCATGTAGCGCTTGATGAGGCGGTAGTTGCCGAGGTAGGTCTCGAAGCCCGGCACGATGTTGATCTTGCCGTTCTTGCCCGGCTCCTTGCCTTCCATGCTGTTGAGCGTGAAGTAGCGCAGGATGCCTTCTTCCATGTTGTCCCAGCCGGTGACGTGCGAACCGACGAAGGACGGCGTGTGGGCGAAGGGGATCGGGAAGTCCTCGGGAACGTGGCCTTCCTTGCGGGCGTTGCCGATGAAGGCGTTGAGGTCGTCGCCGATGACCTCGGCGATGCAGGTCGTCGACATCGCGATCATCTCGGCGCCGTAGAGAGCCTTGGCGTTGGCGAGGCCTTCATGGATGTTCTTCTGGCCGCCGAACACCGCGGCGTCTTCCGTCATCGAGTCGGCGATGATGGCGACCGGTTCCTTGAAGTGGCGGTTGAAGTAGGTGCGGAAGTAGGCGATGCAGCCCTGCGAGCCGTGGATGTACACCAGCGTCTTGTGGAAGCCCAGGCCGCACAGGGCCGAGCCGAGCGGCTGGCAGGCCTTGGCGGGGTTGATGGTCAGCGCCTCGCGCTTGAAGTTGAGGTCCTGGTATTCCTTGGACGTGGTCCAGTCGAAGATCTCGATGACCTTGTCCTTGGCCGGCGCTTCCTCGAATTTCTCGCGCTTGCGCGCGATCATGCCCTGGTAGTCGTTGTCCCCGAACAGCGGGAAGCACGGCTTGATCTTTTCTGCGGTTTGCATCTCTATCTCCTTTGCCCGGCCAGCTATCCGTGGACGCGGACGAAAGTTGTCGAAGGGGGCGGTTGCGTCAGGCGGCCTTCTTCCAGGGCGGCGTCAGCATCTTCCAGCACGGGTTGTTGAGCGTCAGGTCCATGTCCTTGGCGAACACGGCGAAGCCGTCGTAGCCGTGATAGGGGCCGGAGTAATCCCAGGAGTGCATCTGGCGGAAGGGGAAGCCCATCTTGTGGAAGACGTACTTCTCCTTGATGCCGGAACCGATCAGGTCGGGCTTCATGGCCTTGACGAACTCGTCGAGCTCGTGGCCGGTGGCGTCGTCGTAGATCAGCGTCGCGTCGCCCATGTCCTTGATGGTGCGGTCGTAGTCGTCGTTGTGGGCGAACTCGTAGCCGGTGCCGACCACTTCCATGCCGAGGTCCTCGTAGGCGCCGACCACGTGGCGCGGACGCAGGCCGCCGACGTACAGCATCACCTTCTTGCCCTGCAGGCGCGGCTTGAACTTGGCGATGATCTCGTTCATCGCCGGGGTGTATTTCTCGATCACGCGCTCGGCGCCTTCCTTGATGCGGTCGTCGAAGTGGGCCGCGATGGCGCGCAGCGACTCGGCGATCTTGGTCGGACCGAAGAAGTTGTATTCGAGCCATGGAATGCCGTACTTCTCTTCCATGTGGCGGCTGATGTAGTTCATCGAGCGGTAGCAGTGCAGCAGGTTCAGCTTGACGTTCGGGGTGTTCTCCATTTCCGCCAGCGTGCCGTCGCCCGACCACTGCGCGACCACGCGCAGGCCCATTTCCTCGAGCAGGATGCGCGAGGCCCAGGCGTCGCCGCCGATGTTGTAGTCGCCGAGGATCGCCACGTCGTAGGGCGTCTTCTCGAACGCCTTGCCGTCGCGGTTGGAGATGATCCAGTCGCGCACCGAGTCGTTGGCGATGTGATGGCCGAGCGACTGCGAAACGCCGCGGAAGCCTTCGCAGCGCACCGGCACGACCGGCTTGCCGAGCTCGGCGGCGGCCTTCTTCGACACCGCCTCGATGTCGTCACCGATCAGGCCGACCGGGCACTCGGACTGCACCGAGATGCCCTTGTTGAGCGGGAACAGGCCTTCGATCTCGTTGATCAGCTTGGCGAGCTTCTTGTCGCCGCCGAAGACGATGTCCTTCTCCTGGAAGTCCGAGGTGAAGTTCATCTCGCAGAAGGTATCGACGCCGGTGGTGCCGACGTAGTAGTTGCGGCGGCCGCCGCGCGCGTACTGGCCGCAGCCGATGGGGCCGTGGGAGATCGAGATCATGTCCTTGATCGGGCCCCACACCACGCCCTTGGAGCCGGCATAGGCGCAGCCGCGCATGGTCATCACGCCCGGCAGCGACTTGCGGTTGGAGGTGATGCACTTCTTCGACGACTCGAGCGTCTTGTCGTTGACCATCAGGTGCTTGGCGCGGTCCTTCTTCGCCTTTTCGGGATAGACCTCGAGCACCTCCTGGACGAGGGCTTCGGTCTCTTCGCGGGTTAGCGCAGCCATGTTGCTTCTCCTTGTCGGACGCCGGCCTCTATCCGGGCACGGCGCCCCGTTGGATGGATTGGATGCCGACTCAGGCGGCAGCGGCCTCGGCGGCCAGTTCGGCGGCCGTCTTGCCGATGATCGAGGTGTCTTCGACTTCCATGATGCCGAACTCCATCAGCAGCTCCTCGAGCTCGTCCATGGTGCAGGGCGTCGGGATCACGAACTTCTTGTTGTCGATGATCTTCTTCGCCAGCGCGCGGTACTCGTCGGCCTGCTTGGCCTTCGGGTCGTACTCGATCACCGTCATGCGGCGGATCTCGGCGTGCTGGACGACGTTGTCGCGCGGCACGAAGTGGATCATCTGCGTGCCGAGCTTGTCGGCCAGCGCGATGATCAGCTCGTCCTCGCGGTCGGTGTTGCGCGAGTTGCAGATCAGGCCGGCGAGGCGCACGCCGCCGGAGTTGGCGTACTTGACGATGCCCTTGGCGATGTTGTTCGCCGCGTACATGGCCATCATCTCGCCGGAGCAGACGATGTAGATCTCCTGCGCCTTGTTCTCGCGGATCGGCATCGCGAAGCCGCCGCAGACCACGTCGCCGAGCACGTCGTAGAAGACGAAGTCGAGTTCTTCGTCGTAGGCGCCTTCCTCCTCGAGGAAGTTGATGGCGGTGATGACGCCGCGGCCGGCGCAGCCGACGCCGGGCTCCGGACCGCCGGACTCGACGCACTTGACGCCGCCGAAGCCCACGGACATGACGTCCTCGAGTTCGAGGTCCTCGACCGAACCGGCCTCGGCCGCAAGTTCCATCACCGAGTTCTGTGCCTTCGAGTGCAGGATCAGGCGCGTCGAGTCGGCCTTGGGATCGCAGCCGACGATCATTACCTTCTTGCCGGCCTCGGCCAGCGCGGCGACGAGGTTTTGCGTGGTGGTAGACTTGCCGATGCCACCCTTGCCGTAGATGGCGGCTTGACGCAGTTTTGCCATGATAGGAAATCTCCTTGTCTGAAAATCGGTCCGCGCTACGGAACTCGCCGCGCTTCGACCTTCCTTTCGCAAGGCCCATGCCAATGCGTTCGTGCAGCGTCAAGAAGCTGAAATGACAGGGGTTTCGGCCGAGTCGGCCGAGGTCTCCGCAGGTGAGGCGGCCGACAAAGCGCAAGCGGTTTGTCGCACTACCGACAATGACGCCGCCACGCTGCCGCGTCACGCGCGCCTGCCGATCAACCGCTGCAACCTGCCCGCCGTCATCGTCGGCAGCCTGACGTTCCAGCGCCACCCGACGCCGCTCGCGCTCGACGGCGTCGCCGAACTCCATGCCGATCTGTTTCGCCGCCTCGACGCCGTCGCCGACGCCGCGGACCGCGCGCAGGCGTTCCGCGACTACATGACGGTGCACTTCCGTCTCGAGCATCTCGAGGACGCCGGCTACAGCGACGCCGCCAGGCAGCGCGCCAAGGCCAACTGGATGCGCGTCGTGCGCGGCTGGAGCTTCGACGCCGACGGCCGCGAAGGTGCGGTGCTCAAGGGCTGGGTCGAGTCGCGCTTCGGCCTGCTGCCGCGCTTCCACGGCGAGCCGCTGCGCGACTTCGCCGCACCGGCCTGGCGCCGCTACCAGGAAATGCGCGCCGCCGGCCTCTACGGCACCAACGCGCTCGAAGGCCAACTCGACCTGCTCTATGCGTTCGGCCAGTATGAGTTCGCCCGCGCCGGCCGCGCGACGGCGACGCTGCTGCTCCATCGCGGCGTCAACCGCCTCGGCGAGCACGAGGTGCTCGCCAGCGACGGCCGGCGCCAGACGGTGCTGTTCAACAACCTGGCGTCGTTCACCGCCAGTCGCGAGCGCGCCGGCGAGTTCGGCGACTACATCCTCGAGGCGCAGGTGCCGGCGGCCAAGGTGTTCTTCCACTGCGGCCTGGTTCCCGGCGTGCTCAAGGGCGAGGACGAGTTCCTGGTCATCGGCGGCGCCTACGAAGTGACGACCGCCACGCTCTGACCGCGGCCCGTCGCGATCGCGACACGGCGTGCTTCTTGCTGCGAGCATGAAAAACGCAAGGAGCCCGACAATGATTCCCCAGACAGTACGCGCCGGCATCCTCGCCGGTCTCGCCGACGGCAGCGTCGTTCCCTATCTCGGTCCCGGCGCCATCGCCGACGTGCGCTCGCTCGCCGACGGCCGTGCCATGCCGGCGACCAGCGACGAACTGATCCTCGCCATGAACTCCGGCCGGCCGATGGCGCCGAAGCTGATGTACGAGTTCCCGCGCGCGGCGATGAACGTCGAACTCAAGCGCGGCCGCAGCGCCGTCGCGCGCTTCCTCGACGGCACCTACGGCGACACGCGCTGGAGCCGCGCCGCGGTGCACGACTGGCTGCAGGCGTTGCGTCCCGGCTACGTCGTGGACATCAACCGCGACACGCAGCTTCTCGACAGCTACGCCGGCCTGCCGCACATCCTGATCCTCGGTTGCGCGCGCCTCGGCGGCAGCGACTTCCGCTTCAAGCTTTACGCCTACGACGGCGCCGGTTACACGGCCATCGCGCCCGAGCAGGCCAACGCCGACTGGCCGGTGCTGTTCAAGCCGATGGGCGCGCCGCGCCCGGAGTCGTCCTACATCGCCTCCGACGCCGACTACGTCGACTTCATCACCGAGCTGATGGGCGGCTTCGCCGTGCCGTCGTTCCTCAAGCTGCGCCGCCGCGACAAGCGCTACCTGCTGCTGGGCATGCGCCTGAACCGCGACACCGAGCGCATGGTGCTGGCCGACATCATCTATGCCGCGGCGCGCCCCGCCGGCTGGGCGCTGATCGCCGAACCGACCGACAAGGAGCGTCGCTTCTGCGACAAGCTCAACCTCGAGATCGTCGAGGCCGATTGCCGCGAGCTGATGGCCGACGCGCAACGGCAGCCCGCCACATGTTGAGCTGGGACGAGACGCGCCATCCGCTCGGCGTCGCCGCGATGGACCCGATGCACCGCGAGTTCCTCGCCCTCGCCGGCGAGCTGCGCGTTGCGCAGGACGAGGACTTCGTCGTGCTGTTCGACTCGCTGCTCGACCACGCGCAGCGCCACTTCGACAACGAGAGCCGGCTGATGCGCGAGTGCAGGTTTCCCGCCGTCGCCGAACACGAGGGCGAGCATCGCCGCGTGCTCGGCGAACTCGCGCGCCTGCGCGCCGGCCTCGACAAGGGGCGCCTGGCCTTCGCCCGCGCCTACGTGCGCGAGGGCCTCGGCCCCTGGTTCGAGCAGCACCTGGCGACCATGGACGCCGCGCTGGCCGGTTGCCTGAAGGCGCGCTGCGCCGCCTGCTAGGCGCCGACGAGTGCCGCCGCCTGCCGCTCGCAGGCCACCAGCGTGTTGCGGTCGAGCGCCTTCAGCCAGCGCAGCGGCAGGGCGCCCGGGCCGTAGAGCGCGCCGGCCAGCATGCCGGCGATGGCGCCGGTGGTGTCGGCGTCGCCGCCGCGATTGACGACGTCGACGAGGCAGTTCTCGAAGCCGTCGTTGTCGAGCAGCGCCTGCAGCACCGCCTGCATGGTCTCGACGATCCAGCCGCTCGGGTTCTCGCGCCGCCGACCGCCGCGAAAGCCGAACTGCGGATAGTGGCGCACCAACGGCTCGATGCGCCGGCGATAGATGTCGCGCAGCGAGGCGCCGCGCAGCGCGTCCTGCGTCGCCAGCGCGAGGAATTCGGCGGCGGCGTCGGAATCCGGATTGTTGTGCGTGACGTGCGCCTGGTGGCGCACGGCGGTGCGCACGCCGCCCTCGTCGGCGCCCAGCGTCGCCAGCGCGATGGGCAGCACGCGCATCGCCGCGCCGTTGCCGGCGTCGTGCTCGGAGGGCGGCGCCACCGGCTCGCCGCTGCGGCGGAAGGCGATCAGATTGCGGCGCACGGTGTTGCCGATGTCGATCGGCTTGGTGCGCATCCAGCCGTCGAGCGCCCGCGCGCAGGCCAGCGGGCGCACGGCGCCGCCCTCGGCGAGGATGGCCTCGCCGAGCGCCAGCGACATCGTCGTGTCGTCGGTGACTTGCCCGGGCTTCAGGTGCAGCCAGCCGCCGCCGCAGAGCTCGCGGTGCACGCCATGGCGGCTCTTGATCTCGCGCGGCGTCATGAACTCGACGCTGGCGCCGAGCGCGTCGCCGAGCGCCAGCCCGAGGTAGGCGCCGCGCGCCCGCAGGCGAATCTCAGCGGCTTGGATACTCGACGAGGATGTCCTCATCGCGGACCACCATCTGGCACGCCAGCCGCCACTCGTTGGGCGGGAAGTCGTCGATCATCATCTGGTCGATCTGGGCCTGCGTGACCTTGCCCAGTTCCTTGAGCACCCTGATCTCGCGCTCGTTGAGCGGGTTGCCCATGCGCGGCTTGTTCTTGTCGATGCGCGTCACCTTGACGAGGCAGGTGCCGCATTCGCCGTCGCCGCAGGAGAAGTCGATCGGGATGTGGTTGTCCTTGGCGATCTGCAGGATGGTCTGCTTGTGACTGCCGGCGACTGCATAGACGGTCTTGTCCTTGTGCAGCGGGCTGGAGAAGGTGACGTTGGGCATGAAGGTCCTTTCGTGGAAAAGCGTCAGGCGGGTTTGACCACCACTTCGCCACCCAGCACCTGGGCCTGGCAGGCGAGGCGGTGGTGGCGCGGCGCGAGGTTGTCCTTGAGCACCTGGTCCTCGAGCAGCGAGGGCGCGGCGAGGTTTTCCTGGCCGGAGACGACCTGCGTCAGGCAGGTGCAGCAGTCGCCCTCGCGGCAGCCGTAGGTGATGCCGGCGCCGACCTTCTCGGAGATTTCGATCAGGCGCGTGCCGGCCGGCACGGTGAGCGTGACGCCGACGTCGGCGAACGTGACTTTGGCCTTGGGCATGGGGCGTCCTTCAGTGTGCGTAGGCGATGCAGCGGTGGCCGGGTTCGTGGCGGCAGGCCTCGGCATCCTCGTCGAGCGCCATGCCGCCGAGCCCGATCCAGGCGTTGATGGCCGCGGCGTCGAAGCCGGCGCGGCGCACGCCGTCGACCTCGAGCAGCGGGCGGCGGATCAGCAGCGGCTCGGCCTGCAGCAGCGCCAGCGCCGTCGCCTCGTCGAAGTTCTCGGGCACGACATCGCCGCTCTTCACCTGCGGCGCGTTGCGGTTGAACCACTGTGCGACCGGCAGGCCGTCGAAGAAGGAGCGCAGCTGCATGCGCAGCCAGGGCGTGCGCATCAGGTCGCGGGCGACCACCGTGTGGCCGGCCGCCTCGAGCAGCGCCTTCTGGCGCGCGTTGCCGGAGCAGCCGGGCTTCTCGTAGAAGACGACCGTGCTCATGCGGCGGCTCCGGGCGCTGCAGCAAGCCGCAGCGCCGGCGCGATGCCGGTCAGCGAGCCCGGCGGGTTGAGCGGGCAATCCTGCGCGTCGAGGATCGCGCCCTCGATCGGGCAGATCTCGGCGCATTGCGGATCGGCGAATTCGCCGGCGCACTCGGTGCACAGCGCCGCCTCGATGACGAAGTGGGGCGACGCCGCGCGGATCGCCTGGTTCGGGCACAGCGGCTCGCAGGCCCAGCAGTTGACGCAGCTCGATGCGATCTTCAGCGCCATGGCGTCAGGCCCTCTGCTTGGCGGCGGGTGCCGCCGCGAGCCGCCCGGCGGCGAGCATCTCGCGCCAGACCGCCATCACGGCGTCCTCGATCGGCTCCATCGCATGCTCGCCGTTCGGCCGGATGCCGGCCGCCTCGAGCTTGCCCCACGGCTCGAAGCCGATCTTGGCGCACAGCACGGCCTCGCAGCCGGCGAGCGCGCGCAGCGTACGATCGAGCGCCGATTCGGCTGCGCCGCAGTCGTTGTCGCCGCTGCAGTAGAGGTCGGTCTTGCGGTGGCCGATCAGGCGCAAGCCGGCGCCGCTGGCCTCATAGACGAGGAACTCGCGCGCGTGGCCGAAGTGTTCGTTGATGACGCCGCCGCCCTTGCTGGCGACGGCCATCAGCACCGGGCGGCCTTCGGCGGCGGGTGCCGGCGCGGCATGTGCCGCCGCGCGCTTGGCCGCCATCTCGGCGGTCGCCTTCTCGCGCCACTCGGCACGCCGCGCCATCGCGTCGGCGGCGAAGGCGTCGTCGATCTCCATGGCGGCGATCTTGTCGAGCGAGAACTCGGCGCCGCGGTCCTCGCCGAGCAAGCCGACGGCGTCGGCGCGGCACTGGCGGCAGTGCCGCATCATGTTCATGTCGCCTTCGCACTCGTCCTGCAATTCCTTGAGTTCCGCAGGCGACGGGCTGCGCTGCCCCGTGAGGCCGTAATAGGTGCCGTGCTCGGCCTCGGCGATCAGCGGCATCACGTTGTGCAGGAAGGCGCCCTTGGCCTTGACGGTGCGCGACACCTCGGCGAGATGCCTGTCATTGACGCCGGGGATCATCACCGAGTTCACCTTCACCAGGATGCCGCGCGCCACCAGCATCTCGAGGCCGAGCTGCTGGCGCTCGATGAGGATCTGCGCCGCGGCGCGGCCGCGCACGCGCTTGTTGTTCCAGAAGATCCACGGATAGATCTTCGCGCCGATGTCGGCGTCGAGGCAGTTGATGGTGATGGTGACGTGGTCGATGTTGTGCTTCGCGAGTTCGTCCACGCAGTCGGGCAGCGCGAGGCCGTTGGTGGACACGCAGAGCTTGATGTCGGGCGCGCGCTCGGCAAGCATGCGGAAGGTGGCGAAGGTGCGCGCCGGGTTGGCGAGCGGATCGCCCGGCCCGGCGATGCCGAGCACACTCATCTGCGGAATCGCGGCAGCGACGGCGAGCGTCTTCCTCACCGCTTGCTCGGGCGTCAGCACTTCGGAGACGACGCCGGGGCGCGACTCGTTGGCGCAGTCGTACTTGCGGTTGCAGTAATTGCACTGGATGTTGCAGGCCGGCGCCACCGCCGCATGCATGCGGGCGAAGTAGTGGTGCGCCTGCTCCGAATAGCACGGGTGGTCCTCGACCTTGCGGCGGATGTCGTCGGGCAATGTGTTGGTGCGATCGGCCGGCGATCCGCACGACGACGACTTGCAACCCGAGCCTCCCGACGACGAGGCGATCCTGATGACGTGCGCTTTCACGAGCGTTCTCCGCAATTCGGCTTTGAGGAGGACTACGCAACTGCTATGCCAGTGCGTAAGTCGTTGAATCGGCGCAGGTGCGGGGTTGCGTTGTCGCGAATGTCACAAGTCGCTTTGCGACAGCGGCGGTTGAAAAGCATCCGGTGCAACCGGCGGTGGCGGCGCCGACCCGGTACCCCGGCCCAGCTTATGCCGCTGCGCAGAAATCGCCAGACCGGGGCACCGGGCCATCGCTGGGTTGCGTCGGCGCGGTGTGAGACGAAAGGCGTTGTAGCAAGGGGGCGGGTTGTGGCAATCTGCCGCCATGTGGTTGAAACGTCAGGAGCAAGTCATGCCCGCCACCGTTGAAAAGCTTGAAGCCGAAGCCTTGAGTCTGCCCACGGCGCAGCGCGCGCGCTTGGTTGAAAAATTGATTGCGAGTCTCGACATCGAGCCGGATGTAGAAAATGCATGGGCCGATGAAGTAGAAAGGCGTCATGCCGAGATAGAGAGCGGTGCCGTTTCGCTGCTACCTGGCGAGGAGACGCTGGCCCGCATAAAGGCCGAATTCCGTTGAGGTATTCGCTTCATCCTGAAGCGGCGTCCGACCTTCGCGAAGCTGCCGAGTACTATCGGGAGCGAGCCGGCCCGGCGCTCGCGCAGGCGCTGTTTACGGAGTTCGAGCGTTCGGTCCAATTGCTGACCCAGCACCCAAAGCTGGGAGCGCTCAGGCTTCACGGCAAGCGGCGCTTTGTCATGAAGCACTTTCCGTACTCTGTTATCTATACGGCAGCCGCTGAAGAAATACAGATATTGGCCGTAGCCCATCACAGTCGCCGCCCCGGTTACTGGCGGGAGCGAAAGTGACTCCAGCGATGACTTAAATGTGCGTTGCACAGAGTGCAGTGAGTGGGAAGGTCTTGGACATTCCGGTTCTTATCGCCTCTCCGCAATCGCTTATTGCGCTTAAGGAACTGGCAGGTGCTTCAGAGGGGCCGTCAAACCGGAAACATCTCAGCGACATTGAGCGCCTGTGGCCTCATGTCAAATAGCTACTTGACAACACGGGCTGTGCAAGCGAGATCCGCTCTGAACGCGTTGTCACGAGCATCACAGATCATCAGAACGCCCTAGAACTGCCTCACCTCGATATTCAGCGTCTGTATCCGGTAGGCGATCTGGCGCGGCGTCATTCCCAGCAGTCTTGCGGCCCTTGCCTGCACCCAGCCGGCCTGTTCCAGCGCGGCGATGACTCTCGAGCGTTCATCTTGCGGTTCGTCGCCGATGGGCGCGGGGGAGGCGGGCGTTGGGGCGTTTGCCATCGACGCGACAGGCGCGGGCGGCGGGGTGTCGCGGGCGGAGTCGAGGCGGATCAGGTCGGCGTCGATGGTGCCGGTGGGCGACATGACGGCGGCGCGTTCGAGGCAGTTTTCGAGTTCGCGCACGTTGCCGGGCCAGGGGTGTTGCGAGAGGCGGCGCAGGGCGGCTTCGGTGACGGTGAGCGGACGGCCTTGCATCTCGGCGATCCGGCCGACGAGGTGGCGGGCGAGGGCGGGGACGTCCTCGGGCCGTTCGCGCAGCGCCGGCAGGCGGATCGGCATGACGTTGAGGCGGTAGTAGAGGTCCTCGCGGAAATCGCCGGCGTCGACCGCGCTTTCGAGGTCGCGGTGGGTGGCGGCGATGACGCGCACGTCGACCTTGACGGTGCGGCTGCCGCCGACGCGCTCGAACTCGCCCTCCTGCAGCACGCGCAGCAGCTTGGCCTGGAAGGCGGGGGAGATCTCGCCGATCTCGTCGAGGAACAGGGTGCCGCCGTCGGCGGACTCGAAGCGGCCGCGGCGCGCACTGATGGCGCCGGTGAAGGCGCCCTTCTCGTGGCCGAAGAGTTCGGATTCGAGCAGGTTCTCGGGCAGCGAGGCGCAGTTGAGGCGCACGTAGGGGCCGCGTGCCCTCGGCGAATGGTAGTGAATGGCGTTGGCGATGAGTTCCTTGCCGGTGCCGGTCTCACCGCGGATCAGCACCGTGGTGTTCCACTTCGAGACCATGCGCACCTGGTCGAAGACGCGGCGCATGGCGGCGGAGCGGCCGACGATGTTGTCGAAGCCGAACTGGTGGCGCACTTCGCGGCGCAGGCTGTCGCGCTCCTCGGCGAGGCTGCGCTTCTCCTTCTCGACGTCGAGCGAGAGGCGCACGCTGCGGCCGATCAGGTTGGCGACCATTTCAACGAAGCGCGCGCGCTCGGCGAGCTGGCCGTCGTCGGGCTCGTCGGGCTGCACGGCGAGCACGCCGCGCAGGCTGCCGCCGACGTTGATCGGCGCGGCGATGAAGGGCAGGTCGCGGGCGTAGATGCCGAGCCGGTTGAGGAAGCGCGGATCGCGCCCGGCCACCGGCAGGGCGATGGAGCGCTTGTCCTCGAGCAGCACGCCGAGCACGCCTTCGCCGGGCTGGTAGCGCACCGGCTCGTCGGCCGGCATCTCGGCGCCATGGATGGCATTGACGACGAGGTCGCCGCTGTCCGGATCGAGCACGCTGACCATGCCGCGGCTCAGGCCCGCTTCCTCGTCGAGCACTTCGAGCACGCCGCGCACCGTCTGCGAGAAGTCGAGCGAGCGCGAGAGGATCTCGCTGACGCGGTAGAGCGCCTCGACCTCGGCGCGATAGAGCACCAGGGGCAACGTCATGACCACTCTCCCAGCGCGCCGGCCAGCGGGAAGCTGGCGCGCACGCGGCAGCCGCCGCCGGGCGCGGCGCCGATCTCGAGCGTGCCGCCGTGGTCCTGCGCCACCTGCTGCGCCGAGGTCAGGCCCATGCCGGGATGGCGGCCGTCGCGGCGCGTTGACCAGAAGGGCTCGAAGACCTTGAGGCGGTCCTCGACCGCGATGCCGGGGCCGCTGTCGTCGATCGTCACCTCGATGCCGTCGGCGCGCGACGCCGTGGCGATGCGCAGCTCGCGCTGGGCGCGGCCGCGCGCGTTCATGGCGTCGATGGCGTTGTCGACGATGGCCATGAACAGCGTGCGCAGCCGGTTGGCGTGGCCGTGGATGTTCGGCAGCACGGCCTGCGGCCGCCAGTCGACGGTGATGCCGGCGGCGAGCAGGCGGCCGGTGGACAGTTGGAGCACGTCGCGCAGCACCTCGTTGAGGCTGGTCGAGTTCGCCGGTTCGTCGGCCTGCTGCGGGATCGCGCGGCGCAGATTGTCGACGGCGGCCAGCCCGGCGCGCACGGCTTCGGCGAGCGCGCCGCCGCCGGGCGCGGGATCGCCGCGGCGGTTGAACGTCGCCGTCACCGAGGCCATGACGTTGAGCGGCCCCTCGATCTGGAAGATCGCCGCCGAGAGCGTTTCGCGCAGCGCATCGATGCGTGCGGTCTCGGCCATCAGCGCGTTGAGCGCGGCCATGCGCGCCTTCTCCTGCTCGGCGCGGCGGCGCGTGACGTCCTGCGCGGCGAGCAGCAGGTAGACGTGGCGCTGGCGGTCGAAGAAGGCGTCGGCCTCGCCGTCGGCGCGCTCGACCCAGACGCCGGAGCACGAGAACCAGCGCGGCGCCGGCCAGCCCGGGCGGTCGAGGCGCACCTCGCGCTCGGCGAAGGCGGCGGCGCCGGGCTTCGGCGTGCCGAGGCCGTGGCCGAGGTCGGCGCGGATGGCGTCGAGCAGCAGCGTCGCCGGCTCGGCCATGCGCAGGTCGCCCATCAGCTTCTTGTACTCGTGGTTGTCGAGCACGACGCTGTCCTCGCCGTCGAGCAGGGCAATGACGATGGGCACGGAGTCGACGACCGATTCGATCAGCGCCTTCTGGTTGGCGACTTCGCACTCGAGCCGGTGCAGCGGCGTGACGTCGCGATGGATGCCGAGGAAATTGACCACGGCGCCGGCGTCGTCGAGCACTGGCGTGATCAGCAGGTCGGCGAGGTACTTGCTGCCGTCCTTGCGGCGGTTGACCAGCTGCCCGCTCCACGGCCGGCCGGCGGCGATCTCGGCCCACATGGCGGCGTACACCGCGGCGGGGGTGGTCTTGTTGGAGAGGATCGACTGGTTGCGGCCGAGCAGTTCCTCGTGCGCATAGCCGGTCAGCCGCGCGTAGGCGGGGTTGACGTAAAGGATGTTGGCCGCGGTGTCGGTGATGGTGATGGCGATGTCAGCCTGCTCGACGGCATGCTCGAATACCGTCGCAGCGATTGCCGGCACAAGGGCGGGTGGTGCTTCTTTTCTGGGCATGGACACGGCTTTCTCCCTCTTTGGTCATGGCTAATGCAGGTTCCATGCCGAGCCCCTCGGGGCCAGCCTTGCTGTCGCGTTTGCTGCACGCTGTCGGACTTCCGACACGAAAGCGGCGCACCCGTCGGCGATGGATCGGCGGTGCCGATGTGCCGTGACGGTGCGCCATTCCGGTGCGCCGCACGGTTTCGGGGCCCTCGTCGTGCGCTTGGCATGGATCGTGAATTACGTCCTGCAAGTTCCGGGAAAACGACGTGACCGAATACCTCGTCCTGCTGATTACCACCGCGCTGGTGAACAACGTCGTCATGATGAAGTTCCTCGGCCTGTGCCCGTTCATGGGCGTGTCGAAGAACATCGACGCGGCGCTGGGCATGGGCATGGCGACGACCTTCGTCATCACGCTCGCCTCGGGCGCCGCCTGGGCGCTCGACAACTGGCTGCTGCTGCCGCTGGGGCTGGGCTACCTGCGCATCCTCACCTTCATCCTCGTCATCGCCGCCGTGGTGCAGTTCGTCGAGGCCGCCGTGCGCAAGAGCGCGCCGGCGCTCTACCAGGCGCTCGGCATCTACCTGCCCCTGATCACCACCAACTGCGCGGTGCTCGGCGTCGCGCTGCTCAACGCGCAGGAGCGCAGCGGCTTCCTCAAGAGTTTGTTCTACGGTTTCGGCTCGGCGCTCGGCTTCACGCTGGTGCTGCTGATCTTCGCCGGCCTGCGCGAGCGCCTCGCCGTGGCGCGCGTGCCGGCGGCCTTCGCCGGCGCGCCGGCCGCCTTCGTGCTGGCGAGCCTGCTGTCGCTCGCCTTCATGGGCTTCGCCGGGTTGAACTTCAAATGATCGCCGCCGTCGCCAGCCTCACGCTCCTCGGCGCGGCGCTCGGCCTCGGGCTGGGCATCGCGGCGCGGCGCTTCGCCGTCGAGGAGGACGCGGCGGTTGCCGAAATCGTCGCGCTGATGCCGGGCTCGAACTGCGGCCAGTGCGGCTACGCCGGCTGCCCGGGCGCCGCCGCCGCGATGGCGGCGGGCGAAGCGGCGCCGACGATCTGCCCGCCGGGCGGGCGCGCGCTCGCCGAGGCGATCGCCGAGAAGCTCGGAATTGCACTCGACGCCTCCGGCATGATCGACGAGGGGCCGAAGGTCGCGCTGGTCACCGAGGAAATCTGCATCGGCTGCTGCAAGTGCCTGAAGGTCTGCCCGACGGACGCCATCGTCGGCGCCGCCAAGCAGATCCACAACGTCATCCGCGAGGCCTGCACGGGCTGCGGCGCCTGCGTCGAACTCTGCCCGACCGAGGCCATGGCGATGAAGCCCGTTCCCGTCACGCTCCAGCAGTGGGTGTGGCCGAAACCGCTGGCGGCATGAGCATGAGCATCCTCGACCGCATCTTCCGCAAGGGCGCGCCGCGCTGGGGCGTGCATCCGGACGACCGCAAGCGCCCGGCCGCAGACGTGCCGCTGCGCACGCTGCCGCTGCCGCGGCGGCTCTACCTGCCGCTGCAGCAGCACATCGGCCAGGCCGCGCGCCCCGTCGTGCTCGTCGGCCAGCAGGTGCAGAAGGGCCAGTTGCTCGCCGATGCCCAGGGCAACGTCTCGGCGCGCATCCATGCGCCGGCGTCCGGCACCGTCGTCGCCATCGGCGAGATCACGGCGCCGCACGCCTCGGGCCTGCCGGTGGTGGCGATCACGCTCGAACCGGACGGCTTGGAGCGCGAGGTCGAGGCGCCCGCAGTCGACGATCCGCTGGCGCTGGAGCCGGCGGAACTCGCGCGCCGCATCGCCGCGGCCGGCGTCGTCGGCCTCGGCGGCGCCACCTTCCCCGCCGCGGTCAAGCTTTCGCTCGGCCAGCGCAGCGCCGTGACGACGCTGCTGATGAACGGCGGCGAGTGCGAGCCTTATCTCTCGTGCGACGACCGCACCATGCGCGACTTCGCCGCCGAGGTCGTCGACGGCATCCGCCTGATGCTGCGCACCACCGGCGCCGCCAACGCGCTGGTCGGCATCGAGGACAACAAGCCCGAGGCGATCGCCAAAATGATCGAAGCGGCGCGGCCTTATCCCGAGGTGCAGGTGCGCACGCTGCCCGCCCTCTACCCGATGGGCTCCGAGCGCCAGCTGATCCTGATGCTGACCGGCCGCGAAGTGCCCGCCGACGCGCGCCCGTCCGACATCGGCGTCGTCGTGCATAACGTCGGCACCGCGCGTGCCGTGCATCGCGCGCTGCGCCGCGGTGAGGCGCTGACGCAGCGCATCGTCACCGTCAACGGCGGCGCCGTTGCCAATCCGGGCAACATCCTGGTGCCGATCGGCGCGCTGGTCTCCGACGTGCTCGCCTTCGCCGGCCTGCGCGCCACGCCGGCGCGGCTCGTCATGGGCGGGCCGATGATGGGCGCGGCGCTGCCGCACGCCGACGTGCCGGTGGTCAAGGGCACCTCGGGCATCCTCGCCTTCGACGCCGACGAGGCCGCCGACCGCGAACCCGGCCCCTGCATCCGCTGCGGCTCCTGCCTCGCCGCCTGCCCGATGGGCCTGCTGCCGCTGGAGATGGCGGCGCAGGTGCGCGGCGGCGACCTCAAGCGCGCGGCGGCGCTGGGGCTTGCCGACTGCATGGCCTGCGGCTGCTGCGCCTTCGTCTGCCCGTCGCATATTCCGCTGGTGCAGTTCTTCTCGCATGCCAAGGGCGAACTGGCGGCGCGCGAACGCACGCGCCTGCGCAACGAGGGAGCCAAGCGCCTGGCCGCCGCGCGCGCCGAACGCCTGGAGCGCGAGGCGAAGGAAAA
>Ga0075012_10001552_pt1 | contig 23181 bp, 21 predicted proteins | sample All_14_2_FD_71474 | JGI IMG/M metagenome (GOLD analysis project Ga0075012, IMG submission 71474) | Freshwater microbial communities in response to fracking from Pennsylvania, USA - Allegheny Zone_MetaG_DW_15 | ecosystem: Environmental > Aquatic > Deep subsurface > Groundwater > Drilled...
GCTGCGCACATCCGCCTGGCCAGCAAACTCAAACTGAGCGCCAGCGGCAATCGGCGCCAGCACCGGCTGCAACTGGACGGACTGCTGGCCGAGAACGAGCGGCTGCACGCAGTCGCCGAAGGCGGTCTCGACGCCAGCGGCTTCAACACCGGGGGCTGGCAGGGCAAACTGAGCGAATGGCAGATCGTCGCCCCGGCACCGGCGCGTAACCTCCGGCTGCTGGCCCCGGCGCCGGTACGCCTGAGCAGTACCGGCTGGCAGATCGGCCCGCTGCAACTGGCCGGCGACCCGCTGGACTGGAAAGCCACCATCGACGCCAGCAGCCAGGACAACCGCCTGAGTCTGAACCTGCGCGCCGAAGGCTCCCGCGTCGGCCGGGTCAGCGGCCAGTTGACCGCAGCCATGGCCGGCCCCTGGCAACTGGCCGGCAACCAGGCCTGGCAGGGTCGCGCCGAAGCGGCCATTGCCGACATCGGCTGGCTGGGCGAGCTGATCGGCGAAGGCTGGCACAGCGCCGGCCAGGTTGACGCTCAGCTGCAACTGACCGGCACACCGGACCAGCCGCTGCTCGACGGCACATTGCGCGGCCGCCAGTTGAGCCTGCGCATCGCCGACCAGGGCATGGCGCTGACTGACGGCGAGCTTGCCGCCGACATCAGCAACAACCTGCTCAGCGTCCGCCGCCTGGCCTTCACCAGCCAGCGCCAGCCGATGCCGCGACCGCTGCGACTGGCGCTGGGCACCGCCGCAGCACGCTTGGAGCAGCCGGGCAAACTCGAAATTTCGGGCGAAATGCGCGTCGACCGCGATCAACCGGCCGGCCTGGCCGCCCTCGACATCCGCCTCGACCGCGTCGGTATCTGGCAACGCCCGGACCAGTGGGTCAGCCTGTCCGGCCAGGGCAAGCTGAACTGGCAGCAGGACGCACTCGGCATCAACGGCCAGCTCGCGATCGATGCCGCTTTCTGGCAGTTGGCGGACAGCGGCGCACCGCGGCTGTCCGACGACGTCGTCATCCGCCGCCCCGGCGAAGCCAAAACGACGCCTCTGCGGCCGAAGCTGGAACTCGACGTCAATGCCGACTTCGGCCGTCATTTCCTCTTCGAAGGCGCCGGCCTGAGTACCCGCCTGGCCGGCCAGATCCGCCTCAGCGCCAGCGGCCGCGACCTGCCGCGCGCCAGCGGCACGATCCGCACCCGCGATGGCCGCTTCGAAGCCTACGGTCAGCAACTGCAGATCGAACGCGGCATCCTCACCTTCCAGGGCCTGCCCGACAATCCGGTGCTCGACGTCCGCGCCGTACGCAAGGGACTGGCTGTCGAACCCGGCGTCCAGCTGTCCGGCACGGCGCAAAAACCGGTGATCCGCCTGATCTCCGACCCCGACCTGCCGGATGCCGAAAAGTTGTCCTGGCTGATTCTCGGCCACGGCCAGGAGAGTATGGGCGCCGGCGACGCCAGCGTGCTGCTGTCGGCAGCCGGCGGCCTGCTCGGCAACGATGCGGGCAATGTCGTGCAGCAGTTGAAGCAGACCTTCGGCATCGACGAGTTCGGTGTCCGCCAGGGCAGCCTGGACGGTAGCGGCAGCCGCCAGCCGAGCAGCCGCGTCGCCGGCAGCAGCATCGATACGACGGCGGTTACCGGCAACCAGATCCTCAGCATCGGCAAGCGCCTGTCGTCGAACGCGACGCTCAGTTACGAACAGTCGCTGGGCACCGCCGAAAGCATCGTCAAGCTGTCGATCGCGCTGACCCGTGAGATTTCACTGATCGGCCGCGCCGGCAGCGACAACGCCCTCGATCTTTTCTACACGCTCACCTGGGGTCTTCCACCGCGTCGGGAACGACAGCGCGCGGTGCCTTGATTGGCAGTTCGAAGCGCCGCTGGGCAATCAGGATCAGCGCTGCCGAGACCAGCACGACAATGAGTACGGTACCGCCAACCCAGTCCGGCACCGGCACGACCATGCGTGCGGTCAGGTAGAGCAGTACGGTGATCAGACCGCGCGGCGCCAGCCACAGCAGTGGTGAGCCGAGTTCGCCGCCGAACACCCGGAGCAGCGCCGAGCGCGACGTATAGATGATGAACAGCACGACAACCGCCCCCAGCCAGGCCTTCGGCATCAGCAGGGTGGCGACGTCGGTCCAGTAGCCGAGCAGGATGAAGAAGAAGCCGCGCACGGCGAAGGTCAGCTCGAAGGCGATGGCCTTGAACTCGTTCAGCGTCGTCTCGTAGTTGTCGCTCATCCAGTGGCTGAAGCGCGGAATGCGGGTGATCAGCGTCGGATTGTTGATGGTCAGGCCGAACAGCAGAACCATGATCAGCGGCGACAGGTGCAGCAGCTTGCCCGCCGCATACAGTCCGAGCAGGCCGGCCAACAGCGGCAGGAAACGGATCGGCCCCTGGCTGTGCATCAGCACCATGGCCAGGCCGATGGCGCAGATCACCGACAGCACCAGCGAAACCAGCCCGCCGCCAAGCAGGCCTTCGACTACCCCGAGGAAGGAGCCGTCGGAATGGACCAGGGCGAAGAAGACGATGACGCCGAGAATGTCCGACAACGCGCTTTCGTAAACAACGAATTCACGCCCGTGCGCCGGCAGGAACTGGCTGTTCGGAATGGCCACGGCGCTGCTGATGACGGCCACCGGCACGGCGATGACCAGCGCCTTGAACAGCCCGAAGGCGAAGTACATGCTGATCAGTGGCACCAGCAGGACCAGGCAGACGAGAAAACCGAGCAGCGCCATCCACATCGCCGAGCGGGCGGCGTGAATGCGGTCACGCGACAGCGAAATGTCCAGCGATCCTTCGAGCACGATCAGCACCAGGCCGATGGTACCGATGATCGGGACCATCATGTCCAGCCCGGCCAGCGTCCAGCCGAAGGCGTGCAGGGCCGGCTTGGCCAGCATGCCGGCAGCAATCAGGAAGATCACCGGCGGCATGCGCAACTGCCGGCCGGTCCGTTCGATGGCGAACGCCGCCAGCAGGATCACCGAAGCCAGCAGGATCGATACGTAAACATTCACTCTGCTACCCCGCCGTCGGTCGCTGCATGCTTCGGCGAATGCCGCTTCAACCACTCGACGGCATCGTCTACGTAAGTGAACACCACCGGGATCACCAGCAGGCTGAGGAAGGTCGAGGTGATCAGGCCGCCGATGACAACGATCGCCATCGGCGCACGGAAGCTCGGATCGGCGCCGATGCCCAGCGCGATCGGCAACATGCCGGCGCCCATCGCCACGGTGGTCATGATGATCGGTCGCGCCCGCTTGCGGCAGGCGTCGAGCAGTGCGTGCCAGCGATCGAGCCCCGGGTTGCCGTCGACGCCGCGGCGGGCGAGGATGACGTAGTCGATGAGCAGGATCGAGTTCTTGGTGGCAATGCCCATCAGCATGATCAGGCCGATCATCGACGGCATCGACAAGGCCTGCTGCGTGATGAACAGCGCCAGGAAGGCACCGGGCACCGACAGCACCAGCGCTGCCAGGATGGTCACCGGCTGGACGAAATCCTTGAACAGCAGCACCAGTACGATGTAGATGCACAGCACGCCGGTGGCCATCGCCAGGCCGAAGCTGGCGAACAGTTCGCCCATCGCCTCGGCGTCGCCGACGGTGGTCTGGATGATGCCCGGCGGCAGGTTCTGCAGGCTCGGTTTGGCCAGCACGATCTTCTCGATCTCGCCGAGTGCCTGACCGTTCAGTTCGATCTCGAAATTGATGTTGCGCAGGCGGTCGTAGCGGTCGATCTCGGCCGGGCCGCCAGCGATGGCGATGTCGGCGACATTGGCCAGTTGCACCGGCCCGTGCTTGCCGGGCACGGTCAACTGGCGCAGCAGGTCGAGGTCGGTGCGCGCCGACTTCGGCAGCTTGACGACGATCGGCACCTGCCGTTGCTGCAGGTTGAGCTTGGCCAGCCCCTGATCGTAATCGCCGGCGGTGGCGATGCGCAGCGTATCGGCGATTGCCGCCGAGGTGATGCCAAGATCGGCCATGCGGGCAAAATCGGGGCGGATCACCAGTTCCGGGCGGACCAGACTGGCCGTCGAAGTGACGTTGCCGATGCCGGGAATGGCGCGCAGGTCGCGCTCGACCAGTCGTGCATGCGCTGACAGCAGCGGGCCGTCCTCACTGGCCAGCACGAGCACGTATTTCTCGTTGGCCGAACCGAGGCCGACTTTGATCTGGGCGCCCGGTATTGCGGTCAACGCCTCGCGCAGGTCATTTTCGATGTCCTGCTTGCTGGTTCCGGAACGCTCGCCGCGCGGCGTCAGGTTCAGCGTCAGCGTCGCCTTACGCACCTCGGCCGCACCGGCCGGCGCGAACGGGTCGCTGCCGGAAGCACCGCCACCCAGCGCCGTGTACACCAGCTTGACGTGGCTGTTTGCCTGGACGAGTCGGCGGGCGTGCTCGGCCGTCGCCAGCGTTTCCTCGAACGGCGTGCCGGGCGGCAGCGCGATATGCACCTGGGTCTGCGACAGGTCGTCCGGCGGCAGGAAGCCGGTCGGCAGCAGCGGCACCAGCATGAAGGAACCGACGAAGAACACCGCCGCAGCGAGCAGCGTAACCACCCGGTGGCGCAGGCACCACGCGGCCCAGCCTTCGTACAGCGTCAGCCAGCGCGGCTGGGCGTGGTCGGCAACCGGTTTCAGCAGGTAAGCGGCCATCATCGGCGTCAGCATGCGGGCGACGACCAGCGAGAAGAACACGGCAATTGCTGCGGTCCACCCGAACTGGACGAAGAATTTGCCGGCAACGCCGCTCATGAACGCCGTCGGCAGGAATACCGCGATCAGCGTGAAGGTCGTCGCGATCACCGCCAAGCCGATTTCGTCGGCCGCTTCCATCGCCGCCTGCAAGGGCGGCTTGCCCATGCGCAGGTGGCGCATGATGTTCTCGATTTCGACGATGGCGTCGTCGACCAGAATGCCGACCACCAGCGACATCGACAGCAGCGTCACGACATTGAGCGTGAAGCCCATCAATACCATCGCGGCGAAGGTCGGGATGATCGACAACGGCAGCGCGGTGGCGGCAACGAAGGTGGCGCGACCGTCGCGCAGGAAGAGCCAGACGACGATGACGGCGAGGATGGCGCCCTCGATCAGCAGCCACATCGAACCTTCGTAATTCTCGATCACCGGATCGACGAAATTGAAGGCCTCGGTGATCTCGATATCGGGATTTTCAGCCCGCAGGCGCGCCAGCACGACAGCCACGGCGTCGGCCACTTCGACCTCGCCAGCGCCGCGACTGCGGGTGATTTCGAAACCGACCACCGGCTTGCCGTTGAGCAGCGCCGCCGTGCGCCGCTCGCCGACAGTGTCGGTGACGCTGGCGATCTGGTCGAGACGGATACGGCGGCCGTCGGAGAGCACGATATCCATCGCCGCCAGTTCGCTCGCCGACTGCACGGTGCCGATCGTGCGCACCGACTGTTCGAGCCCGCCGACATCGGCGCGACCGCCCGAGGCTTCCTGCTGGATCTGGCGCAACTGGCGGGAAATGTCCGCTGCCGTGGCGTTGACCGCAAGCATCCGGGCCGGGTCGAGTTCGACCCGCACTTCGCGCATGACGCCGCCGACACGGGCCACCGCACCGACGCCGCGGGCGCTGAGAATGGCCTTGGTGACGGTGTTGTCGACGAACCAGGACAGGGCTTCCTCGTCCATCCGGCTGCTCGCCACGGTATAGGTCAGGATCGGCGCACCGGCGAGGTTCGCCTTCGAGATCACCGGGTCGCGCAGGTCGCCGGGCAGGTCGGAGCGGATGCGCGACACCGCGTCGCGCACGTCGTCGACGGCTTCCTGCGTCGGCTTTTCCAGGCGGAACTCGACGGTCACCGTCGCCGTGCCGTCCTGCACCTTGGTATAGATGTGCTTGATCCCCTGCAGCGTCGCCACCGAATTCTCGATCTTGCGCGCCACCTCGGTTTCCATCTGCGCCGGCGCCGCCCCGGGCAGGCTGGCGGTCACCGTCACCATCGGCAGGTCGACGTCCATGAACTGCTGCACCTTCATCACCTTGAAGGCGACGACACCGGCCAGCGTCAGCAGGATGAAGAGCAGGATGGCCGGAATCGGGTTGCGGATCGACCAGGCGGAAACGTTCATTTGGCTGCGCCCGCCGCAGTTTCGCCAACCGCCACGCGGACCAGATCGCCGTCGGCGAGGAAGCCTGCGCCGCTGCCGACGACGCGGGCATCGGCCGCCAACCCGTCGACGATCTCGATCAGCTCGCCGACACGGCGCCCGATGCCGACCTTGCGCTGGCTGACGCGATCATCGGCGGCCAGCTGGTAGACGTAGGCAAAACCTTCGCGCAGCACCACCGCCGACTGCGGCACGGCCAGCGCCGGGCTGCGCCCGAGTTCGAATTCGCCGCGCGCGAACATGCCGGCGCGGACAGCACCTTCTGCGGTCGACGCCGGCAAATCGACATAAACCAGGCCGTTGCGCGTTGCCGGGTCAACACTCGGCGCGACGCTGCGCACCTTGCCCTCGACCGTTCCGCCGGCCGGCGCGATCAAGCGCACCGTCGCCCCCGGCTGCAGCCGGCCGAGATCGGCCGACGGCACCTCGGCACGCCATTCCAGGCGACCACCGCGAATCAGCCGGAACAACTCCTCGCCACCCGCCGTCAGCGAGCCGACCGTCGCCGTCCGGGCCGAAATCACGCCGTCATCGGGCGCCAGCACCTGCGTCCGGTCAAGCCGCAACTGCGCCGACTGCAGACGCGCCCGTGCCGCCGCCAGCCGCGCACCGGTCGACTGCTCGGCGGTCTGGTACTGGGTATTCATCTGTTTGCTGTAAAAGCCCTGCGCCTGCAGCTCTTTCGCCCGCTGCGCATTGGCCTGCGCCTCGCTGGTCGCGGCGGTCAGCTCGGCCACCGCTGCCTGCGCTTCGGCCAGTTCGCTGCGCGCCGTTGCCGCATCGAGAAGTGCCAGCAACTGCCCCTTGCGCACGCGGTCACCGACCTGCGCCCGCAGTTCGACGATGCGCACGTTCGCCAGTTCGGCGCCGATCACCGCTTCCTGCCAGGCAACGACGTTGCCGTTGGCGGTCAGCGTCTGCGGCCAGTCGATGGTCTGCGGCGCCACCAGGCTGACCGTCAGGGCCGGGCGGGCGTTTGGCTGGGCGGAGTCCGATGGCGCTTCGCCACACCCCGCCAAGGCGACGAAAATCAGCACACAGGCACTGCCGCGCAGCGCGCGGGCGGAAACGGCAAACGGAAACAAAGCATTCATGCGAGACCTGCATCGGCATCAAAACCTGCCGATGATACCGCGTTGCAGCAATTGCCAGCAGACTATGCCGCCAGGATGTCCGGTCGCAGGTGCATCGGTGCGTCGGCGAAGATGCGTGCATCCATCAGGCGCGGCGCGGTCGGCATCAGCGGCAGGAAATCCATGCGGTCGAGGATGTCGTGCTGCAGGTCCACCCCCGGCGCGATTTCGCTGAGCACCAGGCCAGCCGCCGTCAGCTCGAAAACGCAGCGCTCGGTGATGTACAGCACCGGCGTGCCGCGCTTGACCGCCTGCGGCCCGGAGAAGGTGCGATGCTCGACTTCATTGACGAACTTGCTGGCCGAGCCGTCCTGCAAAATCCGCAGTTTCCCCCCGTCGACCGCAACATCGAGCTTGCCGGCGGTGAAGGTACCGACGAAGACAACCTTGCGCGCCGATTGCGAGATGTTGATGAAGCCGCCGGCGCCAGCCAGTCGCGGGCCGAACTTGGAGACGTTGAGATTGCCCTCGCAGTCGGCCTGGGCCAGCCCGAGAAAGGCAATGTCCAGCCCGCCGCCATCGTAGAAGTCGAACTGGCTGGGCTGGTCGATGATCGCCTGGGTATTGGTCGCGGCGCCGAAATTCAACCCACCGGCCGGCACGCCGCCGATCACGCCGGGTTCGGCGGTCAGCGTCATCAGGTCGACGATGCCCTCCTCGGCGGCGACATCGGCGACACCTTCCGGCATGCCGATGCCGAGATTGACGATGGCCCCTGGCGTCAATTCCATCGCCGCGCGGCGGGCGATGATCTTGCGCTCGCTCATCGCCATCGGCTTCAGCGCCGACATCGGCACCTTGATCTCGCCGGCAAAGGCCGGGCTGTACTGCTCGATGAAGGTCTGCATGTGGTATTCCGGCTTCTCGGCGACCACCACGTAGTCGACGAGGATGCCGGGAATCTTCACCTGGCGCGGGTTCAAGGTGCCGCGTTCGGCGATGCGCTCGACCTGGGCGATGACGATGCCGCCCGAATTCCTGGCCGCCATCGCGATCGCCAGCGCTTCCAGCGTCAACGCTTCCTTTTCCATCGTGATGTTGCCGTCCGGATCGGCCGTCGTGCCGCGAATGATGCCGACGTCGATCGGGAAGGCCTTGTAGAACAGGTATTCCTCACCATCGATTTCCATCAACCGGACGAGGTCGACCGTAGTTTTTTCATTCAGTTTGCCGCCGCCGAAACGCGGATCGACGAAAGTCCCCAGGCCGATGCGCGAGATCGTCCCCGGCTTGCCGGCGGCGATGTCGCGAAACAGATGGCTGATCACCCCTTGCGGCAGGTTGTAGGCGGCGATGCGGTTGGCGACCGCCAGTTCCTGCAGGCGCGGCACCAGCCCCCAGTGGCCGCCGATGACGCGGTCGACCAGGCCGTCATGACCAAAATGGTTGAGCCCGCGTTCCTTGCCATCGCCCTGCCCGGCCGCGTAAACCAGCGTCAGGCCACGCGGGCTGCCCTGGCCGTGGATATCGCTCTCGCGTGCCTCGACGAACCGCTGCTCCAGCGCCACGGCGATGTTCTCGGGAAAACCGATGCCGACGAACCCGCCGGTGGCCACCGTCGCGCCCTCGCCAATATGGGCGACCGCTGCGCGCGCCGAGACGACCTTGCCGGCCGGCAATTTGCTGGAAAGAGTAGCGCTGGACATCGATTCCTCCGGGGACAGGCGAAAAGCACCCATGTTCAGGCAGAGCGCGGCAGCGCGCCACGCTCGTTTACCCTGATCGCCAGCTTAGTTGACCAGCGCCGCCTCGATTTCGGCAAAGGTCCGCGGCAGGTCGAAACCGAGCACCGGCACACCAAGCGCGCGGCCGATCTGGGTCGCCGAGAACAGGCCACGCACGCGCGGCAAGCCGGTCGCCGGATCTGTGTCCTCGACCAGGATGTGCTGGCGGCCGAGCTTCTTCAGCGCATCCAGGATATCGGCGACGCGCACCTTCAGCACATCTTCCAGCGACAGCGTATCGATGTTGCCGATCGGCGTCATCAGGTCGGCCACCGTCAGTTCGTCGCGCTTGCCGCCGCGTCCCTGAACGATCTGCAAGGGCTTCTCGCCGAGAATGTCGCGGGCGGTGATCAGACCGGCCAGCTCATCGTCCTTGCCAACCACCATCAGCAGGCGCACGCCGCGCGAAATCATCCGCGCATTGGCTTCATTGATCAGTGCGGCAGGCGCGATGCTGACCGCGCTGACTCGGGAAAAATCGGTCATCGCCTCGATTGCCGGCGAATCCGCGGCAATCAGGTTGAACCCGGAAATACACAAAGAAGCATTCGGGGAAAGCTTGTGCGCACGCACGTGGACAGGCAGGGTCATGATGTCTTCCTCCATCAGGAATTATTATTTTGCGGCTTCGGCCGCTTGCTTTGGGAATCCGGATCAAGCCCGGCTTCCTGACGCACAGTATTCAGCGAACATCGCGCCGATGCAAGCGGGGCAAGCGGCCGCTGAAAGACATTTTTTCCAAGCGGCGAAGCGGTATCATTCGTCGCCTTTCCCCCTCGCCCTTCCAGCCCGACCACCACCGCCAACATGAACCGACTTGCCAGCCGCCTGCGTGCCCTCATCCCGACCCGGGAGCAGATCATGGAGAACCGCTGGCTGGCGTGGCTGCGCCCCTTCCTCGCACATCCGCGGCTATGGCACTGGTCGCGCCGCGGCGTTGCCCTCGGGGTCGCAATCGGCGTCTTTTTCGGCCTGCTCATCCCGATCGCCCAGATCCCGTTCTCGGCCGCCGCCGCCGTCCTGCTGCGCGCCAACGTCCCCGCCGCCGCCGCCAGCACGCTGGTCACCAACCCGGTCACCTTCGGCCCGGTGTATTACGCCGCCTACAAACTCGGCGTCTGGATCCATGGCGGCGAAACTGCCGATGCGCCACCCAAACTGGCGCCAGCGGAAGACGGGAACAGCGGCCTCTGGGACCGGGTCAGCAAACTCGGCCTGCCGCTGATCACCGGCCTCGGCATCATGGCCGTGGTCTTCGGCCTGGCCAGCTACGCGATCATCAGCGCGGTCTGGTACTGGCGGGTCAAGGCCAGACGCCGGCAGGCAATCCGCTATTACCAGACGAGGAAAGCCGGCAAGACCACAATGCCGGAGTAAAACAGCTTCAAGGGCGGTGACGACCGCCGCGCCAGCGTGCCAGCATCGAGAACAGCACCTCGGGCTCGAAGGGCTTGCTGATGTAGTCGCTCATCCCGACCGCCAGACATTTCTCCCGGTCAGTGCTCATGGCGTTGGCGGTGATGGCGATGATCGGAATATCCGCGGATATTTCCTCGCGAATGCGCCGGGTCGCCTCATAACCGCTCATCACCGGCATCTGGCAATCCATCAGCACCACATCGAAGCGCTCCGCCCTGAGCCTATCCAGAGCCTCCTGCCCATCGCCGGCAACGACCACTTCGGCACCCGCGACTTCGACCAGCAAATCCAGGGTTACCTGCTGGTTGATTTCGTTGTCTTCAGCCAGCAGGATGCGCATGCCGCTGATCGGCGACGCCCGCTCAGTACGCGCATCGTCCTTTTCCTCGATGACGACAGGGGCAGAGGCGTTGCCGAAGACATTGGTAAAGCTATCGAGCAGTGACGACGCGCTCACCGGCTTGGTCAGGTAACCGTCGAGGCCATACTGAACAACACGCTGCTGAACCGCTTCGTTGCCATAGGCGGTCACCATGATGATCCTCGGCTGGACGATGCCGGGAGACTGACGAATGCAGCGCGCCGCCTCGAAGCCATCCATCCCCGGCATTCGCCAGTCCATCAGGACCAGGTCGAAAGGCGAGGAATCCGTACAACGCCGCAGTTCGGCCAGCCCCTCTTCGGCAGATGCCGCCAGCCTAGGGCGATAGCCCAGACTGACCAGCAGGGCCTCGAATATTTCCCTGGCAGTGGGACTGTCGTCGATGACGAGAATGCGCAGATGCCTGATATCCGGTGCCGGCAGCCGCTCCACCACGGCGCCACTGGCGCTGCCGAACGCAGCCGTGAAGTAGAACTCGCTCCCTCGGCCCACTTCGCTGCGGACGCCCATTTCACCATGCATCAGATGCACCAGCTGCTTGCTGATCGCCAGCCCCAGCCCCGTACCGCCGTACTTTCGCGTCACCGACGCATCGGCCTGACTGAAGGGCTGGAAAAGCTGTGCAATCTGTTCCTCGCTCATGCCGATGCCGGTATCGCGAACGGAGAACAGCAGCTTGACCGTCCCGGCATCCGCGCCGACAAGTTTTACCGTCACGACGACGATTTCGCCGCTGTTGGTGAACTTGACGGCATTGCCGCACAGGTTGATCAATATCTGGCCCAGCCTGAACGGGTCGCCAACCAGACGGCGGTCAACATCGCCGGCAGTATTGATCAGGAACTCCAGGCCTTTTTCCTGCGCCTTGGGCGCGATGAGCGAAGTCACATGCTCGAGCACATCCTCCAGCTGGAATTCGATCCATTCCATCTTCAGCTTGCCCGCCTCGATTTTCGAAAAATCGAGAATGTCGTTGATGATGCCCAGCAAGGCACCTGCCGCCGACCTGGCCTTGCCCAGGTAGTTTCGTTGCTGGCCGGTGAGCTCGGTACGCAAGGCCAGGTCCGTCATGCCGATGATGCCGTTCATCGGCGTGCGTATTTCGTGACTCATGTTTGCCAGAAACTCGCTCTTGGCTATCGTCGCCGCCTCCGCCTGCTCCCTCGCCACCTGCAACTCGGCTGTCCGTCGGGCGACCAGTTGTTCAAGCTGCGCCTGGTACGCCTTCAACGAAGCCTCGGCCTCGATCTGACGCAGCAGTGCGGCCCGTGCCACGAGGACCAGGAACAGCGACACCAGCGCGATCAGCACGGCGGCACTGCCATACCAATACACGTGCCGCCACCATTCGGCGAGATAGTCATCCTCGGCAATCGCCGCCAGCACATACAACGGGTAATCGCCAACCTGGCGGAAACTGTAGATCCGCTTGACCCCGTCGGCCGGGCTGTACTCGTCGTAGACGCCCTGCCTGACACCCTGCGCCCGCAGCCGCGCCACCGGATGATCCGGCATGGCCTGTCCCATGTTCGCTTCGAGCCGCGGATGACGAACCATCAGCCGCATCCCGGCATCGCGCATCAGGACCGTGCCACGCGCCCCCATGTTGACCGATGCGTAGAACGTTTCCAGTTGCACGAGCCGCAACACCACGCTGACGATGCCGGCAAACCGGCCGCTGTCATCGGTGATTCGCCGGCTCAGCGAAATGCTCCAGGTCCCGTTGGCGCGTGAAACCAGTGGCGGAGAAATGATCAGCCCGGACGCGCTGTCATCCCGGTGCGTCCGGAAATAATCCCGATCCGAAATATTGACATCCGGGACCGTTGCCAGCGAACTGTGCCGGAATTTTCCGGCAGCATCGACGATATGGATCGCATGCGCCTCCGGCAGCGCCGCCCGTTTCTCGCCGAGCAGCCCCGAAAATGACCCGGCAGAGGCGTTAGCCAGCCTGATTTCCTGGCCGGGTCCCACTTCCAGGTGACCAAGGACATCCTTCAGCATCAGATCAACTTTCTCGACGACTGCCAGCGCATGCTGCTCGAGAATGATGCTTACATTTTCCGTTTCCCGCAGTACCTGGCGCTCCAGATTCCGTCGCTCATCGAACAGGCTGAGACTGATCAGAATGGAAAACCCCAGCGAACTCAATGCACCTGCCAGCATGACGAGCCGGAACACGGGCACCCCGCGAAGCCTGTTGATCATGTTTCAATTCCATCACGACGCCGTTGCGCACCGGCAAGCCGGGGCACGTCGACATCAGTCTCCTCCGGATTTATCCCGGACAAGCGGCCCCGGACATGACCGGCTTGTCTTCCAGCAGATGCTGGTGTTTTGTTTGAGTATAAGTTCGGCGTCGACGAATGGCAAAAGCATTAATCGCGAGTTCCTGGCGGCAGGAACGACAAAGGCCAGAGCAAGCTCTGGCCTTTGAAACTGGTGGCCGAATGAGGATCGAACAAATCGCCAAGTCGACCACCAGAAGGAGAATCTCAATTCCACGACGGACACCGTTGCCCCCAGAGTTGCCCCCATGGCAACACCGTCATTGCTGCCCCAACCGTTCAGCGGCAGCTTGGCGCTTGGCTCCCCTTTTCTGGCGAATTCGCGAGATCCATGTCAATGACGCCCCACATCCAGCCGGAAAAATCGGGGTTCGCCTGATGCTCATCGACGGCCTTAGCTGCAGGGATTTCATCGGCATCAACACCCTCCATCCATAGCTCAATCGCTTCCCTAGCATTCTCGATTGCTTCGTCAAAGGTATCGCCAGCGGAGAAGCAACCGGGCAGATCAGGCACGACGACGCCAAAGGCATGCCGGTCGTCTCCGCACTCAATGGCAATCGGATAGGCTGCGGACGGCACGCCCTTACCCCTGCAGGGCGCTCAAGACAGCCACCGGATTTTTGTCGATGACGTTCAGCAGGACCAGCGCCGGCCCTTGGGGGCTTCGGTCGCCGCGCTCCCAGTGCCGCAGCGTCGCCACGGAAAACCCGAAACGGGCGGCGAACTGCTCCTGGGTCATGGAAACCCGGTTGCGCAGCGCCTTGACGTCCACCGGCTGCGGCCGGTGGATCTTCACGCCGAGGCTTTTCCCCTCGGCGTGGCCGATGGCCTCCTGAAGCCCCTGCCTGATGCTTTCAAACGCGCTCTTGCCCATATCTCACTCCTCATACCAGGCGGACACCAACAGCCCCACCAATCCTGCCAGGTCGTTTCGTTCGGCCTTGGTCAGGTTTGCCCGCTCATTCTTCGCGAACAGCGTCAGCAGGTAGAGCGGCATCGTTTCCGCGTGAAAATAATAGATCACCCGCACCCCACCGCTTTTCCCCCGGCCACCGCGCGACCAGCGCAGCTTGCGCACGCCGCCAGTGCCTTCCATCAGATCGCCCGCCCTTGGATGCGTGGCCAGATAGCTCAGCACATCCCGGCTCTCCTCGTCAGAGAGGAGCTTTTCGGCGCGACGGATGTATTCCGGCGTTTCGGCAATGGTTTGCATGGCTCTGATTCTAATCCATTGGATTAGTTCAAGCAAGCAGCACCTTTCGAGGAGCCAGGTGGCTTTTCTCGCGCGTGTACACGCGCATGCGTGCGTACACGTGTGATCTACAAAAACAGGTGTAACGGTGTAACAACGCCCGAAAACCATTGCGGCACAACGATCTGGTTGTTACACCACTAGCCAAAACCAGTGTAACAAGCGGTGTAACAAGGGAGGAAAGGCGGGTTTTGTTACACCGGAAACACCTCGGGTGTAACAACGGTGTAACAGCGGAAAGCCTTGCGGCACAATGGTTTTAATATACTTGTTACACCGTTACACCTGTTACACCTTATTTTTTCTACCTCACATGCACGTGCACGCGCGGGAGGCAACCGCTACTGGCGGGTCATAGCGGCACCACAGGAAACAAAGCGCTCAGACCGATGATTAAAAATAGCCTCCAAGGCTACAAAAATCGCCTTGGTTCGATTTTTTCACCTCAGCCGCCCGAGGTTAGGCACAAAAACAAAAAAGCGCCCTGAGGCGCTTTCTGTGCTTTTTACGGATGACTATTTGCCACCACTCTTCTCGATCCAACGAGAAAAATCAGGTTCTTCTGTACCTTGTGGCTCAGTCGCCACTGAGCCAAGCCTGAATTCGTGATACGTCCTGGCCACCTTTGGATGACCGGCGGCCGAAACGGCGAATTTCCACCCGTACCGTTTCAGCCAATCGATCTGCTTGCTCGGCAGCTGCCTGTCCGTCAGCTCGATCAACTCTTCCTTGGTCAGGTAGGTATCGCTCATGCCCCTGTTACTCCGCTCGTGTCGTTCGGACAAACTTGTAGAAGCGACGCGTCTTGGGATTGTCCGGCGTCCTGACAACCGTTGTCGCCACGTCGTTGCCCTTTTCCAACATGCCCACTCTCGCCAGCACATTGGCTGCTGCCACACGATCATAACCCTCGGCAATTTCATCGTGGAAAGCCGCCGGAAACACGTAAAACAACTGCTCGTCTCCCTTGTTCTGGTAATACCCCGCCACATCGCGCAGGCTGATCGGCGCATCGCCGCCGGCAACATGCCAATCGATGAACCGGCTGTAGGAGTGTTTGGCGAACCAACCCTCAGCCTGGCTGACGATCTGTTCGTCTTCCCTGTTCCCAAGGCCGTAGCGCTCCAGCCAGGCATGGAAGCAACGCCGTAGCGCGTTCCGCCCTTCCTGCGCCCGCCAGCCGGTCATGCCTGCCTCGGTGGCGATCTCAAGCGCCTCGCCGGCAGCAGCAAAGCGCATGGCAACCCGGCGCACCTGGCCACTGGCTGCGCTGGGCAGCTCCTCGACGGCGTCATTGATCGCCTTGCGCATCCTCGCCGCAATCTCTTTCGACCGGCCTGAGACATGGGCAACGAAGGCCCGCCCAACGGCGCCGTGGTTGTCCTGTGTCGCCCGATCCAGCGCCCTGGCCAGGTGATTGGAGTCTGGCTGCCCGTTCAATGTCTCGAAACACCCCATGCCGGCGCCAGCATCCGCTGGCAGACACGCCAGGCGCACCTCCTGCCCTGCCCTGGTTCGCCGGCCGCCGCCTTGCATAACCCCCGTCAGATCGATCTCGCCCGTCGACAGCACCAATATCCGCCAGCGCAACATCTCGCGGTTGCCGCCATCACGCGCGCCCTGCATCTTGCCGGTGCCGTTGAACAGGCGGTAGGCAGCCATGCTGATAGCCTCCGGCGAGCCCTGGCCGATCTCGTCCAGTGCCATCAAGCCATCGTTGCGCGCAGCAGCGGCGTTCGACAAGGCAAGGGGTGTAGCATCCCAGTTCAACACCTGCTCGCGCGGATGCCCCCAGACCGAAGCCCCCACGTTGGCAGACGTGGTTTTGCCGCAACCCGATGGGCCGTAGAGGTGAAACCCACCGCATTCCAGTCCCACCAGATTCAGCAACGGCGCCGCCAGTGCCGCCCCAATAGCCAGCATGGGCCGCGAATTGCCGGCGCACAACCTGGCCACACCTTCCCGCCAGCTTTCGACACTGCCTTTCGGCTGGTAGGCATGAGCGTGACTCCGGTCGCCGTTGTAGAACAAGGGCGATGCCGGCGTACCGATCACCTCCCCGCTGGGCAGGATATACGCGCCATCGTTCCAGCCGCCGCGATGGCTGATGGTATGCATGAGATCCTCGCCCCCGGTTTGCAGCCAGGAGGCCAGATGCTCCTGAGCTCGGCGAGCGGGCGCGATGTACAACCCGCCGCCCCTTAGCTGCGCCCATCCCTGGCGATCGCCGACCATGCCGAGACTCATGGCCAGCATGCGCTCCTGGTTCTGGCCCCGCGAGCGCCAACGCAATACCCGGTAGTGCTCATGCCCCTCATCGACGCCGCGCCCGATGATCTCCAGGCGGTCGCAGAGCAACATGGGGGGGCAGCTCAATGACCTTGCCGCCCTCGGCAACCTTGGTGCCAATGAAGAAGACCCCGTTATCGCGCAGCTCGGTACGCGGCTCGGGCACCGCCTCAACACTCGCTTCTGCTGGGCCGGATTCCACCCCGTTGACGGCCAGTTTCAAACGTTTCACATCTGCCTTGGCATTCACGCCTGGCTCCTTTCAGCATTTAGAACGTCCAGCCAGTCAAGGCCGGGTGTTGATGGGAACAACACGCACCCCGCACGCCCTTCTTGCTTCAACCTCTCCGCCAGTGCCTGTGCTGCGCGCTGGCCGGCACCGCCGGGATCATGATCGGCAGCGACAAAAACCTCGCCAGCCTCCGGCGGCAGCACGACCGAAGCCAGGCCATTTGCAGAAACACAGGCCCAGACCGGCGCCCCGGTCAGCACATGAACAGCCAGCGCTGTCTCGATCCCTTCCGCGACCACCAGTCGCCCACCACTGACCGGAAACAGCCGTACGGCAGCTCCCGGCATGACGCCCTCCTTGCGGGCCTTCAACTTTTTCACCGGCAAGCTGTCATTGCTTGTCGGATCTCGCACAACCGCCTTGCTGCCATCGTGATCAAGATAGGTCCGATGGATGGCCACCGTCACGCCATCCGATCCCTGAACAGCGGCCAGCATGGCGGGAAAGCTGCCCAGGCGGATGGGTTTGTCACCATCGGGCAGCCAGTACGGCAACGATGGATGGCAGCGCAAAGTCGCCGGCATCACGGCGGGCAAGCAACCGCGCCGCTGCAGGTAACGCCACACAGGATCTCCTGGTACCGGTGGCACCGCTTCCTTCCACATCCGGCGCAAGGCCTCGCCATCGTCCTTGCCAGACTTCTGCTGGCAGGTTCGACTGGCCGGCGGGGATTGCAAAGCAACCCCGCCAAGCGCATCAGCCACGGCAGCCAGCGCCCCCCGCAGATCGCACCCAAGGTAATGCATCACCAGCTCAAAGCCGTCACCGCCTTGGCGATCGAGACCCCGGCAGACGAATGAACCGCTACCTCCGCCATCGGTGAAACTGAAGCGGTCCGTGCCACCGCATGCCGGGCATGCCTTCGCCTTTTTACTCAGACTCTCCGCCGGGAGACCAACGGCAACCAGAATCTCAGTCCAGCGGCCACTGGCCGCCAGCCTGAGCTGATCGATGGAAAGCTGCCGCTTCGGCATCGTTGCTGAACGCACTACCGGAACCAGTACGGCAGCATCGGTTGGCTTTCATGTGCCTTGCGCAAGGCGGCGCGGGCGTTGTCCCAGAAGTCGTCCATGATCGCCTCCTGGAGCTGCACCCCGAACTTGCTGTGCATCAATGGCGCCGCATCGCCAAACAACTCCCCTGCAGCATCCAGCATGCCGCGCACGAATACCGCATCCGGCTGACAACGTTCGAGGCTAGCGCCTGCGAACATTGTATTGCGCGCGTCTTTGAGCATCACCACTTGCTCCAAGATGGAAACCATGACGCCCCAGCCCATCCGATAGGCCGAGTCATGAAACTCCCTTAGGGTCTGCTTTTGTTCCGGCGGCAGCCTGGTCGACCGCCTATTCTTGCCAGCCGGTTTCTTGACTCCGCCGCCGACGCTTGCCAACGGTCTGCGCTTGCTTGAGTTCCGATCAGCCATGATGGATACCTCCTGCCTTGTTGGGTGTTGCACAGTCCGCGCATCCGGGCCGGCAAATCCGTTCTGGTTGAGGGTCGTTCTCGTACCGTTCGATCCGCTCAACACGATCACCACGCGCGATACACCTGGCCACGAGCCTCGCTGTATCCTTCTCGCTACCGGGGTCGTCCCAGCTCAACGCGCTTACTTTCCCGCAGGGGCGGAAAGTAATGTAGAGCCCGCCCAGGTAGCGTCCGCGATCAACAGAGCTCCCAGCGCCCATTTTTGTAAAAGCAGGCGCGCTCATTGCTGACCACCTTCCGCATTGAGCCCCCAATCAGCAGCCAACTGCTCGAAGATGCGCCCGCCGTCTTCGAAGTAGCAGTGCACCTCCTGGAGCGCGTTGGCATCCATGCGCAGGACGGTGATGACGTCCTCCATGATCGAGTAGTCGAGACTGCGCAGATTCGTGAGATCGAGCGGAAAGCGGGGGCCGTTGTAGAGACCGAGCAGGATTCGCGCAACGCGCTCGCTCTGCCCGGTGCAGCCACGGGCGACAGGGAGCAAGCGGCGCAATGCTGCCTCCCCCAATTCGCGGTCGCGTTGAATCTTGCCGTGCAGGGCATGCATTTCCCGCAAGGAGGCGGACATTGCCGCCATGAGGTCAGCACTTTGCGTATCGGCTTGAGCTATCGCATTCATGACTCGACACCCCCCACCTGAGAAAAGACGAAGTACTTGACGTGATCGAGCATCAGATCGAGACGCTCTGCCATGCCGGCAACCATATGGGCCACCTCCTCAAGCGAAGGCGCATTGCTCTCTTCCATGCCCTCAGAATGAAGCAGCATCTCGGCAAACGCGCGTTGGGCCGAAACGCCATTGATGAGCCCCCACATCGCCTTCCTCACCTTCTCATCCTGCGGGGTCGGCTTGACAGCGATTTCCTTTTCGCGATTTGTTGCCATGATCTATCACTCCTCTACGCGTTCGACGAGATCGACCAAGCGACATTTCGCCCGGAAGAGACGCATCGCATCTGCCGGCGAACCGACCGGCTTAACGCTGGCGGCAACCGGCAACTGAAGGCCAGGCAGGCCCAGGGCGTTGGCGAGGGCATCGCCACTGCTGCGAGCAATGGCGGTGAAGCCAAGCGACTGCCCGGCGGAACAGAGCGAGACAGAGAAAGCCCGAAGCGGGCGGGAAGCGGTGCGCGGTTGCGCCAAGGTGAGTGCAGGCATGGTGGCCTCCAAAGTAGCGGTTTTGCTAATCCGCCACCCCTCCGCCAAGAGGGGTGAGCGGAACCGTGCAGGTTGGCGGACCGGTACTTTGGAACCGGCAGGGCCGGAGCCCTCCCACACGGCCCGCCCATTGAGCTTGCCATGCGACGGACGTAAAAAAACCGCTCTGAAGGCGGTCGTCCGCCAAAGTGATCCAGGCCGCCAAGCCTGACTGCATTTGTCTGTGCAGTGATGGCATTGTTTTGCAGTTCTACGCTTTTGTCAACGGCGCAAAGTTGCAATCCATGAATTGCTTTCATAGAATGAGTCACCTAATTGATATTTTTGTGTATCTGACCGCCTTCGGGCGGTCTTTTTTTTGTCAATCACCGAACCGGCCATAGTGTCTATGTCATAGCGCCATCCTTCGTTAAATGCTCTGAATTGTTGTCGTTGCCAGCCCCCTGCAACCCAATCCAACGCTCCGATTGCTTGAGTTGAGCAGCAACAAGCGGGTCAGGAAATGCCGAGGGCGAGAGTGTTCGAACAACCTCAACGGCAACGATGAACGTGTGACCGCAGACCACATTCGTGCATTGGCAGCTGGCCTCCTTGACCAGCTTGCTCAACTGCTTCGACGAACGAATAAACGACACTGAACCGCAGTGCGGACACTTGGTCTTCATCCCTGCTTCTCCTGACTCGACATAGGCCACCAGCGCCTGATATTCCGGATTGTTTTGCGGGGCTCTGGCTTCCAGACCAACCCCGACGGGGTAGAGCACTGCCAATTCATTGGGTGCGTCCATATCCCCCCCGGATTATTCAGGATCCCGAAAGCTGCTACGCTTACGGGCTTCCTGTTGGCGTGAAAGATTCGAAAACTCGTCGCGAACCAGCGCGGCTAGGCCGCGTTCATCCATACCCGGCGAAGGCTGGATATTGAACACAAAAGAGTTTTTGCCACCTGCCAACAACCCCTGCGGACGTGCCTGAACGATGGTCGGCCGGGTGTCGATTTTGGGAGTGGTTGGCGACCGAAGATCGATCTTGGGGGCTGTTGGCGGATGGCTTGTTGCCGTGGCTGAGCTACCAGGCGACTCGGGGAACGGATTGAAGCCGAAGGCTTTGGCAACCATCCCGGTAATCCGCTTGATAATCCCCAAGACCTTCGAGAAAAGCCCCATGGTCATGGTGTCGAAGCCGGCGATGATGCTTTCCATGATCACGCGCCCGATGCCCCACCAGTCACCTTTCGCGAACTTGTCTTTGAGTTCATCAAGCCGGAGAAGAATGTGACCGATTGCCGCTACAGCCCCACCGAAAAGCAAGGCCCATGGATTGGCGCGGACAGCCGTAGCCACGAAGCCGGTCAGCTTACTGAGTGCGCCGAAGACCAAACCGAAGTTAAGCCCCTGGCCCGCCAGCGATAGGTTGAGCAGCGCGATCGGCGCCGCGACCGCACCGAGGACAACACCCAGTGCGCCGATCGCCAGCAGAATGATGGCGCTCCACTTGGCGATGGCCATCAGCGTGGCGGCGAGATTGGGATTCTCCTCTGCCCACTTCTGCATTCGCCCTGCCACCGTCCCCAGCCATTCGGTGAGGCTGTGCAGCTCGGGTGACATGGACTCACCCAGTTTCACCAGAAAATTCGTGAAGGTTCCGGATGCCGCATCCCATAGCTTACTCAGCGTCCCGAGCTGGGCATTGACCCGCTCCTGCAGGCTGGCTTGCTCCTCGAGCTTGCGCTGCACATCGTCATAGCCGACCCGCCCCTTCTCAATCATGATGCTGAGCGCCTGCAGCGTCTCGGCATCATCGCCAAAAACCTCCTTCAAGGCGGCCAGTCGCTTCTGTGTGCTCACACTCTTGAGGGCTTCGAGTTGGGCGAACATCTTGTCCATGCCGCCGAACTCGCCCTTGCCATCGGTGAAATCGAGCTTGATTCCGGTCCCGGCCAGCGCTGCGTTACCCTTCGCCAGCTTCTTCATGTCCAGCGACATCTGGAAGATTTTGCGGAAGGCATTGCCGGCCCCCTCGCCAGACATCCCTGCCTGGTCGGTCATGACCAACAAGGGAGCCAGTGCGCTAGCCGCCGCTGCACCCTCCTTACGAATAATGGAGAGCGCCGGCGAGAGCTTGGCAAACCCCTGCAACATGTTGCCCTGATCGACGCCCAGGTAGTGCGATCGCTGGATGGTGTCCATCAGCGACATCATGTCCTTGTCAGCCGTCCGGGTGGCGTCCTGCAGCTTGCTGGCAAACTCGGCAGCCGCTTCCGGCGTCATCTTGAGCTGCACGGAAAGGTAGGCAGTCGCCTCGGCGAGGCCACCCAGGATGTTCTTGGCCGGCATGCCCTGACGAATGAGCATCGTCATCATGTTCTGGTAATCGGCCGTTGTACCAGGCAGCTTGTTGCCCAGACGGTTGGCCAGCTCGTCGATTTCCTTGAAGGACGCTGACACCTCGCCGCCCTTCTTCATCATCGCCACCTTGAGCTCCATCGCTGCGTCTTCTGCCTTGGCGTAGGCGAGAATCGGTACCGACATCAGGGCGCCAACACCCGTTCCAGCGGCCAGCGCCGTCCGGCCGAAGCGGCTGGCTTTGTCTCCGGCGGCGCGGATCTTGTCTGAAGTGGCCTGAGCGGCATACATCCGCTGTCGATCACGGCCGGCTTGCTTGACTGCCTGTTCCTGCTTGGAGACCGCTGCAGTTGCCGCATCGATCTTGCTCTTCAGGTCTTTCTGGTAGGACGCCAGCGATTTCGTATCGATGCCGAGCGTCGCCATTTCCTGACGCAGGCGCTGTTTCTGCTCGCGCATCCGGTTAACGGTCCCGGCCAGGTGCCGCGCCTCTTCGGTTGCATGCTTGAACGCCTTCTGCATGGCAGCCGTCGGCTTCTCGGTGCGCTGCAGTTCTTCGCCAAGTCGCTTGGCGTGAACCCTGGCCTTCTCCAGGTCCTGTCCATTGATACCCAGGCTCTTGTTGGTGAGCTTGAACTTGTCGACCAGCTTCTGCTGATCATTGAGCCCCTTCATCGAGGCCTTGGCTTCATTCAAGGCCTTGCTTGCTGTCCGCGATGCCTCGGTGATATGCGCCACCGGCCTGCGGAATTTGTCGATCGCCGAAAAGATAACCTTCAGTTCCATGTCCCTACTCATCATCGCCTCCAGCGACTCGTTGGCGAGCAAGCTCACGCCAGTTGGCAAGATCGAGGAGCGTCATGGCCTCCATCACATCCGGGGACCAGTGAAATACAGTCGCAATATCGGCCATGGCGTCCTCAACCCGGTCCGGCAGCGCTACGCCGGCGACTCGATATCCGTCATCGGAATAAAAAAACTCGCCACCGCAATGCCCGCCTGCAGCAAATCAGGCAGATCCAGATTGTTCACCTCAAGTTCGGTCAATTTCGGATCAGTGATCCTGGGCAGAACGGCGATGAGCGCGTCGACATTCATGTCCAGCAAGCCGCGCATGCTGACGCCGCGCATCGCGCCGACATTCGGCTTGTGCAGCGTGATTTCAGTAATCTGTTTTTCACCACGGGTGATAGGGGTCGTCAGCTTGAGGATTTGGGTATTCATGGGTAAATCTCCGGAGTATTTGGTG
>Ga0075012_10001557_pt1 | contig 23147 bp, 21 predicted proteins | sample All_14_2_FD_71474 | JGI IMG/M metagenome (GOLD analysis project Ga0075012, IMG submission 71474) | Freshwater microbial communities in response to fracking from Pennsylvania, USA - Allegheny Zone_MetaG_DW_15 | ecosystem: Environmental > Aquatic > Deep subsurface > Groundwater > Drilled...
GGGGTGGCCGTGGGGGTCTCGGCACCCGGGCTCGGAATGGGTTGCTGCTCGACGGCGCACGCGCCGAGGGCGACCATGAGCGACGCACACAGTGCCGCCGCGAGCGCCGCGGAGGCGGCGCGAGAGCGACCTGTCTGGCGGGCGGCATGGGGGCGGAGAACGCGCGTCACACCTCGAGCCTAGTGGGACGGGCGGGATGCTCGAGGCGAGCATCCCGCACATTCCCGCCATCAGGTACCCGCCTCTGACCAGGCATTTCACAAAATTGTGGAACGGGCGTTGACATTCCCGTGGTGACGTGCGTACTGTTCCCGAGAACGTGAGAGCGCTCTCACGGCCATCCGATGGGAGCGCTCTCATGCCCCATCCATGCGCCACCCACCACGCACACAAAGGAGTGACCGTGACTTTCTCACGCCGCACCACCGTGACCTCTGCCGTGGCTGGAGCCGCCGCACTCGCCCTCGTGGCGACCGGCTGCGCCACCACCGAGACGCCTGAAGAAGGCGGACCCGTCGAGATCACCATCACCACCTTCGGAACCTTCGGCTACGAGGACCTGTACGAGGAGTACATGGACGCGAACCCGAACGTGACGATCACCGCGAACAACATCGACACCGGCGGTAACGCTCGCACCGACACCTTCACCAAGCTCGCTGCTGGCAGTGGCCTCAGCGACATCGTCGCCCTCGAAGAGGGCTGGCTCGGCGCCATCATGGAGGTCAGCGACAACTTCGTCGACCTGCGCGAATACGGCATCGAAGAGCGTGCGGGCGACTGGGTCGACTGGAAGTACGAGCAGGCGACCGACCCTGAGGGCCGCGTCATCGGCTACGGCACCGACATCGGTCCTGAGGGCATCTGCTACAACGGGAAGCTCTTCGAAGCTGCGGGACTGCCGAGCGACCGCGACGAGGTTGCCGCGCTGCTCGACGGCGGTTGGGACACCTACTTCGAGGTAGGCCAGCAGTACGTCGACGCGACCGGCAAGGCCTGGTACGACCACTCGGGCTTCGTGTGGAACGCCATGGTGAACCAGCTTGACGAGGGCTACTACACCTCGGACGGCGAGCTCAACGTCGACGGCAACGCCGAGCTCAAGGCACGCTTCGACCAGCTCGCAGCCGCCACGCTCAGTGGCCAGTCGGCCGCCCAGGCCGCATGGGACTGGAACGGCGGACAGTCGTTCGTCGACGGCACCTTTGCGACCTTCGTGTGCCCCGGCTGGATGCTCGGCGTCGTGCAGGGCAACACTGAGGCTGGCGGCGGCGACGCCTCGACCGGCTGGGACTTCGCCGACGTCTTCCCCGGTGGAGCGGCGAACTGGGGTGGCGCGTTCCTCGCCATCTCGGAGACCAGTGAGGTCAAGGAAGAGGCGGCCAAGCTCGCCTCGTGGCTGACCGAGCCCGAGCAGCAGATCAAGCAGTTCGAAGCTGCCGGAACCTTCCCGAGCACGATCGCCGCTCAGGAAGAGCTCGCCGCCAACCCGACGCCGAACGCCTTCTTCAACGACGCGCCCGTTGGCAGCATCCTCGCCGGTCGCGCCGAAGGCGTCGTCGCCCAGTTCAAGGGTCCGGACGACTCGCTCATCCAGGAGAACGTCTTCGGCCCGCCGTTGCAGCTCCTCGACCGTGGCGAGCTTGACGCCGAAGGCGCGTGGGCTGAGGCCCTCCGCCTGCTGGACGAACTCGTCGGCTAGCACGTAGCACCCACGACGGGGGCCGGAGACCGACCCGAAGGTCGCCGGCCCCCGTCACACTTTCACGATCGGAACCCCATGTCGCACCGGCTGTCGCGCCTCGACCTCAAGGCATCGCCCTACCTCTATATAGCGCCGTTCTTCATTCTCTTCGGCGTGTTCGGGCTCTTCCCCCTCGTCTACACGCTCGTCGTCTCGATGCACGATTGGCCGCTGCTGCAAGGTCAGGGCGACTTCGTCGGATTCGACAACTTCGCGACCGTGCTCGGCGACCGGTTCTTCTGGAACTCGATCTTCAACACCATCAGCATCTTCCTGCTCTCGAGCATCCCGCAGATCGCCGTGGCCCTCGTGCTCGCGGCCATTCTCGACCAGCACTTGCGCGCCAAGACCTTCTGGCGCATGAGTGTGCTGCTGCCCTACGTCGTCACCCCCGTCGCGGTCGCCCTCATCTTCTCGAGCATCTTCAACGAGCAGGCTGGCCTCGCCAACAACCTCATTGGGCTCTTCGGCATCGACCCCATCCAGTGGAAGCACGATGTCTTCGCCAGCCACTTCGCCATCGCCACGATGGTCAACTGGCGTTGGACCGGCTACAACGCCCTCATTCTTCTCGCGGCGATGCAAGCCGTGCCGCGGGACCTGCACGAGTCGGCAGCGCTCGATGGCGCGGGGGCGATTCGTCGCTTCTTCTCGATCACGGTGCCGAGCATCCGCCCCACCGTCATCTTCGTCATCATCACCGCCACGATCGGTGGCCTGCAGATCTTCGCCGAACCGCGCCTCTTCGACGTCTCCAACGCGGGCGGTATCGGCGGCGCGCAACGCCAGTTCCAGACCACCGTGCTCTACCTCTGGGAGATGGCGTTCTTCCGGCAAGACTTCGGTCGTGCCGCTGCAATCGCCTGGCTGCTCTTCCTGCTCATTGTCGCCATCGGCCTCGTGAACTTCGCGATCTCGAAGCGCATCGCGACAGCCGAAAGCTCTCACGTCAAGAAGAAGACAGCGCGAAGGCTCTCGGCCCACCGGTCAGTCGCCATGCCCGGCGGCGGGACCCCGGCAGCCACCGCCACCACTGCCACGAGTGCCGCAGCACACAACGAGGAGGTCGTGCGATGAACGCCCTGCGCCCCGGCTTTCTCACCTACGGCTTGCTCACGGCCTTCGTGCTCGGCACGGCGTATCCGCTGTGGTGGTCGTTCGTCGTCGCGAGCGGCACGAACGCCACGCGCGGTGAAACCTTGCCGCTCATCCCTGGTGGCAACTTCTTCGCCAACGCCGCCAAGGTGCTCGATGCGATTCCGTTCTGGCTAGCCCTGGGCAACTCGATCATCGTCTCGAGTGTCATCACGATCAGCGTCGTCGGATTCTCAACCCTCGCTGGCTACGCTTTCGCGAAGCTGCGCTTCCGGGGTCGCGAAGGCCTCATGATCTTCGTCATCGCCACGATGGCGATTCCGACGCAGCTCGGCATCATCCCGCTGTTCATCGTCATGCGTGAGCTCGGATGGACAGGCACCCTCGGTGCCGTGATCGTACCCACGCTCGTCACCGCCTTCGGTGTCTTCTTCATGCGCCAGTACCTCGTCGGCGTCATCCCCGACGAGCTCATCGAGGCAGCACGCGTCGACGGTGCCAACCAGTTCCGCACCTTCCTCACGGTGGGTCTTCCCGCCGCTCGGCCCGCGATGGCGATTCTTGGCCTCTTCACGTTCATGATGGCGTGGACCGACTACCTGTGGCCGCTCATCGTCTTGAGCCCACAGAACCCCACATTGCAGACCGCACTGAGCCAACTGCAGTCTGGCTACTACGTCGACTACTCCATCGTGCTCGCCGGCGCCGTACTCGCCACGCTACCGTTGCTCTTGCTCTTCGTCGTGGCGGGTCGCCAGCTCATCTCGGGCATCATGCAAGGAGCGGTGAAAGGCTGATGAGCAGATTCCCCCACGGGTTCCTCTGGGGCTCGGCAACCGCTGCTGCGCAAATCGAGGGCGCCGGTCACGAAGACGGTAAGGGCGACTCGATTTGGGATGCCTTCGCGAGGGTTCCCGGCGCCATCGCCAACGGTGACACCCCCGAGATCGCCGTCGATCACTACCACCGCATGCCCTCTGACGTGGCGCTCATGCGCGAACTGGGCCTGCAGACCTACCGGTTCAGCGTGAGTTGGGCGCGCGTGCGACCCGACGACCGCGAGGCGAACCCGGCCGGTCTCGACTTCTACAGTCGGCTCGTCGACGAGTTGCTCGAGGCGGGCATCTTGCCGTGGCTCACCCTCTACCACTGGGATCTGCCGCAAGCCCTCGAAGAGCGTGGGGGCTGGGCGAATCGCGATACCGCAGCGCGCTTTCGCGACTACGCCGAGATCGTGTACGACACCCTCGGCGACCGCGTCGAGCACTGGACGACGTTCAACGAGCCGCTCTGCTCGTCGCTCATCGGCTATGCGGGAGGCGAGCACGCCCCGGGCCGCAGTGAGCCACGCGCCGGGCTCGCCGCGCTGCACCACCAGCACCTCGCCCACGGGCTCGCCGTGCAAACCTTGCGCGAGCGGGGCGCCCAACAGCTCGGCATCACGCTCAACCTCACGAACGCCGTACCTGCAGACCCCAACGACGCCGCCGACCTCGATGCGGCACGGCGCCTCGACGCGATCTGGAACCGCGCCTTCCTCGAGCCACTGCTGCTCGGTGCCTACCCCGCCGACTTCCTCGACGACGTGCGCCACCTCGAGTTCGACACCCTCGTGCTCGACGGCGACCTCTCGACGATCGCGCAACCGATCGATTTCCTGGGTGTGAACCACTACCACGACGACCAGGTCAGCGGTCGGCCGTTGCCCGCCGACACACCGCCCGGGCTGCGGCCGACCGACTATGCGACCGGCAACCCCTTCGCCGGAAGCGAGCACCTCACCTTCCCGAGTCGCGGACTGCCCCGCACAGCGATGGGATGGGAGATCAATCCGGATGGCCTGCGCCACTTGCTCGTGCGCCTCGGCCGCGAATACCCCACGCTGCCTCCGCTGTACGTCACCGAGAACGGCTCGGCCTGGGATGACGTCGTCGAGCCCGACGGCAGCATCAACGATGTCGACCGTGAGCAGTATCTGCACGAGCACGTCGACGCCGTCGCACAGGCGATCGAGCAGGGCGCCGATGTGCGCGGGTACTTCGTGTGGTCGCTGCTCGACAACTTCGAGTGGGCATGGGGCTACGACAAGCGCTTCGGCATCGTGCGAGTCGACTACGACACTCAAGAGCGCACGATCAAGCGCAGTGGGCACGCCTACCGGGCGCTCATCGCGCGTGAGACTGCTGCCACGCAAGCCGCCGCGAGCGATGGGGCGACTGCCTAGGCACGCCGCCGCGCGTTTAGGATGAGCCCACCACGATCATGAGCGACGACACCCGACACTCCAGCGCGCCCACCCTCGAGGAGGTGGCCGTGATCGCTGGCGTGTCGCGCTCGACGGTCTCGCGTGTCATCAACCGCTCGCCTCGAGTGACAGCGGAAGCGATCGCGGCCGTCGAGCGAGCGATCGGCGAGCTCGGCTACGTGCCCAATCGTGCGGCGCGCATCCTTGCCTCGCGACGCACCTTCGCGATCGCGCTCGTCATCCCCGAGAACACCGCCAAGTTCTTCGCCGACCCCTACTTCGCGTCGGTCATTCAAGGCGTCGCACTCGGGCTCTCGAGCACGGCGTACACGCTCAGTCTGCTCATCGCGCCGGAGGCGGACGCCGAGAAGACGCGCGCGTTTCTTCAGGCGGGCAACGTCGACGGCGCCCTCATTCTCAGCCACCACTCCGACGACCGGTCGTATCTCGCGCTCTCACGCACCTTGCCCGTCGTGTTTGGCGGTCGACCCATGAGCGACGAAGGCGAGAACGCCTACTACGTCGACGTCGACAACGTCGAGGCCGCCGAGCGCGCGGTGCGGCACCTCATTTCTCGCGGTCGCACGCGAATCGCGACGATTGCCGGCCCCGCCGACATGGCCGCCGGGCTCGACCGCGTCGAAGGGTGGCGCCGCGCGCTCGAAGACGCAGGGCTCGAGGCAGACCTCGTCGAGCGGGCCGACTTCACGCCGGCGGGCGGCGAAGACGCCATGCGCAGGATGCTCGCGCGGGGCATCCGGTTCGACGCACTGTTCGCAGCCAGCTCGCAGATGGCATCGGGAGCGCTCGCGGTCTTGCGCGAGCACGGCCTCTCGGTGCCCGGCGACATAGCCATCACCTCGATCGACAACGACTACTTCGCTCAGAGTGCGACTCCGCGGCTCACGACAATCGAACAGCCTTCGGTCGAGGTGGGACGCACGATGGCGCGCTTGCTCGTCGACCGCATCGAAGGTCGCGATGTCGCCCAAGTGACGATCATGCCGACCCACCTCATCGAGGGCGACTCGGCGTAGTTCGAGGCGAGAGTACTAGCGTGGAGCCATGTCTCGTGGCCGCGCCATACTCTCAGCCGTGCTCGTCGCTCTCGGCGCCATCGCCTACGGCGCGTCGCCGATCGACATCATCCCTGAACTGCTCGTCGGCCCGCTCGGTCTCGCCGACGACCTCGCCGTGTGGGTAGGCGCGGGAGTCGCGATCTGGAAGCTCTTGAGCGGCAGTCGGCCGACAGCCGGTGACGCGACGACGGCTGGGGACGCGAAACCCAGCTCGCCGTCGAACGAGCAGCCTCGGTGGGAGCAGAGGCCACCGGAGTAGGGTGCCCTGCATGAGCCTCACTGTCACACACGAGCCCGACGCCGAGCGCTACGCCGTCTACGAAGGCGATACGTTGCAGGGCTGGATCGTCTACGACCAGTCGGGCGGTGTCATTCGACTGCTGCACGCCGAGGTGCCGCCGCTCATGCGCAATAAGGGTGTCGGCGGCGAAGTCGTGCGGGTCATCCTCGACGAACTGCGCGAGTCGAGCACCGACCGCGTGCAGCCAGTGTGCGGTTTCGTGCGCATGTGGATGCGCCGCCACCCCGAGTACGACGACCTCACGACGCGCTAGTCGTCGGCCTGTGTGTCGCGAGTGTGCCGTGCGACCGCGACTGTGCCCACCCGCGGCAGCGCAAGTGCAGTCTGCGAGCACACTCGCTAGGGGTGCGCGAGCACGCGCGCGAGGGGTGCGCGGGCGCGAGCACGTGCGCGGGGGCTGCGCGAGGTCAGTCTCGCACGGGCAAGACGATCGGCCGTGAGTGCGGGCCGAGGTGATGTATCTGCACGTCAAGACCGTAGACGCGGCCAACGCGATCAGCCGTCATGACATCGTGTGGGGTGCCGACCGCGTCGAGCCTGCCGTTCTGCAGCAGCGCGATGCGGTCAGCGTAGGCACCGGCGAGCGACAGGTCGTGCACGACGACGACGACCGCGCGCCCTTCGCTGGCAAGCGTGCGCGAGAGCCTCATCACGTCTTCTTGGTGACGAAGGTCGAGCGCGGCCGTCGGTTCGTCGAGAAAGACGATCGGCGTCGTCTGCGCCAGCACGCGCGCGAGTGATACGCGAGCTTGCTCGCCACCGCTGAGGCTCGTGAACCGGCGATGGAGAACGTGCTCGATATCGGTAGCTTCGATCGCGCGCACGATCGCCTTCTGATCTTCGGCGAGGTCGCTCACGCGCAACCACGGGCTGCGCCCCATCGACACAATCTCAATCACGCGGAACGGGAAGCTCACCGCGTTCGATTGCGTGAGCACCGCCCGGCGACGAGCGAGCTCGAGAGGGCGATAGGTCTGGATGCCCCGCCCCAGCAGTTCGATCGTGCCGTGATCGGCGTGCAGGTCGCCCGCGAGCACTGAGAGAAGAGTCGACTTTCCCGCGCCATTGGGCCCGACGAGCGCGAGCACCTCTCCAGCGTGCACCTCGAGGTCGATGCCGCCGAGAATCTCGCGGTCGTCGCGGTGCACCGTGATGCCACGGGCGCGCAGCAGCGATTCGCCCGGCAGGGGCACGGGCTGGGTCGTCGGTGTCATGCCCACCCCCCGCTGCGTCGACGCTGACGGTAGAGCAGCCAGAAGAAGAAGGGCCCGCCGACAAGTGACGTGAGCATGCCGATGGGAAGCTCGGCGCCGGGCACGAGAACGCGCGTGAGGAGATCGGCGATGACCAACAGGGCGCCGCCGCCGACGGCGCTCGCAAGAATGAGTCCGCGGTGCGCGGGCCCAATGATCATGCGCACTAGGTGCGGCACGACAAGACCGACGAACGAGATGATGCCGGTGAAGGCGACGGCGGCACCCGTGAGCAAGGCGACGACGACGATCGACACGAGCCGCAGGCGCTCGACGTTGACGCCGAGGTGCCGCGCGTTTCGCTCACCGAGAGCGAGCAGGTCAAAGCGCTTGGCGAGCACGAGAGAGAGTGCAACTCCGACGATGCCCACGGCCACGACGATCGCCACCTGATCCCATAGGGTTCCGGCGAGCGAGCCGAGCTGCCAGAACACGATCTGCTCACGGCTCGCCGAATCGGCGATGAAGAGCACGAACGCGATGCCTGCAGAGGCGATCGCGTTGACCGCGATGCCTGTCAGTAGCAGAGTGACGACTTCAGTACGACCGCCCGCGCGCGAGACCGCGTAGACGAGCAGAGTGGCAAGAAGTCCACCAAGGAACGCGAACACCGCGATGCCGCCGAGCCCGATTGCCGAGGCGCCGAGCACGATCGCGGTGGCGGCGCCGAGAGCTGCTCCCGACGAGACACCGACCACACCCGGCTCCGCAAGCGGATTGCCGAAGATCGCCTGCATGACGGCACCGGCGACGGCGAGCGCCGCCCCGACAGCGAGACCGATGACGATGCGGGGGAAGCGGATGACCCACAGCGTGCTCTCGACGAGCGGATCGTCAGGGGCCCACGCGGTGTCGATACCGATGGCACGCAACAGCGACCCCACAACCTCGGTGGGCGTGATCGGGAACTGCCCGACCATGGCCGAGAGCAACACTCCCCCGACGAGAAGGCCGGCGAGCAGGAGCACGAGCGCGACGGTGCGGGAGCGCAGGGTCACGGCACTCGCTGCAACCACTCGGAGCTACCGAACTTCTCTGCCGCCAGTTGCGCAATGCGAGCGCTCTCGTCCTCCGTGATCGAGCCGTCACTGAGCCCGTACTGGCTACGGAAGCTCGCGATGAGATGATCGATCAGTTCATCGCGGCTGCGACCGGTTTGTGACTTCAAAGGGTCGACGCGCTTGTTGGCGCTCTTGATGCCCTTGTCGCTGAGCTTCTCGCGGCCAATGCGCAGCACTTGCACCATGCGATCGCCGTCCATGTCGTAGGCCATCGTCACGTGGTGCAGCACAGCGCCAGAACCAAGGCGCTTCTGCGCAGCGCCGCCGATCTTGCCTGCCGGGCTCGCAATGTCGTTGAGCGGCTGATACGTGGCCTCGATGCCGAGCGCGCGCAGCGAGTGGATGACCCACTCGTCGAGAAAGGCATACGACTCGGCGAAGCTCATGCCCTGCACGAGCGCCGCGGGAGCGTAGAGCGAGTATGTGATGGCGGACGCCGGTTCGATGAACATCGCGCCACCTCCGGAGATGCGTCGCACGACCTCGAACCCGTAGCGCTGTGCGTTCTCGACGTCCACTTCGTTGCGCACGCTCTGAAACGAGCCGATGACGACAGCGGGGCTCGCCCACTCCCAGATGCGCAGCGTCGGCCCACGGCGCCCCTCGCCAACCTCTTCTGCGAGCACCTGGTCGGTCGCCATCTGATGTAGCGGGCTCAAGGCTGGCCCCCGAACGAGTTGCCAGTCGTAGTCGGCAAAGGTCGTGGCGCTCGACAGCGCGCGCCGCACGGTCGTTGCGATCGCCTCGGGGTTGAAGCCGAGCAGCACCGCACCTTCGGGCAGCGCCGCTCGCACCGCTGCGGCGAGAGCGGCGGCATCCGTCTCTACCGGAAGGCCATTGATGGCCACCTCGATCGCAGCGATCGCGTCGTCGGGCTCGACAAAGAAGTCGCCAGCGAGCCGGAAGTCGGCGATGCGGCCGTCGCGGGTCTCGAGGTCGACGACGACGAGCTTTCCGCCGGGCACCTTGTACTCACCGTGCATGAGGACAACCTTAGTTCGCGCGGGCGGAGCCCCGTGCGGGGGTATCAGGGTGCTGTGGGCTCGCCCGTGGCGACGTCGCGGTCGAGGTCGGCCGACCACTGCGACCACGAGCCGGGGTAGAGCTTGCCTGCGGGCAGACCAGCCTGCTCGAGCACGAGCAACGTGTGGCAGGCAGTGACGCCCGAGCCGCAGTAGCTCACGACCGGGTGCTCGTCGGCACCGAGGGTGACGAGGCGCTCGCGGAGAGCATCCACCGGCAACAGTCGACCCGAGTCGTCGACGTTGTCGCGGCACGAGAAGCTCAGCGCGCCCGGAATGTGCCCGGGCCTGGCGTCTACTGGTTCGGTATCTCCGCGGTAGCGGTCGGCGGTGCGGGCATCGAGCACGAGCGCGTCGCCCGAAGCAGCGAGACGGCCGGTCTCGTCGGCGTCGGCGAGGAGGTGGGCAGGCCAGGGGCGCGGTGCGAACACCGCCGCGCTGGTGGATGCCGCGCCCAAGCTTGTCGCCCCGCGCTCCAGCCGCTCGGCACCGTGCCTGGACACCCAGGCCTGCACCCCGCCGTCGAGCACTGCAGCCTCGACGCCGAGGGCTCGGAGCATCCACACGAGCCGCGCCGCGATGACTCCTCCGGCATCGTCGTAGGCGACGACGAGCGAGTCGTCTCCGATACCGGCGGCCGACAGCCCCGCGGCGAAGCGCTCGGGGCTCGGCAGCGGGTGGCGCCCCTCAGCCGATGTGGGAGGGTCGGCGAGCACCGTGTCGAGGTCGATGAACACGGCACCCGGAAGGTGCCCAGCCGCGTGAGCTTCGCGCCCCGATCGACCGTCGAGATACCAGCGCACGTCGGCGAGCACGAGCCGATCGCGAACCGCACCGTCGAAGTGGTCGAGCTCGTCGAGGCCGACGAAGGGTGCGATCACGCGGAGCCCAACAGCCGGTCGTCGAGCCAGTCGATCACGTCTTTGCGCACGTCGACCTGGTTGGTCTCGTTGAAGATCTCGTGGCGCGCGCCCGGATAGACGATGAGGGTCACGTCGTCGAGCCCGCCCTTGCGCAGGTAGGCGTCGGCGAGTTTCTTCGCGCTCGCCTCGCCACCCACGGGGTCATCGTCGCCGACCGCGATGAGCATCGGCACGGGCGGGTCGATGCGCTTGGGGGTGCCGAACAAGCGCAAGCCGTCGATGACTCCGAAGAGCTGCAGAATCTTCGCGTCGGTCGTGAGCGGGTCGTCAACGAATGCTTGCGCGACTGCGGGGTCGCGGCTGAGCCATTCGGCACCGGTCGTGCCGAGGTGCTTGTGGCGAGCGTTGAGGTCGCCAGGGTTCATGGTCATGGGGGTGCGGTAGGCCGAGCCAGTGAGCACGACCGCATTCCACGGGCAAGGCCCCTGGTTGAGCAGGTTCTGCGCCATGAGCGAGCCCCACGAGTGGGCGATGAGGGCGAACGGCAGGCCGGGATGCTCGTCTGCGACGATCGCGGCGAGATCGAGCATCCCCTGCTGGGCCGCCCGGAGTCCGCCCGGGCCGAGCTTTCCGATGCGCGTGAGGTCGCCCTTCCACTGCTCGACACCGGTCTGGCCGTGGCCGCGATGATCGTCGGCATAGACGGCATAGCCGCGATTGACGAGCGCTTGCGCGAGCGTCTCGTAGCGCAAGGCGTGCTCACCGACGCCGTGCGAGAGCTGCACGACGGCTTTCGGCTTGCCCGGCGCCCACACGTAGTAGTGGATCGTGATGCCGTGGGCATCGGTGAAGGTGCGATGTTGGCGTTCGGCGATAAACGTCGGCATGAGATGGGCCTCCCGAGGTCGAGCGTAGCGAGGGGGCGGCGCGAATGGGGCTACGTGTGTCCAGTCGTTCACCAGGCTCATGAACTACGCTAACGATCGATGACCCACGAGCCGACAACACACGAACCACAGACTCCACGCGCCGACCGCCCCTCAACCGAACCTGACGAAGAGCTACGGCTACTGGTGCAGAAGCTTGCCCGCCGCATTCGCGCCGAGCGCGCAGGCAGCGGCGTGAGCGACACCCAACTCGGGGTGCTCTGGAGGCTCATTACCGAGGGGCGTTCGACACCAGGGCGCCTCGCTGAGGCCGAGAAGGTCAGTCCACCGAGCATCAATCGCACGCTCAATGCGCTCGAGGCGAGCGGCTACGTGCGTCGCGAGCCGAGTCGCGACGACGCGCGCCAAGTGTGGGTCACCGCCACACCAGCAGGCGTCGACCTCGTCACCGAAACGCGACGCCTCCGCAACGCATGGTTCTACGAACAGCTAGCGAGACTGAGCGCCGACGAGCGCGCTGCCCTCGACGCCGTGAGGCCGGTACTGCAGAAGCTCGCTGACGCGTGAGGTCGGCGTCATGAGCACCATGTTTCGCTCGCTTGCGGGCATCAACTACCGCCTGTGGTTCGCCGGCGCTCTCGTGTCGAACATCGGCACGTGGATGCACCGCACCGCCCAAGACTGGTACGTACTCACCGAGCTCACCGACAACGATGCGGCTGCCGTGGGCTTCACGATGGCGCTACAGTTCGGCCCCGCCCTCGTCATCGGGCCCTTCGCTGGCATCATTGTCGACCGCATGCACGGTCGCCGCCTGCTCGCGATCACCCAGACCGCGCAAGCACTGCTTGCCTTAGGCCTGGGCTTGCTCATGGTGACGGGTGCCGCCGAGCTCTGGATGGTCTACGCACTCGCGCTCGCGCTCGGTGTCGTCACGGCCGTCGAAGCACCGGCGCGCCAGACCTTCGTGGGAGAGCTCGTCTCGCGCGATGACCTGCCCAACGCCGTAGCGCTCAACTCGACGTCGTTCAACGGCGCGCGGCTCATCGGCCCCGGCATCGCCGGGGTGCTCACGGCGCTCGTCGGTGCCGGCTGGGTGGTGCTGCTCAACGTGCTGACCTTCGCGGCGATGCTCACCGCGCTCGCCCTTCTGCGGCGCGAGCAACTGCACTCGATCGAGAAGCTCGGCCGGGGGCGCGGGCAGCTACGGGAGGGCATCCGCTACGTCGCCCGCCGAGGCGACCTGCTCACTGTCTTCGGCATGGTCTTTCTCGTCGGCGCTTTCGGCATGAACTTCGCGATCTTCACCGCCACGATGGCGCGCGTCGAATTTGATCGCGGTGCCGGCGAGTTCGGTCTGCTGTCATCGATCGTCGCGATCGGCTCGATGACCGGCGCACTGCTCGCCGCGCGGCGCACCCGGCCGCGACTGCGCACGATCACTCTCGCCTCGGTGGGTCTTTCTGCGTCGATGGCCACCGCCGCTCTCATGCCCACCTTCGAGTTGTTCGCGGTCTCGCTCGTGCCCGTAGGTTTCGCCGCGCTCACCATGATCACCGCCGCAAACGCCTACGTGCAGACCACGACCCGCCCGACGATTCGCGGCCGCGTGATGGCGCTCTACCTCACCATCTTTCTCGGCAGCGTGCCGATCGGGGCGCCGCTGATGGGCCTCATCGCGAACGAGTTCGGAGCGCGGTGGGCGATCGCGGGCGCTGCGCTGGCATCGCTTATCGCCGCGAGTGTCGCCGTGCTGTGGATGCGCGCCACGAAGTCCCTACATATTCGCCGCGGTCTCGACGGCGACCGGTGGTGGCGCCTTCGCGTGCGCTACGACGGCGACGACTACGAGCGTCGCATGCGCGACCTCGAGACGGCGACGCAAGAGATCGCGATCGTCGAGGCGGAGTCGCGTCGCGGCTGAGACGTCTCGCGGTGGAGACTCCCTAGTCGCGCGGCTCAGGAATGCGCTTCGTGCGGATGAGCTCACTTAGCCAGTGGCCGCTGTCTTTCACGGTGCGCTCGAGCGAGTCGTAGTCGACGTGCACGATGCCGAAGCGCTTCGTGTAGCCGTAGCCCCACTCGAAGTTGTCCATGAGCGACCACACTTGGTAGCCGCGCAGGTCGACGCCGCGCTGCATGGCCCGATGCGCGGCCGTGAAGTGCCGGCGCAGATAGTCGATGCGCTCGGGGTCGTGCACGCGACCGTCGACGACCTCGTCGGCGAAGGCGGCGCCGTTCTCGGTGATCATGAGGGGCAGCTCAGGGAATTGCTCGCTGAGACTCACGAGCAGGTCTTCGAGCCCGTCGGGCGCGATGTTCCAGCCCATCTCGGTGTACGGCCCCGCTTGCTTCTGGAACTCGACATCGGTGCTACCCGGCCACGGTGAGCCACCGACGTCTTTGTGTCCATCGTTGTTCTCGCGCGGGCTGACGCCATCCCACATCTTCACCGTGACGGTCGAGTAGTAGTTCACGCCGAGCATGTCGATCGGCTGGTGAATGAGTTCGAGGTCGCCCGGCTTCACGAACTGCCAGTCGGTGACGCTCGCGGTGTCGTCGAGCAGATCTGCCGGATACTCACCGCGCAGCATGGGGCCGGTGAAGGCGCGGTTCGCGAGCGCATCGATGCGGCGTGCAGCCTCGGGCGAGGTCTCGTGGTCGCCGCGGATGACATGGAAGTTCAGTGTGGCCGAGTACTGCGGGGCGTTGCGCGTGACATCGCGCAGCGCGGTGAGCCCGAGTCCGTGAGCGAGGTTGAGGTGGTGCACCGCGGTGAGCGCGGCGCGGCCGCTCGTGATGCCCGGTGCATGCGCGCCCGAGCCGTAGCCGAGGTACGCGCTGCACCATGGCTCGTTGAGGGTCGTCCACATCGCCACGCGGTCGCCGAGAGCTTCGCCTACGAGGTGCGCATAGTCGGCGAAGCGGTAGGCGGTGTCGCGGTTCGTCCAGCCACCGAGATCTTCGAGCGCTTGAGGCAGATCCCAGTGATACAGAGTCGCAATGGGGCGGATGCCCCGCTCGAGCAAGCCGTCGACGAGCCTCCCGTAGAACGCGAGGCCCTTGTCGTTCGCGGGCCCCATGCCGTCAGCCTGAATGCGCGGCCAGGCGATCGAGAAGCGGTAGGCCTCCAGACCGAGCGACGCCATGAGGTCGAGGTCGCTCTCGAGCCGGTGGTAGTGATCGCAGGCGACATCGCCCGTATCGCCGTTGGTTGTGCGGCCGGGCGTGTGACTGAAGGTGTCCCAGATCGACGGCCCGCGGCCGTCCTCGTGCGCGGCGCCCTCGATCTGGTAGCTCGCCGTGGCGGAGCCCATGAGGAAGTCGGCGGGAAACTCGAGGCCGCTACCGCGGTAGTCGTCGGTCGTCATGCCTCTATCCTCCCGCAGAGCCGCCCGCGCCATGTCGGCTCGCATCAAGCAGGGTCGTGACGGCATCGCGGATGCCCTCCAACTCGTCGATCGTGAGCCCGAGCCGCTCGATCACCCTGCCCGGCACTCGCTCGGCCTGCGCTCGCAGCGCGGCGCCCGCGTCGGTGAGTCGCAGCGCGAGTGCTCGCTCGTCAGCCGCATCGCGGGCACGCGTCACGAGGCCCTGCTGCTCGAGTCGCTTGAGCAGAGGGCTGAGCGTCGCGGGGTCGAGCAGCAGGCGCTCGCCCAGGTCTTTCACCCGCAACGGGCTGTGCTCCCACAGCGCAAGCATCACGAGGTACTGCGGGTGCGTGAGCCCAAGCGGCTCGAGGATCGGCTTGTAGAGACTCACCACGCTGCGACTCGCGGCCACCACGGCGAAGCAGACCTGGCGGTCGAGTGCGAGAAGGTCAGTCGTGCGCTCGTCGGCCATGCGCACAGAATAGCCGTCGTACTATTAGTTCGTGCGCAAAGGAAACCCGCTGAACCCCTTCCGCGATACGCCGGGTTTCTGGGGCGCAGTCGGTCGCGGGCTGTGGAGCGTCACTGGACCCGCCGCTGTGGGCATCGGTCGCCCCGAGGCGCCCTACGTACCACCTGCTGACCCGCGCTGCCCGCTCTGTGCTGCACCGATGGCCGAGCACGTCATCGAGCGCGGCGCAGGTACGACGCCGACGCGGCTCCACTGCCCGTCGCGATGAAGCGAAGGCAGACGATCACGCCTCGCGCGTAATCTCTACCGTCACGAACAGGCGCGAACTCGAGGTGCCTGCATAGACGCCGCGCAGCGGCGGCACGTCGCGGTAGTCGCGACCGCGACCGACGATGACGTGGCGCTCGGCGATCTCGATCGCGTTCGTCGGGTCATAGCCGCGCCAGTCGCCGGTGAACCACTCGACCCAGGCGTGCGACTCGCCCGCGACGGTCTGCCCGACCTCGGCGTCAGGAACGGGGTGCAGGTAACCACTGACGTAGCGAGCGGGAATGCCGACGGTGCGCAGAGCTCCGAGCGCGAGGTGGGTGATGTCTTGGCACACGCCTTTGCGGTGTTGCCACGCCTCTGCCGCTGTGGAGTGCACGCCCGTGACTCCTGGCATGTACTCGACCTCACTGTGCACCCAGTCGCAGATAGCGCGGGCTGCAGCCCCGGCATCGGAGGCCGCGCCCGCGAGCTCGCGAGCGCGCTCGGCCACCTCGGCGGGCGGTGACGTGAGTCGGGTCTGCGCGAGAGCCTCGACCGTGCTCACTCGGCGCTCGACGAGCTCGGCGAGAGCATCCCAGGCGATCACATCATCGGCCGCCACGCGGCCACGCAATTCGACGAGACTCTCGGCCGTGAGGCTCAGCTCGCGATGCAGATCGAGCTGCTCGAACGCCGTCACTCGTGTGCCGAAGTAGTCGACGTAGTGATGCTGTGAACTGGTGGGGGTGATGCCGAGGTGCGAGAAGAGCACGATCTGGCCTTCGCCGCTCGCCGGCAACATGCGCGCCTCGTTGTATGACGCCGTCACCTTGCCGTCGTAGTGAAAACCCGTTGAGTGCCGAATACGCAAGCGGTTCATGACTTCTCGCTCACCCAACTGGGCGCGGCATTGGTCGGGAAGTACCGCTGCCGCACCGCTTCGCTCGTCGCGCTCGTCGCCGACTGCACGGCGTCCATGTGCCGCTGCAGATCGTCGAGAATGTCGACGATCGGGCGGTACTCGAGCTCGCTGCGAATTTGGCCGAGCTGACGTAGCGCCTGATCTCCGATGCCCGCGCGGTCGCTGCGCGGCTCGATGTCACGCAGGCTCTTCTCGGCACGGCTCACCGCATACAGAATCGAGCGCGGAAACAGGCGGTCGAGCAGCAAGAACTCGGCAGCGCTCTTCGCGCTCGGCATGCCGCGGTACGTGCGCAAGTAGGCCTCGTAGGCACCCACGCTGCGCAGAATCGTCGTCCATGAGGGGCCGCTCGCCTCGGTGAGCGAACGCGTGGCGAGCAAACGCGCCGTCATGTCAGCACGCTCGAGCGAGCGGCCAAGAGTGAAGAAGGCGTAGGCCTCGTCGCGGCTCGTCGACGACTCGACGATGCCCACGGCGAGCGCCGAGCGCTCACGCACCCAGCCGAAGAACTCGTGCACCTTCTCGGGGGCTACCTTGCGTGGCATGCGCGCGCGAGTGGTGTTGAGCACCTCCCACAACTCGGTGCTCACAACTTCGCGGGCTCGGCGGGCGTTCTCGCGCGCGGCGCCCAGCGAGTAGGCGATGGAGGCGGGGTGCGAGCGGTCGACCGCGAGAATGCTCAGCACATCGCCGCGCGTGAGCGGCTCGTCATGCCCGACATCACCACCCATGACGCTCAGCAACGATCGACAGGCGGTGTCTTCGTCGATCCATGGGTCTTCGAGCAACAACTGCAAGTGCACGTCGAGAATGCGTGCTGTGCCGTCAGATCGCTCGACGTAGCGGCCGATCCAGAACAGGCTCTCGGCGATTCGACTCAGCATTGCTCTGCCCCCCTGGCCGGCTGACCGGGAGCGCCCTTGCTCCGCACACTCTGTTGCTGTTGTTGCTGCTGCTGGTCTCTGCGCGGATCATCTTGGGGGTTGTGGTCGGGCACGTGAGCCAGCCCGTCGGTGATGATCGGAATCGACTGCGTCACCGTGGCCTGCTCGGCCACGAGGCCTGCGACATCGTGACTGTCGCTGACCATGGGGCGCTGACCCACGACCCAGGTGTCTTTCGACCCTCCGCCCTGGCTCGAATTCACGACGAGTTGCCCCTCGGGCAGCGCCACGCGCGTAAGGCCGCCCGGCAGCACCCAGACGTCGCGCCCGTCGTTGACGGCGAAGGGTCGCAAGTCGGCGTGGCGGGGGCGGATGCCCTCCTCAACGAGCGTCGGAATTGTCGAGAGCTGCACCACGGGTTGGGCGATCCACCCGCGCGGGTCGTCGAGAAGCCGCGAGCGCAACGCTTCGAGCTCGGACTTGCTCGCGGCAGGCCCGACGACGAGCCCCTTGCCGCCCGAGCCGTCGACAGGCTTCACGACGAGTTCGTCGAGGCGGTCGAGCACCTCGTCGAGCGCACCCTCGTCTTCGAGTCGCCACGTGTGCACGTTGGGAATGATCGGCTCTTCACTGAGGTAGTAGCGCACGAGATCGGGCAAGTAGGTGTAGACGAGTTTGTCGTCGGCGACACCGTTGCCGACGGCGTTCGAGATCGTGACGTTGCCAAGCCGCGCCGCGAGCATGAGGCCCGGGGTGCCGAGCATCGAATCGGCTCGAAAGGTGAGTGGGTCGAGAAACTCGTCGTCGACGCGACGGTAGATGACGTCAACGCGCTGGGGGCCCGCCGTCGTGCGCATAAACACGCGACCGCCCGAGCAAAACAGGTCTCGACCCTCGACGAGTTCGACGCCCATGAGTCGGGCGAGCAGCGTGTGCTCAAAGTAGGCCGAGTTGTAGACACCCGGGGTCAGCACGACGATCGTCGGGTCGTCGACACCTGAAGGTGCTGACGCGCGCAGTGCAGCGAGCAGTCGAGTGGGATAGTCGCCGACCGGCCGCACGCGCATCGAGACGAAGAGTTCGGGCAGCGTCTGCGCCATGACGCGTCGGTTCGAGATGACGTAGCTGACGCCGCTGGGCACGCGCACGTTGTCTTCGAGCACCCGCCAGACGCCGTTCTCGTCACGGATCAGGTCGATGCCGCTGACCTGAATGCGCACGCCGTTGGCGCTCTCAATGCCCGCGGCTTCGCGGTGGTAGTGGCTCGAGCTCGACAGCAGCCTGGCCGGAATCACGCCGTCCGTAACACACTGCTGCGCGCCGTAGACATCGCTGAGGAATGCCTCCAAGACTCGCACGCGCTGCGAGATGCCTTGCTCGAGGTGGCTCCACTCGGTGCGGTCGATGACGCGCGGCACAGCATCCAGCGGAAAGGGCCGTTCTTCGCCCGCGAAGTCGAAGGTAACGCCTTGAGCGAGATACGAGTCGGCGAGCGCTTCGGTGCGACCCCGCAACTCGTCTTGAGAGAGCTGAGCGAGCGCAGCGTGAATCTCGCGATACGGCAAACGCACCGTTGAATCGGGGGCGAACATTTCGTCGAACGCCACGGCCGACCCAGATCGGGTACCGCGCGCCCCGTATCCGTCAAAGAGGTCCGCCATGCGCCGACTCTAGACCCGACGTGTTGCGGCGATGTTTCGGTGACGCGCCCGGTCGGTGAGCCTGGATGCCCGCTGGACACGAGCGGCGCCGGTCGAGAATCGCCCTGAGAGTCTCGAGGGTACGGTTAGAAACATCTCTACTATCCCCCCGACACTGCTCATTCCGACCGCGTCACCGTCGCCGAGGATGCTGCAACTCTCAGCGAGCGGAAGCGTAGGCCGCGCGCACCGCGGGGCGCGGGTCGGCGGGCACGCGCGCGGCTGTCGCAACGTTCCACTGCGGGCGCGCACCGGTGACCGCCCACGCGGCCTGCACGGCCGCACCACGGGCAACGTATTCGCCCGGTTCGGGCACCTCTACAGGGAGACCAAAGACTTGCGCGGCGATCGCGCTCACCGCGGGATTGCGCGCTGCCCCACCGACGAGCACGAGTCGCTCGGCAGGAACACCGAGCCGCGTGATCGCGTCGAGTCCGTCTGCAAGACCGCAGAGCATTCCCTCGATGAAGGCTCGCGCGAGATTCTCGCGCGTCGTGCTCGCGAGCGTGAGTCCGTTGAGGCTGGCTGTTGCGTCAGGCAGGTTGGGCGTGCGCTCGCCCTCGAAGTAGGGGTGCAACACAAGGCCCCCCGCCCCAGCGTCGGCAGCGAGCGCGAGCGTAGCGAGGCCGTCGTGGTCTACCTGCAGCAGTCGCGCACCGGCGTCGAGCACGCGCGCGGCGTTGAGTGTGGCCACGAGCGGCAGGTGAGCCCCCGCGGCATCGGCGAAACCGGCCACCGCACCACTCGCGTCGCGCACGGGTGCCGCGCTCACGGCGAAGACCGTGCCGCTCGTGCCGATCGAGACCACGACGTCTCCGGGTTCGGCGCCGAGCCCGAGGGCAGCGGCGGCGTTGTCGCCAGCGCCCCCGGCGACGCGCAGGCCTGCTCGCGCCGTCGGCACAGCGGATTGCGGGGCATCCACGGTCACCGACGCACCAGGGGTCAGAACGCGAGGCACCACGACGCGCTCGTCGTTGGTCGACGGCGCTTCGGGCGTTGCTACCCGAGCTGGCCGTCCGAAGGCGTGCTCGAACAGCGCGCTGTCGTACTCCCCCGTCGCGGCCGAGAAGTAGCCAGTGCCGCTCGCGTCAGAAGGGTCGGTCGCGAGCTCGTCGAGCACGGGGCCGAGCGGGCTTTCATCGGCCGGTCCATAGCCGCGCAGCCGCCACGTGAGCCAGTCATGCGGAAGGGCGACCGCGGCGACGCGCGCCGCGCGCTCGGGCTCGTGGTCGCGCAGCCAGCGCAGCTTCGTCGAGGTGAACGAGGCGACAGGTACGAGCCCTGTGCGCTCGGCGAGTTGCTCGGCGCCGAGTTCTGCGATGAGGTCGGCGGCTGCGTCGGCTGACCGAGTGTCGTTCCACAGCAGGGCCGGTCGCACGACACGACCGTCGACATCGAGCACGACCATGCCGTGCTGCTGGCCGCCAATCGAGATCGCCTCAACGTCGGCCAGCCCGCCAGCGGCGTCGATTGCCTCCTGCAGGGCGGTCCACCAGGCTGCCGGGTCGACTTCGGTGCCATCGGGATGCCCTGCTCGCCCTTCGCGCACGGTCTCACCGGTCGCGGCGTCGACGATCAACACTTTGCAGCTCTGTGTCGATGAGTCGACACCGGCGACGAGGGTCATGCGCACCATTCCATCAGCAGGGTGTGCGGGTGGCGAAGCGAACGGGCTCCGCCACCCGGGTCAGAGGGTCTAGCGTGCTCCGAGCAGGTGTTCGGTGGCGAGCTGCTGCAGCTTCACGAAGCCGAAGCCCTTGCCGTTGAAGTACACGTCAGAGTCGAACGACTCGAAGGCCGATGCGTCGGCGAGCAGGTCGGCGATCGACTCGCCTTCGCCGAGGGTCGGCTGCGAGAGCTCGTGCACACGCGCTTCGGCAAGTGCCTGCTGCACCTCGGGGTCGGCCCGGAACGCTGCCGCGCGCTCCTTGAGCAAGAGGTACGTGCGCATGTTCGCCTTCGCCGACTCCCACACGCCGTTTTCGTCTTCGGTGCGCGAGGGCTTGTAGTCGAAGTGGCGAGGGCCGTCGTAGGCGGGGCCCCCGTTTGGCCCGCCGTTCTCAAGCAGGTCAACGAGCGAGAAGGCGTTGTGCAGGTCGCCGTGACCGAAAACGAGGTCTTGGTCGTACTTGATGCCTCGCTGACCGTTGAGGTCGATGTGGAAGAGCTTGCCCGCCTCGAGCGCCTGGGCGATGCCCGCCGTGAAGTTGAGCCCCGCCATCTGCTCGTGACCCACCTCGGGGTTGAGGCCGACGAGGTCGGGGCGGTCAAGCGTCTCGATGAAGGCCATGGCGTGCCCGATCGTTGGCAGCAGGATGTCACCGCGCGGCTCGTTGGGCTTCGGCTCGATCGCGAAGCGAATGTCGTAGCCCTGCTCGGTGACGTATTGCGTCAGCAGATTGACGGCTTCGCGATAGCGCTGGAGCGCTGCGCCGACATTCTTGGCGGTGTCGTACTCGGCACCTTCACGGCCGCCCCACATGACAAAGGTGTGTGCGCCGAGTTCGGCGGCGAGGTCGAGATTGCGCAGCACCTTGCGGAGCGCGAAGCGGCGCACGGCGCGGTCATTCGACGTGAAGCCGCCGTCTTTGAAGACGGGTGCGCTGAACAGGTTGGTCGTGATCATGGGCATCTGGATGCCCGTCGCCTCTTTCGCCGAGATGAGGCGGTCGATCTGGGTGCGCCGTTCGGCGTCACTCGACCCGAAAGCGAAGAGGTCGTCGTCGTGGAGGGTGAGACCGTAAGCGCCGAGCTCGGCGAGCTTCTCGACGACGTGCACGACATCAAGCGGTGCACGAGTCGGGCCACCGAAGGGGTCTGCGCCGTTGTAGCCGACCGTCCAGAGGCCGAAGGTGAACTTGTCTGCGGGAGCGGGCGTCGTCGCCATGGTGGTCTTCTTCCTGCGGTGGCCAGTCGGAGCTCGATCGTCGATCGCGCTATATGTTGCGGCGCACAACGTATCATGAGTCGTCTCCGTCGCGCCAGACTGGAGGCATGACTCCCGGAAGGCTGACGATGGACGCGAGCAAGGTGCGCCAGCGAAACCTGCACGCCGTGCTCGCGCTCGTGCACCGCCAGCGTGGAGTCACGCGCGCTGACCTCACGCGGGCCCTCGGCCTCAACCGTTCGACGATCGGCGACCTCGTCGCGGCGCTCGCCGACGCCGGTTGGGTCGATGAGCGCGACGACGCCCCGCGTCAGGGCGTGGGTAGGCCCAGTCCTCGAGTGCTGCCGCGCCCCGAGCGACTCGTCGTCGCCGTCAACCCTGAGCTCGAGGCGATCGACGTTGCGCTCGTCGCCCTCGGCGGAATGATCGTCGCGCGCGAGCGCGTGGTCGTCGACTCCGCCCCGAGCATCGCCGAGACGGTGGAGGTGACGACGGCGACCGTCGCGCGGCTGACGCTCCGGCATCCCGACAGTCGCGTCGTCGCCGCAGGCGTCGCCGTACCTGGTCTCGTTCGTCGGCGCGATGGATTCGTACGCTTGGCGCCCCACCTCGACTGGCGCGAAGAGGCCATGGCAGCACCGCTCGCCGAGGCGCTCGGAGTGCCGACGAGCGCCGCCAATGACGCCCACCTCGGGTGTCGCGCCGAGCTCGCCTTCGGCGCTGGCCAGGGTGCGCGCACGCTCCTGTACCTCAACGGCGGACCGAGCGGCATCGGAGGCGGCATCGCCGTCGACGGCGCACTCGTCGAAGGGCGCGACGGTTACGCGGGCGAACTCGGCCACCTCGCAGTCGATCCCCAGGGCGCGCTCTGCGCCTGCGGCGCCCGGGGCTGCCTCGACGCCATCGTCACGCGAGCAGAGCTCGCGAGCGTGATCGGCCTCGAGCACCCCGATGACGACGAACTCGATGCGGCCGTGCGGGCCGCGTCCGCGGATGCTGCTCTCGCCACACTCGTCGAGCGACACCTCTCCGCCCTCGCGGTGGCGTTGCGCGGAGCAGTGAACCTGCTCAACCCCGAGCGCATTGTTCTCGGGGGTCACCTGGCCACGCTG
>Ga0075012_10001558_pt1 | contig 23146 bp, 16 predicted proteins | sample All_14_2_FD_71474 | JGI IMG/M metagenome (GOLD analysis project Ga0075012, IMG submission 71474) | Freshwater microbial communities in response to fracking from Pennsylvania, USA - Allegheny Zone_MetaG_DW_15 | ecosystem: Environmental > Aquatic > Deep subsurface > Groundwater > Drilled...
GTCCAGTGTGTCGGCGTCGGCCAGGTAGCGGTCCGACTGGAAACTGCCTGTCGCTGGGTCGATCCTGTTCACGATCAGCGCGGATTCGGCCGTCGGCGCAAGGATGCGGACCCATTGTGCGCCGTTCGGTCCATTTTCCTGAAGGAACTGGGTGCGGCGATTCACACAGCCGCTGCTTTGCCAGTTGAGCGGCGCATCCTGAAGCTCGGATACGGTGATGCGGCTGCGCGCCTGATCGATCCGGCATATGTTATCGCCTTCGGCCAGGGCGGCCGCAGGCGCGGTCGCATTGTCCTGCGGCAGGTCGATACGCTCGTCGATGCTGGAGAAGCTTGGCTTGAGCAGGAAGGCGACCAGCGCGCCGATCAGGAACACACCGCCCAATGCGGCGCACCAGCGCGTCTGCCGGGGCTTGCCCTGTGTGTAGCCGAGGCCAGCTGCGCCAGCCGCCAGCACCGCCAGCGCAAGCAGCACCGCCGCCAGCGCCATGACATTTTCTCGGCCGGTGATGACGGCATGCTCCGCAGCGTCACGCGCCTTTTGCACCGCTTCTTCGCGTTCGGCCGCCTTTACCCGGGCGTCCGCATCCTTGCGCGCGCTGTCGATGGCGGACTGACGCGCATTTTCCGCATCGAGTTCGGCAATGGACTTGCATGGAGCCATGGTGCGGTTGAACTGGACGCCAGCCTGCCGGAGGAAGGAAGCGACCTCGCGGTTTGACACGGCGAATCCGAATTCGGCGTCGTTGCCGTCCGACACGGACCCAAAGCTGTTGACGCCCAGCACGCGGCCGCAATCATCGACCAGTGGGCCGCCGCTGTTGCCGGCGGCGAGCGGGGCTGTGTGCAGGATCGTGTCGAAGCTCTGGCTGGAACGGCCGGCCGAGATGTTGCCGCCTGCCTTTACCGGACTCGTGGGCTGAACGATCTGCTGAAGGCCAAGGCCCTGCGCGCGATCGACCGTACCGGGATAGCCGATGGCCGTCACATGCTGGCCGTCCTGCACGGCACCGGCGAAAAAGGTGCTGACCGGCAGCGTGCCTTCGTCCAGCTGGATCAGGGCAAGGTCGTTACCGGGCGAATAGGCGATCACCCGCCCGCCATGGCTCTTGCCGCTTTGCGAGGGCACGATGCCAATGACGATATTCTTTTCGTCGCGCGTCAGTTCGACCACATGTGCATTGGTCAGCACCTTGTCGGGCGCGACGGCAAAGCCCGTGCCGTGGCCGACGAAATAGGCTTCGTCGCCGTTGGTGGCGACCAGCGCCACGCGCACGACTCCGCGTGCGGCGGCGGCGATATCCTGCTGATCTGCCTGCGCCGCGCTGGATAGGCCGGCCAACAGCAGAATCGGGGCGAGGCGGCGGGTAAGGGCGGTCATAGGCGGGGCGTACATAGAGCGTAGGACGGCCGAAAGAAAATCGAAAACGCACAGCGGATGACAGTGGCACCTGCCGCTGTTAGGCGAGCGGCGTGAGCATATTGGATCAGCATGAGGCCCAGCTTTCCGCACTGGAAGCGCGGGCGCGCCGCCGCCGTCTGATTCCGGAGGGCGGGATCGATTTCGCGTCGAACGATTATCTGGGGCTGAGCCGCAGCGGCGTGCTGCGCGAAGTCGCCCGCGCTGCGCTGGAACGGGGCGTGCCGACGGGCGCGGGCGGATCGCGGCTGCTGCGCGGCAATCATGCCGAGCATGAGGCGCTGGAAGCGGAAGCGGCGGCGCATTTCGGCAGCGCCGCAAGCCTGTTCATGGCCAATGGCTATGTCGCCAATGTCGCGATCTTTTCGGCGCTGCCGGGGCGTCGCGACCTGGTGATCCATGACGAGTATATCCATGCGAGCGCGCATGACGGGATGAAGCTGGGCCGGGCGCGGACGGTGGCCGTGCGGCACAATGACGCGCAGGCGTTCGAGGACGCGATCAGGGCATGGCGCGGGGCGGGCGAGACGGGGCGTATCTGGATGGCCGTCGAAAGCCTGTACAGCATGGACGGCGACTTTGCACCGCTTACCGATCTGGCCGATCTGGCGGACCGGCACGATGCTTTCCTGATCGTGGACGAGGCGCACGGGTCGGGCGTGTATGGGCCGGCGGGCCAGGGGCTGGCGCACGGACTGGAAGGCCGGGAAAACCTGGTGTCGCTGCATACCTGCGGCAAGGCGTTTGGATGCGAGGGGGCGCTGGTGTCCGGTGCGGTCATCCTGATCGACACGCTGATCAACCATGGGCGCGGCTTCATCTTTTCAACAGCCCCTTCGCCGCTAACGGCTGCGATAGTCCGGGGGGCTATATCGCATGTCCGGGCGGCGACGGCCGAGCGCGCGGACCTGCGGGCGATGATGCAGGCCGCGCGCGACCTGGTCGCCACGCGGCTGGGGCGGGAAACGGAAGGGTCGCAGATCGTACCGATCATCCTGGGCGACAATGCGCGCGCCATGGACGTGGCCGCGGCGCTGCAACGTCAGGGTTTCGATATTCGCGGCATCCGTCCGCCCACGGTGCCGCGGGGCACAGCGCGGCTGCGGCTGTCGCTGACGCTCAACGCCGATATGGACCAGCTGCGTGCGCTGATCGACGCCACCGCAAAGCTTCTGGATTAGGGGAAGAGGGGTGCCATGAGCGGGATCAGTGGGGACTGGACCCCGCCCATGGCGCAACGGCGACCCTGATGGGTCCGGGACAGGGACCGCCGTCAATCCCGATGCGAGGGGGGCATCGGAACTGCTTTCAGGGCAATGACGGCACGCGTGGCGACAAGCCGTGGGGATGTCGCAACATTTTTTCGATTATTTTCAGAATGCGAAGTCGACACCGACACGGAGGGTGCGCGGACGCATGGGCGTATAATCGTCGCCGGTGAGATCGAAGGGGGTGCCGAGCGCGAAGCGGTTGCCCAGAGCATCGAAGACGTTGGTCAGCGTGGTCGAGACACGCAGCGGCCCGCGACTCCAACTCGCCGCCAGCGTGGTGTCGACATAGTCGCCCTGCTGTCGGCCATAGATGGGGCCGACGCCGAGCCGGGATTTGCCGATGTATCGCGCCGATGCGGACAAGCGTACGTCGCCATCCGCGACCGAGAGCCGGTACTCGGCAGCAAGGCGCGCGCCCAGATTGGCGACGTTCGGCAGCGACAGCCGCGTACCATCGTAAAAAAGGGTGCGCAGATAGGTGTCGGGCTGGGTCAGCCGGCTGTCATTGTAGATGGCCGATCCGTCGAGGATGAGCGCCGGTATGGGGCGCAGGACGATGCGTCCCTCCAGTGTCGTGATTCGGCCGTCGCCGATGTTGATGGTGGTCGGCATGCCCTGGCGATCGATCAGATCGGCCTGGATGTCGCGCCAGTCGGCATAGGCGACGCTGGCGGACAGGGCTACGGGATCGACCCCCGGCACGCCGTGGCGCATGCCGGCCTCTATCGTAGAGATACGGTCGTTGCGGAAACGCCGCACGCGATAATCGTCCACGGCAAGCCCGCCGGGCCGGAAGCCTTCCTGATAGCGCAGGTACAGGGTCACGCCGGGTACGGCATCGGTGATGATGCCGGCGGAAGGCAGGAAGACGTTCTCGCGACGCCGTGCTTCCGCCTCTGCAGCACGCAGTTCCGCCATGGAGAAAGAGGGGAGAGCGTCGACCGCATCCATGGCCTCACCCTGCAGGCGGCTGTTGGTGTAGCGGCCGCCCGCTGTCAGCACGACGCGGGGTGCGAGCTCGACCGAGGCTTCGCCGAAGATCGTCCATTCGGTGAGCATGTTGCGCACGCCGGTGGTGGGCGCGGGGTGATCTTCCGGCCCCAGAGAGCGGCGTATCGTCGATCGGCTGTCCAGAAAACTGAAGCCGACGAGCCAGCCGAGACCGTCATGCAGATCCCGTGACAGGCGCGTTTCCGAAGAGAACAGGCGCGTCAGGTTGCGCTGACGATAGCGCTGGGGCGTTTTCGAGTCCGTGGTTGCGTCGTAACGCTCGTCCAGCAGGTGGCGCACATAGCCGAAGGTGGAAACGAGCGACATGTCGTCCCACTGGCGTTCGATCCGCGCATTGGTCAGCCAATAGTCAGCCAGATAGGGCTGCGGTACCAGGCTTTCGCGTTCCAGTCGCCGGACTGAGCGCGTGGCATATTGCGCATCGTCGCCCTCCGTCCGCTGATAGAGCGCGGAGAGATCTATCGTCCACGCATCGTTCGGCACGATTCGCAGCGCCGCGCGTCCTCCGGCCGTTCGGACGGTGTTGGTGTCCTTTGCGCCAGTGAGCGCATTGTCGATATAGCCGCCGTCACGCGTCAGATAACCGACGACCCGCAGCGCGGCGCGGCTCTCGACCAGCGGCGCATTTATCGTCGCGGAAATGTCGCCGCCGACATCGCCATGCTGGGTGAGGTTGACGCCCGAACCGACAAGGCCGCCGAACATGTTCAGCACAGGCGCATTGGGCACCAGCCGGATGATGCCACCCATGGAGCCTGCGCCATAGAGCGTACCCTGTGGCCCTTCCAGCACCTCGACCGCGCCGATATCGTAGAGCCTGAGATCCGGGTCCGGCGCAGCATAGTTGAGGCGCATGTCGCCCAGATACTGGCCCGTCGTCGCCTGCGTCGGCCCGGCGAAGCCCGAATCGGCGATAGCACGCACGAACAGTTTGTTGCGGCCTGATCCCACATAAGTGGAACTGAGGCTGGCGACGCGGCCTATAATTGCTTCCGTGCCGCTCGCAGCCTCGCCCGGGCGGAAGACAGCGGCGTCCAGTATTTCCACCGTGCCTGCATAGGCCGAGAGCGGGACGGCGCGCTTGCTGGCGGTGACGACAATCTCTGCGCCCTCCGCAGGATCCTGGGTAAAGGCTTCAGCGGGTGGACGTGGCGGTGGAACGGCGATGCGCGGCGCATGCCCGGCCACGATACGAATGCCGCCGCCCGCAACGCGCTGGGCGCGCGCGGCCAACCCCTTGAGCATCAGGGCAAGCGCACGTTCGGCCGACATGCGGCCGCTGACGGGATTGGAACGCAGGTTTGCGAGCGCAGCGTCGGCAATGCCGATATTCCCGCCCGTCTGGCGGCCGAGCGCAATGACGGCGTCCCCGAGCCGACCGCCGGGAACGCTTATATCATGCCTTTCCGCCGCAATCGCGGGCGACGCTGCCAGCAGGGTCGCGGCAAGGAAGGCGCCTTTAACGCGACGCGCCATCACCCTCCTTCAACACCCAGGCATCGCCCTGGCGCGCGGCTGCAAGCCCCATGAGCGGGGCCGCCGCACCAAAGAATCGCGACGCATCCCGATCCAGCCCGATCGTGCCGGTGAAGGTCCGGGCCGAAACTGCCGGATCAGCCCGAACCGTTACGCCCAGATTGCGACCGATATCGGCCGCCACATCGCCGATCGGCGCATTGTCGAACACAAGTTGCCCATGTTGCCAACTGGCGACGGCATCATGTGCGATCGCGAAAGTCGTGGCTGTGCCATTGGATTCGGCCAGGCGCAGCGCCTTGCCCGCGGGCAGATCAATAGCCTGCGCTTCCGGGTTGAAGATGACCTTGCCCTCTGACACGCCGACTCGCATCACGCCGCCGACACGGGTGACGTTGAAGACGGTGCCGGCGTCCTGCAGCACGGCGTTACCCACATTCACGCGGAACGGGTTGGCTTCGTCATGGCGGACGGTGAAGACCGCTTCACCCCGGTCAAGCGCGGCGAAGCGCGGGTTCTTTCGGTCGAGGCGTAGTGACGTATCGCCGTTCAAGGCGATGCGCGTACCATCCGCCAAGGCGACTTCGCGCTGCTCTCCGGCGCCGGTCGACACGGTATAGGGATCGGCGCGTGGAACGGCCATGTAGACGCCGACTGCAAGCACGGCGGCAGCCGCCGTCGCAAAGCCGCCGGTGCGCCAGCGTTTCCAGCCCGGTTCGCCCGGATCGTTTGCCGGCTGCGGCAAGGGGCGGGCAGGCGGCACCATCGCCGGAAGGCCTTCGTCCCAGTCGGCAAGCCGATCATAGGCGCTGCCATGGGCCGGGTCAGCCTCCAGCCATTGGGTGAAGTCTTCCCAATCCGAAAAATCCGGATCGCGGATACGGATTACCCAGTCGAGCGCCTGCTCGTCTATCATCGTGTGCAACCGATCATGTTTGATTCCCGCAGCCGAGACGCCGCGCATGTCGTGAAACCGTAACGGGCGCCCGGATTTTTATTCCGCATCGAAGCTGTCCTTCAGGTTCGCCAACGCGCGATAGGCCTTTTGCAGGTCCTTCTCCACGGTTGTCAGGCTGACGCCAAGTTCCTCAGCAATTGCCTTCTGGCCCACACCGTCCAGCCGGAACCGGCGGAAAACAAGGGCGACCCGCGCGCCCAGGCCATCAAGTTCCTGGCGGACGCGTTCCAGCCGCTCCGCAGCGACCAGGCGATCGTCGGCGGACGGTTCGGGCGAACGCTCGCCCATATCTCCGCCGCCGCTCCATTCCTGTTCGCGCTTTTCGCGCCGGATGCTCGATCGATAGCGGTCGAGCATCAGATTATTGGCCATGCGATGGAGATAGGGGAGCGGGTCGGACACCGGGCCGATATCGCGCTCACGCAGCCGCATCCAAAGATCCTGCAACAGATCTTCGGACGCGTCGCCAGCGCCGCGCGCCCGGAGAAACCGGAGCAACGCAGCGCGATGCTGCAGAAATATCCCTTCCAGCCCGGATGCCACCGCCGTCGCCCGATCTACCCGCCCGAAACTGGTCGGGTGCATAGCTATGTCATTATTCCTTTGGCAATCACCGAGTAGCTAAGTGGCTCTGGGCAGACAATCGATGCTGCAATGCAAAAAACCGCTTTGCAGGCATCGTTGCGCTGTGCCATCCTTCGCCAGACGCGCGAAAATGAGGGGCTTTCGCCATGACTATTTCCAGCCCGACACTGCCAAAGCCAGCGCCAAGGCAGTCCGATCCGACGATCCTGGCCAACGAGATCATCGAGCGGTTGACCTATCGCATCGGCAAGGATGCGAAAGCCGCCAAGCCGCATGACTGGCTGCACGCCGTCATCCTCTCCATTCGCGACCGCGTGATCGATGCGTGGATCGATTCGACGCACAAGACCTACGAAGAGCAGGGTCGGCGCGTTTACTACATGAGTCTGGAGTTCCTGATCGGCCGCCTGATGCGCGACGCCGTGTCGAACATGGAACTGCTGGACGAGATGCAGCAGGCGCTGACGTCGCTGGGCATCGACATCGACGTGATCGCGGAACTGGAGCCGGATGCGGCGCTGGGCAATGGCGGCCTCGGTCGCCTGGCCGCCTGCTTCATGGAAAGCATGGCGACGGTGGACGTGCCCGCCTATGGCTATGGCATCCGCTATGTGAACGGCATGTTCCGCCAGGAGATTTCGGACGGGTGGCAGGTGGAGCTGCCCGAAACCTGGCTGGCGCACGGCAATCCGTGGGAGTTCGAGCGGCGCGAGGCCAGCTACGAAATCGGTTTTGGCGGCCTGGTCGATCCGTCCGAGGATCCCGACGGCAGCCCGCACCAGATGGTGTGGAAGCCGGCCGAGCGCGTGATCGCAACGCCGTATGACACGCCGATCGCGGGCTGGCGCGGCAAGCGGGTCAACACGCTGCGGTTGTGGACCGCCCAGCCGATCGACCCCATCCTGCTCGACAAGTTCAACGCGGGCGATCACCTTGGCGCGCTGACCGAGAGCAACCGGGCCGAGGCACTGACGCGCGTGCTTTATCCGGCGGACAGTTCGCCGGCTGGGCAGGAACTGCGGCTGCGGCAGGAATTCTTCTTCTCATCCGCATCGCTGCAGGACATCGTGCGCCGGCATGTCCAGTATTTCACGGACGTCCGTACGCTGCATGAAAAAGCGGCGATCCAGCTCAACGATACGCACCCGGCCGTTTCCGTTTCGGAACTGATGCGGTTGCTGCTCGACGATTACGGGCTGGAGTTCGACGAGGCGTGGGACATCACGCGCAAGACGTTCAGCTACACCAACCATACATTGTTGCCCGAAGCACTGGAAAGCTGGCCCGTGCCGCTGTTCGAGCGGCTGCTGCCGCGGCACATGCAGATCGTCTACGCGATCAACAGCCGCCTGCTGGCCGAAGCACGGCGCAAGGGCGGCATGGACGACCGGGCGATCGGCACCATCTCGCTGATCGACGAGGGCGGAGAGCGGCGGGTGCGCATGGGCAATCTGGCCTTTGCCGGATCGCACAGCGTCAACGGCGTTTCGGCGCTGCACACCGACCTGATGAAGCAGACGGTGTTTGCGGACTTCCACCGTCTCTATCCCGACCGCATCAACAACAAGACCAACGGCGTCACCTTCCGCCGCTGGCTGATGCAGTGCAATCCGGGCCTGTTCGCGCTGATCCGCGAGGCGATCGGCGACAAGTTCATGGACGACAGCGAAGCGCTGCGGGAACTGGACGCCTTCGCCAACGACAGCGCGTTCCAGGAAAAGTTCATGGCCGTGAAACGGGCCAACAAGGAGGAACTTTCCAACCTGCTCCGTCGGCGCATCAACGCGCGGCTGGACCCGGCAGCTTTGTTCGACGTGCAGATCAAGCGCATCCACGAATATAAGCGCCAGCTGCTCAACATCATCGAGGCGGTGTCGCTCTACGACCAGATCCGGTCGCACCCGGAAAAGAGCTGGGTGCCGCGCGTGAAGCTGTTCGGCGGAAAGGCGGCGCCGAGCTATCACAATGCGAAGCTGATCATTAAACTCGCCAACGATGTGGCGCGTGTGATCAATCACGACCCGGCGGTGCAGGGGCTGCTGAAGGTGCAGTTCGTGCCGAACTACAACGTCTCCATGGCCGAGATGATGATACCGGCCGCCGACCTTTCCGAACAGATATCGACGGCCGGGATGGAAGCGTCGGGCACCGGCAACATGAAGTTCGCGGTCAACGGCGCGCTGACGATCGGCACGCTCGACGGCGCGAACGTGGAGATGCGCGATCATGTCGGGCCGGAGAACATCATCATCTTTGGCCTGACCGCCGAGGAAGTGAATGTCCGCCGCGCCGAGGGATATAATCCCCGTGCGGTGATCGAGGCTAGCGCTGAACTGTCGCAGGCGCTGACGGCCATCCGCTCGGGCGTGTTCTCGCCAGGCGATCCGGATCGCTATACGGGTCTGGTCGACGGCATCTACGACCATGACTGGTTCATGGTCGCTGCGGACTTTGACAGCTATGCATCGGCCCAGCGCAGCGTAGACACGATCTGGAACGACAGCGCGGAATGGGCTTCCAAGGCGATATATAATGTCGCGCGCATGGGGTGGTTCTCGTCGGACCGCACCATTCGCGAATATGCGAAGGACATATGGAAGATTCCGGTCTGATCGTGCGGACATATAGTGTGAGGAGAGGGTGCTGACGCCGGATCAGGCCGAGAGGCTGGTGCGGGGCCAGGAAGACGATCCCTTTGCCTGGCTGGGCGTGCATCCGGCAGGCAAAGGCCTGGTCGCGCGCGCCCTGTTGCCCGAAGCCGTCGCCGTCACTGCCTATACGCTGGCCGGCAAGGTCGCGGGCGAACTGGTGCGTGTTCATGACGACGGGCTGTTCGAGGGCAAACTGTCCATCCGCAAGCGTCAGCCGCTGCGCTATCATGCGCGCTACGCGAACGGCGGCGATTACCGGGTAACGGATCCGTACAGCTTTGGTCCGGTGCTGGGACCGATGGACGATTATTATATCGGCGAGGGATCGCATCTGCGCCTGTTCGACAAGCTGGGCGCACATGTGGTGGAGCATGAAGGTGCGGCTGGTACGCATTTCGCCGTCTGGGCGCCCAATGCACGGCGCGTGTCGGTGGTGGGCGACTTCAATCGCTGGGACGGACGCCGCCATGTGATGCGGCTGCGCCGCGATACCGGCATCTGGGAAATCTTTCTGCCCGAAGTCGGCGCGGGCGCGACGTACAAATATGAGATTATCGGGCCGGACGGCGTCGTCCTGCCGCTCAAGGCCGACCCGTTCGCCTTTGCATCGGAACTGCGGCCCAAAACGGCGTCGGTGATTGGGAAGCCGGCGGCGCATGAGTGGGGCGACGCCGCGCACCGTGCGCATTGGGGCAAGGCCGACGCGCGACGCGAGCCGATATCCATCTACGAAGTCCATGCCGGATCGTGGCAGCGAGACCCGGACGGCAATTTCCTGCACTGGGATGCGCTGGCCGAGCGGCTGATCCCCTATGTGGTCGAGATGGGGTTCACCCATATCGAGTTCATGCCGATCAGCGAATATCCCTATGATCCGTCCTGGGGATATCAGACGACGGGGCTCTATGCGCCGACCGCGCGCTTCGGCGAACCGGAAGGGTTTGCGCGCTTCGTGGATGGCGCGCATCGTGCCGGGATCGGCGTCATCCTCGACTGGGTGCCGGCGCATTTCCCGGTGGACGATCATGGTCTGGCGAAGTTCGACGGCACCGCGCTCTACGAGCATGCCGATCCGCGCAAGGGTTTCCACCCGGACTGGAACACGGCGATCTATAATTTCGGGCGGCGCGAAGTATCGTCCTTCCTGGTCAACAATGCGCTGTTCTGGGCCGAGCGATACCATGTCGATGCGCTGCGCGTGGATGCCGTCGCGTCGATGCTGTACCTCGATTATTCGCGCAAAGAGGGCGAGTGGCTGCCCAACCAGCATGGCGGGCGGGAAAATCTGGAGGCGGTCGATTTCCTCCAGCAGATGAACAAGGCGTTTTACGGCACCCATCCCGGATCGATGACCATGGCCGAGGAATCGACCAGCTGGCCCAAAGTGTCGCATCCGGTCCACGAAGGCGGCCTTGGTTTCGGGTTCAAGTGGAACATGGGCTTCATGCACGACACGCTGAAGTACATGGCGCGCGAACCGATCCATCGGCAGCACCATCACAACGACATCACCTTTGGCCTGCTCTACGCCTATAGCGAGAATTTCGTGCTGCCGCTCAGCCATGACGAGGTGGTGCATGGCAAGGCGTCGCTGCTGCACAAGATGTCCGGTGACGACTGGCAGAAGTTCGCGACGCTGCGCGCCTATTTCGGGCTGATGTGGGGCTATCCGGGCAAGAAGCTGTTGTTCATGGGGCAGGAGTTCGCCCAGCGCGCCGAATGGAGCGAGGCGCGTGCGCTCGACTGGCATTTGCTGGAGCATGGCCCCCATCAGGGCGTGCAACGGGCGGTGCGCGACCTCAACCGGCTGTATCGCAGCCATCCCGCGCTCTACGCCCGCGACTGCGAGGGCGAAGGCTTTGAATGGCTGCTGGCCGATGCCGCAGCGGATTCGGTCTTTGCCTGGGTACGCAAGGCGCCGGACGCCGCGCCCGTGGTGGTCATCAGCCATTTCACGCCCGTCGTGCGCGAAGGCTATGGCATCCGCCTGCCCCAGGGCGGGAAGTGGCGGGAAATCTTCAACAGCGATGCAACCGACTATGCCGGCAGCGGTTGCGGCAATGGCGGGCATGTCGTCGCAGCGCCGGACGGATGGGCGACGCTCACCGTGCCGCCGCTTGGCACGATAATGTTAACGCCCGAGGAGTAGGACGCGTGGCAGGGGGACAAGGCATGGATCGCAGACATCATCAGCCGTTGGCGCGCGATGCGATGGCCTATGTGCTGGCCGGCGGACGCGGCAGCAGACTGGCGGAACTGACGGACAGGCGCGCAAAGCCGGCTGTGCATTTCGGCGGCAAGGCGCGCATCATCGACTTCGCGCTGTCGAACGCGCTGAACAGCGGCATTCGTCGCATCGGCGTGGCCACGCAGTACAAGGCGCACTCGCTGATCCGGCACCTGCAGCGCGGCTGGAACTTCTACCGGCCCGAGCGCAACGAAAGCTTTGACATTCTGCCCGCCAGCCAGCGCATTTCCGAAAATCAGTGGTATGAGGGGACGGCCGACGCGGTCTACCAGAACCTGGACATCATCGAATCCTATGCGCCGGAATATATGGTCATCCTGGCGGGCGACCATGTCTACAAGATGGACTATGAGCTGATGCTCCAGCGCCATGTGGACAGCGGCGCGGACGTGACCGTCGGTTGCCTGGAAGTGCCGCGACTGGAAGCGACGGGCTTTGGCGTGATGCATGTCGACGAAAATGACGTCATCACCGATTTCGTGGAGAAGCCTGTCGATCCGCCCGCCATCCCCGGCCAGCCGGACATGGCGCTCGCGTCCATGGGTATCTATGTGTTCCGTACGGCCCTGCTGGCGGAGCAACTGCGTCGCGATGCCGCCGCAGTCGGCAGCAATCGCGATTTCGGCGGGGATATCGTCCCCTGGCTGGTGAAGAACGGCAAGGCCGTGGCGCATCGCTTTGCCGACAGCTGCGTACGCGCCGAGAGCGAGCGCGAGGCTTACTGGCGCGACGTCGGCACGCTCGATGCATACTGGCAGGCGAATATCGACCTGACGGACATTATCCCGCCGCTTGATATCTACGATAACAGCTGGCCGATCTGGACCTATGCGCAGGTAACTTCGCCGGCGAAGTTCGTCCACAACGAGGATGGGCGGCGCGGATCGGCGACTTCGTCGCTGATCGCGGGCGGCTGCATCGTATCGGGATCGTCGCTGCATCGCAGCCTGCTCTTCTCCAACGTGCGCACGCACAGCTTCTCGTCCGTGACGGAGAGCGTGGTCATGCCCGGTTGCGAGATCGGCCGGGGTGCGCGCATCCACAAATGCGTGCTGGACGCCGGCGTGCGCATCCCCGAGGAACTGATCGTTGGTGAGGATCCGGTGGCGGACGCACAGCGTTTCCGGCGCAGCGACAGCGGGGTCTGCCTGATCACGCAGGAAATGATTGATCGCCTGAAGGCCTGAACTGATCTCATGAAAATTCTCTCGGTTGCTTCCGAAATCTATCCGCTGATCAAGACCGGCGGGCTGGGTGATGTGACGGGTGCGTTGCCGCCTGCGCTTGGCCGCCTCGGCATCGGCATGCGGACACTGGTCCCCGGTTATCCGTCCATCATGGGCCGCATCGGCAAGGCGAAGAAGCTGCACGTCTATGATGCGCTGTTCGGCGCGCGTGCGACGATATTGGCGGCTAAGGTCGATGACCTTGACCTGCTGGTGCTGGATGCACCGGCGTTCTTTGCGCGCGAGGGCGGCCCCTATTCCGACTGGCGCGGCAATGACTGGAGCGACAACTGGAAGCGGTTCGCCGCGCTGTCGTGCGTGGGTGCGGATATTGCAGCCGGCGTGCTCAAGACCTGGCAGCCCGACCTTGTCCACGCGCATGACTGGCAGGCGGCGATGACGCTGGCCTATATGCGGTTCGGTCCGGCATGGAACGTGCCCAAGGTCGTCACGATCCATAACCTTGCCTTTCAGGGACGTTTCGGCGCCGATATCTTCGCCGACCTGGGCCTTCCGCCCGAGGCATGGGGCGTCGATGGCGTCGAATATTATGGCGGCACCGGCTATCTGAAGGCAGCGCTGGTTTCCGCCGACGCCATCACCACGGTCAGCCCGACCTATGCGGAGGAAATTCGCCGCCCGGCCGACGGCATGGGCCTGGACGGGCTGATCAACGGCCGGATCGATCGGCTGCACGGCATATTGAACGGCATCGACACCGACGCGTGGGACCCGGCCACGGACCCGCTGTTGCCCAAGCCCTTTGGCTATCGGGCGCTGGGGCCGCGCAAGGCGAGTCGACGGGTCGTGGAGAAGCGCTTTGGGCTGACGCGCGACGATGCGCCGCTGTTCATCGTCGTCAGCCGCCTGACCTGGCAGAAGGGCATGGACCTGCTGGTCGAGCAGATCGACCATCTGGTGGGACTGGGCGGCAAGCTGGCCGTGCTGGGATCGGGCGACCATCCGCTGGAAGGCGCGCTGCTGGCGGCGGCGGACCGGCATCGTGGCCGTGTGGGTGTGCAGATCCGCTATGACGAGGAACTGGCGCATGTGATGCAAGCCGGTGGCGACGCCATCCTTGTGCCGTCGCGGTTCGAGCCCTGCGGCCTGACGCAGCTTTATGCGCTCCGCTACGGCTGCGTGCCCGTGGTCGCGCGGGTCGGCGGGCTGGCCGACACCGTGATCGACGCGAACGAAGCGGCTGTAGCGGCGGGTGTCGCGACGGGTATCCAGTTCGGCGCGTCCGACGCCTATCAACTGCGCCGGGCGATTACCCGCACCATCGAACGCTATGCCGAGCGGGATGTGTGGACGGCGATGCAGCGTGCCGGCATGCGCGCCGATTTTTCCTGGAACCGCAGCGCGGCGCGCTATGCCGCGCTCTACAGGGCGTTGATCCCGGCATGAGTGACGGCGGGGCATTTGGCGCTACACCGCATCGGGGTGGCACCGAATTCCGCGTCGCTTCCACCGCTGATGCCCTGTGGCTCTGCCTGTTCGACGGGGATCGCGAAACACGTTTCCCGATGGAGCGGGACGGAACAGGTGTCTTCACGCTGTTTGCGCAGGGCGTGAAGGCCGGCGCGCGCTATGGCTATCGTGTCGATGGCCCCTATGATCCTGCCAGAGGGTTGTGGTTCGATCCTGACAAGCTGCTGCTCGACCCGTACGCTCTCGCCGTCGACCGGCCATTCGCCTATGACCCGGCGCTGGCGGCGCGTCGGGGCGAGGGCGGTGATACCGCACCGCTCCTGCCCAAAGGCGTGGTGGCGAAGCTGCCCAAGCCACCGCGCGCGAAGCCGGCGATGTTCCGGACGGGCGGGCTGGTCTATGAATTGCAGGTCCGTGCGTTCACGCGGCTGCATCCCGATGTGCCGGAGACGATGCGCGGTACGATTGCGGCCCTGGGACATCCGGCGGTCATCGAACATCTGCAGAAACTGCGCGTCGATGCCGTCGAGTTGATGCCGATCACGGCGTGGATCGACGAGCGGCATCTGGGGCCGCTGGGGCTGACCAACGCATGGGGCTATAATCCCGTCAGCTATTTTGCGATCGATCCGCGGCTGGTGCCCGGTGGGCTGGCCGAACTGCGCGGCGCGGTCGACGCGCTGCATGCGGCAGGGATCGGCGTCATACTGGACGTGGTCTATAATCATGACGGCGAAAGCGATGCGTTGGGACCGACGCTGTCGCTGCGGGGGCTCGATGCGCGCAGCTATTTCCGGCACGAACGCGACGGGCGGCTGATCAACGACACCGGCACCGGCAACAGCATCGCGTGCAACCATCCGCTCGGCCGAAAGCTGATCCTCGATTCGATGCGGCATTTCGTGGTGCATGCGGGCATTGACGGGTTTCGGTTCGACCTTGGGCCGGCGCTGGGCCGGCTGGAAACGGGCTTTTCGATCGATGCGCCTTTGCTGGCCGAGATGCGTGCCGACCCTGTCCTGTCGGACCGCATCCTGATCGCGGAGCCGTGGGACATCGGGCCGGGCGGGTATCAGCTTGCCAATTTCGGCCCGGCCTTTCTGGAATGGAATGATCGGTATCGCGACGATGTACGTCGTTTCTGGCGGGGCGACGCGCATATGCTGGGGGCGCTGGCGACGCGGATCGCCGGATCGTCCGATATCTTCGCCGGAGCGGCGACCCGGACGGTCAATTTCATCGCGGCGCATGACGGGTTCAGCCTGGCCGACACCGTCAGCTTCGTCGCGCGCCACAACGAGGCGAACGGCGAGCATAACCGCGACGGGCATGGCGAGAATTTCAGCTGGAACAACGGTGTCGAGGGTACGACCGACGATCCGCAAATTCTGGCCGCGCGCCGCCGCGACGCGATCGCGCTGCTGTCCACGCTGTTCGTATCGCGCGGGGCGATCATGCTGACGGCGGGCGACGAGTTCGGCCGGACGCAGCGGGGCAACAACAACGCCTATTGCCAGGACAATGAGCTGACCTGGCTGGACTGGGCGGGGCGGGACCGCGCGATCGAAGCGCATGCCTTTGCGATGGCGGCCTTACGTGCGGAACAGGCCGTTCTGCGGGACACGGGGTTCCTGTCGCCTGACGCCGTACGCTGGCTGCGCCCCGACGGGGCGGAGATGACGGCGGCGGATTGGGAAGCCGCCGACGGCGTAGCGATGGCGCTGGAGTTTCGTGCGGCCGGCCTGACGCTGTGTTTCAACCGGGGATTGGAACCGGTGACGTTCCATTTGCCCGCAGGCGCTCAGGTGGTGGATGCGCGCGCCGTGGCATTGATTTGACGCCGTGGCCTGTCCTATCGTTACGCAACCGTACGACCCATGACCAGCCGCTATCAACAGATCGCCAGCGCCGAAGAACTCGCACGGGTATTCGACGCCACGCCCGGAACCGCCAGCCATGGCGATGGGGAATTGTGGCCGGGACGCAAGGGGTTGGTCGTCTGGCAGGATGAAAACGGCGGACGCCATGTCTCGTTGATGACATGGGGTTTTCCGCTGCATCCCAGCCGGGCTGCGCTGCGTAAATATCCCGATGCGAAGGTGAAGCCGGCGCACAAGGCGAAGGGACTGACGCGCGCCTTCTGGAACGATGCGTCGCGCAATCCGGCGCGGCGATGCCTGATCCCGGTCGAGCGTTACGCCGAACCGGAGCGGCGCGACGGGGCCAAGCGCAAGACATGGTTCGACCTGCCCGAACAGCCCATCTTTGCCTGGGCGGGGCTGTGGCGGCCGACGGTCGAATGGGGGGACGCCTATAGCGTCGTCATGACCGAGGCGTGCAGCCATGTCGCGGAAGTGCATGATCGCATGCCCGTGGTGCTGGACCCTGGTGAGTGGGACCAGTGGCTGAATGGCGCGTTCGAGGATGTGGTGCAGCTTCAGCGGCCCTATCCCGGCCTGATGGCGCGGGAGCGGTCGGACGAGGCCTGGATCGTACAGGTCCGCGGAAGCGCCGAAGGCGGCGCTTCATTTGAGGACAATGACGCGGATGATCGCGCGATTTAGCCGTTGCAGCATGGCGGCGAATCCGGCAACGATAGGGCATTCGACGGACCCGCTCGACGGGTGGCTAGTCCCGGCGCCTATCCCCGGGTAACGCTTGCTGCACAGTATTTGAACTGATCAATCGTGCGATCATTGCAAATACTGGCTGGCAGCGTGGCGCCGTTGGAAATTCGACATCGTGGGTATGGTCTCGCTTCAAGGCGGACATGCGACCACCGGAACGTTCGCTGGACGCGCCGGAGGGTGGGGGCCGAGAACTGCGGCGGCGTTCGTGCTTGCGGGCGCGGCGCTGGTGCTGGCGCTGGCCCCCTATCTTGGCCGCTATTCCTTTCGCATAGACGTGCTGTCGGCCTTTCTGCCGTTTTCGCCACTGCTGGCGATGCTGGCGCTGGCCGTCGGCTATGGCCGGATGGGCTGGCCGATCAAGGCGGCGGCGATGGGCGCCCTGCTGCTGTCCAGCATGGTGATCGTGCCGGAACTGTTGGCGCGGCGGGGCGCATTGCAGCCGGTCGAGGGCGCGACGATCACGATCGTCACGCACAACCTGTCGCGGCGCAACGGCGACCCCCAAGCCACCGTGCGCATGCTGGCGGCGAGCGATGCGGATGTTCTGCTGTTGCAGGAAGCGCATGGCACGCTGGCGCCGCATCTTTCGGAACTGGCGCGCGCATACCCCTATCACGACGCGTGTCCGGGGCGTTGCGACCTGTCGATCTACTCGCGGCTGCCGATCGACAAGACGACCTGGCGGCTGCGGGACGGGCAGGGCAAGCCGATCGGCCCGGAACTGCTGTGGACCCGGCTGACGCTGCCCGGCGGCGGTGTGGCGACGATCGCGACCGTGCATCGGCCATGGACCATCCCCAACCATCGCCAGTTCTACCAGCGCCGCGCACTGGCCGAGGCGCTGCGGCAGGGCGATACGGACGGCCTCATACTGGCGGGGGATTTCAACCTGACCCCATGGGGCGCGGGCATGCGTGATTTTGAGGATCAGATCGCGCCCGTGCGGCGCGCCACGCGCGGCATCTTTTCGTTTCCAGCACGGGTTTCGGGTATGCCGTGGCCGGCATCCTTCCTGCCGATCGATCATATGTTCGTGGGCCAGAGCTGGCGCATATTGTCTGTCGAGCGGCTGGAACGCACGGGATCGGACCATTATCCGATCCGCGTCCGGCTGGAGTGGCGGCCGTCAGATATAAGGCGGGCAACGGCGCTGAACGCCACCGCGAGGGGCAGTACGACAATGGAGCAAGTGCGCGGATGAGGGTGCCGTTCATGACCTTTCCCAGTTTCGACGCGCAGTGGGTTGCGAACCGGGACGGCATTGCCTTTGACGGCGACTATGACGGTCGCGCCGTGCGGTTCCTGATTACGCGCGAGGCGCTGGGCCTTGTCACGGGCGAGCAGGTGGAGGGCCTGAAGGGCCGCAACGCGGTCTATCTGTTCCAGGACAATCGCGAGCGTGTGCTGCCGATCGCCCACAGCGTGTGGAGTCGCCTGCTCGACCCGTCGAAGACGGTGCTGATCGATCGTTCAGAAATCGTATGGGATCCAGCTGGCGAGGCCTGATCGCGGACAGACACAGCCGGCGTTGACTTCAAGCTTTGGCCGCCGCCAGTTCTTCATCCAGGAATGCGCGCACGTCCGCTAGGTCGACCTGCTTGTCGAGATAGGTCTGGCCGATGCCGTGCGCGAGCAGGAAGGGCAGCTTGCCGCCCGCCATCTTCTTGTCATGAAGCATATGTTCGACGAGGCGGGCACCGCCCGCCGTGACCTGCGCCGAGGCGAGATGGACCGGCAAGCCTGCCGCGGCAAGATGCGCGGTGACGCGCGCGGCCTCGGCCGCATCGCACAAACCCTGCCGCGCGGAAAAGCGATAGGCAAGGGCCATGCCCGCCGCCACGCCTTCGCCATGCAGCAGCAGGTCGGAAAAGCCGGTTTCCGCTTCCAGCGCATGGCCGAATGTATGGCCAAGATTGAGGAGGGCGCGTCGTCCGGTGGTTTCGCGCTCGTCATCCGCAACGATCGCAGCCTTGGCGCGAACGCTCTTTTCGATCGCATAGTGTCGCGCCGCCGGATCGCCGTTCAGCAGAGCCGTGCCGTTCGCCTCACACCATGCGAAGAAGTCGGCATCGTCGATCAGGCCGTATTTGACGACTTCGGCATAGCCCGCGCGCACTTCACGGTCCGGCAGCGTGTCGAGTGTCGTCGGGTCGATCAGCACGAAGGCGGGCTGATGGAAGCTGCCGACCAGGTTTTTGCCGGCCTGGCTGTTGATCGCCGTCTTGCCGCCGACCGAACTGTCGACCTGCGCGAGCAGGGTGGTCGGCACCTGAATGAAATTGCACCCGCGCTTGAGAATCGACGCGGCAAAGCCGACGAGATCGCCGATCACCCCGCCACCCAGTGCAATGACGTGATCGGAGCGCTCAATCTCCAGCGCCAGCAGCTTGTCCAGCAGCGCTTCCAGCCAGCGCCAGCTCTTCGTGCTTTCGCCTGATGGCAGCACGATGGGTTCGATCGCGATGTCCGCCTTCGCCAACGCCGTTTCAAGGCGAGTCAGCTGCGCAGCGGCGACGTCCTCGTCCGTGACGACGGCGAGGCGACCGGAGCGCGCGAAGGGCGCGAGATGCCTGCCGGCGGCATCGAGCGCGCCGTCCTCGATCAGAATGTCATAGCTGCGTGCGCCGAGCGCGACAGGTACTAACGCCATGTGTCCAGAGCCTTCATGATCTTTTCCACGGCGATTTCGTGCGGGGCGGCGACGCTGCGGACATGGATGGGGGCGAGCGCGTATACCGGATTGCGGACCGTTGCCAGTTCCGTGAGCACCGTGCGCGGATCGCGCCCCTTTAGGAGCGGACGGCCTTCGCGCCGCGATACGCGGTCCACCAGAATCTCTATATCGGCGTCGAGCCAGACCGCGATGGCATGTTCCAGGATGAGCGCGCGCGTCTCATCCTGCATGAAGGCGCCGCCGCCGGTCGCGATAACCTTCGGCTGGCCATCCATGAGTCGGGCGATGACGCGCCTTTCCCCGTCCCGGAAATGCTGTTCGCCGTAGCGCTCGAACATTTCGGTGATGGTCATCCCCGCCGCCTTTTCGATCTCCTCGTCGGCGTCGATGAAGGAAAGGCCCAGGCGGGCCGCCAGCCGCCGCCCTACAGTCGACTTGCCGACGCCCATCATGCCGATCAGGACGATCGGGCGGGCTGGCGCAGGGGCGGTGGATTTCAGGTTTCGCTGCATGGCGAGCGGGGCTATACAGCCAGCGGCCTGCGCGTCAAAACGCCATTTCATGGCGCCTTTCCGTCACCCGATCGAAGAAGACAGATGAAGAGAAGCCGTCATTACAGCAGTTTTGAAAACAGCACGCGTCGTCGGCGCATCAGCATTCCCATTCTTCCGATCCTGATCCCCATCCTGTTGATCGCGTTCCTGTGGTTCATCTGGTCGCGCGGTGGCGAGCAGCCGATGAAGACGGTCGAAAAGCCGATCGCTACCGAAAAGCTGGGCAAATAGGACGCATCGGCATGCGGCGGCCCCTACTCTGGCTGATCGCCGGCACCGCGATCGCGGCCGTCGCGATTCCGGTTGTCGCGCAGCAGCAGGCACCCGAATCACTGTTGCCTGACGATTTCGGCGCGCCGGTGTCGCAACCGACGCAGCCTGTGCCGCAGCCCGGCAGCCCGCAGCCTGGCGTTCCAGCGCCTTCGATCCCTCAGCCCATCGACCTTGCCGCGCCCGAGGAAGCCGCGAACAGCGCCGAGGAAGAGAAATCCGCAGCGGAACTGGCGGCCGAAAAGGCGGAATATGATTTTCCCGACAGCGCCCGTCGCCTGTTGACGCGGGTCGGGCCGTTGACGCCGGCCACACGCGGTCTGGCGCCCGATGCGTTCGGCGGCGAGGACGGGCGTTTTCTGACGACGCTGATGCGCGAGACAAAGGCGCCGTTCGCATCGCGCTGGGGCTCCATCCTGCTGCGCCGGGCGCTGCTTTCGGCCACCGATACGCCGCGCGGCGTGGAAGGCGCGGACTGGACGGCGGAGCGTGCCTGGCTGTTGCTGCGCATGGGCGAAGCGGATGCGGCGCGGATGCTGATCCAGAGCGTCGATGTCAATAATTATACCCCCCGGCTCTATGCTGTCGCGATGCAGAGCTATCTGGCGACGGCCGATCCTGCGGGCCTGTGCCCGCTGGCGGAAGGCGCGTTGCGGGTCAGCAAGGAGCCGGGCTGGGAAATGTCCCGCGCCTTCTGTGCGGCCTTTGCAGGCGACCAGGGCATGGCGAGCGGCATCCTGAGCCAGGCGCGGCGCGACAAGGTGGCGCGCGGCATCGACTATCGCCTGGCCGAGAAGGTGGTGGGCGCAGGCAATAATGCCCGCCGTTCGGTGAAGATCGAATGGGAAGGCGTCGACAGCCTGACGGCCTGGCGCTTTGGCCTGGCGACAGCCGTGAATGTCGCGATTCCAGACGATCTCTACACGAGAGCGGGACCGCACGTCCGGGCCTGGCAGGCGCGCTCTGCGATGCTGGCGCTGCCCGCGCGCCGCACGGCGGTGGAGACAGCGGCGCGACTGGGCGTGTATTCCAGCGCGGCGCTGGTGGATTTCTACAGCGAACTGGCGGCCGATGACGGCGTGCCGGCCGATTTCAAGAACCGGGCAAATGCGCTGCGGGATGCCTATGTCGGCGGCACGGTGGGCGACCGGCTGGATGGCATGCATGCGCTGTGGGCGCGGCCCGATGGCGAGGACGGCGCCGATTATCTGGGCCTGATCGCAACAGCGCGGGCTGCGGCCGCCTTTCCCGTGTCGCGGCAGGGCGGCAGTGACCTTGGCCGTCTGATCGCGGCGATGCTGACAGCCGGCTATGACCGCAGCGCAATGCGCTGGGCCGGGATCGTGTCGGGCGTGGGTGCGGAGAATGCGGGTGACGCATGGGCGTTGCTTGCCGTCGGGTCGCCGGCGCGCGTCGTCGACGTGGCCCCTGCGCAGGTGACGGCGTTTGCACAGGCTGCCGGAGAACGGCGCGGCCGGATGTTTATCGCGGGGCTGGCGGCACTCGGCCGGTTGAGCCAGGCCGATGCCGCGCAGGCGGCGGCGGACGCGGGATTGTCGTTTACGCCCCGGACGCGATGGGCGCAGGCGATTGCCGCAGCGGCCGGAAAAGGCGAGCAGGCGACGGTTGCGCTGCTGGCCGGTGTCGGCATGCAGGTGAGCGACTGGAGCCGGATGCCGCCCGAGCATCTCTATCATATCGTGTCGGCGCTGCGCCGCGTCGGGCTGGAGCCGGAAGCGCGCATGATCGCCGCCGAGGCGCTGACGCGCGCCTGAGGGCCGGGCCGTGTCGGATGACCCGCCGCTGATCGACCGCTTTCTGGAAATGATGGCGGCGGAGCGCGGAGCGGCGCGCAACACCTTGCTGGCCTATCGCACCGACCTGTTCGCGGCGTCCGATCTTGTGAGGGGCCTGGCGGGCGCCGATGCGGCGGCGCTTGCGCGGCTGGGGGACAGCTGGGCAACACTCGCGGCGTCTACGGTTGCGCGGAAGGCGTCGGCCATTCGGGCATTCTATGCTTTTCTGGAGGAAGAAGGGCTGCGTGCGGACAATCCGTCCGACGCCCTGCCACGCCCGTCCGTGCGGCGTCCCCTGCCCAAGGTGTTGACGACCGCCGATGTGGATCGATTCTTTGCGGTGATCGCCGCGCGGCTGGAGGCGGAGCGGCCATCGCCGCTGGACCTGCGGCTCTCGGCGATAGTGGAACTGCTCTATGGTTCTGGGTTGCGCGCGACCGAACTGGTGTCGTTGCCGCGTCGTGCGCTGTCGGGCGACCGGCCGTTCCTGATCCTGAAGGGCAAGGGGGGACGCGAGCGGTTGGTGCCGATCTCGGATCGCGCGCGGGCGGCCGTTGCCCTGTGGGTGCAGAATGTGCCGGATGAATCGCCCTGGCTGTTTCCCTCTGGCAAGGGGCATCTCAGCCGCATCCGGCTGTACCAGATGGTGAAGGCGCTGGCCGAGGCTGCCGGCATACGGCCCGATCGCGTCAGTCCGCATGTGCTGCGCCACGCATTCGCCACGCACCTGCTGGAAGGCGGTGCGGACCTGCGTGCGCTGCAGTCGATGCTGGGGCATGCGGACATCGGCACCACGCAGATCTATACCCATGTCGATAGCCGGCGACTGGTGGAGCTGGTCAATAGCCGCCATCCCCTCGTTGACCTGAAGCCCGACCGGCCCTAACGCGGCGCGATGGTCAGTTTCCTGGACTTTGAAAAGCCGATTGCGGCGCTGGAAGCACGT
>Ga0075012_10001560_pt1 | contig 23135 bp, 27 predicted proteins | sample All_14_2_FD_71474 | JGI IMG/M metagenome (GOLD analysis project Ga0075012, IMG submission 71474) | Freshwater microbial communities in response to fracking from Pennsylvania, USA - Allegheny Zone_MetaG_DW_15 | ecosystem: Environmental > Aquatic > Deep subsurface > Groundwater > Drilled...
TCTTCGTCGAAACGGTTATTCTCATTCTCTCCGGGCGAAGGCCCGGCGTCCCGCCACCCTCCCGATCACTTCAGCGCCCAAAGCGCGTGAGGGGGCGGAGCCGTGCGTGGATGCACCGCCTCACCACCGTCATCCTCAGCTCAGCCTTGACTCTTCCCCCCCCTCGACGGACACGCACGGCCCATGATCAGCCGCTATTCACGCCCCGACGCCGTCGCCATCTGGTCCAGCGAGACCAAATACAAGATCTGGTTCGAGATCGAGGCCCATGCCGCCACAAAGATGGCCGAGCTGGGCGTCATTCCGACCGAGGCCGCCGAGGCCATCTGGGCCAGGGGCAAGGACGCCGCCTGGGATTCGGACCGCATCGACGAGATCGAGCGCACCACCAAACACGATGTCATCGCCTTCCTGACCCATGTCTCCGAGACGGTCGGCGAGGAGGCGCGGTTCCTGCACCAGGGCATGACGTCGTCCGACGTTCTGGACACCTGTTTCGCCGTGCAGCTGGCGCGCTCCGCCGATCTGCTGATCGCCGGCACCGACCGGGTTCTGACTGCCCTCGAGGCCCGCGCGAAGGAGCACAAATACACGCCCAGCGTCGGCCGCAGCCACGGCATCCACGCCGAGCCGGTGACCTTTGGCCTCAAGCTGGCCGGTTATCACGCCGAGTTCCAGCGGGCGAAGCGTCGTCTGCTGACGGCGAAGGAAGAAATCGCCACCTGCGCCATCTCCGGCGCCGTCGGCACCTTCGCCAACGTCGATCCGGCCGTCGAGGAATACGTTGCCGAAAAGATGGGCCTGCAGGTCGAGCCGGTCTCGACCCAGGTCATCCCGCGCGACCGCCACGCCGCCTTCTTTGCCGCGCTCGGCGTCGTCGCCTCCTCGATCGAACGTCTGGCCACCGAGATCCGCCACCTGCAACGCACCGAGGTTCTTGAGGCCGAAGAGTTCTTCGACAAGGGCCAGAAGGGCTCCTCGGCCATGCCGCACAAGAGGAACCCCATCCTGACCGAGAACCTGACCGGCCTGGCCCGTCTGGTCCGCTCGGCGGTCGTGCCGGCCATGGAGAATGTCGCTCTATGGCACGAGCGCGACATCAGCCATTCTTCGGTCGAGCGCGGCATCGGCCCGGACGCCACCATCCACCTGGATTTCGCCCTGCACCGTCTGGCCGGGGTGATCGAACGGCTGCTGGTCTATCCCGAGAACATGCAGAAGAACCTGGATAGGCTGGGCGGCCTTGTCCACTCCCAGCGGGTCCTGCTGGCCCTGACCCAGTTGGGCCAGTCGCGCGAGGACTCCTATGCGGCGGTCCAGCGCAACGCCATGAAGGTCTGGCGCGGCGAAGGCAATTTCCTCGACTTCCTCAAGGAAGACCCCGAGGTCATCGTCCCCGACGCCGACCTCGAGGCCCTGTTCGACCTCGGCTATCACACCAAACACGTCGACACGGTGTTTCGTCGAGTGTTCGGCGCATAGCACAAACCTTCGATTGAAATTCAATACAGAAAAACGCACCTTCTTTAGCATGCAACGCCTCTCCGCCCTGAAGGAATGGCGCAAGCTGGGCAACCCGGTTCGGGAACAGTTCAGGAGGAAGCTGGCCGAACGGCTCGACCACCCTCGTGTTCCCGGGGACGCCCTTCAAGGCCTGAACGACCACTACAAGATCACGCGCAAAGCGCGGGCTACCGTCTCGTCCACCGAGTCGAGGATCAGACGACTACCGTCACCGTCGTGGCCGTCGGCAAGCGAGAGCGGGGCACCGTCTACACTGCGGCGACGAAACGATCATGACCTCCTCGATCAAGACCGCCTTCGCCCCCGTCGCCGATGCGGACACCCGCCTTCTGATCCTCGGCAGCCTGCCCGGAGACGCGTCGCTGAAGGCCGCGCAATACTACGCCCATCCGCAGAACGGATTCTGGCGGCTGATCGGCGGGGTGATCGGGCGTGATCTGGCCCCCCTGCCCTATCCCGACCGCCTGGAGACCCTCAAGTCGGCCCGTATCGGTCTGTGGGACGTGATTGCCTCGGCGGAACGCCCCGGCAGCCTCGATGCCGCCATCCGTTCGCCCCGGGCCGCCGACCTGTGCGGCCTGATCGCGGGATTGCCCGCCCTGAAGGCCGTCGCCTTCAATGGCGCGACAGCGTCGAAGGGCGGACGCAGGATCCTGAAGGGCGTAAAGGGCATGACCCTGATCGACCTGCCCTCGTCCAGTCCGGCCCACGCAACCCGCTCCCTGTCGGAAAAGGCTGAAAGCTGGGCCATACTCAAGACATTCCTATCCGACGATGCCCTGAAAGCCGACGACCTCCCATGATCCTGACCCTCTCCTGCCCCGACCGCCACGGGATCGTCGCGACTGTCTCGGCCTTCCTGTTCGAGCGGGACTGCAACATCTCCGATGCCCAGCAGTTCGGGGATCCGGCATCGCAGACCTTCTTCATGCGGGTGGTGTTCGAACCGGCCCCCGGGGACACCGAGACGGCAATTCGGGATGGCTTCACCCCTCTCGCCACCCGGTTCGAAATGGACTGGACCCTGCGCGGACCGACGCCGCGCCGGGTGATGATCCTGACCTCGAAATTCGACCATTGCCTGGCGGATCTGCTGTATCGCTGGCGGATCGGTGAATTGCCCATGACGGTGACGGCGGTGGTGTCGAACCATCCGCGCGAACTGATCGGTCATGTCGATCTGGGCGACCTGCCCTTCCACCACCTGCCGATCAGCCCCGCCGAAAAGCCCGCCCAGGAGGCCATGCTCAGCAAGCTGGTTGCCGAAACCGACACCGAACTGGTCGTGCTGGCGCGCTATATGCAGATCCTGTCAGACGACCTGACACGCACGCTTTCGGGGCGGTGCATCAACATCCACCATTCGTTCCTGCCGGGCTTCAAGGGGGCCAAACCCTACCATCAGGCCCATGCGCGAGGGGTCAAGGTGATCGGTGCCACCGCTCACTACGTCACCGCCGACCTCGACGAAGGCCCGATCATCGATCAGGACGTCGAACGCATCAGCCACCGCGACACCCCCGACGATCTGGTCCGCAAGGGCCGCGACATCGAGCGCCGCGTGCTGGCCCGTGCCGTCCGCTATCACCTGGAGGATCGCGTCCTGATGCACGACAGCAAGACAGTGGTGTTCGCCGACTGATTTTTTCGATGAACCAAAGCCGGCCTGCCGCATTCTGATGGAGCGTATGACGCAGGAATTCGGGTGAGGCTTCCCCTCAGCCCCCCGGATCGAGGGCCGCACTTTCCCCCGAGTGCGGCCCTCTTCTCTCCCGTTCGACGATCTTCACGGTCTTCTGGATATGGATTTTTCTTAATGTTTCCGAGCGCATCCGTCGGTCAACGCGGCAAGTAGCTGTCCCTGAGCCGCCCGATGACCGAGGCGGATGTTTCAGGAGATCACCGATGTCACGCCACCTTCATTCCGCCTGCGCCCTAGCCCTCCTCGTTCTCGCTGCGGGCACATCCCTTCCCGCTGCCGCCCATGAACGGACCCCCGCTCAGCCTGCCCGCCATGCCCAGGCCATGACAGTGGTGGCGGTCGCCGCCGCCAGTCCCGAGTTTTCGACCCTCGTGTCCGCCGTCCGTGCGGCACGTTTGGTCGACACCCTCTCCGGTCCAGGCCCCTTCACGGTCTTCGCCCCCACCAATGCGGCCTTTGAGACCCTGCCGGACGGCGCGGTCGAGCAACTGGTCCGACCCTCACAGCGCGCGACCCTGCAACGCGTCCTGACCTATCATGTGGTGCCGGGACGGATCAGCCGGACCGACGTCGCCACGGCCGTTCGGGTGGGTGGCGGTACGGCAACGCTGACGACCGTGCAGGGAGGGCGTCTTACGGCGGTCGATGCCGGACGCGGCCGACTGCGCCTTCACGACGCCGCGGGCGAGACCTTCTGGATCACAACAACTGACGTGGCCGCCTCCAACGGCGTCATCCACGTCATTGACGGGGTCATGACGCCCCATTGATGGACTCAGCGATCAGGGGCCGTCGCCTCGCGCGGCCCCTATCGCGCCTATTCGCCGTTACGGATCTGGTCGCGAGCGACGGAAGCCAGTTCGTCCATCTTGGAGCGGATCTCGCCCTCCGAGACCGTCATGCCCGCCCCCTTGAAGTCGCCAGCGATCTTTCGGAATACGTCTTCCTCGCCTGGCTGTTCGAAATCGGCACGAACCACAGCCTTGGCATACTCTTCGGCCGACTCGGGGCTCAGCCCCATCGTTTCAGCCGCCCACAACCCCAGAAGCTTGTTCCGGCGGGCCATGGCCTTGAATTCCTGATCCTGATCGAGGGCGAACTTGGACTCATAGCCCTTTTCCCGATCGTCGAAGGTGGTCATAGGTCGTCGAACGCTCCTGCCGCGGACCGATGGCGTGTGAGCCCGCATCGGTGGTCTATAACCGCCACGCGGCCCAAAGCAACCGCCAAGGGATCGCATCTACAGTGCCGACAAGGAACGATACCAACCCGATGGTTGTCGGAATCCGACACGCCCGGCGTTTGTATCGCAGGGCCGCTTCAGCTATGGGAGGGCACGATATTTTATACGCAAGCCCGATTCCGGATCGCGCCGCCCTGACCCTGGCTCCGGCCCTGGCACAGGTCGCGCGATTTTTGTTTCTGGCAATGCGAACTTTCGTCCCACATCCGGGACACGGCCAGACATCGACATGAACACCAAGCGCAAGAAGATCTACGAGGGCAAGGCCAAGATCCTGTACGAGGGACCCGAGCCCGGCACCCTGATCCAGTATTTCAAGGACGATGCCACAGCCTTTAACGGCGAGAAGAAGGCCCAGCTCGAGGGCAAGGGCGTCATCAACAACCGCATCAGCGAGTTCGTGATGAGCCGACTGAACGGCATCGGCATCACCAACCACTTCATCAAACGCCTGAACCTGCGCGAACAGCTGATCCGCGAGGTTGAGATCATCCCGCTGGAGGTCGTCTGCCGCAACGTCGTCGCCGGGTCACTGGCCACGCGTCTGGGCCAGGAAGAAGGCACGCCCCTGCCCCGCTCGATCATCGAATTCTATTACAAGAAGGACGAGCTCAACGATCCGATGGTGACCGAAGAGCATATCACTGCCTTCAACTGGGCCACCGGTCCAGAGCTGGACGACATCCTGGCCACGACCCAGCGGGTCAACGACTATCTGTGCGGCATGTTCGGTGCGGTCGGCATCACCCTGGTGGACTTCAAGATCGAGTTCGGACGGGTGTGGGAGAACGACTTCAGCCGTGTGATCCTGGCCGACGAGATCAGCCCGGATTCGTGCCGCCTGTGGGATTCCAACACCGGCGAGAAGATGGACAAGGACCGGTTCCGCCGCGACCTGGGAAATGTCATCGAAAGCTATACCGAGGTGGCGCGGCGCCTGGGCATCATGAAGGATATGCCGACGGTGATTCAGGGGGGTCTGCATTGATGGCGAAAGTCAAGGTTCACGTCTTCCTCAAACCCGGCGTCCTCGATGTCCAGGGCAAGGCTGTCGAAGGCGCGCTGAAGGGGCTCGGCTGGGCCGGCGTCGCAAACGCCCGCGTCGGCAAGCTGATCGAGTTCGACCTCGACGGCGTGGAGGATCCGCAGGCGGAAGCGAAAAAGATGTGCGAGCAGTTACTGGCCAATACGGTGATCGAAAGCTACCGGATCGAGTTCGCTTAATATCTGTCGGGACTGAATGCACCTTACAAACACCGAACTCGCGGAGCGACGCATGACCTTCACCCTGACCTCTCGCGACATCAACGACGGTGGCGTACTGCCGGACGCGCAGGTTCAGGCGAAGGGGAACATCTCTCCGCATCTGGCCTGGTCCGGTGCGCCCGACGGGACGAAGTCGTTTGCGATCACCTGCTATGATCCCGATGCGCCGACAGGGTCGGGATTCTGGCACTGGACGGTGGCGAACATCCCGGCCGACGTCAGCGAGATCCCGACCGGCGGCCCCGTGCCGTCCGGCGCGGTCGAGGGGCGGACCGACTATGGCCCGGCCGGATTCGGCGGGGCGGCCCCGCCCCCGGGACACGGCCCGCATCGCTACATCTTCACGGTCTTCGCCGTGGACGTGGACGCCCTGCCGGTGACGCCGGACAACTCCGGGGCCGTCTTCGGCTTCAACCTGCATTTCCACACCCTGGCCAAGGCCACGATCACGGCGACCTACGAGAACAAGGGCTGAGGCGGACTGACACCCCGCAGGAATCCTGCTAGACGCCCGCCTCATGAGCGCAGCCGTCATCGTCTTCCCTGGATCCAACTGTGATCGCGACTGCAAGGTCGCGGTCGAACGCTCTACCGGCGAGCGGGTCGAGATGGTCTGGCATCAGGACACCGACCTGCCCGACGATCTGGACCTGATCGTCCTGCCGGGCGGGTTTTCGTACGGCGACTACTTGCGCTGCGGGGCCATGGCGGCCCAGTCGCCGGTCATGCAGGCGGTGAAGAAGGCCGCAGACGACGGAGTTGCCGTTCTGGGCATCTGCAACGGGTTCCAGATCCTTTGCGAGGCCGGGATGCTGCCCGGTGCCCTTTTGCGCAACGCCGGCCTGAAATACGTCTGCAAGCCCATCGCGCTGGAGGTCACCAATGGCCAGACCCGCTTCACCGCCGGCTATCAGGGCCAGCGCGAGGTGGTGATGACGCAAGGCAACGGCGACGGAAACTATTTTGCCGACGCCGAGACCCTGGCCCGCCTCGAGGGCGAGGGTCAGGTGGTGTTCCGCTATGTCGACAACCCCAACGGCTCGGTCGCCAACATTGCGGGCATCCAGAACGCGCGCGGCAATGTGCTGGGCATGATGCCCCACCCCGACCGCGCCTTCGAGGCCGAACTGGGATCCGCCGACGGTGCCACCCTGTTCCGCTCGATCATGGCGGCGGCCTGAGTGGCCCGCGAAAACACACACCGTCGATTGACAAGCCCGCAACCTCAGGGTCACCTCACGGACCTGTGAGGGGAGTGTCCATGTTCAAGAAAATGCTCGTGGCCGTTATGGCTATGACGGTTGCCGCCTGCGCGTCGCCCTATGTTGCCACGCCCTACGACCGCGCCTCGGGCCTGGTTGACGACATCGCCGTGATCGATGATTCGATGCCGGAAAAAGCGATGGCCTATGAGGTGGCTTCGGTCGGTTCCAACTTCGGCCTGATCGGTGCCCTGGTCGATGCAGGCATCCAGGCAGAACGCCAGGGGGCAGTAAACAATGCGCTCGTCGGCGTGGGCTTCGATGCTGAGGCCAAGCTGGAGTCTCGCATCATCACTGCGCTTGCCCGCAACGGCTACAAGGCCGCGACCCTGGACGGTTCTGCACGTCCCAAGCGCGACTTTCTCGAAACCTATCCCGACGCACCCGACAACGTCGATGGCCTGCTGGACATCGCCATCATCAACTACGGCTATATGTCGGCCGGTGCCGGCCAACCCTTCCGTCCCACGGTCTGGGCAAAGGTCAAGCTGGTTCGAGTCTCCGATGGCTCGACGCTTATGGAAAACATCATCATCTACAATCCGCTGAATGCGACCCAGGGTGTGGTCACCCTGCCCCCGAATCCGGAGTTCTCGTTCCGAAACCGGACCGAACTGCTGGCCGATCCAGGCCGCCTCGCAGCCGGGATCGAAGATGCCTTGAATCAGGTGGCGGATACCGCTGCCCAACTGCTGCACTAGGCCGATGCGCGCCCTCGTCATTGCGGCGACACTCGCGGCAGGCCTTTCGGCCTGCGCCACCGTTCCGCCACCCTCACCACCGATCCTCGACTATGCACGCAACGATTGCGACGTCGGGCCGGTCCTGGCCAACGCCATAAGTCTGACACCGGAGAAGGAGACCAACGGCTATATGGTTTCGACCCCGGTCAATGCGGCAACGCCCTGCCTGAGATCAGCCGATCCAGCCGGCCGATCATCGCCTTATCTTGTCTACCTCCTGCCTGAAGATCGAGGCGACAAGACCCTGACGGTCGGGGCCGTGCTGGAAGGGGCCCGTATACTGTCGCCCGCCATAAGCCTCCTGAACGACCAGGGTCAGATCACACGAACCTTCGCACCCCTGGACTATCTCTATCGCGGCGCGGTCTTTTCCGTGCAGTTCCGACCCCGCGATATCGACGCCTACGTGCTGGTTACGGCCGATCCCTCGCGGATCGGTCAGCGCTATGACGCCATTGCGGTCGGAACCAACACGACGGTGATCTCGACCGGTTATCTAACCTCGAACTACACCACCGGGGTGGAAGCCTCGACCAGCAGAACATTTTCCTACGAGGGCACAGTCCACATCACCGTCTATGACAGCGACACCGACGAAGAGGCCGCGCCGCCGACCCGCTGACTTCAAACACCCCACCCCTCTCCGCCAGCCCCATAGTCGTCGATCGCCTTGAACATGGCGGCAACAAGATCACGCTCTTCCCCTGTCAGCTCGGGCTTCCAGACATCGAAGATCAGGATGGTGCGGTCCTGGATGCTGGTGTTTGCGGCCTCGTGCTCGATGGTGTCGTCAAAGGCCCAGGCCTGCCCCTCGCGCCACTCTCGAAGATCATTGCCGACCCGGAATCGACTTCCCGGCGGAGCGATCAGCGGGAGATGGCAGATCAGTCGCGTATTGATCAGGCCGTGGTGCGGCGGGATGCGTGCGCCGGGCGTCAGGCGTGAGAACAGGATCGACGGGGTCCGCCCGGGAACACGACACAGGGGCACCTCGGCCAGGGCCTGCATCGTTCGCGGGCAGCGGGCGGCGATTTCGGGCTGTTCCAGCCCATCCTTCCACAGGAACAGGGCGCTCCAGTCGGGGTTGGAGGCCATGCCAGAGTCATCAGTGTTGGGCCGGTCGGCGCGAGGCTCGACATAGGGCCGGAACAATCCGGGCTCGGCCAGAAGGGCGTCCAGTTCGGCGCGGATATCGGGCGTGGCCTGCTCGACCGCCGTCAGCCATGGAAGGGACTCGCGTGGCTGGAACTGCACCTGCGGCAGCCCTGGGAACAGATAGAAGCGCGGTTCCTGAAGATACAGGCGCTTGCGACCCGCCATCAGGTCGAGCGACAGGGTGAAACGATCACTGGATGTCGCAGGGTCAAACCCGACCGCAGCCAGATTTCGGCCCAGATGGTCCTGATATGCCATCGCCTGGGCCTGGATCGCGGCCTGCGCCCGGCGCAATGCTGCGATCAGATCGGGACTTGTGGCGGCTTCCCCCCGTGTCTTACGCGCTTGGGCCTGTCGCAAGGCGCTACTGTAGAAGCTCGAGGCCCCTCGAGCGTCGCCCAGAACCGACAGGGCATCACCTTTCAGGATCAGCCCCTGCAAATCAGACCCATCCGCTGCCAATATCGCATCAGCACTGGCCAAAAGGGCTTCTGCGGAAGCGATCGACGTGGAGGGAGTAGACTGGGTCATCCATGCAGCGAAGACTGGGGAACCGGACTTCGTCAATCTCGAACCTGGCTATGGCCGTCAATGGTGTCGGTCAGGCCATTGCACGCTGGTCAGGCGTCGCTGGTGTGGGCCAGTTGCTCGTCATCCTTGGCGGCGGAGACGTCGGCTTGGCTCGACTCTTCTTCGGACTCGTCGTCAGGTATCAAGATTCCCCCGGGATCGCGCTGAGCCGCGAGTTCTCGAGCCCCGACGCCCAACCCCTGTTCGATGGCCAGGTTGGCTTCGACGTCGGATGTGTCGAAATGAGGCGTTCCGAGTGCGGACTTGGACTTATCGGGCATCATTGGCATCCTGGCATTTCAGTATTGCTCACAACCAGCGCGGCACGTGTTGGTTCCACCTGACACATGGACCGGCCCGTTCGATTGCGTCCGACCATCGCAAACTCTTGAACCTTCACAGATCTCGCGCGTATGGGCCGCGAAACAACCGGAGCCTTAGGCCATGCCCTCGATCGTCCGCCCAACGCGGCAACAGAAGCTGCGACGTCTGGTCGTCCTCGGGACCGCCATATTTGCGATCGCCATAGGTCAGCTTCAGGTGGGTCTCGGCCTGGGCCAGAGCCCGGCAGAGTTTGCGTCCGACAGCAATGCTACCCTGAGGGTCATCGGCTGGGCCTTCGCCATCTGGGGTCTCATCTATCTGGGGCTGGCCGCCTATGCGATCCGGCAGGTTCTGCCGCAGACCGGTGAGAGCGACATGATCAACACTTTCGGCTGGCCGTCGGTCCTGGCCTTCGTCGGTATCGGACTCTGGATCGTGGCGGCAGCCCTCGACTGGGAACTGGCCACCATCGTCCTGATCTTCGGGGCGTTGACGGTGCTGCTGATTCCGCTCCTGACTCAGGCGGGTCGTATCCGTGCCCTGTCGCTGGGAGACCGGGATCGCTGGCTGACGGTCTGGCCTCTCGGTCTGCTGGCCGGCTGGCTGACCGTCGCCGCACCCGTAAACCTGATTACCGTGGCGACGGGAAACGGCGACCTGCCGACCGGCGTATCGCCGACGACTCTGGCGTTGATGGCCGTTGTCGTGGCTGGGGCGGTTGCAGTCGGCGTGACATGGCGCATTCGCACGATCGCCTATGCCTTGCCTGTCGTCTGGGGGCTGGTCGGCGTTTTCGCGGCGGAGCAGTCGCGAAACGGCACGCTGGCATTTGGCGCCGTGATCGTGGCTGTCGTGGTGCTGGTCGGGACCGTTGTCCTGACCCTGGCACAGCGTCGAAGGATCGAGCGGGACTGAGCGATCAACCCCGGCGCTGTCGCGAGCTTTCTTCGGTCTATGTCGCCGCCGTCTCGAAGCGGACAGGGGCGACCATGTCCTAGACCGACGTTTGGGCCGCGTCTTTATCCTGTGGCGGGGCGACGTGACGGACGGGCCATGCGGTCTGACGATCTCCTCCTTCGCTTGCTGGCTTGAACGACGTCTGTCCTGGCTGGGTCTCCGGGCCAGAATGGTCACGCGGATTATCCTCGATTCCCGGCTCCGGGCTGACTCAGGGCACGAACCCCGCTAAGAGCGCCGCCATGAGCGCCCCCGAAAAGACCATTGCCGAACTGGCCGCCGAATACGGCCTGAGCCCCGCCGAATATCAGGTCGTCCTCGACCGCCTGGGGCGCGAGCCGAACCAGCTGGAACTCGGCGTGTTTTCGGTGATGTGGTCCGAGCACTGCTCCTACAAGTCCTCCAAGATCCACCTGGGCAAGTTCCCGACCACCGGGCCGCGCGTGATCTGTGGTCCGGGGGAGAATGCCGGGGTCATCGACATCGGTGATGGGGATGCCTGCATCTTCAAGATGGAGAGCCACAACCACCCCTCCTACATCGAGCCCTATCAGGGCGCGGCGACCGGCGTCGGCGGCATCATGCGCGACGTCTTCACCATGGGTGCCCGCCCTGTAGCCCTGCTGAACGCCTTGCGCTTCGGCGATATCGGCCATGAAAGGACGAAGCGTCTGGTCAAAGGCGTCGTCTCGGGCATCGGCGGTTATGGCAACTGTGTCGGTGTTCCGACCGTGGCGGGCGAGACCAATTTCCACTCTGGCTACAATGGCAACATCCTGGTCAACGCCATGTGCGTGGGCCTGGCCAAGGCCGACAGCATCTTCTATTCGGCCGCGCCTGGGCCGGGGATGTCGGTGGTCTATTTCGGGTCAAAAACGGGCCGGGACGGCATCCATGGCGCGACCATGGCGAGTGCAGAGTTCGATGAGGACTCAGACGAGAAACGCCCCACCGTCCAGGTCGGCGATCCCTTTGCCGAAAAGCTGCTGATCGAGGCGACGCTGGAGCTGATGGCCTCGGGTGCCGTTGCCGCCATCCAGGACATGGGCGCGGCCGGACTGACGTCATCGTCCGTCGAAATGGCCGGCAAGGGCGGTGTCGGCATCGAGCTGAACATGGATGCGGTGCCCCAGCGCGAAACCGGGATGTCCGCCTATGAGATGATGCTGTCCGAAAGTCAGGAGCGGATGCTGGCGGTGCTCAAGCCCGGACGCGAGGAAGACGGCTATCGCATATTCAGGAAGTGGGGCCTCGACGCCGCCGTCATTGGCATGACGACGGAGACCGGTCGCCTGATTTTGAACCACCACGGCGAGGTCGTGTGCGACGTGCCGCTGGCCCCGCTGTTCGACGACGCGCCTCTGTATGACCGGCCCTGGGTTCAGCCCGCCTTGCACCCGCGTCTGACCGCCGCCGACGTCCCCGCTCCAGAGAACTGGGAGGATGCGGTGCTCAAGGTCATCGCCTGTCCCGACATGGCGTCCAAACGCTGGATCTGGGAACAGTACGACCGCCACGTCATGGCCGACACTCTTCAGGATTCGGCGACCGGTGCCGACGCCGGCGTGGTGCGGGTCCACGGCACTGACAAGGGTCTGGCCGTCACCTCGGACTGCACGCCCCGCTATGTCCAGAACGACCCCTACGAGGGCGGCAAGCAGTGTGTTGCCGAGGCGTGGCGCAACCTGACGGCCGTGGGTGCCCTGCCCATCGCCATCACCGACAACCTGAATTTCGGCAATCCGCAGCGGCCCGAGATCATGGGCCAGATCGTCCGCGCCATCGACGGGATGGCAGAAGCCTGCCGCGAACTGGACTTCCCTGTGGTGAGCGGCAACGTGTCCCTCTACAATGAGACCAACGGCGTCGCGATCCCGCCGACCCCGACCGTGGGTGGCGTGGGCCTGCTGGAAAACTACGATGTCGTGACAGGGTTCTCGACGATGGCCGATGGCGACACTCTGGTCCTGATCGGCGAGACCCACGGCGAACTGGGTGCCTCGATCTATCTGCGCGAGGTACTGGGCCGCGAAGATGGTGCCCCGCCGTCCGTCGATCTGAAGCTGGAGAAAAGGGTCGGCACTTTCGTGCGTGGCCTGATCGAGGAGGGGGCCCTGACCTGTGTTCACGACCTGTCCGACGGCGGCTTGGTAGGGGCGGCGGCCGATCTGGCACTGGCGTCGGATGTTGGCATTACTCTGGACGCCACAAGCGCCCCCTTCGCCCACGGCTTCCTTTTTGGAGAAGACCAGGCGCGCTACCTGATCGCGGCTCCCAACCCAGCCGATATCGTTTCGGCGGCAAAGGAGGCCGGACTGCATATCTCGATCGTCGGCACGGCTGGAGGGGCGGCCTTCGCCTCGACCGGCCTGTTCAGCATCCCGCTCAACCACTTGCGCGAAATCCACGAAGGCTGGATGCCAGGGTGGATCGAGGGCTGATCACCGGCCACGGCGACAGGACCAGGTGATTCGCCGCGGCACCTGAAAAGCTCGACTCCGAGACATGAGGGCGCACCGCCTTCCGTCCGTCATGATCCCGGCGTAAGCGTCGCGGCATGGCCGATGGAGCGCAGACGTTTCGCCCGTGGACGCCACCCCCGCGAGAAAAGCCGCTGGGGTTGATTCCGTTTCTGTGGGTCAGCTGGCGCGATCCGCTGTTGATGTGGTCAGAGCGGCATTTCAACGAGCCGCAACTGTACGGCAAGGGTCGGTTCGGCGAGATCATCGTGGTCAGCCATCCCGAGGGCGTCCGCCACGTCCTGACCGAGAACGCTTCCAACTACGAGAAGGGTGCCCTGCAACGCCGCGTCCTGGGCCCGATGCTGGCCGACGGCTTGCTACTGACCGAGGGGAACACCTGGCGGCGGGCCCGACGAATTCTCGCCCCACTGTTCACCCCTGCACGTACCCAGATGATGGCGACGCGCATGGCACAGGTCTGCGAACGCCGCGTCGAGAGCTGGGCGCTTCAGACTGGCGCGCGCGTTCTGAACATCGACAGCGAGATGTCGGGGCTGACCTTCGACATTTTGTCGGCGACCCTGTTTTCGGACGAACTGGACGGGGACGCCAGGGGGTTCGAGGCCGCACTGAACCGCTACCTGAGCGTCGGCGCGCGGATCAGCCCGCTGGACGTGATCAATGCTCCGTCCTGGATTCCACGCCTTGGACGGCTGGCCAGTGGAGATACCGCACGCTTCTTCGAACAGAGGGTTTCGCGTCTGGTCTCGGCGCGCCGCGCGCGGATCGAGGCAGGCGATGCGGCCCCCGACGACCTGCTCACCGCCCTGTTGTCCGCCCAGGACGAGGAGGATGGTGCCACACTCAGCGACCGTGAGGTAGCGGCCAATATCCTGACCTTCATCCTGGCGGGGCATGAAACGACAGCGAGGACCCTTGGCTGGGCGCTGCATCTGATCTCGCGCAGCCCGGCGAACGCAGCACGGCTGAAGGCCGAGGCCGACGCCTTCGATGTCAGCCAGGCCCGCTGGGCCGACGCCCTGCCCTGGACCCGGGCGGTCATCGAGGAAGCCATGCGGCTGTTCCCGCCTGCGCCGACCCTGGCTCGCCGTGCGCTGGGGCCCGACGTCATCGGGGGTCAGGCCATCCAAACCGGAGCCGCAGTCGTCATTTCGCCCTGGATCCTGCACCGGCACGAGATGCTGTGGGACAATCCGGCAGAGTTTCGGCCCGAGCGCTTCCTGCCCGAGCACCGCAAGACCATAGACCGCTACGCCTATATTCCGTTCAGTGCCGGTCCACGCGTCTGTATCGGCGCAGCCTTCGCCATGCAGGAGGCCATGATTGCCATGGTCGCGATCCTGCGAACTGCCGACGTCGAGGCGATCACCCCGGTCGAACCCAGGCCGACGCATCAGATCACCCTGCGTAGCCGCGCGCCCATCCGGCTGAGGCTTCGTCGGCGTCAGGCCTGAGCAGTCTCAGGACCTGGGCAAACCCCGAAGTTTGGCGATCGACAGGGTCGCGCGGGCCGGATCGCCGATCGGGTGATCGTTGACATGGCCTCAACCGTCACAAATCCGGTCTAGATCGGACTTGTATACGCATGGTTCCGAGGCCTCGATGACCCGTTTTGATCTCTCCCGCCGAAGCCTTCTCAGCGCCTTCGGCGGCGGACTGGCCTTGACGACCACGGGTCCGGCCCTGGCCCAGGCGGTGTTCGAGTCGAACCCGTTCCGGCTGGGCGTCACGGCCGGCGATCCCCTGCCCGACGGCTTCGTGATCTGGACGCGGCTCGCGCCCGATCCTCTCGCCATGGGATCTGGAATGCCTCGGGCCCCGATGGCGGTGAAATGGGAGGTAGCGGCCGATCGCGGCTTTGCGACCGTCGTTCAATCCGGTGAAGCCATCGCACGACCCGAACTCGGCCATTCGGTGCACGTCGAGGTCGCGGGACTGGAGCCCGCGCGCACCTATTTCTATCGGTTCATGGCCGGGACCGAACGCAGCGGCATCGGGCGGGCGAAGACGCCCCCCCTGGTCGGCAGCCCCCTTGACCGATCGACCTTCGGTGTCCTGGGCTGCCAGCACTACGAGAGCGGATATTACACCGCCCACCGCAAGATCGCGGGCGAGGACCTCGACTTCATCTTCTGCTACGGCGACTACATCTACGAGGGCCGCGGCAATGCGACCTATCAGAACGCGACGGGGCCACAGGAGAACGCACGGGTTCATCTCGGCGGTGAAATCTTCAGCCTTGACGACTATCGCCGACGCTATTCGCAATACACGATGGACACGGACCTGCAGGCTTCCCGTGCCTCTGCCGCATGGTTCTGCGTCTATGACGATCACGAGGTCGACAACAACTGGGTAGGGGAGATCGATCAGGACGGCACACCGGCCGAGGTGTTCCTGCTGCGCCGGGCCATGGCGATGCAGGCCTATTACGAGTTCATGCCGATGCGGAAATCGGCCTTCCCGCGCGGCTCGTCCATGCAGCTCTATCGGCGTGCCCAGTATGGTGACCTGCTGGACCTGAACTTCCTCGACACGCGCCAGTTCCGCTCGAACCAGCCATGCGATGATCGGTTCAATGCCTCATGCGACGCCATCAACGCCAGCGAGGCTCAGGTTCTGGGCGAGGCCCAGGAAACCTGGCTGATGAACAATCTGACCCGGTCGGAGGCGACCTGGAAGGTGCTCGCGCAACAGATCATGGTCATGGATCTGGACCGCGATCCTGGCGACGGCTTCGGCGTCAATCCCGACAGCTGGGCTGGCTACCGTGTGCCCAGAGAACGTCTGCTGCGCCACATCCGTGACCGTCGCATCGCCAACACCGTGGTGCTGACGGGTGACGAACATCAGAATTACGCCGGGGAGCTCTATCTGGACGGTCGCAACCCCGACGGCGCACCAGTCGCAACCGAGTTCGTGACCACCTCGATCAGCTCGGGCGGAGACGGCATCGATCAACGTCCAGACATGGCTCGTATCCAGGCCGTCAATCCGCAGCTCAAGTTCAACAACGCCCAGAGGGGTTATGTGATTTGCGACGTCACGCCCGAGCGCTGGCAAACCGAATTCAAGGTCCTGGACCAGATCCACGACCGGAACGGGGTTTTGAGTACACGTGCAAAATGGGTCGTTGCCGAAGGACAACCGGGTCTCGTCGCGAGCTGATCGGCAGCATTGTCGCCAGGCGGCGTCAACACTCGTCACTATGTAACGTCGGCGGCCATGACATCCGCCAACGAACAGATACCTCTCCTCTGAATCCGACTGAAAGGCCTTGTGCCGGAAATCGAGCTGTTGGTGCCTCGACTGCGCACGTCACCGGATTCCTGATCGAGCACCACTACCTTTAGACGTTCTTTTAACGCATGCACGTCAAGATGATGTAGTGCAGGAGGTCTGGAATTGCTGAGAATTCTGGTTGTGGAAGATCAGGCAAGCATCCGGCAGATGACCTGCTCCGCCTTGCGGCATGCCGGTTTCAACCGACTGACATGCGCTGTCGACGGAGAGGAGGCCTGGAACCTGTTGGGACGGGCCACCTTTGATCTGGTTCTGAGCGATCTGGAGATGCCGCGTCTGGACGGCATGGGCCTGCTGCGCCGGATACGGGCACATCCCCAGTTCAGGACCCTGCCTACGATCCTGTTAACCAGTCGCCGCAGCGCGGCCATTGTGACCGAGGCCGCCAACCTTCAGGCCAGCGGCTTTCTGATCAAGCCGGCGACAACGGACAGTATAGCGCGCCATATCCGGTTTGCGATGCAGCAGAGACTGATGAACTCCGCCGCCTGACCGGCAACGATTGGTCTCGTCAGGCTGTCCGAAATGCGGGCTGAAAAGCGCTTCGCACCTAAGCTTGCCGTGCTGACCCACCATCTGAAATGGACCATCGAGGCCATGGAGCCAGGTCCGTTGGTCTCCCGAGTAACTACCGGCCAATCGAGGTCAGGACGGTCCGGGGTGCCGCCAGATGCTGGCGCAAGGCACCGATGTCTCCAGCAAAGAGGCGGTCGACCAGGACCTGGATCTCGCCATCGACATAGGTCGGACGGTCTATCACCGGGTGGTACCGCTGGCGTCCATCTTCCTTGACCGACCGGACGGCGCCCTTATGGATCAACCGGTTCAGGAGCGTCTTGATCGTGGCGTCGCCCCAAGGCTGGACCGCTTTCACCGCCTCGATCAGGGATGCGAACGAGAGCGGACCATAACGCCAGAGGGCGGATAGGACCTGGCTCTCCGCCTCGGTGACGGCGATACGCGCCTCCATCAGACTTTCAGCACCATGCGATCAACACGGGCCTCTACGGCCCAATGACAGATCACCGCCACGACACCGACAATCAGGCCGAGCACCAGCAGGAAGGCCGCCTCTGCCAGCCCAGGGGCCAGAACGTTGATCGGCTGTGGCCCCATGTTCGCCAGCCCGACGAACATCATCAAGCCGTTGAATGCCGCACCGAGCAGTCCCAGAAGGGGAGCTCCAAGCCGCAGCGCCGACAGGAAGGTCGATCCCCCGGCCAAATGGTGCCCCGACATCAGCTTGCGTACCGTGACGACAATCGCGGCGATCAGCACCAGGACGAGCGCAAACATGAGGACCTTCATCGGGGGAGCGGCATCGCTGAAGATACTGCCCGGCCTCATGGCCCTGTGCTGAGCGACGGCGACAGCGGGTGTGATCATAAGGATAGCGACGGCGGTCGAGATCGAACGTGAAAAAGACATGACGGCCCCTTCGTGGACTACATATGTAATCTCTTTAGATTACGGATGTAGTCTTCGGAGTCAAGTCAGGCGAGAACAGGAACCGCCTGACTGAGGCGCCCGCCCACGCGGATCGGTTCGACGCGGATCGCCAGACCCGTCTTGTCGTCGGTCTCGACATAGACGCCGCAGATGGTGGCCGGGCCATGGGCGGGGACATAGCGGCCACCGGAGATGCGCGTTGTAAATCGACGCAACGGCTCTTCCTTCTCGTTGCCGATGACGGAATCGTAGTCGCAGCAACCTCCAGCGTCCGTCTGATATGCCGTGCCGCCGGGCAGGATCTGGCAGTCGGCGGTCGGGACATGGGTATGGGTACCGACGACCAGCGATGCCCGGCCGTCACAGAAATGCCCCATGGCCATCTTCTCGCTGGTTGCCTCGGCGTGCATGTCGACGATGACGGCGTCAGCGACAGCACCCAGGGGTGCGGCGTTCAGTTCGCGGTCCACGGCCCCGAACGGATCGTCCATCGGGTCCATGTGGATGCGGCCAAGCACATTCATGACCAGGACCGTCTTCCCGGACTGGGTCTCGAACAGATTGGCCCCCGCGCCTGGCGCATCCATCAGCCGGGGATAGTTTGCGGGCCGGATCAGGCGGGGCTCTCGCACGATATAGGTCAGGGCCTCGCGCTGGTCCCACGAATGGTTGCCCAGCGTCAGGCAGTCGGCTCCGGCCATGAACAGCTCGCGCGCCGTGTTCTCGGTGATCCCGAATCCGCCCGCCGCATTCTCGGCATTGACGACCACGAAGTCGAGTTTCAGGTCGCGTTTGAGCGCAGGCAAGTGGTCGGACAGGCCATCGCGACCGGACTTGCCGATCACGTCGCCGAAGAAGGCAAGTCTCATGTCGTGGCCTTCACCGAGGGGCCCGCAGGCCAGTCTTCACAACGCAGGCCTTCGACCCGCTCGAACTCGCGGAGATTGCCCGTCACGACGATCAGGCCGCGACTGCGGGCATGACCGGCGATCAGAATGTCATTGCTGCCGATGAGCCGCCCTTTGCGTTGAAGGTCAGCCTTGATGTCCGCCGCGTGCTCGGCAGCCGAGCCATCGAACTCCAGAACTGACGTTCGCGCCAGAAGCTGCTCGACGAACCTATGCTCCCGCTTCGGATTTGCAGACATGGAAGCCCCGTGTAGCAACTCCATCATCACGATGGTCGAAGTGGCAAGTGCGTTGGCATGGGCGTTAATGCGCTCTTCGAGAATGCCGCCAATGCGCGGTCGATTCCGGATAAGGCGGACACAGATGTCTGTGTCCAGACAATAAGTCAGCATCAGAACTCAGCGATTGAGTCGTCGACCGGATCTTCCGGCATCACGATATCGCCACCCTCTCCCGCAAGGAAGTCGGACCAGACCGCATCTGCCGGCACAAGCACCAGGCTGCGTCCCTCCTTGATGACGCGCAGTTCCTTCACATCGTCGGGAAAGGCCGCAGCCTTGGGCAGGCGCACGGCCTGCGACCGATTCGACGTGAAGACGGTAGCCTTCATCGGTGCCTTAGAGGATGCGTTCATGTCACTCTGCTATTCCAGAGGTTGGGATATGTCAAAGGGATATGCACGATAGCCCGCCTCGGTAAGTACCCCATGCAGGGCGACGTCGTGTCGATCCATCGGCAGGTCATCGACCTGCTGCCCACTATAGGCCAACCCGATCCGCACCGCCTCGGGTCGCGCTTCGAACGTCCGGTCGTAATAGCCCCCGCCCTGCCCCAGCCGACCGCCTGTGTCGTCGAACGCCAGCAGAGGCGTGATGATGAGGTCGGGGATCACGACCTCGGCCAGCGGTAGGGGCACCGGGCAGCCCGCGACGTCGATTTCCAAGGGCTCGCCGGGGGACCAGCGGCGGAAGATCAGGGGGGCATCGCGCTCGATGGTCACAGGAAGGCAGAGCAACCGTCCGGACCGGATCAGGGCATGAGCCAGCGGCTCGGGATCCAGCTCCGAACCGACCGCTCGATATACGGCCACAATGTCACCATCCGGAAGTTCCGTCACAAAGGTCGCGGCGCGGTTCGAAGCGTCCGGTTCAATTTCGGCCAGTCGCCGGCGCCGTCTTCGAGCCTTCGCCCGAAGGCCGGACTTGTCCGAAGCGTTCAGAACCACGTCCTGGCGTTTCGGCGATAGGTCAGAATGACAGTTACAATATAAACCGCGATCACGGCGACTGGAGCGATCCAGCCGTGAGGCCGCTCAGCGAAAAATCTCATAGCACCGACCATCGCGAGAACGAAGATAAGGGTGGCCAGCCACCCCTCCCAACTCGCTGGGGACGCACCCCAACCGAAGACCTTGGGACCGAACCAGCCGCGCTTCATCGCCTGCTCCTCAAGCTGAGGCATGTTGCTGGCTGTCTAGTCGCCTTACTATCGGGCCTCAAGCGGCACGTGTGATAGCGGCCAAACCCCGCGCTCAAGCAATGAGCGACCGTGTCGCGAGCGGTAGCGTCCGAAAGGGAGATGTTGGCGGCGCCGTAAGAGCCGTGAAGGACGGTTTAAATCCTCTCGAGCCTGGGTAGCCAGGTGGGCTCCATATACCCGGGTCCACGGACCCAGACAGGGACAGATCCCTTCGAGTGAATTAAGGCCGCGAGGATATGTTGCCTTCGACGAGAGCCACAGCATGACCCGCCGTGTATTAAGATAGGCCCTTGTCGTCCCTCCCACAAGGACAGCATTTGGATCTCTGGCGGCTCCGCCCGTCAGATGGCCTGGATGATCTTTTCCAGTCGGGCGGCGACGGCATTCAGGGCCTCGGCCACGCCCGTGTCCGACGGTGGCGCAACGACGGCTGCCTCGACAGGGACGCCAACCCCGGTCTGAAGGGCCAGCCGGGCCTCATGCAGTTCGTCGGCAAGCAATAGGGCGGCCATCAGAAACAGGCGCAGATCGCCGACATGGCCGACATCACCGGCGACAGATCGGACATGATTGTCGAACTGGCGGGCCAGGATCCGCACACGCTCTTCCTGACCGTCGGCGCATCCGACAGCATAGGGACGGCCGTTGATATCGACGGTCACCGTCGCCATCAGTCGGAATCCTCGCCAGGGCGCGTCAGCAACAGTCGGATCTGGTCCGCGGCCCGCGTCAAGGCTTCCGAGGCCTCCCGGCCTGCGGCCTCCAGCGCGAAGATACGGGCCCTGGCATCGGGATCGATCGCCGAATCGCCCGGCGTGCGGGAGAACAGGTCGTCTTCCGCGATGGACGGCGCGAATTCAGGACGTGCCTTCAGATCGAGCAATTTGCGTTCCAGCGCGGCAAGGGCCCGGTCGATCCGGTCCTTCGCTGCGGTCGTGGCGTCGGCCATCGGTCGCATCCTCCAGATTCCGTATAGAACCCGCCCGCGCCTCGGGGTAAAGCGGCGCACCTCGAATTTACCGCCTTCCGACGAAAGGTCGCTCCATGACCGCCGATAAATCCGCCACTGCCAAGCCATCGATCAAACAGATGGCCGATGCGATCCGCGTGCTGGCGATGGATGGGGTGCAGAAGGCCAACAGTGGCCATCCAGGCATGCCGATGGGCATGGCGGACGTGGCGACCGTGCTGTTCTCGAAATATCTGAAGTTCGACGCCTCGCGGCCTGACTGGGCAGATCGGGACAGGTTCATCCTGTCGGCGGGCCATGGCTCGATGCTGATCTACGCCCTGCTACACCTGACGGGCTACAAGGCGGCAAGCCGCGAGGAATTGTCAAACTTCCGCCAGTGGGGCTCCAAGACCGCCGGCCACCCAGAGTACGGCCATATGCCAGGCGTCGAAACGACGACAGGACCTCTGGGTCAGGGTCTGGCCAACTCGGTTGGCTTCGCCATGGCCGAACGGCACCTGGCGGCGAAATACGGCGAGGACCTGGTCGATCACCGGACCTGGGTCATCGCCGGCGACGGCTGTCTGATGGAGGGGGTCTCTCAGGAGGCGATCGCCTTGGCCGGCCGCTACAAACTCAGCAAACTCACCGTGCTGTGGGATGACAACGCCATCACTATCGACGGGGCGGTGAGCCTGTCGGATGCCACGGATCAGAAGACGCGGTTCAAGGCCTGCGGTTGGGCGGTCAAGGCCATCGACGGCCATGATGTAGACCAGATCAAGGCCGCCCTGAAATGGGCGACGAAGCAGGACAAGCCGACCCTGATCGCCTGCAAGACCAGGATCGGCAAGGGCGCCGCGACCATGGAGGGCAGCCACAAGACCCATGGCGCGGCCCTGGGTGCGGCCGAGATCGCTGCCACCCGTCTGGGCCTCAGCTGGACCCACGAGCCCTTCGACCTGCCGGAAAACATCGACAAGGCCTGGAAGAAGGTCGGTAAACAGGGGGTGAAGGCGAGAAGGGCATGGGAAGACCGACTGGCGGCGTCGTCGCAGGCGTCGGACTTCATCCGTGCCATGAAGGGCGACCTGCCCGAATCCGCCTTCGACGCCTTGAACGCCAAGATCGCCGAACTGGTCGAGACCAAACCGGCCCAGGCCACGCGCCAGTCATCAGGCGCAGCACTGGACCAGCTGTTCGGCGCGGTGCCCGAACTGATCGGTGGCTCGGCCGACCTGACCGGATCGAACAACACTTTCGTCAAGGACACGCCGATCTTCGATCACCCCACCTATGAGGGTCGGTATGTGAACTGGGGCATCCGAGAGTTCGGCATGGCGGCCGCCATGACCGGCATGGCGCTGCACGGCGGGGTCATCCCCTATGGCGGCACCTTCATGGTGTTTTCGGACTACAGCCGTTCGGCGATCCGGATGGCAGCGCTGATGGGCGTTCGCGTGATCCACGTCCTGACCCACGACAGCATCGGTCTGGGCGAGGACGGCCCGACGCACCAGCCGATCGAGCATCTGGCGGCCCTGCGCGCCATTCCGAACCTGCTGACCTTCCGCCCCGCCGACACGGTCGAGGCAATGGAGTGCTGGCAGATCGCCTTGCAGGCCTCGACCACCCCCTCGGCCCTTTGCCTTTCGCGCCAGAAGACAGCAGCCGTGCGGGTGACCGCGTCGGGCGAGAATCTGTCGGCCAGGGGAGCTTATGAGTTAAAGGCCGCGACCGGCGAGGCGAAGGTCACCCTGTTCGCCACCGGCACCGAGGTTCCGCTGGCGCTGGCGGCGGCGGAGACGCTGGAGG
>Ga0075012_10001564_pt1 | contig 23117 bp, 15 predicted proteins | sample All_14_2_FD_71474 | JGI IMG/M metagenome (GOLD analysis project Ga0075012, IMG submission 71474) | Freshwater microbial communities in response to fracking from Pennsylvania, USA - Allegheny Zone_MetaG_DW_15 | ecosystem: Environmental > Aquatic > Deep subsurface > Groundwater > Drilled...
GTATTTGGCTTTCTGTTTGTGCAGGCCGGGGCCAGCTGGTGGCTGGCGGTGGTCGCCAGTGTGCTGGTGTTTGCCGGGGCGGCGCAGTTCATGATGGTGCCGATGCTGGCGGCTGGCTTGCCACTGCTGACGATTGCGCTGGCCACCCTGGTGGTCAACCTGCGCCATGTGTTTTATGGCCTGTCGCTGCTCGACAAGCTGCCCACCGCGCCGTGGGCGCGCTGGTACCTGGTGTTTGGGCTGACGGATGAGACCTATTCGGTGTTGACCACGCTCCCGCCAGGCACCAGCACGCGCCAGATGGTGGCGGTGGCGCTGTTGAACCAGGGCTGGTGGGTGCTGGGTACGCTGCTGGGCGCGGTGATCGGCACGCAGGCCCACGTGCCGCTGGTGGGGCTGGACTTTGCCCTGGCCGCGCTGTTTGCCGTGCTGGCGGTCGAGCAGTGGCGCAGCGCCCACACCGTGTTGCCGCTGTGGGTGGCGCTGGGCAGCTACGCGCTGGCGCAGGTGCTGATGCCGCAGCAAGCGCTGCTGATCAGCATTGCCCTGAGTGTGCTGGCCGGGTTGGTGTTGCCCCGCTGGCTGCCAGCCAAGGCGTCCAAGCAGGAGGCCACATGATCGACACCCCCTACGCGCTGGGCGTGCTGGCCGCAATGGCCGGGGTGACTTTCGGGCTGCGCGCCCTGCCCTTTCTGGCCGCCAAATTTTTGCAAAAACACCCGATGGTCCAACAACTCGGTCGTTTCTTGCCGCTGGCCATCATGACCCTGCTGCTGGTGCACACGCTGGTCGGCAACGCGCGCGACAACCCCAGCGGGCCATGGGCCGAACTGGCCGCCGTGGCCGTGGCATTGGGACTGCACGGGTGGAAGCGCCACGCCCTGCTGAGCATCCTGCTGGCCACCGCGCTGTACGTGCTGCTGCGCAACACCGCGTGACGCCATCGTCACCCCGGTGCATGAGACATGGCCGTCAGCCGGGCCACGATCTGTACGTCACCCGCCGCATTAGCCTGCAACACCAGCCCCTCGCCAGACTGCGCGTTAGACCCGGTCAGGTCCGACACCACAAAGTCATGCGTCACCCACACCTGAAAACTCGGGCGTGCCGTGGCAGCGTGCAGCGCCGCTTGCAACGCCCGGGTGCGCGCTTGCCGCTGGGGTGCTTCGCTGCCCACGGGCGAGGCCAACGCATCCCAAGGCTGCACCGTGCCAAAAGCCAGCGTGGCGGTGTCCAGACACCGGCACCACGGACTGGCGCGCACCGATTCGGGTGTGAGCCCGTGGCGGGCAAACCAGCGCCCGATGCGCTGCGCTTGCACCCGCCCCGCCGCGCTCAGGTTGCGCTGCGTGCGGCAGTCACCCACCTTGAACTCCGGCGGGTCAAACGTGCCGGGCGCCAAGGCGTGACGAAACATCACCACCACACCACCGCCGCGCAGGCGACGCAGCGCCTCGTCCAACGCAGGCATTGCGCCCGACACGCGATCTGCGTCGGTAGCCGCCATCATCCCCTGAGCGGGCAACACCCCGGCAGCAGCGGCACCAGCCAGCAAAAACCAGCGGCGAGAGGGGTGGCCAGGGGTCTTCAATCGGGTGGACGGCATCAAAGCTCCTCAGTGGGCAGACGTTAACGAGAGAGAACAGACTTGTCATGCCGGGCTACGACCCGGCATCCATGACTTCTGGCTGCATGGATTGCGGGTGGTAGCCCGCCATGACAACCGACCTGCATTCTGCGGGGGACGACTTCGCCGCCCATGCCAGTCCACTGCCATGAACCCAAACGCGCTTCAGGTCAACAGGCTTGCGTCTGACGATCTGGTGCCCACGGCCTGCGCCCGACTGCCACTATCATCAACGTGACACAAAAACCTTGCGCTTATGACAGCAAATATCCATCCGGTCTTGGTTGCAAGCGTCCCGGCCTTGTCCGCCTGCAGGCCGCTGATCAACACCTCGGCCATGGTGCGCGGCGATGCCCGCCAGACCGCCAGGCGCCACCGCATGCCATGCAGGATGCGTCGCTGTGACGCCCGAGTTGCGAATCAACGCATTTTGAAAAAAAAGTGATCCACCATGCCCTCCCCCTCCTGCGCACCTGAGCGATCGCGCCCGGACTGGCTGCCTTATGCGGGCAGCGCCCTTCTGGTGGCGCTGGTCATTGGCAGCTTGACCGCGCTGGTCATCTGGCGTGAGCACCGAAGCTACCAGGATCAAGCCACCGCTTCCACGCAAAGCCTGGCTCGCCTGCTGGCAGTCAACGTGGACAACACGCTGACCAAGGCGGACACCTTGCTGCGCGTCTCCAACCGACTTTATGGCCAGGCACTGGCCAGCGGCCCGATTGACGGTGAGCGCCTCAATCGCGAGCTTGATCTGCAGCTCTCCTGGTTCACCGAGGTGGCCGACATCCGGGTGATCGACGCACAAGGCACGCTGCGTTATGGCTCGGGCCATGTCAGACCGGTCAATTTGGCAGACCGCGACTATTTCATTCGCGCCCGTGACGAGCCCGATGGGGACGTTGTGTTTTCCGGCCCGGTTTTCACCCGGCTGTCTCAAAAATGGGTGCTGGTGCTCGCGCGCCGCGTGAACGACGCAAAGGGCAGTTTTGCTGGCGTGCTCGTTGTCAATCTGGACATCAGCCGTTTAGCCAGCCTCTTGTCTAGCATCCCTGTCGGTCCCGGCGGTGTGGTGCTCCTGCAAAGTACCGACCTGGGTGTCATTTACCGACACCCGCCCCTGGATGGCGGCCAAAGCGCCACGGGCAGCCACGCCATGTCCCAACAATTCAAAGACGTCATCGCCAGCGGGTCGACATCTGCCACCTACACGGGTGTCGCGCCACTGGATGGCGTGACGCGCTTGTTCAGTGTCCACAAGGTGGGGGAGCAGCCGCTCTACATCATCGTGGGGCGTGCTACCCACGATTTTTTGGCGGAGTGGCGCCAAAAAACCGTCTGGCTGCTGGCTCTGGCGGGCCTGCTGATACTGGTGACGGCCGCCGGGGCACGCAAGATGTACAGCTTTTCCAAACTGCAAGCCCAACGCGAAGGTGACCAACTGGCCACGCTGATTTTGGAAGCCAGCCCGGTGGCGATGATGCTGGTGGACGCCCAAGGCATCATCCAAAAAGCCAACCAGGCCGCTGGCAGCCTGCTCGGCCGGGCCACCAGTGGCCTGATCGGCACCGCGGTCGACGACCTGACCCCGCCACGGTTTCGGACGGCGCACCCGCAGCAGCGCGCGTTCTTCATGAACCAGCCGACCATGCGCCCGATGCACGGCGGCCAAACGTCGCCGGTACTGCACCAAAATGGCCACGAAGTGCCGGTGCAAATCGCGCTGGCAACGCTGGCGCTCAATGGCAGCCCGCACGTCGTGGTCGCACTGGAAGATCAAACCCGGCGCCAGCAGCAGCAGCAAGTGCTCAAGGATGCGCTGATGCGCCTGAAGCTTGCCAGCGAAGCGGCACAAATCGGCATCTGGGTCTGGGATTTCAACGACGACCATCTGGAATGGGACCGCCGCCAGCAAGACATTTACGCCATGACCGAGGCCGAGCGCCAGGCGCCGCTGACCTACGCGTTTTGGCGCAGCCGCGTCCACCCGGACGACTTGCCACGGGCAGAAGCCGGTCTGGCCCAGGCCCAAGCCCAACGCACCGCGTTTGACGATGTGTTTCGCATCGTTTGGCCCAGAGGTGAAGTGCGTTACGTCCGCTCGGGATCCATCATCGAGTACGACGACAGCGGGCAGGCTCTGCGCATGATCGGTATCAACCGCGATGTGACGCAGCAGCAAACCCAGCAAAACGACCTGCGCCTGGCCAAGCTGGCGGCCGAAGCCGCCAACACCGCCAAGAGCGCCTTCCTGGCCAACATGTCGCACGAGATCAGAACCCCGATGAACGCCATCATCGGACTGTCAACGCTGACGCTGGAGTCCGACCTGAGCCCGCAGCAGCGCGACTACCTGCGCAAAGTGCAGGCGGCGGGCAAATCCTTGCTGGGGCTGATCAATGACATTCTGGATTACTCCAAGATCGAAGCCGGCCACCTGCACTTTGAGCTGGCCCCCTTCCGATTGGCCGACGTGCTGCACCACACGGAGAGTCTGTTCAAGTTCAGAACCGAAGAAAAAGGCCTGCAGCTGCACACCGAGCTGGCGCCCGAGGTGCCGCTGTTTCTGCGCGGTGACAGTCTGCGCCTGGGCCAGGTACTCAACAACCTGGTGGGCAACGCCGTCAAGTTCACCTTGCAAGGCGAGGTGCGCCTGCGCGTGACGCTGGCGCCGCCACTGGAGAGCGATGCTGCTGCCGTGCCGCTGCGCTTTGAGGTGACTGACACCGGCATCGGCATGGACTTGACCGACGCCGATGCGTTGTTTTCGCCCTTCACCCAGGCCGACTCATCCATTACCCGGCGCTTTGGCGGCACCGGGCTGGGCTTGTCGATTTCCAAGCGGCTGGTCGAGATGATGAACGGCCAGATCGGGGTGACCAGCGTGCTGGGGCAAGGCAGCACGTTTTTCTTTACCGCCGTTTTTGGCCGCCTTGAGCCCGATGACTTGGCGGCTGCGCCCAAGCTGCCCCACGCACAAGTTGACCAGCCGCCCTACGTCAGCCAGGCCGAGCCCCTGCGCGGCGCCGAAATTCTGGTGGTGGAAGACGACCCAGTCAACCAACTGGTGGTCCAGGTCTTTCTGGAAAACATGGGGCTGCGCGTCACGCTGGCCGGCGATGGCGCCCAGGCGCTGGCCTGGGTTGAGAAAAAACACTTTGACGCGGTGCTGATGGATGTGCAGATGCCGGTCATGAACGGGTTGGAGGCCACCCAAAAAATCCGCCAGCTCAGTGCTGGCCGGGGGCTGCCCATCATTGCCACCACCGCCTCTGCCATGGCCGAGAGCATCGAGTCGTGCCGCCGCGCCGACATGGATGACCATATTTCCAAACCCGTTGACCCCCAGGAACTGGTGTCCCGGCTGCTGGTGTGGGTCGCACCCAGGACGCAGGACTGGGTGGCCAGCGCCGCACCAGCCCCCTTGGCTGAGGCCCCGCTCAAACCCTTTGACGACCTGCCCGCGCTGCACGACTTGTTGACCCAACTGCAAGGCTTGCTGAAACACAACATGCTCAGTGCGAAGAAAGTGGCCCAACAGATCGACCTCCTGGTGAAAGACACCGATTTGTCAGCTAAATTCATGCGCATCAGCGCCACAGTACGGAAAATGCGCTTCAAGGACGCCCTGGCGGCGTTGCAGCGTTTCCAAGACGAGCTGCCCCCAACACCTTAAGACAAGAGACCTGCCCGACATGGCCCAAGCCGCAAAACCCCGCGTTCTGGTGGTGGACGACATTCCAGACAATGTTGAAGTACTGGGCGAAGCGCTGATCAACGACTACGAGGTGCAGTTTGCCAACTCCGGCGCGGAAGCCCTGGCGCTGGTGGCGTCTGACCCACCTGACCTGATTTTTCTGGACGTGATGATGCCGGAGATGGACGGCTTTGAGGTCTGCCGACGGCTCAAGTCTGCCCCAGCCACCCACGACATCCCGGTCATCTTCGTCACTGCCAAAGACACCGAAGACGACGAAATTTTTGGCCTGAACCTGGGCGCGGCCGACTACATCAGCAAGCCGTTCAACCCGGCCATTGTGCGTTTGCGTGCCAGAACCCATATCACCCTGAAACAACAGGCCGACATGCTGGCCTCGCTGGCGATGGTTGACGCGCTGACCCACCTGCCTAATCGCCGACGTTTTGATCAGCAGTTACAGACCGAATTTTTGCGTGCGCAGCGCGAGGCCACGCCGCTGTCGCTGCTGATGATCGACATCGATTTTTTCAAGCAGTACAACGACCATTACGGCCACGGCGGAGGTGATATCTGCCTGCAAAAGGTGGCCGCCGCCATGGCGCAGGTGATCCAGCGGCCTTCTGACCTGCTGGCCCGCTTGGGTGGCGAGGAGTTTGTGGTGATCCTGGCGCAAACCGATGCCTCTGGTGCGGCGCTGATCGCCCAGCGGCTGTGCACGGCGGTGGAACAGCAAGGCCTGACCCACGCCAACTCTGGCGTCGCGCCGGTGGTGACGGTGTCGGTGGGCTGCGCGACCAAGCTGCCCGGCAATGCCATCTCAGACGCTGGCGCCCTGCTGGCCAGCGCCGACGCACAGCTGTACCGCGCCAAAACCAGCGGCCGCAACCGCATCGCCTGCGCCCCGGTAGCCCAACCCTGACCTGCGCCACCAAGCTGCCAAGCCAGCGCACAGCATGAAATCCGGCGGGCCACGACCCGCCATCCATGGCCCCGGGGTTCATGGTTCCCGGATCTGGTCCGGGATGACAACCTTCACCACCAAGCCGGTGGCGGTGGGTCAGGTGCTGCTCGATGGGCGCGTAGGCGCGGCAGTTAGCCCCTGCAACAGGGCCAGCTCCTCGGCTTTTTTTGTCATATCCAGATCAGAGTCAGCAAAGCGCGCGGCAATCGCCTTGAACTCGTCCTGAATGCGCAGAAACGCATCCACCACATCGGGGTCAAAGTGTTTGTCCCGGCCTTCAACAATGATCTCGGTGGCTTTCTCATGGGACATGCCTTCCTTGTAAACGCGGCGGCTGATCAAGGCGTCATACACATCGGCCAGCGCCATCAGCCGGGCGCTGATCGGGATGGCCTCGCCCGCGAGGCCCTGCGGGTAACCGCTGCCGTCCCACTTTTCCTGGTGCGACAGGGCAATCTCTTTAGCCGTGCGCAAAAAACCCACATCAATGCCCAGCGCTTTTTCGGCGTGTTCGATGGCCTCATGGCCCAGCGTGGTGTGGCGCTTCATGATCGCAAACTCATGCGGCTCGTAGCGCCCGGGTTTAAGCAAAATGCGGTCCGGAATGCCCACCTTGCCAATGTCGTGCAGCGGTGCCGACTTGAACAGCATGGTGATGTTGGCATCGGTCAGGTAAACCGCAAACCGCGGGTGCGTGCGCAACTGCTGCGCCAGCGCCTTCACGTAATACTGGGTGCGCCGGATGTGGTTGCCGGTGTCGCTGTCGCGGGTTTCGGCCAGCGAGGCCATGGCCAGGATGGTCACATCTTGAATCGCCATCACCTCCTGGGTGCGCCGGTTGACTTCCTGCTCCAGGTAGTCGGCTTTGTCGCGCAGGAAATCGGCCGAGGCTTTGAGCGCCAGGTGAATTTTCACGCGCTCTTGCAGGATGGGCGGGCTGATGGGCTTGGTGATGTAGTCCACCGCACCCATTTGAAAGCCTTTTCGTTCGTCTTCCACCTCGGCTTTGGCGGTGAGAAAAATCACCCGGATGTCGCGCGCCTTGGGGTCGGTCTTGAGGCGGCGACACACCTCGTAGCCGTCCATGCCGGGCATCATGATGTCCAGCAAAATCAGGTCGGGCGGTTGGTCGGAGGTGGCGATGCGCAGGGCTTTTTCGCCGTTGTTGGCGACCCGCACCAAGTAGTCGTCACGCAGCAGGCTGCTGACCAGGGCCAGGTTGTCGGGCGTGTCGTCCACCACCAGCACGGTGGGTTTGGGAGGGGATTGCATCGGTTCCATTCTGTTCAGGTCCCATGGCTTTGCAGGCCATCTTTGAGGGCTTGCAGCCCGGCTTCAAAGTCAAAGCCCTTGACGGCGCTTTCCAACTGGCGGTAGTGCTGCGGGAACGCGGCGTCCAGCAGGTCGGCGTTGTCGGCCACCACCTCCACCGCGGCAGAGTCATCGTAGGCCAACAGGGCCTCCAGCCGGGCACAGACTTCTTTCAGCCGGGCTGGGTCCACCGCCACCTTGACCCGCGTGGCCTCAGCGGGCAAGGCTTGCTCCAGCGCGCTGATCAAAGCGGCCAGCGGCGCGGCCAGCGCCTGGATGCGCGACTGCAGCGCAGTACGCGGGCCGCCCTGCCCGGCTGCCATCTCGACATCGGCCGCCAGCGTCTGGACTTCCCGGGCACCAATGCTGCCCGCTGTGCCTTTGGTGGTGTGCGCCAGGCGCTCCACGGTGGCCAGGTCGTCTTGGTCCAGCGCGTCCTGCAAGGCGGTCATCAGCGTCTTTTGCCCTGCCACAAAGCGCCGCAGCATCGACAGATACAGCGCTTTCTTGCCCAACACCCGGCGCAGCCCCAGGGCGGTGTCCAGACCGGCTATGTCGGCAGGAATCTCCACACCACCCTCTGCGGGGGCGGGCACGGGCGGCAGGCTGGCGTGAGTGGCCGGGTGATTGGTCTGCGGTTGGATCCACTGCAGCAGGGTTTGCCACAGCCGGTCCGGGTCGATCGGTTTGGCAATATGGTCGTTCATGCCGGCTGCCAGGCAGCGCTGGCGGTCGCTCTCCTGCACGTTGGCGGTCATGGCGATGATGGGCAGCTGGGCATACGCGGGCATCTGGCGCAGCTGGCGGGTGGCGGTTTCACCGTCCATCACCGGCATCTGCATGTCCATCAGCACCAGGTCAAAGTTGCCACGCGCCAATTTCTGGATCGCCACCTCACCGTTTTCCGCCAGGTCGACGATGAAACCCGCGTCACGCAGCAGCTCCATCGCCACTTCCTGGTTCAGGTCGTTGTCTTCCACCAGCAGAATACGCGCGCCTTTGATGCTGGCGAGGTGCTCGGCACTCAGGGTGGGCGCGTCGATGGTCGTGCGCCGCTGGGCGGGGGCCTGGCCCATCAGGCTCATCACGCATTCAAACAGCATGGAGGGGTTGACGGGTTTGATCAGCACATCTTCCAGACCAGCTTGCTCGGCCCCCCGGAGCACCTCTTCACGGCCAAACGCGGTCACCATCACCTGATGCGGCGGGTGCCGCAGGGGCCGCTCTTTCAGGCGTCGGGCCACCTCGATGCCGTCCATGCCCGGCATCTGCCAGTCCAGAAACACAAAGTCAAACGGTCGGTCCTGCGACTCAGCCTGATCCACGGCGTGGATGGCGGCCGACCCGCCGTCCACCTCGTTCACGGCAAACCCCATGCCCTCGAGCATGTCGCGCAACACCGCGCGGGCGTTGTCGTTGTCGTCCACCACCAGCGCGCGGCAGCCTTGCAGGTCGGCGCTCAGGATGCGCGGCGCCTCGGCGGCCACACCAAGCCCCAGGCGTGCCGTGAACCAGAAGGTGCTGCCTTGGCCGGGCACACTTTCCACACCCACCTCGCCCTGCATCATGGCCGAGAGTTTTTTGGCAATCGACAGCCCCAGCCCGGTGCCGCCGTAGTGGCGGGTGGTGGACGAGTCGGCCTGTTTGAACGACTCGAACAGTTGCGCCTGGTGCTCCTGCGCGATGCCGATGCCGGTGTCGCGCACGGCAAAGTACAGCAGCACGTCCTCATCGGTCTGCTCGCGCACGCGCACCAGCACATCCACCTCGCCGTGGTCGGTGAACTTGACGGCGTTGTTGGCGTAGTTGATGAGCACCTGGCTCAGGCGCAGCGGGTCGCCCACCAGGTTGTTGGGCACGTTGCGGTCCACGTCAAAGATCAGCTCCAGCCCCTTGGCGGCCACTTTTTCACCGATCAGGTTACCGACATTGCCGAGCACTTTTTCCAGATCAAAAGCGATGTGTTCGATGGCCAGCTTGCCGGCCTCGATCTTGGAGACATCCAGAATGTCGTTGATGATGCCCAGCAGGTGCTGGCCCGAGTCCATGATCTTGCGCATGTAGTCGCGCTGGCGCGGCAGCAGCTCGGTTTTGAGCATCAGGTGCGTCATGCCGATCACCGCGTTCATGGGGGTGCGGATTTCGTGGCTCATGTTGGCCAGAAACTCGGCCTTGGTGCGGGCGGCGTCCTCGGCCAGCTCCTTGGCGCGGCGCATGGCCTCGGCGGTGGCACGCTCTTCAGAAATATCGTCCACCACCCACACGGTGCCCTTGCTGCGGTCGCTCACATCCACCGCCTTGCCAGTGAGCCGCGCCCAGATCAGCGCACCGTCCTGGCGCTTGAGCTGCGCCTCGCGGGCGAAAGACTCACCGCGCCACAGCGCCGTGTAGGCAGCCTGGCCCATGACAGCATTGGTAGCCTCGTCGGGGTACAGGAAGCTGGTGGGCCGCCCCACCAGGCTGCCCTCGGGCCAGCCCAGCAGTTCGGTGATGCGCCGGTTGCAACGCACCACGATGCGGTCCTGGACCAGCACGATACCGGAGGTGGCGGTCTCAAAAATGGTGACCTGCTCTTCACCCGAGCGCCGCAGCGCCTCCGACACGGCTTCCAGGTCGGCGGTGCGCTGGGCCACCAGGTCCTCCAGGTGCGCGCGGTACTGCGCCAGCTCCTGCGTCATGCGCCGCTTCTCCGTCACATCTTCCTTGATGGCCAGGTAGTGGGTGATCTGGCCGTCGGGTTGGCGCACCGGGGTGATGTGCGCCTCTTCCTCGTACTCGCTGCCGTCCTTGCGGCGGTTGAACAGGATGCCGCTCCAGGTGTCCCCGCGCGTGAGCGTGGCCCACATGTCCGGGTAGGTGCCAGGCGGGGTTTTGCCGGTCTTGAGCAGGCGCGGGTTGGCGCCGATGGCCTCGTCGCGGCTGTAGCCGGTGGTGCGGGTGAAGGCCTGGTTGACGTACTCGATCTCGGCGTTGAGGTTGGTGATGACGATGCTCTCGGGGCTTTGCTCGACCGCCAGGTAGAGCTTGCGCAGTTCGTCTTCGGTGCGCTGGCGTTCGGTGATGTCTTCCTTGACCGCCACGTAATGGCAGATCTGGCCGCTGGCGTCGCGTAGCGGGGTGATGATGGCCGACTCGGTGCGCTCCTGGCCAGCTTTGGTGCGGTTGATGAACTTGCCGCTCCAATGCTCGCCCTGCGACAGGGCCTGCCACATCTGGCGGTAGACCTCGGCCGGGGTTTTGCCTGCACTCAACATCTTCGGGTTCTGGCCCAGCACCTCATCACGGCTGTAGCCGGTCTGGCTGACAAAGGCGTCGTTGACAAATTCGATGCGCGCCTGCACGTCGGTGATCACCACCGCGTGCGGGCTTTGCTCCACCGCCAGGGTCAGCTTGCGCAGCGCCAGGTCGGCCTGTTTCTTCTCGGTGATGTCCTCCCACAGCACCACCAGGTAATCGCGCCCTTGCTGGGTGATGGTGCTGACGTTGATGAGCACGTCCACCACTTGCCCGTCCTGGCGGCGGTAACGGTTCTCGAAGCGGGCCCGCCCAGCGGCCACCACCTTGGCCACACGTTGCTGCAAGGCCGGCAGACCGGACACCGCCTGCAAATCGGCCAGCGTCATCTGCAGCAGTTCATCGTGGCTGTAACCCAGGATCTGGCAGCAGGCCGCGTTGGCTTGCACCAAGCGCAGCGATGGCAGCTCCACCAGATTGATGGCGCTGCCCGCCTGCTCGACGATGGCGTGCATCAGCGCTTGCGCCTCCACTTCAGCGGCACGGGCCCGGCGCAGCGCCAGACATTTGTTCAGCCGCTGGCTCACGGCGTCCAGCAAGGCCTGCTCTTCGGGCAAAAACGGCTCACCCGCGTCGCCGGGCAGCGCCCCCACATAGGCCACACACACACGGTGCGCAGGCACGCCGCTGGCACCACCAAAGCGGGCGTCCAGGGTGCGGGACTGTTGCAGTGCTTCGGGCACACCGATCACCATGGAGTCGCTCTGGATACAGGCAACGGCCAGCGCCGGGTAACGCATCGCTGCGGGCAGACGCGCGGTGACCTGCTGCAGCAGTTCACCCTCGCTGATGTCGTCGTTCTCGGTCAGGCGCGTCACATCAAAGGAGCAGGCCAGCTCTTTCATGCGCTCACCCAGGTCGTACTGCGCCGCCTGGCGTGCCGCCAGCGCGTCCCGAAACGCCACAATGGCGGCGGCAATATCGCGCAACACGCTACGCGGGTCGCGGCTGATGGCTTCCACCTCGGCCAAAGCGACCGGCTGCGCATCCTGCGAGGCCATGGCCAGCATGGCCCCGGACAACACATTCACCCGCTGCAGGATCTTGCGCGCCAGCGCCAACCAGACCAGCAACAGCACCAGCAGCAGCACACTGCTGGTGGTGGCCAGCTTGACCACCTGCCGCTCAAACGACTCGCCCTGGGCGATGGATCGCGCAGCCATGGCCTGGGTGGCGGCATGGACCACACCGTGCGTGTGCTCGGTGAAGGCCACATAACTTTGCCCGGCCTTGAACGCCAGGCGCATGGCACCCGAGGGGTCAATCGTCGCCATGTCGGTGGCGGTGATGATCAGGCTGCGGTAGGTTTCAAAATCGTTTCGCAGGTGCGAGACCGGTGGCGCCCCCTCAGGCGGGTCCTCCAGCGCCAGCAGGCGGGGCTCCAGCCCGGCGAACAGGTTCACCACGGCGGTATGCACCCGGTACACATGGCCCTCGTCGACCTGGCCGTTGGCGGCCTGCTCCAAGGTGTCCGCCACCAGCAGTTGCACGGCCGCCACATCCTGGTTGAAGCGGTTGGCAGCTGCCAGCGTGGCCGCATCGCGCGCTTGCGCCTGCGCCACCACCTGGTAATCCTGTTGCAGGGTCTGCACGGCCGAATACACCACCCCGCCCGCGATCAGCGTCACCATCAGCACGGGCACAAAAAACAGCAACAAATAGGGAGAAATGCGCCCGGCGCAGCGCGCGAACCGGGTCATGGCAGCGCCCCCGCCGGCAACACCTGCGGCCACAAGCCGGGTGCAAAGCTGGCCACATAGTCAAAGCGGCCCTGCCCACGCGGACGCAAAACCACCAGCGTGCCCTCTTTGGGAAAGTAGCCCATCAGGTCCATCAAATTGGGCCCATGCGCCACCAGCAGGCGGTTGCTACCCGGTGCCACCGGCTCCGACAGCAACCAACGGGTGCGCGCCAGAATGGGTGCCTTCTGTGCGGTGGTCAGGTTGGCGGTGTACATCAGGTTCATGTCCAGCGTGGCATCGCGCCCCGGAAAAGCCGCCGCGGTGGTGTCTTTGACCCGACACATCGGGCTGATGACGATGTCGCCAATCGGGATCTGCGCCGCGCGCATGGCCTGGCCCACTTGCGCGGCGAGTTGCCGCCCGGCTTCGGTCAGCGGGCGCTGGGTGGTGCAGTCGTTGAGGTCCACCTGAGGGAAACGGTCCGGGCGGCTGTTGTCGGTGGTGCCATGGCGCAGGTACAGCACAAACCCGCCGGTACGCAGCACCGCCAGCAAGCTGGGCGTGCCCGGGGTTTCCACAAACTTCGGTGCCATGGCCAAAGGCTTGACCGGGGTGTCGGCGGCATGGGCAGCCCCTAGAGCCAACATCACGCCCCAGCTAATCAAGGTGGCGAAACTAAGCCGCGAAATCCATGGTTTTGGCTGCATGGCTGAAATTTAGCACCGTCGCAGCCAGGCCAGCCGCCTTACGGTGCGGCGTTGGGAAAAAACAGCGGCTCGCCGCCGATCTTGTAGCCGGCAATCACCGCCTGGCCCGGCGCGGAAATCAGCCAGTCGACAAACTTCTGGCCCTCGGCCACTTTCACGTGCGGGTATTTGAGCGGGTTGACCCGCATCACGCCGTATTGGTTGAACAGGCGCTTGTCGCCTTCGACCAGCACCGCCAGGTCAGCGCGGTTCTTAAAATTGAGCCAGGTGCCACGGTCAGCCAGTACGTAGGCGCCGGTGCTGGCGGCCATGTTGAGGGCCGGCCCCATGCCGCAGCCGCAGGCCTTGTAGCCGCCACCCATCTGGTCGCTCAGACCCGCATCTTTCCAGTAGCGCAGTTCGGCCGCGTGGGTGCCGCTTTTGTCACCGCGCGAGATGAAACCGGCGTTGGCAGCGGCGACCTTTTTCAGCGCCTCCACAATGTCGTTGCCACGGGTTTTGGCCGGATCGGCTTGCGGGCCAATCAGCACGAAGTCGTTGTACATCACGTCAAAACGCTTCACTGCAAAACCTTCCGCCACCACTTTGTCCTCGGCCACGCGGTCATGCACAAACAACACATCCGCATCGCCGCGGCGGCCCATGTCGATGGCCTGGCCGGTGCCCACCGCCACCACTTTGACGTCAATGCCGCTGGCCTTTTTGAACTCGGGCAGCAGATAAGCAAACAGGCCCGACTGCTCGGTGGAGGTGGTGGAGGCCACCACGATGGACTGCGCCTGCACGGCCATGGCCCCAGTGGCAAGCAGCAGGGTCGCCACCAGCCCCCGACGCATCCGGGCCAGAGGCCACCAGGTTTGACGAAATTCAAGCGATTTGACGTGTTTCACAGGGTTTCTCCTTTGACAAAAAGATGGGCCGCCGGGTAGTGCGTCTGTAGCAGGTTTCCGGCAAAAAAATCGGCCACCGGCAGGTCGGCCAGCACCCGGCCGCCCTCCAGATAAATCACCCGGCTGGCCAGGCGTTTGACCTGGCCGAGGTTGTGGCTGGCAAAAATCAGCGTCACCGCCGGGCGGTGCTGGGCAAATTCGTGCATCAGCGCTTCCACCTCGCGCTTGGCATGCGGGTCCAGGCTGGCGGTGGGCTCGTCGAGCAGCAACACCTGCGGCGCCAGCGCCCAGGCACGCGCCATGGCCAGACGCTGCTGCTGCCCGCCCGAGAGGGTGCACGCCGCACGCGCTGCCAGCGCCGTCATACCCACCCGTGCCAGCGCCTGCAGGGCCTGCGCTTTGGCCCGTGCCCAGGGCGTGCCACGCAGCCACAGGCCCAGCGCCACATTGGCCTGCACCGACATCCGCATCACATAGGGTTTTTGAAACAGCATCGCCTGGCAGCCGGGCGACGGACAGCTCAGTTGCCCCTGGCTGGGGGGCAGCAGGCCATGCAGCAGGCGCAACAAGGTGCTCTTGCCACAGCCGTTGGCACCCACCAGGGCCACACGCTCGCCGGGCTGGATCGCCAGGTTCAACCCGGCAAGCGCCTGCACACCGCGCGCGCCGCCAAAACGCACCCCCACGCCGCGCAGTGCGAACAGATTCCCGTGGACGCCCCCCGGCGGGGCTGCCGCGTTCACAAGCCCACCCCAGACAGCGCCGGGGTGGCTGAGCCCGACTCGCGGCCCTGGCGCCAGCGCTTCAGGCCGGCAATCAGCGCGTTGAGTAGCAGCACCACCATCAGCAGCACCAGGCCCAGACCGAGGGCCAGCGGCAGGTCGCCCTTGCTGGTTTCCAGGGCTATTGCCGTGGTCATGACCCGGGTGAAGCCTTCGATGTTGCCGCCCACGATCATCACCGCCCCGACCTCGGAAACGGCGCGGCCAAAGGCGGCGATCATCACGGTGAGCAGGGCGTAACGCTCGTCCCAGGCCAGCAACACGCCGCGCAGGCCGGTGCCCGCGCCCAGCGATTGCAGCTGCTCACCATGCAGCATTTGGGCGTCTTCCACCACCTGGCGGGTCAGCGCGGTGACCACCGGCAGCACCAAGAGCGCCTGCGCCAGCACCATCGCCTTGAAACTGAACAGCCAACCCAGCGCACCCAACGGCCCGCTGCGCGACAACAGCAAATACACCACCAGCCCCACCACCACCGAGGGCACCGCCAGAAAGGTGTTGAGCAAAGTGAGCACGGCCCCGCGCCCGGCAAAACGCGCCACCGCCAGCCAGGCGCCCAGCACCAGCCCCAGCCACCCGGCCACCAGCGTGGCCACGGTACTCACCGCCAGCGAGCGGCCGACAATGGCAACCAGTTCAGTGTCCAGGGAAGTGATGAGCTGCAGGGCGGTGGCAAGGCTGTCGGCAAAGGTGGTCATGCAAAACGTGAAGCGGCAAAAAGTGTTGGCAAAAAAACTTGCGGTATCGTAGCCACCGACACAATCACTGACGATATGAACCCCCGTGCATAGGCTGCAACTCCACTACACCCTGTCGCGCGACGCCAGCCCGGCGCTGGTGCGCAACCCGCTGATTGACCTGTTGCAGGCCATCAGCAGCCAAGGGTCTATCTCAGGCGGCGCGCGGCTGCTGAATCTGAGCTACCGCCACGTCTGGGGTGAGCTCAAGCGCTGGGAAAACGAACTCGGCAACGAATTGCTGGTGTGGGAAAAAGGCCAGGCGGCGCGCCTGAGTGTTTTTGGCACCAAGCTGATGTGGGCCGAACGCCAGGCCCAGGCCCGGCTGGCACCGCAAATTGAAGCCCTGCAAGCCGAACTGGAGCGCAGCTTTGCCCAGGCCTTCGACGACCGGGTGCAGGTGCTCACGCTCTATGCCAGCCATGATGACGCGCTGACCGCCTTGCGGGAACATGCGCTGCAGGGCATGGCCGACGGCACCCGGCTGCATCTGGACATCCGGTTTACCGGCAGCGTCGACGCGATCCGCGCGCTCAACGAAGGGCGCTGCGTGATGGCTGGTTTTCACACCCTGCTGGAGGCTGGCAAAAAAAGCCTGACCGGGCGCATCTACAAACCCCTGCTGCAGCCGGGACAGCACAAGATCATCGGTTTGGCCCAGCGCAGCCAGGGGCTGATGGTGCCGCGTGGCAACCCGCTGGGCCTGCAGTCGCTGCAGGATGTGGTACGCCAGCAGGCGCGTTTTATCAACCGCAGCCTGGGCAGCGGCACCCGGGTGGTGACGGACGAGCTGCTGGCACAGGCTGGGCTGCTGCCCCACCAGCTTCGCACCGTCGGCCACGCCGAACCGTCCCATGCGGCCGTGGCGCAGGCCGTGGCCGCTGGGCAAGGCGATGTCGGGCTGGGCATTGCCGCGGCAGCCGCTCAAGCCGGGCTGGACTTTGTGCCACTGGCCACCGAGCGCTACCACCTGGTGTGCCTGAAGGCCGCGCTGGACCAGCCTGCCGTGGCCCACCTGCGCCAGCTGCTGCAAACAGCGCCGTGGCAATACAGGCTGACCAGTCTGCCAGGCTACCACGCGCTGCAAAGTGGGCAAGTGCTGTCGATGCGCCAGGTGTTACCTTGGTGGGATTACCGGCATCAGAAGCCTTCGGCCCTGCAAGATTGAGGTAAGACTGTGACCGGATCGACCCGGTAAACTTCGCGCTCGGTTTCGCGTAGCCCCACAGACGTTGGCCTTCCACACAACTAGACAAAGCTGGAGACACCATGCAAGCGCTTTTGAAGCTTTCCAACGGTATTGACGCCATCAACCGGTTCATCGGCAAATATTCCATCTGGCTGATTTTTGCCGCAACCTTCATCAGCGCTGCCAACGCCATTGTGCGCAAGGCGTTCGACAATAGCTCCAACGCTTTTCTTGAAGTGCAGTGGTATTTGTTCGCGTGGTCTTTTCTGATCGCTGCGGGCTACACCCTGCTGAACCGCGAGCATGTGCGTATCGACGTGCTCAACAGCCGTCTGTCCAAAAAGACCCAGGTGTGGATCGACATCATCGGCTTTGCCTTCTTCCTGACGCCGCTGTGCATCACCATTCTGGTGCTGACCATGCCCGAGCTCATTCAAAAGTACCAGTCTGCTGAAATGTCGGGCAACTCCGGCGGCCTGATCCGCTGGCCGGTCTGGGCGGCCATTCCGGTGGGTATCACGTTGCTGATGCTGCAGGGCTGGTCCGAGATCATCAAACGCATCGCCTTCCTGGCTGGCAAGGGCCCCGACCCCATGGGCAAGCTGGCCGACAAGACTGCCGAAGAAGAACTGATGGAGGTGCTGCGTGCCACCGAAGAAGCCAAAAAGCCCGCCACTGCGGCACCCCACTGAATAGCCCGCAGGAACACATCTCTCATGGAATTCATCGCCACCAACTTCGCCCCCATCATGTTCGGGGGGCTGATTATTTTTCTGCTGCTGGGTTTTCCGGTTGCGTTCAGTCTGGGCGCTTGCGGCCTGCTGTTTGGTCTGCTGGGCATCGAGATGGGCGTTTTCCCATCGTCGGTGATTGCCTGGCTGCCCCAGCGCCTGATCGGCATCATGGCCAACGACACACTGCTGGCGGTTCCGTTCTTCACCCTGATGGGGCTGATCATGGAGCGCAGCGGCATGGCCGAGGACTTGCTGGACACCGTGGGCCAGGTGTTTGGCCCCATGCGCGGCGGCCTGGCGCTGGCCGTGATTTTTGTGGGGGCGCTGCTGGCGGCCACCACCGGCGTGGTGGCTGCATCGGTCATTTCGATGGGCCTGATTTCGCTGCCCATCATGCTGCGCTACGGCTATGACCGGCGCCTTGCCAGCGGCGTCATTGCCGCATCCGGCACATTGGCCCAGATCATTCCGCCGTCGCTGGTGCTGATTTTGATGGCCGACCAGCTCGGTCGCAGCGTGGGCGAGATGTACAAGGGCGCCTTCGTGCCCGCCTTCATGCTGATGGGCATGTACGTGCTGTGGGTGGTCATCCTGGCCATCTTCAAACCCAAGGCGGTGCCCGCCCTGCCACCAGAGGCCCGCGTCTATCGCGAAGACAACGGCAGCTCCGGCTACAACTCGCTGGCCGTGTTGGTGGCGATTTCTACTGCCGCAGCCATCTTCCTGGCCACCCACATGGCCGACGTGCATACCTGGTGGACCGGCATCGAGGTGCTGGACGTGCCGACGGACGAAAAAATCGTGACCGCCATGTGCGGCGGCACCTTCATTGCCTTCGTGATCGCCAGCATCAACCACGTGTTCAAGCTGGGCCTGCTGTCGCGCCTGGCCGAGCGCGTGACCTTTGTGCTCATCCCACCGCTGCTGCTGATCTTTCTGGTGCTGGGCACCATTTTCCTGGGCATTGCCACGCCCACCGAAGGCGGCGCCATGGGCGCCATGGCGGCGCTGGTTCTGGGTTTTGCACGCAAGCGCCTGGATATGGCGCTGCTCAAGCAGGCGCTGAGTTCCACCACGCGCCTGGCCAGCTTTGTCATGTTCATCATGATCGGCGCCACCACCTTCAGCCTGGTCTTCCAGGCCGCCGACGGCCCAAAGTGGGTGGAGCACCTGCTGGCTGGCCTGCCCGGCGGACAGATCGGCTTTCTGATCGTGGTCAACCTCATGATCTTCTTCCTGGCGTTTTTCCTGGACTATTTCGAGCTGTCCTTCATCGTGGTGCCGCTGCTGGCGCCCGTGGCCGACAAGCTGGGCATCGACCTGATCTGGTTCGGCGTGCTGCTGGCCATGAACATGCAAACCTCGTTCATGCACCCGCCGTTCGGCTTTGCGCTGTTCTTCCTACGCTCGGTGGCACCCGACAAGCCTTATGTAGACCGTGTGACGCACAAGGTGATTCAGCCGGTGACCACCATGCAGATCTACAAGGGCGCCATCCCCTTCGTGATCATCCAGCTGACCATGGTCAGCATGCTGATCGCCTTCCCGTCGCTGGTGACAGGCAGCCTGGACAAAAAGGTCGAGGTGAACATGGAAGCCGTGAACGCGCAGATGATGGATGCGTTGCAAAACGAGCAGGGCTACGGTTCTGAGACCGACGACGCCTTCGCCTCCCCGCCTGCCGAAGAGGCACAACCCGAGCCAGAAGACGGCGCATCTGCGCCAGAGACCGACGGTTACGGCTCTGACGACCCCGCCAAGGCCTTGCAGGACGCCATGGGTACGGGCAGTAAGTAGGCGACCACGCTAAGCCCTTGCCAGCAACAAGCCCCGGTTCGCCGGGGCTTTTTTTTCAGGCGCAACAAACCGGGCAGCCAAAAAAAAGCCGCAGAGACTGCGGCTTGCGGGGTGGCCTGGGGCCAGCAGAGACCGCCTGGCTGGCGGCCTGCTGCGCGATCAGATCTTCACGCTGTTCATGTACTGGTTGAACGGGAACTCCGAGAAGCGGTTCCACAGAATCTGTTCGCGCTGGAAGGCACGCATGTCCTGGTGGATCTTCTTGAACTCGGGCGACTTGGCCTCGTGCTCGGCAAACACTTCCATCGACGCCTTGAAGCCTGCGTCCATGATGGCCTTGGGAAAGGCCTTGAGCTGCGTCTTGTTGGCCACCAGGTTCTTGATGGCGCGCGGGTTGAAGACCTGGTACTTGGAGGTCATGTCGGCAGCGGCCACGCGGGTGGCGGCGTCCAGAATGGCCTTGTTCTCGGGCGACAGGGCGTTGTACTTCTTGATGTTGATGAAGAACTCCAGTTCGGCAGAGCCTTCCCACCAGCCGGGGTAGTAGTAGTAAGGCGCCACCTTGTTGAAGCCGAGCTTTTCGTCGTCGTAGGGGCCGACAAACTCCACAGCATCCAGCGTGCCCTTTTCAAGCGCCTGGTACACGTCACCGGCGGGCATGTTCTGTGACACCACGCCCAGCTTGGCCATGGCTTCGCCGAACACGCCGCCGCCCAGGCGCATTTTCAGGCCCTTGAGGTCAGCCACGGTCTTGATTTCCTTGCGGTACCAGCCGCCCATCTGGGTGGTGGTGTTGCCGGCGCTGGCTGTCTTGAAGTTGTACTTTTCGAAGAAAGCGTCCAGGTATTTGCGGCCGTTACCGTAGTCTTTCCAGGCATTCATCTGCAGCGCGGTCAGACCGAAGGGCACGGCGCAGCTGAAGGCAAAGACAGGATCCTTGCCGGTGAAGTAGTAGGCAGCCGTCTGGGCCATGTCGATGGTGTCGCCCTGCAGCGCATCCACCACGCCAAAGGCGGGCATCAACTCACCGGCGGGGTGCACCGAGATTTCAAACTTGCCGCCCGACATGGCCTTGACCGTTTGGGACATTTTTTCTGCGCTGCCAAAAATGGTGTCGAGCGATTTGGGGAAGCTCGATGCCAGACGCCAGCGCACCGCCGCCTGGGCGTGCACTGCGGGTGCTGCGCCTGCAGCCAAAATGCCCGCGATACCCGCATTTTTGATGATTGAACGACGATCCATCGATTGACTCCTGAGGTTGTTAACTGGACAGTTGCTGACCTGCACGCACAAGCTGCAGCCCGGTGAGCAAACTCACCATTTTATGAAGCGGGCGGACAGGACCGGTTCGGGTTTTCCCTTGAGCACCTCGGCGGGCACACTCACATAACCGGGTATTTGTCAGCAAATCGGGCCCGCACCGAGGCCTCGATACCCGCGGCATCCAGCCCCAGCATGGCCATCAGTTTGGCCGGGTCGCCATGCTCGATAAATTTGTCGGGCAGACCCAGCTGCAACACCGGCTTGGCCAGCCCGGCGCCTGCCAGTGCCTCCAGCACGGCGCTACCGGCGCCACCCATGATGCAGCCGTCTTCGAGCGTGACCAGGGCGTCATGGTCCGCGGCGATCTGCAGCAGCAGGTCGACATCGAGCGGTTTGGCCCAGCGCATGTTGACCACGGTGGCATCGAGTTGCTCAGCAGCTTGCAACGCCGGATACAACAGCGTGCCAAAAGCCAGCAACGCCACACCCTTGCCGGTGCGGCGGATTTCACCCTTGCCGACCGGCAGGGTATCCAACGCGCGCGACACCGTCACGCCGGCACCGACGCCACGCGGGTAACGCACCGCCACCGGGGTTTCCATGGCAAAAGCAGTGCTAAGCAACTGGCGGCATTCGCCTTCGTCGGACGGGCACGCCAGGCTCATGTTCGGAATGCAGCGCAGGAACGAGATGTCATAGGCGCCCGCGTGGGTGGCTCCGTCGGCGCCCACCAGGCCGGCGCGGTCCAGAGCAAACACCACCGGCAGGTTCTGGATGGCCACGTCATGCACCAGCTGGTCGTAACCCCGCTGCAAAAACGTGGAGTAGATGGCCACCACCGGTTTGAGCCCTTCACAGGCCAAGCCAGCGGCAAAGGTCACCGCATGCTGCTCGGCAATGCCCACGTCGAAGAAACGTTTGGGGAACAGTTTTTCAAACTCGACCATGCCCGAGCCCTCGCACATGGCCGGGGTGATGCCCACCAGGCGGTTGTCTGCCGCGCCCATGTCACACAGCCAGTTGCCAAACACCTCGGCAAAGGTGACTTTGGCCTGAGTGGTCGATTTGGCCAGACCGACTGCCGGGTCAAACCGGCCCGGGCCGTGGTAGGCCACCGGGTCGGCCTCGGCCATCTTGTAACCCTGGCCTTTTTTGGTGACCACGTGCAGGAACTGTGGGCCCTTCAGGTGCTTGATGTTTTCCAGCACACTCACCAGCGTGTCGACATCGTGGCCGTCGATCGGGCCGACGTAGTTGAAGCCGAATTTCTCGAACAGGGTGATCGGTTTGACCATGCCCTTGGCGGATTCTTCAAAACGCTTGGCCAGCTCCCACAGCGGCGGTGCGCCCTTGAGCACGGTTTTGCTGGCGCTTTTGGCGGCGGCGTAAAACTGGCCGCTGAGCAGCTTGGCCAGGTGCCGGTTGAGCGCGCCCACCGGCGGGCTGATCGACATGTCGTTGTCGTTCAGGATCACCAGCAGGTTGCAGTCGGCCACCCCGGCGTTGTTCATGGCTTCAAAGGCCATGCCGGCCGTCATGGCACCGTCACCAATCACCGCGGTGACATGCCGGTCCTCACCCTTGAGGCGGCTGGCCAGCGCCATGCCGAGTGCCGCCGAGATCGAGGTGCTGGAGTGGGCCGTGCCAAAGGTATCGAAGTCGCTCTCGTCGCGACGCGGGAAACCGCTCAGGCCGCCGAGCTGGCGCAGGCTGTGCATGCGGTCGCGGCGGCCGGTCAGGATCTTGTGCGGATAGGTCTGGTGGCCCACATCCCAGACGATGCGGTCAAACGGGGTGTTGAGCACGTAGTGCAGCGCCACCGTGAGTTCCACCGTGCCGAGGTTGGAACTCAAATGCCCGCCGGTTTTGGCCACGCTCTCCAGCAGGTAGGCGCGCAGCTCGGTGGCCAGCGGCTCCAGTTGGGATCGATTGAGCCGCCGAAGGTCGTCTGGCGAGTCAATGGTCTGCAACAGGGGGTACGTGTTTTTCATGGCGTGGCGCTCTGATTTAAATAGCTACTGAAGCTGGATGCGTGTGAACTGGAAACACTGACTTTCAAGCATTGCGGCACTCAATGCGACCGGTCGACCACCATCGCGGCCAGGCCCTGCAAGGCCCGCACATCGGCCAGTCCGGTGCGCGCCAGCGCGTCAAGCGCCTGGCTTTTGAGCGATTGGGCCAAGACCGTCGCCCGCTCCAGCCCCATCAGCGAGACATAGGTGGGTTTGTGGCAATCGGCGTCTTTGCCCGCGGTCTTGCCCAGCGTGGCGGAATCGGCGGTGACATCCAACACATCGTCCACCACCTGAAAGGCCAGCCCGATGGCGGCGCCAAAGTCCTGCAATGCCGCCCAAACCGGCGGTGAGGTGTGGCCACAGGCGGCGCCCATCATGACACTGGCCTGCAGCAGCGCGCCGGTTTTCAGGCGGTGCATTTCCTGCAACTG